>Ga0209154_1000050_pt1 | contig 82999 bp, 73 predicted proteins | sample GraSoiAngelo_121_FD_185878 | JGI IMG/M metagenome (GOLD analysis project Ga0209154, IMG submission 185878) | Grasslands soil microbial communities from the Angelo Coastal Reserve, California, USA - 14_0919_12_20cm (SPAdes) (version 2) | ecosystem: Environmental > Terrestrial > Soil > Grasslands ... | reverse complement strand
CATCTGCGGTCCCCTGGCTAACAGCTTGTTTCATCACCGACCCAAACGCAGCCCCCGACCGCCCGCTAAAATCGAAACCGCCTACCACAAGGCCGATGCCGCCATTCAGAACCTCATCGATAAGCTGCTGCCTAAAAAAATCTGAGAGACCAATTCTCAGATTCACGCGGCTAGATACTAACACCCATCTCCGAAGCTATGTCCCTCGCGGACTAGAACTAGACGGCCCTTGCTTCCGATCCGCTATAGGCTGGCGGTTGAATTCTTCTGATTTCCCCCGCGGAATGCTGAGCGACTTCCACTCGCTGGAACGTAGGTGCTTGGCGAGAAATACGATTTGTCCTACGTGATAGGCGTAGTGCGCGATCTGCCGATTGATCGCCTGCAAGACCGTGTGTGGCTCGCCCCGGATGGTCACCCTGCGGGTTACATCGTCCGGCTTCAGAGATTCGATGGCGGAGAGAACGCAAGCCCAGCCTTGCTCCCACCAGCGCATGACTTCGGCCCGGGTAGTGTTCGCATTGAGCTCGAACTCCTGGTCGCGGTGCCGGTCCGGCTTCTCGCCGTCCGTAGTCAGGAAATCGGTAAAGCGCGATCGCATGTTTCCGGCAAGATGCTTGATGATAATAGCCACTGAATTCGCCTCGAGATCGAGGGTGACGAAAAGCTCTTCGTCTTTCAATTGTGCGATGGCGCCTTCGCCGAGCCGTTTGTGTCCACGGAACTGGCGGCGAGCTTCTTCGAGATAGTGAGTAGCAAGATCGTTGTTCATAACCTTCCTCTTTGACGTGTGGGGGCGGGTCTCCGACCCGCCCCGACGGGTCAGAGACCCGTCCCCACCCAAGTGCAAGGGGCCTAAGGTCTGCCTTTTCCCCAGCCGCCCGCTCCCGGCGTTTCGATCCGAATCCGCTCTCCCGAACGAAGCCGCACATTAAACTTGCCCGGCAGTTCCTGAGTCGAACCGTTCTGACGCACGATGTGCGCGCGCCCCGGCTTCCCTTCGGCGCCGCCACTCAGGCCGTAAGGTCCGTGCGTGCGCCGATCTGCCAGCAACGTGACTTCCGCGTCCCCAAGCACTTCAATCTCCCGCACGATACCGTCTCCGCCGGGGTATTTTCCGGCTCCGCCACTGCCCGGTCGGAACGAATAACGACGGACTCGCAAGGGATACGCATATTCCAGAGCCTCCGCCGGCGTGTTTAGAGAATTGGTCATATGGGTATGCACGCCCGAAACGCCTGCCTTGGTCGGCCGAGCGCCCATCCCGCCGGCAACCGTTTCATAGTAGGCAAACGGCTCGCCGGTACGCGGATCGATCCCACCAATGGTGAGATTGTTCATGGTTCCGGAGGCTGCCGCCGGAATGCGATCAGGAATGGCCTGTGCCAAGGCCCGCAACAGCACGTCGACAATGCGTTGCGAGGTCTCTACATTGCCCCCCGCCACCGCCGCTGGAGGACGCGCATTCACGACGGTCCCAGCCGGAGAGACTACCTGAACAGGACGCATCAGCCCTGCCGTTGCCGGCACATCTTCAGCCAGGAGGCAGCGAAACACATAAAAGCAGGCCGAGTAAGTAATGGCCTCGACGGCATTAATGCTGCCCTCCACCTGAGGGTCAGTACCGGTAAAATCCACAACCGCTAATGGCTGTGTGGGCACGGGCCTCCGACCCGTCCTCCCGGCACTTCCTTCGATAACGACCCTTACCGCGAGTCGTACTGGCCTATCGCTTATTCCATCGCTATCCAGAAAGTCCTCAGCCTGAAATGTACCCTTAGGGATCCGCTGGAGAAATGCCAGCGTCATCTTTTCCGAATAGTCGAGTAAATCCCTAGCGGCGCGCTGCACGCGCTCAATCCCGTACCGCGAACAGATTCCGCGCAGCCGCGTCGCCCCGGTGTGACAGGCGGCAATCTGAGCGCCCAGATCTCCCTCTCGCTCGCCCGGAGTCCGAACATTATGGAGGAGCAGAGCCAGCAGGTCGCGATCGGTTTTACCGGCGCGCACCAGCTTCACCGGAGGAATACGCATTCCTTCCTGATAAATCTCGCGGCATAGCCCCATGGATCCGGGATAGGTTCCGCCAACATCGGCGTGGTGCGCCCGGGATGCCACAAAAAAATCCACTTGCCCGGTGTGGCGCGGCCGCCCTCGCCCGCGTTTTTCTTCAGACACGTAAACCGGCGCAACCAGCGTGATGTCCGGCAGGTGCGTGCCCCCACAGAAGGGGTCGTTCAGCATTGCGACATCGCCCGGCCCGAGTTCCAGCCGATCAATCGCCGCCCGCACCGACATTGACATCGATCCCAAATGCACCGGCATGTGATCACCCATGGCGATCACTTCGCCTGCGCCGTCGAACACCGCGCATGAATAATCGCGTCGCTCCTTGATGTTGGGAGAGAAGGCGGTTCTCCGCAGCGCCGCTCCCATCTCCTCGGCAATGGAGTGATAGAGATTCTTGAAAATTTCCAGTTCGACAGGATCGCTCACGCTGCAAAAAGTTTACGCTCGCAGGCCGAGGAATCGTCACTCGGGCCGGGTGCTTCAGAAAGATATTGACAATTCAGCTAATTGCCCCCAATATCTTGGGGTAGGTATGAAGCTCATGCGTTATATGGGCATAAGCTGAAAACAAGGGACCCGAAAATTAACCCCCTTGCAAGGGACAATTGTTCACGGAGGACACATGCCAAAGAAAAAGGCGAAGAAGAAAAAGAAACACTAACCGCTGGCGAGACGATCTCGCACGGCCCAGTAAGATTTCAGCCTCCTCGGAGAAGCACCTCTGCGGAGGCTTTTCTGTTCAGACCGGGAAATCACAAGGACGAGACCCCGAATTTCTCAGTTGTGCCGGGCCTTCACACCGTGCTATTAACGCCAGAGGCGGTAAGGGGTCCCGCAACCTCTCCGCGGACGAGCCATGACTAGCAAATCTGGAAAGAGGATCAAGAGCAGCGAAATCGTTATCCCCGAAAAGCTCTATTTCCGCATCGGCGAGGTTGCCCGTCTCTGCCAGTTACCGGCGTACGTCCTGCGGTTCTGGGAAACGGAATTTCCCTTGTTGAGACCGACCAAGAGCAACACGGGGCAGCGAATGTATCGGCGGCGGGACGTAGAGAGTGTTTTGAAAATTAAGCAGCTTCTGTATGAAGAGGGCTTCACCATCGCGGGCGCACGCCAGCACCTCCGCTCCGAAACTCAAGGCGAAAAGAAACAGCAAGCCCCGCTTCCCTTTCCCACACACGCCCCGGCGAATCTGGCACGCATCCGCCACGGACTAGAGGAAATCCTCGGCATCCTTTCCAGCCGTCCGGCGAAGGCGTGATTCGTTGGTGTTAGCTGGCGAGCCCATTCCCTCCAATGTAGTAACTTATGGTGTTTGCCGGTATTGAAAGCCGTCGGAGCAGTCGTCCGGGAAATGCTTACATCTGATCGGAATGGAGGCCAGGCCAGAGGAATGTTGTCCAGATCGGCGCTTTTGCTTTTCATGATGCTGGCGGTCGCCGGGTGGCTCAGTTGCGGTGGCCACAGTAGCCATGCCACGCATCCCGCATACGTTACAGTTCCCGCGAGCAATCATCTGGTTGGCTTCAATATTGACAACAAATCTGGCGCCTTGAGCGCCATGTCGCACTCGCCATTTGCCACCGGAAACGCACCGTCATCGGTGACCGTTCACCCCTCCAAGAAATTCGCATACGTCGCGAACGCGGGGGATGCCACCGCGGCTCTGTACACCATAGGAGCTTCCAATGAATTGACCGAGGTGCCGCCGCGGGTCCCAACCGGAGCAAGTCCTATAGCGCTAGCAATCGACCCTGCCGGCGGCTTTTTGTTCGCCGCGAACGCCGGATCGAACAGCGTCTCGGTGTACTCGATTAATAGCGGCAGCGGCGCTCTCAGTGAGATATCGGGCTCGCCATTCCCAACGACTAGCCCGCTCGCTCTTGCTCTTTCCCCTTCGGGGAAATTTCTCTATGTTGCGAACGCGACCTCGGGAATGGTTTCTGCCTACGGCATTCAAAGCACAGGAGCCCTGACGGGAGGTGTCTCGTTTGCCGCCGGCACGAATCCTTCTGCGATTGCCATTGATCCCGGCGGCCACTTCCTGTATGTGACCAACGAGACTTCTTCCAGCTTTGCCGGCTTCAGCATTGATTCGACCTCTGGTGCTTTGACTGTGATGCCGGGTTCACCCTTTGCTGCCGGCACGAATCCTTCTACGGCAGCGTTCGACATTTCCGGCAAATTTCTCTACGTAGCCAACCTGGGCTCGAACAACGTTTCTGGGTTCACCATCGATCGAGGTACCGGCCTGCCCACCCAGATTTCGGGCTCACCATTCGCGGCCGGCACGGCTCCTCTATTTGTGGCGGTGGATCCTTCCGGAACTTTTCTTTTTGTGGGGAATCAGTCTTCGAATAATATTTCTGGATTCACAATCGATTCAAGCACGGGAGCTCTGAAAGCTACTTCGCCGAGTACAGCAGGAACTGGTCCAGCTCCCACTTCGATGTTCATCCCAAAATAAGCTCACGACGCAGCGCTGGTCTCGCGGGGTGGATGAGAACTGGCCGGGTTAAACGAGTCCCCCAGCTTGATGCGGTTGGCCCGCTGAGTTTCCTGGATGAGTTCTTCGACGCTTCGCTTCTGCTTTTCCCCGGACATCACCGATCCCGCCGCCAGGGCAAAACGGAGCGCAGCCTTCTGGTCGTCAAAGTAGAGGATCACTTTCCTAGCGGCCATTTCACTTCTCCCTGGATTCAAAATCGTGGCGCGTGAGCAATCCTTCCAGTTATTGTGGGGTAGCCGCGCCGTGTCGGTAAGTAATCTTCTTGGTACTTCTGGCGGCTGCCCGTGGAAAAACTAATTCCTCGGTATGAGATTCATTGGCGAGACACTTCCATCGTGGTATGAACGGTCCTGCCGTTTTGTTCTTGACGCTGCTAAGGTGCTCGGGGCACACTTCCAGAAAGCTCGCCGGGTACTTAATTTTTGCTTCGGAGTGGTTTATGCAGGCGTTGGGCCTTCCTTTGCTCGTTCAAATCTGCTTAGCCGTGGGAATGGCGGGCCTGTTGTGGCCCGACAAGGTGAAACCGGTATTCGAATTGCTAATGTTTCCCTGGCTCCCAACCTACCGGGCATTGCGTATTCATAGCATCGGTGTCTTAGGGTTATCCTTCCTGCTATTTGTTACCTGGCTGACGCGCCTCCGCTAGAGTTCACGCGCTATAAAACAAGCCAAGCTCTTCTCTCAACTACGATCACAACTTAGGCTCCGTGGACCGATTACTGAAGTCCAGTGTCATGTTTGCCGGTCGAACACGCAGATACGAGACCTCCGGGTGAGCCATTGCGGACGACTTAGCGGTAAGTTACTCAGAGCACGAAGTGCGGCCTGATCGCCGGGCCGGCGGCGTGCCTACTCCTCTCAAAAGGGCGCACACTATGCAGACTCCAAACGCACTCGAAGCACGGCGGCGCAGTTCCAGGGTGCCGGCCAACATCCCCGTCCTCGTTACCAGCCTGGCGCCTGGCGCACGCTTTTCCGAAATCTGCGAAACGCTGGTGGTCAATGCGCATGGCTGCGCCATCCGTTCGCCTATGAAACTGGAAACCGGCGTCCCAGTGCACTTGCACAGCGAGGAAGGTCGCCAGATCAAGGCTCAGGTCGTCTCTTGCCAGCCGATGGGGCCTGACGAGTCCGGTTGGCGACTGGGCGCGCGTTTGGAGCGGCCAGAAAATTTCTGGGGATTGAAGTCCTGCCCGGAGGACTGGGTCCGCGTGCCGGGTGTCCCCGATATGGCTGAATCGAAATCCGGACGGAAACCGGTGGCCGCAAACTCCAAGACGAACGAGGGGCCCAAACAGGTTTCCACCGAGCATTTGAAACTTATCATCGCCGAAATCGTACAGCCCTTACAGGCCGAGATAGCCGAGCTCAAAGCCAAGTTGCCAAAAGGAGAACAGAGGCGCAGCAGTTTCGAAGTGTCCCTGTCGCAGATTCCGCCGGAACTCGAAGAGCAGCTGTGGAAGCGCTTGCGGCAAGACCTGGGAACCCGAGCCCTGGAACAAACCCGGCAACAGTCCGAGCAGGTACTTGGAGCAGCCAAAGCAACCATCGACCAGAAGATCACCGCAGGCCAGGGCGAGTTCCGTCAGTGGGTTGCCAACGAGTTGCAAGGTGTTACCCAACGGGCGCAAGGGCTCTCGGCGGAGATCGCGGATCGCGTGCGGCAGCACATCCGCACGGGCGTAGGCGAGTTTCAGCAGCATACGGCAGAGGCCGGCAAACGTCTCGACCAGCGCAGCGAAGAGCTCCTGCAAGGCCTGCAGCAGCGCTTGAACGAGGAGCACGACGCCCACCGCTGGGAGATGCAGCAGATTCAGGCGGGAGTCGCTGCAGAATCGGCACGGGTTGAAAAGCAAGTCGCTGACCTCAGCGGCCGTATCGCCAAGCTGGACGAGGCCGCACAGCACCTTGAGTCAGGCCTGGACAAGCGCTTGGGCCAGATGGCGAGCGAAATCGTGTCCAATGCGCGCAAGCAACTCGAGAACGCAATCGAGTCAGGCCTCAAGGACATGGAAACCCACAGCGCGAAGGAGCTGGGAAAGCAGCTGGAGGATGCCTGCGCACACCTGAAGGTGATCCAAAAGGGAATCGAAGCATCGGTCTCCGAGTCATTGCAGAGCCAGGTTGCAAAGACCCTGCGCTCCTTCGAGCACAACGTGGAAGACCTGGCGCAAACCTCGGTCGACCAGCTGCGCAGGAAACTGGCGGGCGGCTTCAATTCGCTGGTGAAAATTCTGGGCGAGCACTTCCAGGAGTAAGCCGTCCGTTACTCGACGCGGCTTACGTGTACTGCTGTCGTCATCCTGACGAAGGGCGGCCTGTCCCGCCCCGATGTTGTCATCCTGAGCCCAGCGTCCGCTTGGCGAAGGATCTCGCGCGCCCTGTCGTTGCACAAAGAGCAGAGCTGCACTGCCAGAAACCACCGTCTCTACATGCGCGCCAGCTGTGCCGCGATGATCTGCCAACCCTGCGGCCTTTTCTGACAAACTAGGGTCACCCGAATCGGCTTGGATTGTGGCCCGCTGGCAGTGTGGATGACGCCCATCAGCACGCCGGTGTCACCGAAGACGCGAACATTGGTTTCGCCCGGAGTCGCGCCCGCAAAGCCGCCAGGCCCTGTGCCATCTGGAATGATGTCTTCCTTGCTCAGCACCTCGCCGTTGAAGCTGCTGCCGATGAAGTCATCCGAGATGAGCCGACGTAATGAAGGCGTGTCGCCCTTGGCATCTGCCGCGAGCCAGTCGCGCTCCACCTGCATCACCTGATCTTCAGGCTTGGCGTTCGATCCGGTGGCTGCGCTTGAGAAAGAACTCACGGCCGTGCCGAGACAAATGATCAGAGCAAAATAGATGGTGGATCGCGAGGACGACATGAGTCCCTCCCCAATGATGTCTGCGTTGAATAGACACCGGGCCCGCGCAAATAGTTCCCCTTTATGTACGAGAGCGCCAGTGGCTCTTATCATTCTGAGCGAAACGAGGAGGAATCTGCTTTTCCCAGCGCGATCAGGAACTCGGTAACAAGCCAAGACACACAAGTCATGCGTCTTCGCCACCGGTTCTCTTTGTCATGCGGTCGAGGCGCAATATCACAAAATCTTTGGTCTTGACCGTGGTAATCATGAGATCGGCCACCAGAGCATGTTCCTGTTCTTCGAATGTGAGCGTTGCAGGGACCATGTTCTGGGGTTTGCCAGTTTCAAATGTTTCTGTCACCGCCCTACGGATAGCGCAACCTGAGCAGTGAATAGTCCTGCCACAGCCCTCGGGCAGGCGGGAATTGGCGCACTCAAACACATTCCCCTTCAATTGGTGCAGGATAGCCGTCGGTTCCTTCTTGAGCGCTTTACAAGCAGTGCTATTTACGGCTGCGACGCGGGAGTCTTCATCCAAGACCAGAACGGGAAGGGGAAGACTGTCAATATACTGTTGAAGCGAGACGCCATTTTGGAAGGTGAAGTTATCACGGCACTCTTCGCAGATGCCGTGGCTTACCGGTTCGGGCCTGTTGTGGTCGCCGTCACCACTCGGCGTCGCCGCTGATCCACACCATGCACACACTTTCCTCATGGTCACCGCACCTTATCTTCATTGGGCGAGAGCGTAGACGGCGTCGCTCGTTACACCCCTTTTCGAACAGGAACTGACAATGGCAGGTCAACCAGAGTCAATTGTAATTAGGGACGAATTCAGGGTCTTATAGATGGTTGCCGCGCCGCTGTGACATGCGTCACATGTGAAAGTGAGATAGCAAGGTGCCTGTGCTACCGGCGGTGCTTGTCGGTTCATCCTCAGTTTTCCAAAGGGTTAGCTCACGCGAGTTGTCTAATTTCTTTCAGGACAGCCTTGACCGCAGGGAGGGAAGCGTTAGCTCGCGGATTTGAACCCAGAAACGGGTGCAGCTTTCCCTTCCGGGATTATGATGTCCTTCGTCGCCGCGCGTTCGACGTGCAGGTAAAGGAAAATATTCATGACGCTGAGAAGTAAGTTCGTCGCAACCTCCTTCGCCAGGATCATTCTGGCAACATCTTCCCTTGCTTTCGCCCAGAACAGTACGACACCTGTGAAAACCGGCTACGCCCCCGTAAACGGGCTCAAGCTTTACTACGAAATTCGCGGGACCGGAGAACCTCTGATCCTGCTGCATGGTGGAGTCGTCGGTATCACCATGTTCGGGCCGAACCTGGAGGCCCTCTCCGAGAAACGGAAGGTCATCGCTGTTGAACTGCAGGGTCACGGACACACGGCCGATGTCGACCGGCCGCTGAGTTTCGAGGCAATGGCCGACGACATTGCCGGGTTGATTAAGTATCTCGGGATCGAGAAGGCCGACATTATGGGTTATTCGCTGGGTGGCGGGGTCGCCCTGCAGACTGCCATACGGCATCCCGATTCCGTGCGCAAGCTGGTGGTCGTCTCGGCTCCCTTGAAGCGTGACGGATTCTACCCCGAGGTCCTCGCGGCAATGTCGCAGATGGGTGCTTCTGCTGCCGAGGGGATGAAGCAGTCCCCGCTCTACCAGCTCTATCCAAACGTCAATTGGGCCCGGTTATTCACCAAGCTCGGTGATTTGCTCAGGAAGGATTATGACTGGTCGATGGAGGTTGCCGCCATCAGAGCACCCACGACGATCGTCTTTGCGGATGCCGACGCTGTCCGCACCACGCACATTATTGAGTTCTTCGGCGTGCTCGGCGGCGGCAAGAAGGACGCCGGTTTGGATGGTTCTGCGAGGCCTGCGGCCCAACTCGCCATCCTGCCCGGCCTGGCGCACTACAACATTAGCTCCTCCCCCGCGCTTGCGATGGTCGTAACGCCATTTCTCGATGTGCCCATGCCGGGGCCCAAGTAAAGCAAACAAATGCCCCGTGTCGATTTACCGTTTCCTGGGGAACAGCGCGGCTCGCTGTGGGTCGAGCAACGGTGGACGAAGAGTGTGCTCAGAGCCGTGATCCGTCCAAAAGTGCTGGACAGGCCCGTTTACAAGTCGCTGACTCGGAACTTTCGTGCAGCAGGCGGTCTGATCTGAGATATGGAAAGTGTTGGGTGCTGCCCCAGACCGGGTGCGATAACCTGCATTACAATAAAGTCATGCAAGAGCCGTTCACCCGAGATCGTATTATCGAGGCGCTGAAGGCCATGCCTGCAGACGCCACGGTTGATGACGCGATAGAGAGGCTTGTCTTCTTGGCCAAAATCGAGAGTGGGTTGGCCGAGTTGGACAGGTCCGAGGGTCTTCCCCATGATGAGGCCAGAAGCCGCTTTGGACTCTGATGCAGATTGCATGGTCGCCACAATCGCCGCGCGACCTCCGCGCCATCCGCGACTACATCGCCAAAGATTCTGAGCAGTACGCCGATCTGACGATTGTGCGAATCTTCTCCGCTGTCGAGCGACTTCTCCATTCTCCACAGTCAGGACGTATCGTTCCGGAGAGGGATAATCCTGAAATTCGGGAAATCATAGTTGGACGTTTTCGGGTTGTGTACCGTTTTTCGGGCTTCGAGAGAATTCCCAGAGAAATTCTGATCCGTTTGTGAGGCAGCTTCCGAAGCCTCCGCCGCAGTTCAAAACCGAGATATGGGTATGCTCGTAAGCCCGTGAGCAGCAACAACAAAAAGGATTGGTCGGGACGGGCAGATTTGAACTGCCGACCCCTCGCACCCCAAGCGAGTGCTCTACCAGGCTGAGCCACGTCCCGACGGTAAGAAACCGGACTGGCGTCCGGTGGGGTTGACTTAGAAATTTTACACCAGTGGGTCGGAAAAAACAGACCGGCCACAAACCGATCCTGGCTGCGCTCGCGATGACATGGGTAGACCCATTATCTTGCGCCTGAAGCGCAGGCGAGACGACCGCGTGACAGCCGCCGGGACGGCGGCGCTACGGCTCGCCCAGACAAGACTCAGCATCATCTCCGCTTGGAGCGCCTACGCTTCCTCTCCGACTCTTCTTCCAGCACCGCGAACTGGATCTTTTTCTCCACCGGATCAATCCGATCCACCATCACCCGCACGCGCTGGCCGAGACTGTATGTCTTCCGCGTACGCTGGCCAATGATCTGCTTCGTGTTCTCGTGGTAGACGTAGCGATCATCGGGCAACGTGCTCAGCGGAACCAGCCCTTCCACGAACAGGTCAGTCAATTCCACGAACAAGCCGAACTTGGTCACGCTCACGATCAGGCCCTCGAACTCCTCGCCTACACGGTCCTGCATGAACTTAACTTTTTTCCATTCCATCAGTTCGCGTTCGGCCTCGTCGGCGCGACGCTCGGCCTGGCTGGATTCTTCAGCAATCTCGTGCAATTCCTGCAGCGATGGCGGTCCGCCTAAAGGTTCGACGGCATCGCGATGAGCGCTGTGGTCGCGACGTTTGGACCAGGGCGTCGCGCCGGCCTCTTGCTGCCTGTCCTGCGAGCGTTCGGCACGCAGAGTACTCCGACCGACTGGCACGTTCCCATCGTGTTCCTCGGCCGATTCGCGAAGAACATCCTTTAAGATTCGGTGCACGATCAAGTCGGGATACCGCCGAATGGGCGACGTGAAATGTGTGTAAGTGGGCGCCGCCAGCGCAAAGTGGCCGACGTTCTCCTCCGAATAGCGCGCCTGTTTCAGGGACCGCAGCATCAGGAAGCTTAGAATCCGTTCCTCCGGCTTGCCGGCAATCTTCTGAGTAAGCTTCTGATACATACGTGGCGTGATGTGTACTTCCTTGGGAATTTCGACTTCGCGCGCACGTTTCCCTGTTCCATAGCTGGCGCGCCGGTCGGCCTTGAGTTGCATCCGCTGAATGGGCAGAGCCCCCACACCGAGGGAATACCCGAAAGTCGCAGCGATGGTTTCGAAGTCATACACGCGCTTGGCGTCGGGCTTTTCGTGAATGCGATAAAGCGAGCCGACCCGCTTGTTTTCCAGATACTGGGCCACACTCTCGTTAGCCGACAGCATGAATTCCTCGATGATGCGATGGGCGATGTTCCGCTCCGAGCGCGTGATGCTCTTCATCAGCCCGTGCTCGTCGAATTCAATCACCGGCTCCGGCAGGTCGAAGTCGATGGACCCGCGCCGCTGTCGCTTGCGGTTAAGGATAGTCTCCAATTCGCGCATCAGCTCAAACTGGTCGACCAGGTGCGCATAGCGTTTGCGCGCGCCGAGGTCACCCTCCAGGCAGAGGTTCACATCCGTGTAAGTCATGCGCTCGGCCGAGCGAATGACACCTTCACTGATCTCGTACCCAATAACTTCACCCTGGTGGTCGATTTCCATGACGCACGACATCACCAGCCGATCCAGGTGCGGACGCAGGCTGCAAATGTCGGTTGAGAGTTCCAGGGGCAGCATGGGGACTGCACGATCGGGAAAATACACAGAAGTGCCGCGCAGGCGCGCTTCCTGGTCGAGCCCAGTATCACGGGTCACATAATGCGCCACGTCGGCAATATATACCTGCAGCTCGTAGTTGCCATTGTCCAGGTGCCGCACCAGTACCGCATCGTCGAAGTCGCGTGCTGTCTCGCCATCAATCGTTACGATCGGCAAGTGGCGGTAGTCACGCCGCGTGGGCAGTTCGCGGGGAGAGACAGCCGCCTCAATGGCTTCTGCCTCTTCCAGAACCTCGGGCGGAAAACGGTGGGGGATGTGGAATTTCCGGATCATGATCTCCACGTCGATGCCGAAGTCGCCTTCATATCCCAAAATCTCGACTACGCGGCCACGCGGATTCTGAGTACTAGTCGGCCAATCGGTGATCTCCACATCCACGACCACGTTTTCCAGATCGTCCCATTCCGTCCGCGGCGCGGCTTCATCCCCGAGCACGCGATGCAGGCTTCGCTTGCCTTTCTTGCTCCCTTTTTTGTCGGTGCTCTCGACGGTGAGTTTCTCGGGAAATTCCATTCCCGGTGGAATGACCACATCCTGCGTGATCTTCTCGTCGATGGGCCGCACGTAGTTGTAGCGGTTCCCGTAGTGAAAAGTACCCACCACGGTGTTGTGCACCCGGCCCACCACCCGAACGATACGGCCTTCGGCGCGGCCGTCAGGGCGTATCGGACCAAGCTCCACCAGTACCCGATCTCCATGCATGGCCGAGCCGATGGCAGGCGGCGGGATAAAAACGTCCCCGCTAAGCCGTGCCTTCAGCTTTTCGTCGAGCGAGCTTGTCTCGGGAATGACGAAGCCATAGCCGTCGCGGTGCATGGTTAGTCGGCCCACGGCCATGTTCTTGCCGACCTTGGCCTGAGGCATGGCGTAGCGGTCTGAGTCGACTTGGATCAACTCGCCCTTCTTCACCATGCCGCGCAACCGTTCGCACAATTCGCGGCGGTCTTCGCCATGTAGGCCAAACTCGCGCACGAGTTGCTTGAAACCTGCCGCGTGCTTGGGCTGGCGCTCAATTTTGCGGAGAATCGTGGAATCGGAGACTTTCAAGACCTACCTTGCTGCAGACGATCCGGGAAGATAGCGGTCTTTCACAATTTGCATGTGATGCAGTTCGTGACCGGCAATGATGTAGGCCGCGGCGCGAACTGTTATTTCGTTGTTATTGGCTACTCCGCGGCGGTTCCAGGCAGCGGCATCCAGGTTGCGAAAGAGCGTCAGAGTGGCGGCGCGAACAGTCTCGTATTCGTCCAGCAGGTCTGACATGGCGCGATTCTCGAAATTCCCGCTACGCACGTAGTCGTCCTGCTCGAAGCCCTCCATGGGAATCTGGTCCGCACGCGCAATGCGGAGAGCGCGATAAGCAAAGATCCGCTCGCTGTCGATCAGATGTCCAAAAACCTGCTTGATGGTCCATTTATCTGGCGCATAGCGGCTGTTCGCCTGCTGTTGGCTAAGCGACGAAAGCAGCGCTTTGGTAGCGCGCGCCTGTTCGCGCAGGGCGGCCAGAATGTCGTCGTTCTTGACTAGCGAGATGTAGCGGCCGTAATAGGGTGCGTACTCGGAAGTCTGTGGCGGGGCGATTGCCAGCGTTGCTGTTCTCATGACTACACTCCTTTCCCATTTCGAGCACAACGTACAAAGGACATACCTAGCCGGATTGCGCGGGAATTATTACACCAATCACGCATTCTAATGCCTGGTTACTTTAGTTTGTCAGTTATGGGGAAAAACCAAGCGTAGCAATGATTTCCACAACCTTCCCAACGAGAGTACGGGGTAAAATGCATGTTGGTCACGGAAGTGCGGTCTCATATCGCACCCCCACTACAAGGAAAGGATTTATTCGAATCATGTGGAAGCCCACGAATCAACCTACATCTCCGGCGCGGCCGGGCACTCCGGAAGCTGAGCGTCCCACCCCGTCTATTTCGACGCCCCCAACCATCAGCGAAGCTCCGGCAGCCCCGCGTCCCGTATCCACAACCACCACCGCCGATCAGGCGACCATCGGTAAGTCGCTGGTGATCAAGGGCGAGGTAACTGGCTCGGAGTCGCTCTACATAGATGGCCGGGTGGAAGGTTCGATCAATCTTGCGGGCAACCGCGTGACTGTCGGCCGAAACGGCGTAGTCGCCGCCAACATCACTGCTCGCGAAGTGGTGGTGCTGGGCAAGGTGCGCGGCAACCTGACCGCCAGCGACCGGGTAGACATCCGCAGCGACGGTTCCCTGACCGGCGACGTGGTGGCAGCTCGCATCTCCATCGAAGATGGAGCATTTTTCAAAGGCGGTATCGACATCCGCAAGGCTGGACAGAAGGCCAACGGCGAAGAAATGAAGGCGACTTCGTCGACGACCAGCGAGAACGCCGCCGCCGCGCGCGCATAGATTTCGTAACGAGTCACTGTGTGGAGGCGGGTCTTCGACCCGCCTGCCCGGGTCAAAGACCCACACACCCTGCTTAGGGTTCAATCCCCGCGCTGAGCTCTTCGGCCTGCCGCTCGGCTACCCGGGGATAGGCGGTTTTTTTTCGGCGCCGCAGATCGCGCGGCAAATCAGAACGCAAGAGCCAGAGGCCCGCTGCCACTGCTGCCGCCCATGTCAATGTGAGGAGAGCAAGCGCCAGCACGTCCGACATGCGGCGGCCATTTATGGGCACAATGCGCGAAACGCGATAACTCAAATATCCTGCCGCCACAGCGGTCAACGCCGCCTTGCCTAATTCTCCCCAGCGCATTTCACTAATCGGAACCAATTTTCGCCGGTGCAGCAGGATCGCCAAACCCAACGTGTTGGCGACTATGCCCACGTCCGAAGCGATAGCCAGTCCCACCACCGACAATCCGTGGAACAGTGCCGAGTACACCGGCAAAGAAGCTAGGGTAATGAGGGTGGCAGCGATCATGGGCGTCAGCGTGTCTCCGGCTGCGTAGAAGGCCCGCGAGTACAAAGCCTGCGCCGCCCAGAAGGCCAAAGAAAGGGAGAACCAGAAAAAATAGAGAGCTGTAGATTGTGAATCGAGGAAACTGAATCGGCCACGACGGTACACCAGATCAATAACGGGCAACGCTCCCGCCATCATCAGCCCTGCCACCAGGAACGAAAGGGCCGAGATGCGGTACACCGAAGCACTCACGGTCGCGGAGAACTCCTTGGTCCGCTTTTCCCCAAACAGCCGAGCAAAGAACGGCAGCGAAGCCTGACCGGTCGCTTGTCCCAGCACGGCAATCGGAACAGCGAACAGTCTCTTGGCGTAGTTCAGGCGGGCGATATCCCCCACGCCACTCGACGCGAAGTAACGCAGAATCCAGTCGTCGGCCGTGACGAGTGAAACGCCCAGCATCAATGGAACTGACAGCCGCACCCACTCGCGGAAGGCCGAATTATTCACGTCAAATGACAGTCGATACCCGGTGCCTATCCGCGCCGCGCCAATTGCATTTACCAGGAAGGGTCCAATGATGCTTCCCGCCAGCGCCCCGTATGCCAGGGAAACAATCCCGAATTGTCGCCCCAGTACCACCCCCCCCAGGATGATGAAAACGTTGTAAATCAGCGGCCCGAAGGCGGGAAAGAGAAACAGTCGGTGCGACAGCAGGACGGCGGACACCACGCCGCCGACGTAAAAGAAAATTTGCGCCGGCAGCAGAATGCGCGTCAGGAACACGCAGAGCCGGAGTTGCTCCGCGTTGAAGCCGTGGAACATCCAGCTTTCAATGGGCGCGGTGAAAATCTCGGCCAGGCCCACCCCGATCAGCAAAACCGTTGTCATCACGGTAATGATGATCGAGAACGTCTTCTGCGCTTCTTGCTCGCGCTTCTGCGCCAGGAAGCGGGTATAAATCGAGACGAAGGTGATGGAAGCAGTGCCGCCCGCCACGATGTAGTTCAGCCAGTCCGGCAGAGTGAACGCCGCAACATAGGCATCCGTGTGAGCTCCCGCTCCGAATGCATACGCGATATAGGCTTCGCGCACGTACCCAATAATGCGCGAGAGCATCACCGCCGACATGAGGAGTACCGTGGCGGAAAATTCGCTATGCTGGTGCGACGGTCGGAAAAGCCGGAGAGCGCGAGTCAGGGCACTGCCCGCGGGCGTTGGTTTTTGGGATTCTGCGGTCAATCAGCCGATTCTACACGGTCGCGGTTAGTTCGGTTGTGCACGGGGAACAAAATCGCAAGGCTTGGCCACTGCGCGCAAGATTCTTCGCCAGGCTTGCGCCTGGCTCGGAATCACGACATCAACGTTGTAGTCGCGAGCGGGGCTAGTCCGCGGCAGGATGGGTGTCCGTGCCTTTCTCTTTGTAAACCACTCCGCCCTTCATCACGAAGCTGACATGTTCGAGCGCGCGAACATCTGCGAGCGGGTCGGCATCCACGGCAATGATGTCTGCAAATTTCCCGGGCGAGATCGTGCCCACATCGTTGGCGCGTCCAATCAGGTCGGCGGCGCTGGAAGTTGCCGCGCGAATGGCCTGCGCCGTCGTCATGCCGTACTTCACCATGAAGTAGAACTGCCGGGCATTGTCGCCGTGGGGATACACGCCGGCATCGGTTCCGAAGGCCATTTTTGCTCCTGCCTTGACGGCCTTAGCAAAATTTTCGCGCTGCAGACGCCCCACCATTTTTTCTTTTTCAAGGTTCTCTGCCGGCAGGCCGACCTTGGTGGCTTCGTTGACCAGGTACTCGTCATTGTAGATGTCCATATCGAGATAGGTCCCACGCTCCTTCGCCAGCCGAATGCCTTCATCATCAATCAAACTCGCGTGTTCGATGGAGTCGATACCTGCAAGAATCGCGTTCTTGATTCCTTGCGCGCCATGAGCATGCGCCGCGATCTTCCGCCCCGCCATGTGGGCTTCCTCAGCCGCCGCCTTTAATTCTTCCAATGTGTACTGTGGAGCGCCCGGACTGTCGCCCTTGGAAAGCACGCCGCCGGTGGCCAGGATCTTGATGACGTCCACTCCATATTTCACCTGTGCGCGTACTACATGACGGACTTGGTCAACGCCATCGGCAATGCGGTAATCGCGCTCCTCGGGAAACATCGTGACCCGCGTCTGAGGCGAATAATTGTTCAAATCGCCATGGCCCCCGGTGATGGAGATTGCCGGCCCGCTGGCCACAATCCGCGGACCAATCGTGAAGCCATCGTTGATGGAGTTGCGAAGATCGACGGCGAGAAATGCAGGCGAACCCACATCGCGCACGGTGGTGAAGCCCGCTTCCAGAGTCCTGCGAGCATTGCCGACCGCAAAGAAGGCATGCGTAAAAGGAGTGTCTTTGAAGCGATAAATCTCGTTGTAGCGATCCGCGCGCGACGCCAAATGCGTATGGCAGTCAATCAGGCCCGGCAGCACGGTGGAATGGGACAGATCAATGACGCGAGCCCCGGCGGGAATCTTCATCTCGGCCGCGGGAGCGACCGACTTGATCCGTTCCCTCTCCACCTCAATCACCATCGTCTCGCGTACATTGTCGCCGTTTGCATCGAATAGACGCCCCGCCAGGATGTACGTGACTTGGGGAGCAGAATTGACGGCAGTGCTCTTTGCCGGCTGCTGGGCAAAACAACTCGTGACCAAAACGGCTAGAGGGATCGCGGCGAGACGGTTCATCGAACAGGGCTCCTAGAGGAAATCGGATTAGCAGTTTCCTCGGCAGCTTGTCCTGTTGTCAACCTGTGATTTGTTGGGAAGACTAGCCACGGACGCGCACGGACCATCCCGGATTGCCTCGGCTGAAAGAACCGGGATTCCTCGCGGGCTCAAGCCCGCTCGGAATGACAAGGGTTGAGGAGGGCATCCTTCACTCGCGCGACAGCGGCCGCCTGGATCGCGGGATCATCTCCGAATCCTGCCAGCCACACCACTTCCGGTTCGCGCCGAAACCACGTCATCTGGCGCTTGGCGTAATTCCTGTGTGCCTGCTGCGCCTCTGAAATCGCTCGTCCACGGTCAATTTGTCTGTGTACCAACTGAACCGCCTGCCTGTAGCCCAGAGAAGACAAGGCGCGCGCCGCTTCGCCATATTTCTCAAGCAGCCCGGCCGTCTCCTCCACCAGTCCCGACTCGAACATCCTTCTCGCCCGTTCATTGATCCGTTGATAGACTGCGTCCCGTTCCGGGTTCAATCCCAGGCGGAGGATGTGGAATCCCTGCAGTGGCTCGCGTCCACGTTTCCACATTTCTGTCATCTTTTGACGCGAGGCCAGGCACACTTCGATGGCGCGAATGAGCTTGGGCGTGTCGTTGGCATGGATTTGCTTTGCGGCAGCGGGATCCAATCGTCCCAGAAGCTGATGTAAGTATCCCGGACCCTTTTGTCCGGCACGTTCCCTAAGCCGCTGGCGCAATTCCTCCGACCGTTGCGGACCCGGAAAAAGTCCTTCGAGCAGCGCCCGCAAGTACAATCCCGCCCCGCCCACAACAATCGGCAAGCGACCGCGACCTCTGATCTCCTGTAATACCTGCCGCCCCAGCCGCGCGTATTCGCCCGCAGTTACGTACCCAGTGGGAGCAACAAAATCGAGCAGATGGTGAGGTGCCTGTGCTCGCTCCCCCGGTGAAGGCTTAGCCGTACCGATTTCGAATTCCCGGTACATGGCTACAGAATCGCAATTGACGATTTCCCCGTCAAAACGCTCAGCCAGAACCAAAGAAAGCGCGGTCTTGCCGCTTCCGGTTGGGCCGAGCACGACCACCAGCAACGGCACGGGCACAGTCAGCGTGCGCTCCAGGCGACGGTGGACCAGTAGCGGACTAAAATGAGGATGAGAATGAGGACGGCAATGATGAGCAGCCCAGTTGTCTCCAGGGAATAGATCGGAGGCTTGGAGGCATGCTTCGCCGGTTTGGGTGCCACCGCCACGCCTGTATTGTAGCGCTACCTTTATTCTTCGCAGCGGCGATTCAGCCTGATCCGATGCCGCGATGCTAAACTACGGCTCTCGGCGGTTTATGTCCACGCCCACACCTATTGCGGGCCGGCGCATTGTCCGTTTTGGCGTGTTCGAGGCGGACCTCCAGGCCGGAGAACTCCGCAAAAGCGGCATCCGCATTCGGCTCCAGGAGCAGCCTTTCCAGGTGCTTGCTTTGCTGCTCGAACATCCCGGCGACGTGGTTACCCGCGAGAACCTGCGCGAAAAGCTCTGGCCCGCTGACACGTTTGTTGACTTCGATCACAGCCTCAACACGGCCATCAACAAGATCCGCGAAGCCCTGGGGGACTCTGCCGGAAATCCGCGCTTCGTGGAGACGCTTGCTCGGCGCGGCTATCGCTTTATCGCGCCAGTTCAGGCCGACCACAAGCCCGCCTCGGCGCTGGGCTCCCCATCCCCTGACAACTCTCGAATCCCCAGGCCCGCGCTCCATCCGGAATTAGAAGTTCCCATCCCTCATCGCGCGTTGACCCGCAGCCTGTTTGGCTTGATCCAGCTGATGTACCTGATCTTCTATGTAGTAGCTTTAAGTCGCCTGCACGGGGTCGACCGGATTGCCGATTCTTTCCTGGCGGGGTGGCGATCGGTTGTGGCGATCGTTTTGGTTCTGATCACTGCCGCGGCCGGTATACCGCTTCGCTGCTATCTCATCTCAGCGGTGGCCTTCGACCATCGGCGCCTGGGTGAGAAGTTTCAGCGGCTGTTTCTCCTGGTCCTGGTCCTGGACCTGCTCTGGGCCCTGGCTCCCTTTCTGCTAATTGAAATCATCGGGTTGGGAGGGGCATTTGCCGTGACCGCAGCTCTGCTGTATGTCCCGTTCTCCGAGCGCACTTTAATCCGGCTAGCCTATCCGGACTCTGCCACGACCCGTTCAGCTTAGCAATTCCAAGAGAAGGAGGAACCAGGCCAACCGATTCTGCGTAACAACGTCTGAATACCGGGGCGAGGGTGTGTCGGCCCAGTGCTGGGCAAGCATTCGTGAGTTCAGCTAAGCTACTGCGTTTCGCTCTTATCCTGTTCTTGATTCGAAAGGACTACTCATGCGTCGTACAAAGGGCCTCTGCTCGTTAGTGGCTTTGGTTGTTTTGTTCTCCAGTTCGTTTGCCCAAAACGCTGCGACTCCTACCCAGCGCCAGCCCGTGCTGGATGTGTCTTCCATGGACAAGAGCGTTGATCCGTGCGAGGACTTCTACACCTACGCGTGCGGAAACTGGATGAAGAAGAATCCCATCCCGGCCGATCAATCTAACTGGAGCGCTTATTCCAAGCTCCAGGACGAGACCCTGCTCCAGTTGCGTGGGCTGCTGGAGAGTGTTTCAGTACAGGACCCGAAGCGCACTTCGGTCCAGCAGAAGATCGGCGATTACTACGCCAGTTGCATGGACGAAAAGGCGGTCGAAACCGCTGGTGTCACGCCCCTCAGGCCGGTGCTGCAGGAGATAGAAACCCTGCATTCCAAAGACGAACTGCCGGATCTCGCCTCGCGCATGGCCGCGGAAGGAGTGCTGTTTGAATTCGGTTCGCAACAGGACTTCCGGGATGCCAACCAGGTGATCGCCGGACTCGACCAGGGCGGACTCGGCCTGCCCGACCGAGATTACTACCTGAAAGAGGACGCAAAATCTCAGGACCTACGCAAGGCCTACATCGCGCACGTGCAGAAGATGTTTGAGTTGCTGGGCGACAAGCCGCAAGCCGCCAGTCAGGAAGCGCAAACCGTTATGCGCATTGAGACCGCCCTGGCCAAAGGCTCGCTCACGCGCGTCGAGCGTCGCGAGCCCAAGAACCTTGACCACAAGATGACCAGCCAGCAGTTGGCCGCGCTCAGCCCGTCCTTCCGCTGGAATCAATATTTCGCCAAGGTGGGGCTCGGTCCGGTGCAGTCGCTCAACGTCGCCACACCTGAGTTCTTCAAGATCATGGAGGCCGAAGTCAAAAGCGAAGATCTGGCCAACTGGAAAACCTATCTCCGCTGGCACCTGGTTCACGCCAACGCGCCGTACCTTTCCTCTCCTTTCGTAAATGCAAACTTCGATTTCTACTCAAAAACCTTGCGCGGGGTTGAGCAAATCCAGCCGCGCTGGAAGCGCTGTGTGAATTACGTGGACAACGACCTAGGCGAGGCCCTTGGGCAGGCCTACGTAGAAAAGTATTTCAGCCCGGAAGCCAAGCAGTCCGCGCTCAAGATGGTTCGGGAAATCGAAGGCGCCATGGAGCAGGATATGAAGTCGCTGTCGTGGATGAGTGATGCGACCAGACAGCGTGCCCTCGAGAAACTGCACACCATGGTTAACAAGATTGCCTATCCCGACAAGTGGCGCGACTACAGTAAGCTTGAGATCATAGGTGGCGATGAGGCGGGCAATGTTGTCCGCGCCCGCAATTTCGAATTCCAGCGCGACCTGCACAAAATCGGCAAGCCCGTGGATCGGGGGGAGTGGGGCATGACTCCCCCTACGGTGAACGCCTACTACGACCCCCAGAAGAACGACATCAATTTCCCTGCCGGCGTGCTTCAGCCGCCGCTGTTTGATGCCAACTCGGATGCCGCACCGAATTACGGCAACACCGGTGGGACAATCGGCCACGAACTAACGCACGGTTTCGACGACGAAGGCCGCCAGTTCGACGCGCAAGGCAATCTGCGCGACTGGTGGACACCGGAGGACGAGAAGGCTTTCTTGCAGCGCACCGGCTGTATTTCCGACCAGTACGCCCAGTACACGATCGTGGACGACATCAAGATCAATAGCAAGCTAACTCTGGGAGAGGATGTCGCTGACCTTGGTGGATTGATCCTCGCCTACGTAGCCTGGAAAACCGATACGCAGGGCCAGAACCTGCAACCAGTCGACGACTTCACGCCCGAGCAGCGCTTCTTCATTGGCTATGGGCAGAGCTGGTGCACCAATGAGCGCGATGAAACCAAGCGTCTGCGCGCCACAGTCGATCCCCACTCGCCGGAGAAGTACCGCGCCAACGGAGTTGTTTCCAATATGCCCGAATTCCAGCAGGCGTTTCACTGCAAGCCGGGGTCAGCCATGGTGCGTCAGAACGCCTGCCGGGTGTGGTGAGAAGAGCTACTGCAGTTCGTTCTTGCTGGGGTTGTAGTAGAAATAAAAGCGCAGTGCCAGATACTGTCCGCCATACTGCGGTGGGAGTGGCGGGAATGGATTGCAGTTCGTAATTCCACCCCAGGCGGCGCGGTCCAGCGAGATGTCACCTGAACTCGATATCCTTTGTAGTCCCTGAATGCTGCCGTCTTTGAGGATGGCAAATTCAATCGCGACTTTGCCCTTCTTCATGATCGGCGGACGCGCTGCTTCCGGGATCAGGTTGTACCAGCTCTCGCGGACATCATGTAGAACGCGCGACAGGTAGGGACCGAAGTCAACTCCCATCGTGTCGCTGAGCACATCCATCTCGCCCAAAGCCTGGGTAGGCTGTCGGCCTTGTCCCAGACCGTAGTCTCCCTCCGATCCGCCATAGCCGCTGCGATTAGCGAGTGAGGCGCGCGCTGCTTGCTCGACTGCGGACCCTGCTGACAACGCTTTCCCGAAGAGATTGGGCGGAGCCTGCAGGGCGGCCGTCTCCTTGTCGTTGGCAGGCGGGGTGGGTGGTCGCGAGGGCTGACCTTGGGCCTGCTGCTGTTGCGCTTGTTGCTGCTGCGGCGAAGGTTTTTGGGCTGTGGCCGGCTCGGGCTTCAACGTGGGAGGTGACGGGGCTCCCGGCAACCCAGGACGTGAGCTATCCAGGATCTTTCGCAGTTCCTCCGGGTCCAGGTGGGGCTTCTTCGATGTGGCAATGCGGTCTTTGTCGGAGATGATGTTGGTGTTTGGCCGCTTGGTTATCTTTTGCGTGTCGCTCGGCATCTCCAGGTAAGTTAGCTCCTTGTTGCGGAGGCGGTTGTTGGGCGACACCATCAACACTCCCCGGCGGAACATCCAGCGCTCGAAGCGCGGCGAGTTGATGACCAACACCACCATGATCAAGTGAACCACTACTGAAATCCAAAATGCCTCCCGCATGCGGGAGCGCGAGAGGTCGTCCTGCAGCTGAATCAGTAAGGTAGGAGAAGCGTGCAGGTCCCGATAGGCGGATTCCCAGCGCTCGCCATCGTAGAGGTCACTCTCCGGCACACGCAGCGGCGGCGCAGGCTGCCGCTTATCCGGATCCCTGAGCGGTATTTGGATGATGGGCATCGACAGCTAATTACACATAAGCAGCACGATGGCTGCCAAACCCTAGGGGGAACGTCGGCGCTGCGGCTGACTTCCTCTTATTGTCGCATTGTTTGCCTAATCTGCGAAGCCACATAGGTGGCCAACCCTTCAGTTGTAGCAGCATTTCAAGGTTGGAGATTGTAAGTTTTTGTAAAGAATGAAGTTGTCTGCTGTTGGCCGACCTCATCGGGGAATCGCGAGCTTGTCCAGGTTCACCTTTTTGCCGTGCTCCCGGATGGCGGCAAGGACATCGAGAGCGACGCCTAGGGCGCGCCGGCCCTCGCCAAGGGGCGCTTCCGGTTCCGAGCGCGTTCGGACCGCACTCAGAAATGACCGCAATTCGGCCTGTAAGGGTTCCTCGGAGGTGACGGGCGGCTTGGTCACTGAGATCTGCGGGTTAGCCGAAGGTACCCCATCCTGCCCCACAGAAAAAACCAGCACGTCTTGGCGGCTGTAATCAATCGAAATGTACTGCCCGGGTTGAAAGAAGCGCAGCTTGCGAACCCGCTCAGTCGAAACTCGGCTGGCTGTAAAGTTGGCTACACACCCCGAGTCGAATTCCATCCGGACATTGGCGATATCCACCTTACCGGAAAGAATGGGCAAACCGACCGCCCGAATCTCTTTGACCGGAGAATTGACAAAGGAGAGCACGATGTCCAGATCATGGATCATCAGATCGAGCACCACGTCAATATCGAGGGACCGTGGGGTAAACACGCTGAGGCGGTGTACCTCAAAGAACATCGGCTGAGTAATGAGGGGTGCAGTCGCCCGCACAGCAGGATTAAAGCGCTCCAGATGCCCTACCTGAGCAATGCGCCCGTGGCTGTTGGCGACTCGAACGAGTTCGTCGGCTTCCGCCAGAGAGGGTGCCAGCGGCTTCTCGATGAGCACGTCGATACCCGCTTCCATTAGCTTGCGGGCGACACTCAGGTGCGCCACCGTAGGCACTGCCACCGACGCCGCTTGGATTTCATTTCGCGTGGCAATCAATTGCTCAACCGAGCCCAAGGAACGTGTTCCGTATTCCTTGGCAACAGCGTCAGCACGGCTGGTGTCAGTGTCCACGATCGCAGCCAGACGCCCCGGTTCGCCTTGCCGCTCGAGTTGCTGGTAAACACGGACGTGATTACGTCCGAATGCGCCTACGCCAATGACGGCGACGTTGATACGGTGGTCAGAGTTCAGGGTTCAGATGCCAGTTGGCTGGTTGCCGTGTGTGAGCCTGATTGTCGCATGTTTCGACTCGTCTTTGGTCGGATCGTCAACGAATACCGGGAAACTCGATATCGAGCCGTTGATAAGCTTCGGCTAGCGTTCGCACGACGTCAAGCTTTGGGCGAGTTGCCGCCGTCAGAGCCTTGTACTTCTGCGCTAGCCGGAATGCGCGCTCCGCAGGAGCGACGATGATGTGCCGCGTCTGCGCATTGAAAACACTATTGTTGACGGCTAGCCTCCCGAGTGTGGCTAGCTTCCCGAGTGTGGCTTGAGAGACCAGGGCTCTCGTGACGGAAGTAAAGTCTACAATTTCGTCGAAGTTGGGATCGAAATCAGGATCAGCCTGGATCTCTTGTCCGTGTCGAAGAATCTCATCGCTGCTGACGTCGCCGTAAAAGGTGGACACAACGATGCGGCGGCGCCGATCAATTTTCAGGACAACTGACATCCGAAGTGGTGCGCTGCCTTCCTGGCTAACTTGCTGGACATCTTCGCATAATGTTCAACAATCCGGTAGTGTTGTGTCCATAAAATGTTTGTAAAATTTTTGTTATCTGATTTTGCGGCTTGCGTACCAAGATGAACATATGTGTGAGCAGAGGGAACTGTTCCCACGCCCCTGTGGAAGAGCGCTCTTCAGGGCCACGTCCTCAGACGATAAGCTGGAAAGGAGTCGCTCTCGCGAATCCTCCGGTTCCGCTCGAGATAAGAAGGGGAGAGACTGCGCCAACGCCGGGCTGAAGCCCGGCTCTTCCACGCCCGGGACTAGGAGTTGGATGCAGACCGTAGTGAAAGAACGAAGCGGTTAAGCCACCTTCTTCAACAAAGCAATCTGTCCGGCGTGGTACAGCTCATGTTGCACGATCCCGCTGAACATATAAAAGAAGTCGTAATAGGGCTCTTTTTTTCCTGGAACCTGCTCCTGCAAGCGGGAATCGGGGAACCCAGCCACGGCTTGGACAAGTTCGTTGTGAGTCTGGCTCAGGCACTCGATCGCCTCCCTCCAGGTGGCGGCGCTGGCGTCTTTGACGGGCGGGAAGTTCTCTTTGTCGCTCAGGTTGACGGCCTGACCCGCAGTACGGCGGCGCACCGCGCCGTCCCAGGCCGCGATGTGCAGGACCAGTTCCCAAATACTGTGCGCGTTCTTGATCGGCCGCGCTGCTGCCTTCTTGGCGTCGACGTTCTTAAGAATTTCGAGAACGGAGTCTCCGTGCCACGCGTCACCTTCAAAAGCGCGGCGAATCTGGTCGGCAAGTCGCGCTGTCTCCGACATGACTCCCCCTGAAATCGCAAAATCGCAGATTGCGTGCTAATAGATTTCCGAGGGGGCCCGACGGATTCAGAAACTCTCGCGGCCAATCGGCCGTTAGTCAGGGGCAGCCTGATTTCCTTTTTTCTGATCATGTTTTCAACCACCTGCCGAATTATCGTTTTCGCCTGTGTCCTAGGACGTGCCGCGGACTTGCCTATGGTTATGCGACAAACACAAAGAGCCGCGCCCGGCATGCAAACGATTTCCGGAAGCGTCTCTGCACTCCGTGTATGGCTTGGTCCAGTTACCACACCGGACCGCGAACCATCCGTGGGCGAACGCGTGAGTCTTTTCCGAGAGCCGGATGCGGGAAATCTGCCAGTCCGGTTCGATGAGCGGGAACAGGAAACAGAACCAGGCCAAACCGGACTGAGGTGATGCGGCGAAAGCCAAGTCAAATAACCACCGGGAGACTACAGTCACTGCGCCTGTTCTCGACTCTACTCACCATTGCGCTAAAAACCCAATCTCTGGGTTGGGACGATTCGCTTCATCTCCCCCACTCAATCGAGCACCTGCTGGCATAGCGCAGCCTGCCTTTTTTCTGCATAATCCGCAGTATGACTCTCATCGTTTTTCTCCGAGGGGTCAATGTTGGCGGACACAGAACGTTTCGCCCAAGCATCCTCGCACGAGAACTGAGCGACTTTGATGTGGTGAATGTGGGTGCTGCGGGCACGTTTGTCGTTCGTAAACCGGGATCTCGAGCAAAGTTCCGTGCTGCATTGCTCCGGAAGATGCCATTCGAAGCGGAAATTATGATGTGCGATGCCCGCGATCTTATCCGGCTGGAGACGGAGAATCCATTTGCCGCTGAGCCGTCACCGCCAGATGTTGTTCGGTTCGTCAGCATCCTGTCGAAAGTTGGAGGGGTCCGGGCGGCGCTGCCAGTTGCGTTTCCGTCAGACGGGGAATGGTTGGTGCGAGTGATGGCTTCGGAAGGGCAATTCGTATTTGGGATGTACCGTCGTCACATGAGGACGATCGGCTATCTTGGCCAGATCGACAAACTGTACAGCGTGCCGGCGACGACACGGAATTGGAACACCATAGTTGCGATCATGCGGATTTTGAAAGGCAATGGGAATAAAGGCCGCTGATCACAGTACGACTTCGTCTGGCGAAATATCCCGATATCACTCATCAACCCCAGTGGGAGGCGAACAGACGGCGCAAGCTTGTGCCAAGGCCTGGTTTCATCTGGATTCGAGGCGTTATGGCCTTGGTTTCTCATTTCCCACATTGCTTCGCGCCAGTTAAAGGTTTGAGAATACACCTGCCGACGATTTAGTCCGCCAAGCATTGAGCAACTAGTAGAGCGGTAGACCGTCATTTCATTATCTGACCAGTCTGATACGGCGGGACGCGCTAAAATGCTAGGGCATCTGACGCGTACTCTTCCGCCGCCTTTCGTCGCTCCAGAAAGGGGGGTCGCATGACTCCGGATACCCAACACTCTGAATCCCCGTACTGCCTGAAGATCGAGACGGCGACGGGCCAGACCGCCACGGTCCCCATTGCCGTTTTGACACCGAAGCAACTGGAAGTTTTTCTTCAAACTGAGTTCAAGCGGTTGGCGCAAGAAGCAGGAGTAAAGGGCGCTCGTGTTCATGTGGAGCGGGCTATGGCCGCTGACTACGAGCACGTCATCCGCGAGGTTGAGGCATGCCTACGGTCCGCCAAGGCAAGTGGAGCATGACAGGGCAGCGAGCTGTGCTTTCCAGGCGGAACGTGGCGCTATAAACCATCGCAGTTGAGGGATTGGTGAGCCATAGTTATCGAGAAATCGCGATAACGCTTATCGGTAACGAGTTTCGATTTGTGAGCTGGGTTTGTTTTCATGCCAGTTTCAGTGGTGGAACCGAACAGGCACCGGGGACCGTGTCATAAACGTGTCGCTGCCGTCGTCATCGAATGCGTCGAGGCCGCCATTCTCGCAACCTTCCTCAGGCACCTCCGTGCGGGCTTTGTTTTCTCGGCAAGTGGTTGATGTCATATGATTTGAAACGAAATCTCGGCCTTCGGCCAACTAATACTAATCGGCTATCACCACGATGTCGCTAGCATTGGCCACGGTAAGGACCGCGTCTCCATCCAGAAGCAGGCATTTGCCGGCGTCCACCGCCAGGCAAGTGGCTCCGGACCGGCGCATGACTTCGATGGTCTTCACACCGATGACCGGCACATCGAAGCGCATATCCTGATTGGGCTTTGCAATTTTCACCACCGTGAGCGTACGGTTCAGAGTCGAGGGTGTGGACTCAAGCGAGGCCATGATCTGGGCGGCGCGTTCAATGGTGGCGTCGGTGCCCTCCATGGCTTCCACCGCCACACAGGCTGATTCGGCCACCACGACGGTTTGGCCAATGTCGTAGCAGGCGAGGTGCCGGGCTAGGGCACGTCCATACTCGATGTTTTTCTTCTCCTCGTCGGTTGGCGTGCGCTTGGTCAGAATACCCGACTTGGCGAGCAACGGCTCCAGAAGCGAAGTCGAATTCTCCAGCGTGATGCCCTCGTCGGCCAGCACCTTGGCTATAGCCCCGAGCAAGGAATCAGTGTTGCGAGTGCCGAGAGCCAGCAGCAACTTTCCCAGCCGCCAGTCAGGCTTGATGCTGGAGAAGATCTGCTTGTGCTTGACCTGTCCCGCCATTATGGCGCGGTGCACGCCCTCACGCTTAAAGGTATCGATCAATTTGGAAAGCTCTCCAAGGGATAGCCAATGCACAGCGGCAGCGCCATGCGATTCGATCTCGGGAAAGGTTTCTTCCTTGATGGCAGCGACAACGACGTCGAGGCCCTGAGCGCGGGCGGCATCCAGCACAAGAAACGGAAAGCGCCCGTTGCCGGCGATCAGACCGAGTCTTGGTTTTGGCTGCATCGTAGTGGGCAGTGGCCCGTGGTCAGTGGATAGTTGTTGGTTCCCAGTAGCAGCTTGTTGAAAAACAATTCGCTGACCACGATTCACTGGTCACTATCCACTGACCACTCACTTAATCACTCCTCTTCCTGACTGCTCAATAAAACGAATGAGCATGTTCAAATCCTCACCACGATCGGGCTCAGACTTCAGCTTCTCCAAGGCTTGCGTCGTGTTCAGCTTGGAGGCGAGCAGGGTTTTGTACGCATGGTGAATTTTGCGGATGCGTTCTTTGCTGAAGCCGCGGCGCTCCAGCCCGACGGCATTCAGACCATATGCATGAGTGTCACGAGCGGCCACCGTTCTTGAGAACGGGAGAACATCTTTCGTGACCGTGGTGCCGCCACCCACAAACGCGTGCGCGCCGATCCTTACGAAATGGTGCACCGGACAGAGCGCTCCTACCTGGGCCCATTCCTCCACCGTGACGTGTCCGCCGAGAGTCGCAGCATTCGCGAGGAGCACATGATCGCCGACGAAGCAATCATGAGCCACGTGCACATAAGCCATAATCAGTGTGTGACTACCGATACGGGTCAGGCCGCCACCTTTCACCGTGCCGCGGTTGATGGTCACGAACTCCCGAATGGTATTGTGGTCGCCAATCTCCAGGCGCGTAGGTTCGCCTTGGTAGCTGAGGTCTTGCGGCGGCAGGCCGATCGAGGAGAACGGAAAGAAACGGTTGTTAGAACCGACTTTGCTAGGCCCTTCGACTGTGACGTGGGAAATCAGTTCGCAGCTCTCCCCCAGCTCGACATCCGGCCCGATCACGCAGTAGGGGCCGATCTTGCACCCGGCTCCGACAATCGCTCTGGGGTCAATTACGGCGGTGGCGTGAATCGAGCTTTCCCGGGATTTGACGGTCACAGTCACCAAGGGTTAGGTTCCGGAATCCGAGTCGTTGTTGCCGGCAGTCCGTTGCGTGGTGGAGCGGGGTAGAAGCTGGCATGTGACAGTTGCCTCGGCGACGCGCTTGTCGCCCACAAAGGCTTTGCCTTCCATGCGCACGGCGGTCTGACGCCAGGCTTTGACCTCGACCTCGATACGCAATTGATCTCCCGGCAGCACGGGATGGCGGAAGCGAGCGCGCTCAATACCCGTGAACACCATCAGCTTGTCGTCGCGATCTTCGACTTCCGTCAGCAGCAGGGCGCCGCCGGCTTGAGCGATGGCTTCGACGATCAGCACGCCCGGCATAATCGGCAGGTTGGGGAAGTGTCCCGCGAAGAATGGCTCGTTTATCGTGACATTCTTGATCGCTACAATGCGCTCCTTGCGCGTGAGATCGATGACGCGGTCAATCAGCAGGAAGGGATGGCGGTGTGGCAGAATGCGCAGGATCTCATTGATATCCAGCGTCGTCTTGGTGGCTGGAGGGGTTTCGGTTAGAGGGTGAGCGCCGTCAGTCATTCTGCTTCTCGTTAAGGCGAAGATTATACTGTACTGCGCGGCGTAAACCGTTGCTATCGGCCCCCCTTCTTTAGACCGCGTGCCGTCTGCGGAAATTGCGCAATCTCATGAAAAAGAAAAAGCTTAAGAGCAAGCAAACTCCTGTCGCTCCGGTCAAACTGACCCATGTTCCACCCACGTACTTTCAGGAACGGCGGGATGCAATCGTTGAGACCATCCGCCAGGCCGTCGAGATCGAGTCGCCCACCGACAACAAGCACGCGGTTGACCGCCTAGGGCACTGGCTGGCGTCAAAATTTGAGGCGCTCGGCGGACACAGCAAATTCCATCGCACCGCTGATTTCGGCGACCACCTGCAAGTGGATTTTCCCGGCCGCGACCGGCGCAAGCCTGTGCTCCTGTTGGGACACTTCGACACCGTGTATCCCTTGGGCACGCTGGCAACCATGCCTTGCCGTCTTGGCGACGGGCGCCTCTGGGGACCCGGCACGCTGGACATGAAGTCAGGCATTGCTTCCATGCTGTACGCGATCGACGCTTTGCGCACTCAGGATGGCACGCTGCCCCGATCGGTTACTGTGCTGCTGGTTTCCGATGAGGAGGTCGGCAGCAACTCATCGCGCCGCATCACCGAAGAGTTGGCAAAACGGTCGGAGGCCGTGCTGGTGTTAGAGCCATCGTACGGATTGAAGGGAGCCGTGAAGACGGCTCGCAAGGGCGTCGGCGAGTACGTGCTCAAAGCAACTGGCAAGGCGGCGCACGCGGGGCTGGATTTCGAAAAAGGGCAAAGTGCCGTGCTCGAATTGGCACGCCAGATCGAACGCATCTCGGCGATGACGGACCTGAAGCGAGGTCTGACAGTCAGCGTCGATATGATTAGCGGGGGAACGCGTGTCAACGTGATTCCTGCGGAAGCCAGCGCCTCCATTGATGTCCGCATCGCGCGCATGACCGATGCCGCGGGAATCAATCGCAAGCTCCGCAGTCTGAAACCAGTGAACCGCAAGTGCCGGCTGGAAATCACGGGCGGGATTGATCGTCCACCCATGGAACGGACGGCGGGAGTAGCGGGATTGTTTCGCCAAGCGTCGGCGTTAGCCAAGGACCTGGGCTGGAAGCTGGAAGAGGCCGCAGTTGGTGGCGGATCGGACGGCAACCTCACCGCGGCTCTGGGAATCCCTACCCTGGACGGTTTGGGAGGCGTGGGCGAAGGAGCGCACGCGACCCACGAGTCAATCTTGATTTCGGAATTGCCCCGGAGAACGGCGCTCCTGGCGGGGTTGATCCAGTCACTGTGAAGTGAGTGGACATGGCTTCCGTGGCGATGGGTTTCTGTGGAGACCTGTCTCTGACCCGTCCCGGCCGAGCGAAGCTGGGCAGCCCCAGTCAGCCTCAGTGCTTTATTTTGACTATGGCAGCCATGTAGCCTAGAATTTCCACAGGGTGTTTTGTCTTTAGTCGGTATGCGTTCAGTGGAGCGCCGGGCGAAACCTCGAGGAGGTAGCAACATGTTTGGAAAATTGGGTTTGCCTGAGATTCTGCTTATTCTGGCCATTGCGCTGCTTATTTTCGGTCCGAGCAAGTTGGCGGACCTGGGCAAGGGCTTAGGCGAGGGCATTAAGAATTTCAAGTCTGCCGTCAAGGATGGCGAGGAAGGATCAGAGAAGAAATCCTAGGATTTTCCTGCCTGAGACGCGGCAAGCCGCGTCTCCACCTTAGAGTCTTTTCCATCAAGATTCATGACTCTGCCCCGTGCTTCCGCAGCATGCGGTACACAAGTGCCACGGGCAGCCCCACTACATTCGAATAATCTCCCTCAATGCGTGGAATCCAACGGGAAGCCATGCCTTGAATCGCGTAGGCGCCCGCCTTGTCCATGGGTTCGCCGGTCGCGACGTAGGAGTGGATATCCGCATCCCTCAAGCTATCCATAAACACAGTGGTTGTCTCCGAGCGGATATCTTCAAAAGTTCTCAGTTCCCGGTTCTCAGTTCTCGCTTCCGATCCGATCAGGCACACGCCCGTGATCACCTGGTGGGGCCGGCCGGATAGAAGACGCAGCATGCGGGCGGCATCGCGTGGATCTGCGGGCTTAGCCAGCATTTCGCCATTTACGACCACTATGGTGTCGGCCCCCAGAACCAGGTCATTCGGGCGCTGCCGCGCGATGAAAGCCGCCTTCTCGTGGGCAAGGCGTTCGGCACAGGCGTTAGGATGCTCGCCGGGCTGGGGGATTTCCGGGACGTCGGTGGGCTCTACCTCAAAGGGAATTCCCGCGGCGCGCAGCAGGTCCTGGCGGCGTGGCGAGGCAGAGGCGAGAATCAGCATTTATCGCGCCCCGACTACCCCTCGCACAGACTCGATCAGCTTCGCCGAATCGTAGCCAACGCCATCCTTAAAAACGATTTCGACGTTTTCGATATCTTCGATTTTCTTCGAGGGATCGCCTTTTACAACAACGATGTCGGCCTGTTTGCCGGGGGCAATGGTTCCCACGCGATCCAACTCTCCCATGAATTGTGCGCCATTCGAGGTCGCGATGTGAATGGCTTCGAGCGGTGTGAATCCCGCTTCGACCAGCAACTCCACTTCGCGCTGGTCACCGAAACCGGCGATCACGCCTCCCATGCCGGTAGGATCCAAACCGGCCAAAAGCAGGCCTCCCGCCGTGGCGAAGGCATATTCGAATTCCATTTCCTTCTTGAAAGCAGCGGGCCACGGGGACGAGTCTGTCTTATACCTGTTTTGGATATTCGAAGCGGAAGTAGACGCAACTTTATTGGCGAGGAAGGCAGACCGAGCATCGGGAGAAAGGCCGTCGAGCACACGGGGCTGAATCGCAGGCCGGCCGGGAACGAACATCTCGAACACCGGCAGAGTCGAAGTAACCGAGACGTGGTGCCGTACCAGGTCGAGAATCATGTCGTGCACCGGTCCAGTGTTCACCTCAAGCTTGGAGATAAAATCCATGGCGTTCGGCTGGTCGGGACATTGGCCGGGCCTTTTCCAGGGGAAGAACTCGGTATCCACCACCAGGCCGTGCTCAAGGTCATCAATGCCTAACGAGGCCGCCTCGCGAAATCCAATCGAGCAGAGGTGGCCCGTGACTTTGGCATTTCGCTTGTGTGCAGCCTGGGCTGCCGCGGATAGTTGGTCGGCGGTAATGAACATGTAAGCTTTGAAATTGTCCACTCCCGTGTCCAACCAGTAGTTCACGACCCGAGTGGCGTCTTCAGGACCGGTGAGTTGGTGCATCTGCAGCGCCCATGAACCTGCGCCTTCGAGGTACGGTCCAGTCACGTGCATTTTCGGGCCGGGCATCTCGCCGCGGTCAATCTTCTTCTTGATTTCTAGATCCGTGTAAGGCTCCAGGGAACCGGTGGTGCGAATGGTCGTTACTCCACCCGCCAGATAAAGCCGGGGAAAACTGAATCCCATCTCTCCGAAGATCCCGCCGCCCATGGGATAGAACAAGTGATCGTGCATGCCGACCAGGCCAGGAATGATCGTGTACCCGGGCAGGTCGAGCACCTGAGCTGCTTTGGGGATGTTTGTCGAGGACGCTGCTCCCAGCGACTCAATCTTCCCGTTGGAGAAGACGACAGTCTGATCATCACTCGCGGGGCCGCCGGTGCCGTCGATCACGCGGACGTGCGTTAGTGCCACGAAGGGGGCGTCAATCTTGATGAATTGACGAACGGGAGAAGGAGTTTGAGCAAATACGAGTAACCAGCAGATCAAGCAGCCGAACATCAGGAAGAAAGGCTTTCGCATGGTCCGCCATCTTACTCCGGCAAATAGAAAAACCGTAAACCGACCGAGATCGCCGGAGATCGCCGCGCACGCTGAGAATTGATTGCCGGTCGCAGGCGCGCACAGCAGGCTAGAGCGCGCGGCTGTTAGAATCAGGACTTGAGCTATGGACCGCGCTGTCATCCGTAATTTCGCGATCATCGCGCACATTGACCACGGGAAATCCACGCTGGCCGACCGCCTGCTGGAGCTGACCGGGTCTTTGACCGCGCGCGAGATGCAGGCCCAGGTGCTGGATGCCATGGACCTCGAGCGGGAGCGCGGTATCACCATCAAAGCGCATGCCGTGCGCATGATGTACCAGGCTAAGGACGGCCGGACATATCAGCTCAACCTCATCGATACTCCCGGGCACGTGGATTTCTCCTACGAAGTCTCACGCTCCTTGGCGTCATGTGAGGGCGCCTTGTTGGTGGTAGATGCGTCGCAAGGCGTCGAAGCCCAGACGCTCGCCAATGCCTATCTGGCAATCAACAACCGACTGGAGATCATTCCGGTTATCAACAAGATCGACCTGCAAAGCGCCGACATTTCCCGAACCAAAGAAATGATCGAAGGGGCTGTCGGCCTGGATGCTTCCGACGCCCTTCTGATCAGCGCAAAAACCGGGCAAGGTGTTCCCGACGTGCTGGAAGCCATTGTGAAGCACGTGCCGCCCCCCAAAGGACATCCCGAGCACAAGCTGCAGGCGCTGATTTTTGATTCCTGGTTTGATCCCTACCGCGGCGTGGTCGTGCTTACGCGTGTATTTGAAGGCACGCTGCGTAAGGGCCAGAAAATTCGTCTGTGGTCCAACGGGCGCGTTCTTGAGGTGGAAACCCTAGGCGTACTCACGCCCAAGCCTGTCGAGGTCGAAACTGTGGAGGCGGGCGAAGTCGGGTTTCTTTTCGCCAACATCAAGAACGTCGCCGACACCAAGATCGGCGACACCATCACCGACGACGAGAATCCAGCCATTGAGCCGCTGCCCGGCTTCGAAGAAATCATGCCCATGGTGTTTGCCGGTCTCTACACGGTGGATGCTCACGAGCACACCCAGTTGCGCGAGGCGCTGGAAAAATTGCGCCTGAACGATTCTTCCTTTTTTTTCGAGCCGGAGAGTTCGGCCGCGCTGGGTTTCGGCTTCCGCTGCGGTTTTCTCGGTCTGCTGCACATGGAAATCATCCAGGAGCGGCTGGAACGCGAGTTTAATCTCGACTTGATCACGACCGCCCCGGGCGTGCGTTACAAGATCACCAAGACTGACGGGGCGCACATGGAAGTGGATAATCCTTCCAAGTGGCCCAACCAGAGCGAAATAGCCAAAGTCGAGGAGCCGGTCATCCTCGCCACCATCCTCACTAATGAGGAATACGTCGGCGGGATTTTGAAATTGGTCGAAGAGAAGCGGGGCAAGCAGAAGAGCTTCGAGTATGTGAGTTCGTCGCGCGTCATGCTGCAATATGAGCTCCCGCTGAATGAGATCGTACTCGACTTCTACGACCGATTGAAATCCGTTTCTCGCGGTTATGCCTCGCTCGACTACCACCTGGCGGGCTACTGGGAATCGCCTATGTCCAAATTGGACATCCTGGTGGCCGGCGAACCGGTGGATGCCCTCTCCGTCATCGTGCACCGAGAGTTCGCTTACGACCGTGGACGAGCCTTGGCTGCCAAGATGAAGGAATTAATTCCGCGACAGATGTTTGAAGTTGCCATCCAGGCGGCGATTGGGGCCAAAGTCATTGCCCGCGAGACCGTACCGGCCATGCGCAAGAACGTCTTGGCCAAATGCTATGGCGGCGACATCACGCGCAAGCGCAAGCTGCTGGAGAAGCAGAAAGAAGGCAAGCGCCGGATGAAGCGTATCGGTAGGGTGGACATTCCTCAGGAGGCCTTCCTGGCCGTTCTCAAGGTCGGGGAAGACAGCCAATAACGCGGGCATACCATTGAAATTGCGGGTCTCCAGTGAACATACAGTAGTTCCTGTATGTGCAAATCTTCCAGGTTGCACAAATTATTTGGCAGTCGTATTACTTAAGTGCGAAACCGAAAGCTTCTGGCTAACCGATTGTTTTTAATCAAGTTAAACCGTATGACGCTAGGACCTATGCGCCTGAACGAGAAGCGGTCGCTTGCGCCCGCCGCAGCCGCGTCCCGAAGATTCACAAGATTTTCCACAGGCAGGTGGAAAGAAGTGTGACAGCGGTCCCAGCTACCCAATTGGGACAATTTTAACCCTTCCCGGGTGGTTCCTCGTCCGAGTAGGCCATGGATTCGAAGCGGGTTGATCGCTTGATGAAGGCCAGGCTCACTTTTCCAGTTGGTCCGTTGCGCTGTTTAGAAATAATAATTTCGGCCTTCCCATCCAACTCCGCATCGTCCGGCTTGTAGACTTCCTCGCGAAAGATAAACATCACCACATCGGCGTCCTGTTCGATTGAGCCGGACTCGCGGAGATCGGCCAGTTGAGGACGGTGATCGCCGCCCCGGCTCTCGGGCGCGCGGCTCAACTGCGAAAGCGCAATGACCGGAACCCGTAATTCCTTGGCCAGAGCCTTCAAGCCCCGCGATATCGCCGAGACTTCCTGGGTACGATTCTCGTAGCGCTTGGAGCCGCTGGCCGACATCAGTTGCAGGTAATCGACGATCACCAGGTCCAGCTTTCCCTGGTTTTGTTGTTGCAGGCGACGTGCCTTGGCGCGCATTTCGCTTAGGGAGATTCCCGCTGTGTCATCGATGAATATCGGCGCATTGGCCAGCCTGTCCATCGCCCGCACGACTTTCTCCATGTCTTCACGCCACAGCGAACCGGTGCGCATCTTGTGCGAGTCCACTCTCGCGCAGGAGCACAACATGCGCAGCAGTAGCGCTTCGCGCGACATTTCGAGAGAGAAGATGCCGACGATCTTCCCGTCATTGGTGGCGGCATTTTCGGCGATGTTCATGGCGAAAGCCGTCTTGCCCATGGAAGGACGAGCCGCGATGATCACTAGATCCGATCGCTGGAGTCCGCTCGTCATTTCGTCCAGATCGACGTAGTGCGTCTCCAATCCGGTGATGCGCTGACCACGCTGCAGCAGAGCATCCACCGAGCCGAATGACTCCTTGACGATTTCCTGAACACCCATAAAACCGCGTCCAATGCGCTTTTCCGAGAGCTGGAAGATCGTGGCTTCGGCATCGTTCAGGATGTCTTCGGCAGGATCGGCCTGCTCACTGGCGCGAGCAATGGCAGCATTGGCGGCATGAATCAGGCCGCGCAGCAAGGCCTTATCGCGGACGATCTTGATGTAATGCTCAATGCTGGGCCGGTCGGGAACGCCATCGAGAAGGCCCGAGACATAGCCCACGTCGCCGATGGCTTCCAATTCCTTGCGGCGGTCCAGTTCCTCGATTAACGTGATCATGTCGATGGGGCGCGAGGATTCCGCCAGATCCACCATTCGCGAGTAAATGCGACGATGGGAATCGAGGGAGAAGTCTTCCGCCCGCAGATGCTCAGCCGCCTGGTTGTACGAGAGATTGTCCAGCAGGATGGCGCCCAGAATCGAACGCTCGGCTTCTACGTTAGCAGGAAGACTGCCGACGAGATTGTAGTCCGTCGTGGCCACTAGTTTATTTCAGGGCTGGTGGTTCGACTGTACGCCGAATACTCATAAGGATCATCCAACGTTGTGCAAAAGTGCTTCGGAAAAACCGGGAATAAAGGAAATATTTTCGGAGGCTGAAGTGCGGACTCGTCCCAGGAAGACAATTCATAGATCCTTCCCTGCGCTCAGGATGACAAGCGCGTTGGCCAACTTCTGTCATCTTGAGCGAAGGCGTCAGCCCGAGTCGAAAGATCCCTACCCTGCATGCGCGACCTATGCCGATGCGGAGGCGTTCTCGCCATTTGCCGATACCACGGACAATGCCTCGAAGCTCGGGTAATAACCTAAACACGTTAGGGATCCTTCGACTACGCGCAGGCTCGCGTGACGAGTCCCTCCTGCGCTCAGGAGGACAGTATGCCATAGGCGAACAAAAAACGAAATACCTGCGAGGCCCCAAGTAAAAAGCGGACTCCTGTCGGGCCCGCTTAGGTACAGCGAAGCAAGGCATGGCAGTTATGAGTTGGGGAGGGCCGACGCGTGAAGCCGACGCGCGAAATAGATACGGCCCGAGCCAGCCACCCGGGCCGTAGTATGCATGAATGTCCCGCCTGCTCTCTCTATCGCTCGGAAGCGATAAGTGCGCGCACCTTTTGCCTTGACCACACTCGGAGGAGTGCGCGTTTCAGTGCGCTTCTGCAAACCTCGCGATTCGCAGTCACCGCGAAGACCGACCGTTCAGTCCAGCCTTATGATGAGGCGGGACCCTTGAGGAGGCCGCAACGCCCGGGCAACCAGCACGCGCCGAAGCACGCTTCTGGAACCCTCCCAGCAATTCACCCTCGAGAACTGCCAGGAACTGCCGGCGCTTTCACGATGCTCCAGCAAGACGCTTGTGGCATTCACGCTTGCGTGAGAGCAATGTGCCCCAACCCAAACATAGGCTCAAGTCAATAGTGGGCGCCAGTTGTGCAGAAGCTGTGGAGGATATGAATTTCTTGTGGAAACTGCCGGAAAAGCCACCCTAGAGACGCGGAGGCACGGATTATTTCTGTTTTCGATGGATGATCTGCTTGGAATTCGAAGCAAAACGATCAGTAATCAGCAATCAACATTTCTTCTCCGTGCCTCTGTGTCTCCGTGGTAGACCCAAAAAGAAGGGCACAGCCGAAGCTGTGCCTTGTTCAATGTAATGTGCGGCTCTAAATCAGTCGTGCACGCCGTCCATGAACGCGCGCAGCTTGCGCGAGCGCGATGGATGACGCAGCTTGCGCAATGCCTTCGCCTCGATTTGCCGGATGCGCTCGCGCGTGACCGCGAACGACTGCCCAACCTCTTCGAGCGTATGCTCGCTGCCATCTTCCAGCCCGAAGCGCATCTTGATTACTTTCTCTTCCCGTGGCGTCAGCGTACGCAGCACCTGTGAGGTCTGGTCTTTCAAGTTGACATTGATGACCGCTTCGGCCGGCGAAACGACACCGCGGTCTTCGATGAAGTCGCCGAGGTGCGAATCTTCCTCTTCGCCAATCGGCGTTTCCAGCGAAATCGGCTCCTGCGCGATCTTGAGCACCTTGCGGACTTTGGCCACCGGGATGTCCATCCGCTTGGCGATTTCTTCCGACGTGGGCTCGCGCCCCAATTCCTGCACCAGCTGCCGCGAGGTGCGGATCAGCTTGTTAATCGTCTCGATCATGTGTACCGGAATACGGATGGTGCGGGCCTGGTCGGCTATAGCGCGCGTGATAGCTTGTCGAATCCACCACGTGGCGTAGGTCGAGAACTTGTAACCGCGGCGGTATTCGAACTTGTCGACGGCTTTCATCAACCCGATATTTCCTTCCTGAATCAGGTCCAGGAACTGCAGACCGCGATTGGTGTACTTCTTCGCGATGGAAACCACCAGACGCAGGTTGGCCTCGATCAGCTCACGCTTAGCCTGCTCGGCATCCATGTCGCCCTGGATAATCTCGCGCTGTGTGCGCTTGAGTTCCGGGAAGGACACGCTGGCATCGGCTTCCATCTTCTCCAGTTCCGTGCGGAGCTGGCGAGCCTGGCGGCGGTATTCCTTTTTCTGGTCTTCGCTACGAGTCGCATCCGCCTTGCGTTCGAGGTTCTGAACCTGGCGGTCGAGCGAGCGCATGCTGTCCACGGTCTTGGTAACGCGCTCAATCAGCCGCTTGCGTTCAGTGTTGGTGAAGCCGAGGTTGCGCACCGCCAGCGAGACTTGCACAATCGCGCGCGCCAGATGCATGCGATAGCGGCGGAAGTCCTTGGGACGCTTCTTCTGGGAAACATCCGCGAACTTTTCCGCCACCTGGTTGGCCTTCTTGTAATGCTTCGCCAGCTCGTCAATCTTGCCGGTGAACTCCTTCAGGCGGTTATCGAGAATTTCTTCCGTGATTTCTTCCTCGTCGAAGGTGACCACTTCCTTGATGGAGCGGACGCCCTTCTTGAGGTCTTCGCCCATAGCCAGCAGTTCGCGGATCACGATCGGCGACCGCGACAGGGCCTTGAGCACGCGATTCTGGCCGCGTTCGATGCGCTTGGCGATTTCTACTTCGCCTTCGCGGGTGAGCAGCGGAACCGTGCCCATTTCCCGCAGGTACATGCGAACGGGGTCGTTAGTTTTTTCCAGCGTACCGGGAGTGAGGTCGAGCTCGACGTCTTCGCCGGCTTCCTCAACTTCTTCGAATTTTTTCTCCAGAGCGGACGACGGCAACTTCGCCGGTCCCTCCAGAACATCGATACCTTGTGTACCGATGGTGGTCAGCAGATCGTCCAGGTCTTCGGGAGAATGCACATCGTGCGGTATCAGATCGTTGACCTGATCGTAAGTGAGATATCCCTTTTCTTTTCCTGCGTCGATCAGCTTTTTAATGTCGTCGTACTTGTCGTCAAGAGCCAAGACAGATTACCCTCTAGCTTCGTCCTCGGTGGACGGAGACACGTTTAGTAGCGGTGGGAACGTGAAATTGCAGGATTGTGCGCCGGCACAAACTTTTAGAGTATAGCACGGTAGTGCCTCTCTGCCCATAAACAAATCAGCTAACCCTGCCTGGGCGGCCGGATGTTAGTTCCCCTCAACAAGTTAGATGGCCGGACTGCCCCTTAAGTTTCAGTGATTCCAGCCTCTTAGGCCGGGCGCGCCGCTGGACCTTCTTCAGACAGACCCGGAGCCATCAGCGCCCGCTTGAGCCGAACCTTCTCCAGGAGAAGGGCTTGCAACTGCTCCGGTTCTTTGCTGCGGCTGGCCTGCAGCTCCCGCTGCACCTCCTCCAGCCGGCGGCGCAGAGCAATCCGCCGCAGGGCGCGAATTGCACCTTCCACCTGCTCGGCAGTGAGCTCCTCTTCCTCCCGCATGAGAATGGAGGCGAGCAGTCCCCGGTCGGCGTCAGAGAGTGGCAGCTCCATAACATCGGTTGTTTCTGGCCCCAGGTTGAGAAGAGCTTCGAGCAGGGATTCGGTAGCTAAGCCAGCGTGCAGACGCTCGTTCTGCAACACAAATTGCGCCTGACGCGCGGCATCGAATTCCTCCTCCGCACCATCGCGGGCGGAAAAGTGTTCTTCATTGGGTTGGATTTCCCTGGCTGAAGCGAGAGCGCGAATCAGGATGCGCTCCGCATCGGTGACCTGCGCCTCGGCGGGAGACTTGACCACGGCCGCCGAGCGCGTGCTGGCAACGTGCTTGAGTTCCTGCCGCAATACGGCTGAATCGATGCCCAGCTTTTGCGCTATCTCCTGCGCCAGTTCGTCGCGCATAATCCGACTCGGGACGCGCTGGATATGCGGCAACAGGAAGTTCACGGCCTTGACCTTGCCTCCTGCGCTCCGCACTGGGAACTGAGTGCGGGCCCGCTCGATCAGGTACTCGAAGTACCGCTGGGAATGTGATAAGGCTTCAGAGTAGGCGTCTGTGCCTTTGCGGCGAATGAACAGATCGGGATCGAATCCCGCCTCCAGCCGCAGCACTTTGATATTGAAATCCTCTCCCACGAGCAGGCCCAGCGTGCGCTCGGTCGCGTTGGTGCCCGCAGTATCGGGATCGAAGTTTACGACGATGTTCTTGCTGAAGCGGCCCAGCAACTTGGCTTGTGCGTCGGTGAAGGCGGTGCCGGAGCTGGCGATGACGTTGTGAAATCCTGCCGCGAAGACCGAGATGCAGTCCATTTGGCCCTCGACCAAAATGGCGTAATTCAGGGTGCGGATCGCTTCCTTCGCGTGATCGAGGTTGAACAAGACCCGCGACTTGGAGTAGATCGGAGTCTCGGGAGAATTCAGGTACTTGGGTCCAGCTTTCTCGTCAGCACTCAGCCGCCGTCCGGTAAAGGCGATTACCCGGCCATTCTCGTTGGCGATCGGAAACATTACCCGGTTGCGGAATTTGGAGTACATAGCTCCTTTGACCTTGTCATAGGGAGTGAGGGCTTCAGCCCGAGTCGAGGGACTTGGCGCTTCCTTGACGCTTTTCTCCTCTGGCGTCTTCCAGGAGAACAGGCCGCTTTCCCGGAGCGCTTCTTCGTCGAACTTGGCTTTCAACTGATCGCGTAACACGAATCCCGAATCCGGGGCAAATCCCATGCGGAAACGAGCAATGATTTCGCTATCCAAGCCACGTCCTTTGAGATACTCGCGGGCCTCGGTGCCTTCCGGCCGCTTCAGGCAATCCTGAAAAAAAACACATGCGGCTTCCTGGATTTCCAGCAGCGCAGTGCGATGCTTGGCATCGCGAGCCTCTTCTGGGCTGCTGTAGGCGACCTTGGGCAGAGGTACACCCATCTTCTGCGCGACCAGCCGGACCGCTTCCGGGAAAGTTATGTTCTCGATCTTCTGTACAAAGCTGAAGACATCTCCCGAGGCTCCGCAGCCGAAGCAGTGATAGAACTGGCGCGTGGCGTGGACCGAGAACGAAGGCGTCTTCTCGCCATGGAATGGGCAGAGCCCCGAGTAGTTTTGTGCCCCTGCCTTCTTCAGCCTGACGTAGTCACCCACGATGCGGACGATGTCGGCCTGCTGCTTGAGGGTCTCTTTGAAGTCGGCGGATGTGGTCATGGCAGTCTTGTACCTTGCCTCATCTGTGGGCGAATGGAAGGAGAAACTATACTCCCGATCTGTGACGAAGCTGTGAATTTTCCAAAGAAGCGGTTAATTCCTGAGGGAAACTGGTGCGAAACTCGCTGGTTATGGACTGCCCGCCCAGGGTGCGTCAGGATCTACGGCCCGCCGGATCATGTCCGCCACTTGCTTCAGGCGCGTTGGTGATAATACACTCGGCTGACGTCGCACCAGGACCAGGGCACTGTTAGAGCCGGACTTCCCGCCCAAGTTGTTTCACCTGAACCTGTTCTCGCTTCGCGCCTGCTGACTCTCGAACTAGACCCTCAATTCGACCACCGTCGCACCCGCTCCACCTTCATTCTGTGGTGGCTCGGAGACCGACGCTACATGCGGATGCTTCTGCAGGTACTGCCGCAAGGCTTTGCGCAGAATCCCCATACCGCTGCCATGCACCACTCGCACCCGAGGTAATCCCGCCAGAAACGCGCGATCCACAAATTTTTCCACTTCCCGGGTGGCGTCATCCACGGTGCGCCCGATCACGTTAATCTCGGATGGCGTGTTCAGGTCGCTTTCGAGCGAGACGCTGATACCACGCGCCCGGGCAGCTTTCACCGGAGAATCAGAGCTGCGGATCAGCACCTCGGCAATGTCATCGCGTGAGATTTTCATCTTCATCGCGCCGATTTCAACTTCGAATTGATCGCCGTCAAGGCTTCTTCTGACCACCGCCGGTCTCCCCACCGACTTCAATTTCACTGTGTCGCCTTCGGACACGTGCTTCACAATGTGGGCGTGAGCGTGCGGATCGCCCCGGTCCGCGCCCGTCGAGTGCGCAACCACAGTCGAATCAAATTGCTCACGAAACTCACGGCGCAACTTCGCGATGCGGCGCTCTGCGTCTTTCGAGAGCTTCTGGGCGGCGGCGCGGTCCTGAATGGCATGGACGGTCTCGCGGGCGTGGTACTCAAAATCCTTGAACAGGCTGTCCAACTTCTTCTCCATCTCGCGGACTTTGTCCCTCTGCTCTCTCGCGCCTTCCGCTGCCAGCCGTGTCTTCTCGCGCTCGACCTCTCGCTCGCGCTCCTGCAGCTTCAAGCGCCCGTTCTCCGTTTCCCGTAACTCGGCGTGTAAGCGGTCGAGGAATCGGCCAACGTCCTGGGTTTGCGTGCTCAGCTTGCTCCGGGCCGACTCGATGATGGCGGGATTCAGTCCGAGCCGTTGCGCGATATTGATGCCCGCCGATGCCCCCGGAACGCCGAGCTTCAACTCGTAAGTCGGCTGGAGCGTAGCCTCATCGAAACCTACCGCGGCATTGATCACCGAGGGCGTGTTGGCTCCGTAGACCTTGAGAGAAGTGTGATGAGTCGAAATGACCGTCATCGCGCCGATGCGGCGGAAATGCTCGGCAATAGCGACTGCCAAAGCTGCGCCCTCCTCCGGATCCGTGGCCGAGCCCAGTTCGTCGAGAATCACAAGGGAGTTGGCGGTCGCAGTGCGTGAAATGAAGTCGATATTCGTGACGTGGGCCGAAAAGGTCGAGAGATTCTGCTCGATCGATTGGTAGTCGCCGATATCGGCCAACACGGCATCGAAAACCGGCAACTCAGCGCGGTCCGCGGTTACCGGCAGGCCAGACTGCGCCATCAGGGCAAGCAGGCCGACGGTCTTGAGAGCAACCGTCTTACCGCCTGTGTTTGGGCCGGTAATGATCAGTTCGCGGCGGGTACCCTCCAACTCCACCGTAATTGGGACAATCTGGCCCCCTTTGACCTTGAGATTCCGCTCCAGCAGCGGATGACGAGCTTTGTGCAGAAGCAGCCGAGCCTGGCTCGGCGTGGACCCTTCGACTTCGCTCAGGCGAGACTCCTGAGGGCGGCCGTCCTCACGTATTCCGAAGACAACCGGGACGCAGCGATAGTCTTCCGCGAAGCGGGCTTTTGCAAACTGCAGTTCCAGTTCCGCCAAGATACCGGCGCCGGCGAGGATCGCATCAGAATTTTCTCCGATACGGCGAGTCATTTCCAAGAGGATGCGGTGAATCTCGGCTTGCTCTTCGTCCAGCAGGCGAACCAGTTCATTGTTCTGCTCGATGGTCTCCAGGGGCTCGACGAAAACCGTTTGCCCGCTGGAACTGGCCCCGTGCACCACTCCCTGAACGCGCCGCCTCTGCTCAATCTTGACAGGAATCACGAAACGCTCGCCGCGGATCGTTACCAGCTCTTCCTGAACGGCGCCGCCCTCCGCGAGACGGCGCAGGTAATTGCGCAACGAATCCTGGATGGCGCGCTTCTGTTTCTCAACGTCGCGTCGAATACGCGCCAGTTCCGGGGAGGCGCGATCGTCCAGCGTGCCGTCCGGCAGGATCTTGCTGCGAAAGAACCGCAGAAACTCAGTGAAGTCGATAATGGCAGACGAAAGACTGGCTACGGCCGCCCATTCTGTCTTCATGGCCACGGGCGGCTTCACAGCGATTTCCCGCCACTCGGCGGCGCGATCCACGACCACCACAACATCGCGGATTTCAGCTGTTTCCAGCGCCGAGCCCGCGATTCGCGCTTTGTCCAGGAGTTTGCTGATCTCAAGTAGGCCGGAAAAATCGAAGTGTCCACCCACCCGGCGGAATTCCCGGATATCGGAGGTCATTTGTTGCTGGCCTTCGATCCACAGGCGGTCGGTAGAGGGAGCCAGTGCCCCAAGTCGTCCCTGGCCGAGCGGAGACCATAGATAGCCGCGCAATAATTCCCGCAAAGCCTCATATTCGAGGATTCGTGCGCTGCTATGAGCAAGTGGCTGCGGCAACATCGGAAATCATGTTACCCAATCTCAGCCATAAAGGTTAGGAATTGCCCGGGGCCGCCCCCGTGGCTTGCTTGGCCACGGGGAGGCGCACAACGAAGAGTGCTCCGCCTTCGCTTTTGTTGTAGCAGGTGATGTGCCCCTGGTGATTTTGCACCACGCCATAGGTTGCACTCAATCCTAGGCCTGTACCCTTGCCGATGGGTTTGGTGGTGTAGAAGGGATCGAAGACCTTGTTGGGTTCGCGCAAACCGCGGCCGGTGTCGGAGAACTCCAGAACAATCTCGTCGCCGCCGTGCTGAAAGGCGGCCACCGCGAATGTGCCTCCGCCAACCTCCTCCAGCGCATCGATCGCGTTGCTGACAATCTCGGTGCACGCCTGGAAGAGTTGATTAGCATTCCCCAGGATTCTGGGGAGATCGCGCTCGATCTTTGTTTCCACACGAATTTTCTGATTGAGGTGAAGGCCTTCGGCTTGGATCGCCTTGTGTAAAAGGGAGCCTATATCCACCAGAGATTTCTCCGCCGCATTCTGCTGCGCGAAACTTAAGAGATCGGAGACCAGGTCCCGGGTACGTCGTGCCTGTTGGCCGATCTTGCGCGTCATCGAAAGCTGTTCTGGATTGAGCGATTCGCTGTCGGAAAGCAGGTCCGTGTAACCCACGATGGCGGCTACAGGGTTGTTGATCTCGTGTGCAGCGCCCGCCACCATTTGCCCCAGTGCTGCCAACTTCTCCTTCTGTACCAGTTCTGTCTGCAGCCTCTGCAGGTTCTCGAAGCCGCGATGGGTCTCCTGCAACAATCGTACTAGCTGATGGTCAAGCAGGTACTGCTTGAGAAAGACGAAGGAACCGAGCACCAGGATCGCCGCCAGAGCCACCAACAACCGAAAGCGGCGTGCAGGAGCCGGGGACGGGTCGAACAGATATGCCCAGAGCCCTAGGACCGGCAACGAAAGGATGGCCAGCATAGCGATTCGAGGTACTAACGCAATCAATCGCCCCTCATTCTCGATGGCGGGTTCTGCGCCGGTCTGTACGTGCCCGGCGATCAGGCCCACCCACACGAACCAGCAGAGAGACACCATAAGCGGCATGTCGTAGATGGAGCCGGTGTAATAGCGGCCATGGCCAATTGCTAGATTGATGGTCACAGAGGCTATGGTGTACAGTCCGCCCGCGCCAAACAGATTCCAGTAGATTTTCTTCCACAGACCCTGGCTGGCCGCTGCTGCAATGCCGAAAAACGCTACCAACAGCAAGTTTTCCAGCAGATAGAGCAGATCATAGTTGGGGCTGTACACGGGAATGTTCAGCGCAACGTACTCGTCGGGGAAGACGATGAAGGCGTACAAAAACACCCACCAGGCAACCAGCATCAGCAAGTTCAGCGTGCTGAAATAGAGCTTTCCTTCCGCTGGCCGACGGTGGGGCCGAATAGCGACCGCGGCCATTAACGGCACAACATGAAGGAACAGGATGATGTCGCCGAAATACGGATCGGGCATATCCCGGCGCAGGATCAGTTCGTAGTAGCTCCAGCCCGCCTGAGTGGCCGTCCACATAGCGAAACCGCTCGCGGCCAGGATCCAAAAAATGCGGGTCTGCTCCCGGCTGGACATAGCATTTGCGGCCATCAGCAGGGTCGCCAGAAGCAGGAGGGCAAGAGCGCTGATATCCCCCAGAAGCGTCAGGGCAAAACTGCGGGCAACCGCGAGAGACACCATCGCGTAAAGGAGGGTGAATGCTCCCGCACACCACAACCACCCGTTTCGACCCATCTTCATCCTTATCCGCAGTCTATGCCCTGTTCTGAAAACAAAAAAGTTACGCGGGTCAACGTGTCCATTACGGAAGTCTCGCCCCGGGTTGGAATGCCTGAGTGCGAGTTACTGAGCATCTGAATTATCACCTCCTGGCACAAGGGGCTGTGACGTAGATCACACTCGGAACTACCACGCAAGCCTGGGTTCCGGCGGGCTATTTTGGCTAATTTCGCCGCAGCCAGTCTGCTAGAATCGCCTGTAGTGATGAGCGCTTTGCCGCCCATCGTGTTCCAATCATGGCTTTTCCCATTACCCGCCTTCGCCGTCTGCGTCGCACCGAACCGTTGCGCTCTCTGGTGCGCGAAACTCACCTAACGCCCGAGGCTTTTGTGTACCCGATGTTCGTTTGCCCGGGCGAGGCTGTGCGCAAAGAGATTCGCTCCATGCCGGGAGTATTCAACCTCTCGGTTGATGAAGCGGTAAAAGACGCTCGCGAAGCATATTCGCTGGGTGTACCGTCTCTCATTTTATTTGGTTTGCCCCAAAGCAAAGATGAAGTGGCCACCGGCGCCTGGGCTGAGGAAGGTATTGTTCAGCAGGCAACGCGGGCTATCAAGCGAGAACTTCCCAAGCTGGTCATCATGGGTGACGTGTGCCTGTGCGAGTACATGTCGCATGGGCATTGCGGGATTGTGCGCGCCACGGCCGCACCCCAGTCTCTCGGGGCAGCCTCGGCTGTGGCTCCTCCGCCTTCGACGACCACCGAGTACGAGATCGTCAACGACGCGACTTTGGAGCTACTGGCTCGCACCGCCGTCTCGCAAGTGCGTGCGGGAGTCGATGTCATTGCGCCCTCCGACATGATGGATGGCCGAGTGGCGGCGATCCGGAAGGCTCTCGACCAGGCACAGTTCCTTAATACTCCGATCCTCTCCTACGCCGCCAAGTTCGCATCCGGATTTTACGGGCCTTTCCGTGAGGCCGCGGATTCGGCGCCACAATTCGGCGACCGCCGCTCCTATCAGATGGACCCGGCCAATCTCCGGGAAGCCATGCGCGAAATCGACCTCGACCTCCAGGAAGGCGCCGACATGATCATGGTCAAGCCAGCTCTGCCCTATCTGGACGTGATTGCCGCCGCCCGCCAACGCTTCGATGTGCCCCTGGCCGCTTACCAGGTTTCTGGTGAGTACGCCATGATCGAAGCTGCCGCTCGCAACAATTGGATTGACCGCGAGCGAGTCATGATGGAGTCCCTGATTTCCATTCGCCGTGCCGGCGCCCAGATCATCCTTACCTACTTCGCGAGAGATGCCGCCAAGGTGCTCGCCTAGCCGTTTTTCGAATCGAATCGCCCTGTCGTAGAATCACCTATTTGGGTACCTCCCACTATTCCAGCTAGCACGGAGCACGACTTTGGCGGAAACCATCTATGATGTGGCAATCATTGGAAGCGGCCCGGCGGGCTACACCGCCGCCATCCGCGCCGGACAATATGGCCTGAAAACCTGCCTCATCGAAAAAGACAACAAGCTGGGTGGCACCTGCTTGCACGTGGGCTGCATCCCGACCAAGGCATTGCTGTTCAACGCCGAAATTTGGGATCACCTGAAGGAAGCCAAAGAGTTTGGCATCGAGGGAGTTGATTCCAGGAAGCTGAATTGGGCGGCTATCCAGGAGCGTAAATCCAAAATCGTCGCAAAACATGCCAAAGGACTCGAGTTCCTGATGCGCAAAAATAAGGTGGAGACCGTTACTGGCTATGGCCGCCTGACTGGGCCCGCCAAGAATGGGATCCTCACGGTGGACGTTTCTGGCGCGGGCAGCGCAACGAATTCCATCAAGGCAAAGAACGTCATAATCGCGACTGGTTCAGAAGCCCGCATGCTGCCCGGCTTGGACTCCGATCCACGGATTCTCACCAATATCGAGATCTTGGCGCTCACTGCAATTCCCCAATCGCTGGTGGTGGTCGGAGCGGGTGCAGTCGGCGTGGAATTTGCCTCGATCTACCGATCGTTTGGTGCGGAAGTGACCATTCTCGAAATGTTGCCGCGCCTGGTGCCAATAGAAGATGAGGATATCTCGAAAGAACTGGCGCGCGTGTTTCGCAAACGAGAGATCAATTTCTTCACTGGCGCCAAGGTGGACAAGGTCGACAAAACCAAGAATGGTGTAAGCGTGAAGGTCACCGCCGATGGCAAGCAGCAGACCATCGAGGCGGAAAAAATTCTGATTGCCGTAGGCCGCAAGCCGCTCACCGAGAACGTTGGCCTCGAGAAGACCAAGATCAGGCCCGACCGCGGTTTCATCAAGACCAACGAATGGATGCAGACCGACGAGCCCGGTATCTATGCCATTGGCGATATCGTGGCAGGCACTCCGCAACTGGCGCACGTGGGCGGCATGGAAGGGATCGTAGCCGTGTCCAAAATTGCCCGAAAAGAAGATAAGCCCATCGACTTGCGAAAAATTCCCAACTGCACTTACTGCCATCCCGAAATCGGCAGCGTCGGTCTGAGCGAGGCCAAAGCTAAGGAGATGGGCTACAACGTCAAGATCGGCAAGTTCCCATTCACGGCGAACGCGCGCGCCTCGATTGTTGGCGAGCATGAAGGTTTCATCAAAATCGTGTCCGATGCCAAATATGGCGAGATTCTCGGCGTGCATATCATTGGACCTCAGGCGACTGAGCTGATCGCGGAGGCAGTCGCTGCCATGGAACTGGAAGCCACAGTCGAAGACTTGATGTGGACCATTCACGCCCACCCAACCCTGGCTGAGGCCATGCTGGACGCATCCAACAGCGTGTACGGGCTGGCAATCAACGCGTGATAGATCGAGGCAAAGTGATTTCTGTCGTGCAACTCGGGCTGATAGATTACGGAACGGGTCTGCGCCTGCAGCAGCGACTCGTAGAGATGCGGAAAGAAAGCCGTATCGGTGACGTCCTGTTGCTCCTTGAGCACTCGCCGGTGATCACGCTGGGGCGCAATGCCAGGGCTGCGAATATCCTGGTTTCAGCGGAACAACTGGCAAAACGCGGCGTCGAGGCGTTTGAATGTGACCGCGGCGGGGATGTGACCTTCCACGGTCCGGGACAACTGGTTGCGTATCCCATTTTTGATCTGCATGGCTTCGCATCATCCGATCCGAAAAGGAAGAATCTAGGGGCGGTGGAATTCGTGCGTCGCCTGGAAGAAGTCCTCACCCGAACCTGCGCCGCATTCGGTATCAGCACCGAACGGCTGAAGGGCTTAACGGGAGTATGGACGTGTGGCGGCGGGTCTGTGACCCGTCCCCACACCAGCACTGAGCACGCGAAAATTGCTGCCATCGGCGTGCACATCTCGCGAGGGGTCACTTCCCATGGTTTCGCTCTCAACGTGAATACCGATCTCGGCTACTTCAACCTGATCATTCCTTGCGGCATCCCCTCGAAACCGGTCACCTCAATGCAAAAGGAAGTGGGCAGGCAAATTTCCATGGAAGAGGTAGCGAGGTTGGTAGCGCGTCACTTCGGAGAAGAATTCGGTACCCAGATCGCACTCCTGGACACCCTGGAAGAATTGACCGGCAATGCCAATGATGTGCCGATGAGGCCTCCAAACGAGCTCCGCAAGCTGCATAAGGAAGAAGAGACGTTCTGGGCGTAATTCTGTCGTTCGACTACGCGCAATGGCAAAGAAGAAAACACGAGCGAAGTCCACCAACATAGCCAAATCAAACGGACGGGGTTTACGTTCGCTGCAATCGGTCGCCTCAAATCAGCGCACCTACACGGTTGTCGATTATCGGCTGGAAAGGCCAAGCTTCGCACTGAAGCAGGTACGCGCCGCTGGGCACGTGCATTACGAAGTGACCGGCGATCTGAGCGCCCCAGTTCCGCCCCTCCGCGAATCGAAATACCTCGACAAAAAGCAGTGCATCGAGATCTACCGCTGGATGCTCCTGAACCGCCGCATGGAGGCGGCCCTCGAGAATCTTTACAAGCAAGGCAAAGTGGTGGGCGGTGTTTACTTCGGCGTCGGTCAGGAAGCCTGTTCCTGTGCCTCGGCCTATGCGTTGCGCCCGGAAGACTGGATGGGGCCCATGATCCGCAACCAGGGATCGCTCCTGGTCCGCGGCTTCTCCGCTTGCGACATCATGATGCAGTACATGGCTAAGGCCGGCTCCCCCACCAAGGGGCGCGACGCCTCGTCGCATTTTGGCGACATTCAAGCACGAAATGTAGTGGCTCCAACTTCGACTCTCGGCGATCTGATCCCGGTTTTAGCTGGCGTGGCCCTTGGGGCTCGACTCCAGGGACGCAACATCGCGGTGATGACCTATATCGGCGATGGCGGCCAGTCAACTGGAGTCACTTATGAGGGCCTGAACTTTGCTGCCGTGCAAAAGCTTGGTCTCGTCCTGTTTGTCGAAAATAATCTCTGGGGATACTCCACTCCGTGCGATATGCAATTCTGCGTCAAGGATCTCGCGGAGCGGGCCATTGCATATGGCATCCCGGGCGTGATTGTGGACGGTACCGACGCCTGCCAGGTCTACGATGCGGCCCGCGAAGCCTGCGAGCGTGCCCGTCGCGCAGAAGGGCCGACCCTGATTGAAGCCAAGATGATGCGCATGAAGGGACACGCGATCCACGACGCCGCTGAATATGTTCCCAAGCCGCTCTTTGAGTACTGGCGCAAGCGGGATCCGATCGCTCGTCTCGAAGGGTTTCTTCTGGACAAGAAGTGGCTCACTGCCGGGGAGAACGAAAAGCTGATTGCCGACGTGGAGAAACAACTCGGCGCCGACCGGGAATTCGCCGTATCCTCCCCGATGCCGGCTCCGGAAACCGCTGCGGTAGGGGTGTACTGCGAGAACGGGTGCCATGAAATCAAGCCAAAATATGGCGCGCCGAAAGTCGCTAACGAAATCCTTATCCGCCACTCCTAAGCGGGAGGAGGCTGTGCATTTGAAATAGCTTGTCATCCCCGAGCGAGCGAAGTCGTTCGCGCCGCGAACCGAAAGCACTCTAATGTCGACAGTCACTTATCTCGAAGCCATCCGCCAGGGAATCTGGGAAGAGATGGAGCGCGACCCGAGTGTGTTCTGCCTGGGCGAAGACATCGGCATTTACGGCGGAGCTTTCAAGGTTACTGACGGCTTCATCGATCACTTCGGACCGCGACGCGTGATTGATACGCCGATTGCGGAGTCGGCAATCGTGGGAGCTGCGTTCGGCGCCGCCCTCACCGGAATGCGGCCTATCGCCGAGTTCCAGTTCATGGACTTCATCGGCTGTGCCTTCAACCAGATCGTGAATATGGTGGCCAAGGCGCACTACCGCTGGGGAGCCCCCGCCCCGCTGGTAATAAGGGGACCCAGCGGAGGCAACGTCCACGGGGGTCCATTTCACTCGCAGAACCCGGAGGCCTGGTTTGTGCATGCTCCCGGCCTAAAGGTCGTGTGTCCGGCCAGCGCCTATGATGCCAAGGGATTGATCAAGGCCTCCATCCGCGATAACAACCCGGTTGTCTTTTTTGAGCACAAGTATCTCTACCGCCGCATCAAAGAGGACATCCCAGATAACGATTACGTTGTGCCGCTCGGCAAGGCGCGGGTTGCACGCGAAGGCCGCGACCTGAGCGTCGTTACTTATGCCGCCATGGTCTACGTTGCCTTGGAAGCCGCCGAGATCCTGGCCAAAGAGGGAATCGAGTTGGAAGTTCTCGACCTGCGTACGTTATCTCCTCTGGATAGGGAAGCCATCGCCCAAACGGTGCGTAAGACGAACAAGGTGATCCTCTTGCACGAGGATGTGCGCACCGGAGGAATCGCAGGCGAGCTAGGGGCCATTATCAATGAAGAAGCGTTTGAGGATCTGGACGGTCCCATTGTCCGCATCACCGCCCTGGACACGCCAGTTCCTTTTTCGCCTCCGCAGGAAGAGTATTTCTTGCCCAAGGTGAGTGACCTGGTGCGCGAAGCGCGCCGACTCAAGGCATACTAACGAATCCTCGGTTCTGAAGGTCGTGGCGTGGGCGGCGCGTGATAAATGGGAGGATGCATGCGTAACTTTATTGTCGGAGTAATCACCACCTTAGTCGTGCTCATTCTGCTTGGGCTTGGCATGGCAATGCTCGGCTTCATTCCGACTAATGCAGACGCCTCGCCGGGCAAATTCGAGAGCTGGCTCGCCAGCGGCGCAATGGATACTTCGATGGAGCGGCATGCGCCGCGAATGAATAATCCTGTGCCCGCAACCGATGCCAACTTGATCGATGGCATGAAGCTTTACACCATGAACTGCGCCCTCTGTCACGGAGCGCTCGACAAGAAGCGCAGTCCGCTGGAGCGCGGCTTCTATCCGCCGCCGCCGCAGTTGGTTCTCGAACCGCTGGACGATCCGGAGTGGCATATCTTCTACGCCATCCGTACCGGGGTTCGTTACACCGGCATGCCGGCTTGGGGCAAGGTATTGAGTGAGCAGGACATATGGAAAGTGACGGCTTTTCTGTCCCGGGTTGAGAAGCTGCCCCCCGGTGCCAAAGACTACTGGCAGAAATCCTTTGCCGTGACTCCTGAGCCGTCCGGAGAATCTCATGAGGGACATCATCAGGAGAGCCATTAGTGGTGATGGGTGCTGGAGACGCGGGCCGCGTCTCTGCCAATCGGCCGCCCTTATATAATAAAGGGTTACGTTTTTGGTGAAATTCTCGTCAGAGTGGAAGGACCCATGCCGACCGATGTGATCATGCCCCAGATGGGGGAATCAATTGTCGAAGGCACCATCACCAAATGGCTGAAGAAACCGGGCGAGAAGGTGCAGCGCGATGAGCCGCTGTTTGAAATCTCAACCGACAAGGTAGATGCTGAGATTCCGTCCCCCACGTCCGGCGTGTTGCAGGAAATCAAGGTCTCTGAGGGGACGACTGTGCAGGTGAACACCGTCGTGGCGAGTATTGCGGCCGATGGTGAAGGCGCTGCCGCCCCAGCAAAACAAGCTGCTCCGGCCGCGAAACCGGCCCTTCCTCCCGAGCGCAAACCCGAAGCCGCACCCATTCCAAAAGGGGGAGAGCAGCCGCAGACCGCGGCTCAGCGTAAACCGGCGGTTCCTGAGCATGAAGAAGTCATTCAAGTTCCCCAGGGAAGAGAAAGAGAAGAGGAGCGGGTGCGCTCGTCACCCCTGGTACGGCGCATTGCCCGGGACAATAACATCGATCTTTCCCAAGTGCCCGGCAGCGGACTGGGCGGGCGGATCACCAAGCAGGATGTCTTAGCATTTCTGGAGAAGGGGCCTGTGGCCGCCTCCGGTGCCGCCACAGCTCAGGCGGTGGCTCCTGTTGCGATCCCGGGCGAAGTCGTTCCGATGACGCAAATGCGCAAGATCATTGCGCAGCGCATGGTCGAGTCGCGACGTACCAGCGCCCACGTTCACAACCTGTTCGAGGCGGACATGACCCGCATCGTCACCTTGCGCAACAAGCACAGGAACAGCTTCGAGCAGCGTTACGGCACTCGCCTGACCTTCATGCCCTTCTTCGTGCGCGCGGCGATTATCGGCCTGCAGCAATTCCCCATCATCAACGCCTCGCTGGAAGGAGACAACATCCACTATCACCGCAATGTGAATGTAGGAGTTGCGGTTGCCCTCGATTGGGGCCTGATCGTGCCGGTCCTAAAGAATGCGGAAGAGAAGAACTTCCTCGGACTGCAGCGCGGCATAACCGACCTTGGCGAACGTGCCCGCAACAAGCGGCTCGCCCCGGACGAAGTCCAGGGCTCGACCTTCACCATCACCAACCCAGGAAGTTTTGGTGCAGTGTTCGGCTTGCCGATTATCAACCAGCCCAATGTCGCAATCCTGGGAGTTGGCGGAATTGCCAAAGCTCCCGTCGTCGTCACAGATAATCAGGGGAACGACTCGATTGCGATCCGTTCTCTGGTACACCTCACGCTGGGTTACGATCATCGCGTGATCGACGGCGCAGTGGCCGATCAATTTATGGCGCTGGTCAAGAAGACCCTGGAGAACTGGAGCGAGGAGGTTGGTTAGTAAGAGCAGGCTGAAGACAGGTTAGTGTGGAGGCGGGTCTCTGACCCGCCTGCCCCGGTCAAAGACCGGGGCCCAGACAGCTCTTCATTTCTTCCCGACTGAGGCATTGAGGCATTGGACGGTGCCGTCGCCGTGATGACACCGGAAAGGACGTTATCACTTCTCGGACTAATCGCCGACGCCCGAGCAGAGTCGTAATCAACTGCTCCAGCGCATCCCAATCTCCGCAATACCACTCGGGCGGAATCTCGCCCGCTGCCGCCCACAGTACGTTTTCTTCCATCGGTTCGACCGCCGAGAGCCAGGGTTCGAACGATTGCCATCCCCGTACTCCACCAAGCCAGCCACGTGCCAGCCGCAGAGCGGCGCAAAAAACAAAGGCCACGGCGGCAAGCCGTGGGCATAAGTGGGAAAATATCTTGCTATCTCTTCGATGAGGCCTGTTGCTGAAGAAATCTTTCCACGCTGTTTACATACACGTCAGGAAAGTCGACGACCGGCCGTCGTGTTTGAATCAGGTCCATCGCCTTCTCGAGGTTCCAACCCAGAGAACATAGTAGAGCTAGCGCCATCATCGGCGCGCGGTGCACTCCCGCCGCGCAGTGGATCAGCACTTTGGTCTCCGGTTCATCCAACGCCGCTTGTCCGAACTCGACGCCCCGCCAGAAGACCTTCTCCGGCTTGGGCTGGAAATCATCGTCCACCGGATTCCACAGCACCTGAATTCCATGTGGTTCGGCTAGCGCCGTATCGTCGAACTCGATCTGCATGTCGATGATGTGGGTCACCTCGGCTCGGGCCACGTCCGCCATGTTCTCGCTGTTCCAGATACCCCCACCGAGTGCAATCCTACCTGTGACCCAGCTCATGTCCATCCCGCCAGACCTCGCAGCGCCGCTCGCCCCCTGGGCCATTCTACGGCATCGAGCCTTTCTTCGCTTTCGTCCGCGAAAAACGAAAGGCGCGCTTTCGCGCGCCTGCCAGAATTTACTTCTTGAGTCTCTAATTCCAGAGTAGCCGATCTGCTGAGGAAAATGGGACACGCCGCTCACAGTTTTATTGCTTGTGCTCGCAATTACTTACCGTCAGGTCGCAGCATCCGTCCTCTTGACAAGCTTCCGCCGCGGCCAAACCTGCTAACGGCACGAGCAACCCGCCCTTGAGAAAGAGTTCGCTGAGTTGATCCAGTGCATCGGGAAAATGCCGGCCCACGGTTCTGCGCCAGCAATTTAACGATCGTGCGGGTTCTTCCTGCGACGTACTCCTGCAGAACGATCTTCGCGATCAGCTTTTGCGAAAACTCGTCCAGTTCCTCCAGGCAATGCTCGACGTCGTGCACAAAAATGACCGCATCTTCGAAGCTGGCCATACGGTACGACGTAACTCGCGTGCGGAAAAACTCCCGCCCCAGCAGCGACGGCAGCCTCCCTAAAAGCCGACAATGGCTGCACCGTTAAATACGTGGAAGTTGCGGCCAACAACCTGGTACTCCGCCCGCACAATCAGGCCTATCCTGTAGAAGTGCTGCCCATGGAGGAAGGCAAAAAAGCCTGCGACCGCATTGTCGGCCGAGTCTGCTACGTGGCAATCGAAACCCGACTGCCTTTACCGGTTAAAACAATCTTTGGGCGGCGCATGATCTTGGCCCGTGCCCACCCTTTGAATTCTTTTGATTCTGTGGCGCTCAATGGTGGCCACGGCGAGGCACTGTCCCCAAGCCGCGAAGTGAATCAGCCCCGACAGGGGCGAAAGAACAGCTACGACGCGGACTTCACAGGGACGACAAAGGCCTGATGCAACACTCCAGCACACCACGACCCCATCCGCAAAATTCTGATAATTTAGTAATCGTTCATCCACCCAGGACTAATGCCGAAATGGCAGACATGGACGACACATTCCCACTGCTGTTTGGCTCATCGGAGGCTTACATGGAAGAGACTCCCGCCCACAGCCCCGGCTCGCGTCGCGACCAGGACATCGCCTTGGACATGATGAAATTTGTAGCCATGACCACCGGCTACGGCCGGACCAGCGGCTCGGGGGTTGGATTTCAGGGAGGCGGCGCTGCTGCCAAGCCTGAGGAGTACGCCGCCCACTTATTGGAGTTGTACGGCCGCTGTCTCGCCGCCGTCCAAGGGAGGAAGTAGTGATCAAGACAAAGCCGCGGCACAGAGCCGCGGCTGAAGGTAACCAAAAATCGGTCCTAACGGCGGCGCCGGCCGCCCTTCCGACGTGACGCCTTCTTAGCTGGCTTTCTTTTTGCCGGTTTCTTTGCTTTTGGTTTGGCCGCTCCGGCTCGAGCCTTCTTGGCAGCCTTTTTCTTGGCCGGTTTCTTTTTGGCCGCTTTCTTCTTGGCGGCTTTCTTTTTCGGCGGCGCCCCCCCTCCGCCTCCGGACGTTACGGGCATGGGCGGAGGCACAGCTGGTGGCAACGGCTCGGCGGTTCCTGGCAGTCCCGCTTCTTCTTCCTCTTCTTCCTCTTCCTCAAAGTCTTCCTCTAGCGACTCGCCATATGCCCCGCTATCGCCGTACTCATCCACTTCGTCATCGCCTAGGTAGAAGTTCTCATCAAAAGTCATCTTTCCTCCTGAGTTTCGGGCCGCTGCTCCCCGGTTCCGCCGGGTCGGCCAGAGCTGGATGTACTCTTAGAAGTAAAAAGACTGACGCCGCATGATGTAGACTGGAACGGCGCGGATTATAGCATAGCGATATTGCTCGCCACAGTAATCTTCGATGCCGTTTCCCCTGCATCTTAACACCCTTGCAGCTGCCCGGCCCCACGCCACCAGATTGCATTATCCGTAGCGGACTGCCACTTCAGAACCGCTCAGACATCGGCAGGACGCGGCTTGCCGCGTCTCTGAAGAGCCGTTGTGCGTCTGTGAGAACCCGTCCTGCTACAGCGCCATACAGAACTGCTCAAAGAGCTGGCTCTGAGCGAAGTCGAGGAGGGTGCCGCGAATACCGCCTCGTGCCCCTACGTCTTGCCTGAGATCGAAATAACGCGCCGCCCTTCGCTGGAGGCAGGGATTTTACAAAGCAACCGAAGGGGCGAAAGAACAGCTCAGTGGATATCCCGGATAATCAGAATCATCCCCGGACGGAGCGTAGCCAACTTCCCATTGTCGCGCTGCAGAGCGGAAACGGTGGTCTTATAGGAGCTTGCTATTGAGGTCAGAGTCTCGCCTTGCTTCACCTTGTGGCGTACGACCTGGGCTTGAGTTTTCGTCGTGCTACTCCTCTTCTTATGCTTGCTGGATGCCACCACCTGGGCCGCTGGCGAATTAGGCGAGACCGGCAAGTGCACGTAAACCACGCGCCGCCCCCGCAAACTATTGCCCTTCAGCCGGTTCCAGCGTCGCACCATGGCCGGCGGTACTCCGAAATTGTCTGCCACCGCGGCTACGGTATCTCCCTTGCGAACCTTATATGCGGTGGCGCGCCGCGTATAGGTTGCCGGGTCTTCCATGACACCATGTTTACCGGGCGCAATGGGAATGATCAGCGTGCTGTCAGGCTCCAGCCCGCTGCCGTCCAGATTGTTGGTCGATGCGATTGCCTTCGCGGTAGTGCGATAGCTGCGCGCAATCGAAGCCAGCGTATCACCCTCCTGGACCTTGTGGTACCGCCACCACACCCGCATCTCAGGTGGAATCGCCGCGATCGCGCTCAGATATTTTTCCTTGCTTCCGGCGGGCAGATGAAGCTCAAATTGTTGACCCTTGGGAGTGGTCATGCGCAGCAGGCTGGGATTCAAATCCTGCAATTCCGACGGGGACGCGTCCACGCACTGCGCCACCAGCCGTAAATCCACCGGGTAATCGATCTTCACCGTGTCGCTGGGAACCGGCTTGGACGGCACCACGCGGTCCAGCCCATACTGCGCCGGATTCTTGGCCATGATGGTCACGGCCAGAATGATGGGAACGTAGTTCCGGGTCTCCCGCGGCAGCACGTTCCGCCTATACAGCTCCCAGAAATCAGCGTACCCGGTCCGTTTCACTGCGTTTTGCACTGTCCCCGGACCAGAGTTGTAGGCGGCCATGGCCAGATACCAGTCGCCAAACTGGTTATAAAGATCTTTCAGGTGCCGAGCGGCGGCTCGAGTCGCTTTTTCCGGGTCTTGTCGCTCGTCAACCCACCAGTTGCGGGTTAATCCATACCCCCTGGCCCGGCTCGACATGAACTGCCACATGCCTCGCGCTCCCGCACGCGACAACGCCAGCGGGCGAAAACCCGACTCAGCTTGCGCCAGGTAGATCAGATCCTGAGGCACACCCTCGTCCTTCAACACGCGCTGGATCATGGCGTGATACTGCCCGGATCGTTCCAGGGCTCGCTCCAGCACGTCTCGTCCCCGCGTGGAGAAGTAATTGATATATCCCGCCACCGTATCGTTGAGCATGAGAGGCAGGTCCGAATGTGTGGCCTTAACGTCCGCCTCGGCTTTCGCTTTTATGTTGGGGTCAACCGGGAAATTGACTTCGTTGGCCTCGTCAATCGGCGCTGGTTCCGACTTTGGCTCGGCAAGGCCATCCGATTCCTGCACCGCGGTCAGCGGCAGACTATTTACTCCCTCGAGGAGCTTTTCAAACTCACGCCGCAGCCGTTCGTCCGAGCGAATTTCCACCGGCCCGGTCGAGAGCAGATTGAATGCGTCATCGAAATTCTTCTTCGCCTCTTCCAGACGTCCAGCCTGATAATTGGCCCGACCGGCCTCGTATTGCTTCTCGACCTTGGCGATTAAGTCCGCAACTGGATCCGGCTTGGGCTCACTCTTAGGCTCTGCCTCGACTTCTTTCGTCGCTTCTTTTTTTTCTTCCAACGCAACAGGTTGAGCAGGTGCAGGCGAGGCGGTTGCGGAGGTCAGGGCAGGTGGTGCGGCTTGAGGAGCGGGCATCAGGTTGGCCGGCCGATGTGCAGTCTGACAGGCACTACCCGCAAAAATTATGGCGCCCAGCGGCGCGATCAGCAAATACAGCTTTCTAACGTTCATACTCCCTATCAGTTACGGCCAACCGCGCTTCTGATCCAGACACTTACTGATGACAAAATGGTACTCTGCGGTTGCCGACAGGGTCAATGCGCAAAGACATTCCCTCCCGTTACTTTCGACACGGCCCGGCGGAAATGTTACTGAGCGCTTCCAGTTGCCTGAAGCACTTCGGAATCCTTCCACAGCCAGGACGAATCGAAGACCGGTATGAAAGCCATCCAGGTGAAGCAGACTGGTGGTCCGGAAGCTATGGAATTGGTTGACCTTCCGGTCCCCCCACCCAAACCCAATGAAGCGGTGGTCAAGATTGCCGCCGCCGGCGTGAACTTCATAGACGTTTATAACCGGGAAGGCCGCTACAAGGTCGCCACCCCTTTTGTGCTGGGGCAGGAAGCGGCTGGTGTAGTCACGGCCGTGGGCAAAGATGTGACCTCGGTGAAGCCCGGCGATCGCGTGGCCTACACCGGAGTCCTGGGCAGCTATGCTGAATATGCCGCTGTCCCGGCTGACCGTCTGGTCAGAGTTGCCAAAGGTGTTGACGATCGCCAAGCCGCTGCCACCATGCTGCAGGGCATGACCGCACACTATCTCTGCCACGATACCTATCCGCTGAAGAAAGGCGAAACCGCCCTCGTACACGCGGCTGCGGGAGGCGTTGGTCTGCTGCTGGTACAAATGGCGCACAACATCGGGGCGCGCGTTATCGGAACCGTTTCCACCGATGCCAAGGCCAAGCTTGCGCGCGAAGCCGGAGCCGACGAGATCATCCTCTACACGCAGACCGACTTCGAAGCCGAAACCAAACGCCTGACCGGTGGCAAAGGTTTGGACGTGGTCTACGATTCGGTCGGCAAAACGACTTTCGAGAGGGGCCTGAATCTGCTCCGCCCGCGCGGGATGATGGTCCTGTTCGGTGGCTCCAGCGGCCCCGTGCCGCCCTTCGATCCGATCACACTCACACAGAAAGGATCGCTATTCCTGACCCGCCCATCCTTACTGCACTACATCATCACGCCACAAGAGTTGCAGGCACGCGCCGAGGCGGTCTTCGACATGATTACCAAAGGCAAGCTGAAGCTCCGCATCGAGCATACCTACGCGCTTGAGCAAGCCGGGCAGGCTCATCGCGAGCTGGAAGGCCGCAGAACTACTGGCAAGCTATTGTTGCTGCCTGGATAGAATCTGGCTGCAAACCTTGCCCCCTAAGTCGGGCGCGGCCCCCCCAGCCTGCTGAAAGGGGCGCTGATTTGTATCAGGGCACCGCTTCAGCGGCGCCGCATAACAACACAAATCAGGAACAGCACGTAATGCCGGGCGGAATCGCCACGTCTGAAACGCGTGCGTGAGAATCGAAACCGTGCGTAGGGGTGGAAAATGGATTAGCCCCGAAGGGGCGAGAGAATCCAGTGCAAGGTCAACCCTTCCGCCGCGAATACTTCCGGACATAGGAAGGTACGGCTGCGCTTTCGTCGAGTTTCGGGTCAGGCACTGGTGTCTGAGCGACCATCTCCAGCGGAATCACTCCCGCCCAGGTTGGAAAGGAATAATCTTCCTCATCATCAATTGGTGGGCCGGTGCGAACCTTAGCCGAGAACTCCATAATGGGAACGCGCATCACCAGCGTCGCCTTCAGTTCCCTTTCATTCGGTTGACGCGCCTCGGCCCACCTTCCCGGAACGATGTGTTCTGAGAGCGCCCGCAACGCCTCGAGTTTTTCCGCTGAATTCTCAACTGCCGTTGCTATCCCCAACAGCACCACAGACCGATAATTCATCGAGTGATTAAAAACCGACCGCGCCAGCACCAACCCATCCAGTAGCGTAACCGTGACGCACACCGGAACCCCTTCCTTTATCGTGCGCAGCATCCGGCTGGCTACCGAGCCATGCAGATAAAGGTTGCCGCCTGCGCGCCCGTAAGAAGTCGGGATCACATACGGTTGACCATCTACCGAGAAACCGACGTGGCAGATAAATCCCTCATCCAGGATTTGATAAGCAGTCTCCCGATCGTAAACCGCGCGTTGCGGTTCCCGGTTGATGCGCGTACGGGATGTTGAAGCAACCGGCGATACCATTCCTAAAATGCTCCCAAGATTGTAAAAACAACATCAGTCTTGATCGTACGACAAAAAAGGCCCCGGAATCCTCCGAGGCCTTCCATTGTCCGGATTTCTTGCCTGTATTACCAGACTAGTTTCAAGGCAAACTGGAACTGACGCGAATCGAAAGCTGCCGTGGTTTTGTGGCCACTGTCCCATAGTGGGTTCACGTCCGCGACATTGAAACGATTGATCAGGTTGAATGCGTCCGCCATGGCTTCCAGACTTGCACGTTCTCCCAGGTGGATTCTTTTGCCGATGCGCATATCGGTGAAAAGAGTTGTTGGTTTCGTTCCAGCATTCCGCCCGAGATTCCCTACCAACGTGCCGTTGAGGAAACAGGCCGGCTGCAGGTAGCCGGTCGGAGAGAATCTCGAAGCAGTGGCCGTATCGCCGCAGCCATTCTGGGGAGTACCGGCAGGAACCACCAACGGTCTGTCGGTGGGTGTGCTGAAGTCGAGGTTGCGGTCGTCGCCTACGATGATGTTGAAGGGACGTCCCGAAGTCGCCTCAATGATGGGTGCCACCGTCCAGTCGCTGAAAAACTTGCTCCAGAGGTTGCTGCCGGCAAGACGCCCGCTCTGATATACCGCACTGAACACAAACCGGTGTCGCTGGTCAAACAGCGAGTTTGAGCGCTCAGCCCGCAGATTGTAGTTGTCTTGAGGTTCCAAAGGAGACTGCAGATCGGTCGAATCGTCAATGGAATGTGACCAGGTGTATGACCCCAGGAACTCGTAATGTTGCCCGAAGCGTTTGCGTAGGTTGGCGGTCAGACCGTGGTACACCGAGCTTCCGTTTGAGAAGTTCGCAGGCATGTCGCTGAAGGGAGTGCAATTGGCCAGGGTTCGGGGATCACAGCTAGAGTGAATGCCCTCCGCAGCCAGAATCTGTTGGGCAACGCCAACACACGGTGTAGCCTGCAGTGCAAGTCCTAACGCGGGGTTCAATCCTGAAGGTCGGAAGAAATTTGCTAGAGCGGCGGCAATCCAAAATTGTCCCGTCGATGAAATGACCCCGCACGGTGTCCCCGTTGCACCAACGCCCTCGGGCCCGAATTGCGCTGCGCCGGAGTTGGGATCGCCCAAAGCCACCTGCCAGTTCGCCAAAAGCGCTTTAGGCAGAACTGCGTTTGCGTTAATGGGGCGGTTCAGATGACGACCCCCATTGAAGTTATATTCCACAGCAAGCGCAAGATTGTGCCCTAGATCCCGCTCGAAGGTAAGGTTTGCCTGATGCGAGTAGGGGTACTGAAAATTCTTCGCGGTAGGGAAGCCGAATGGCAGAAACGGAAGCGGCACGGGAGCAGAAGGGTTGAGGAACGCCTGCCCCACCCACACGGACGGCGCATTCGGAGCGGGATTGAAGCGCTGTTCGTTTGGCAGATAGTTGAATCCTGCCGGCAGGCAGGAAAGCAATCCTTGAAATGCATTCGTGGCGTTCAGGTTTGAGAGCGTTGCATTGCAGGTTCCTGGGTTTCCGGGAATGAGCACGATCTGGGGAGCTTGGGAGCCATCTGCCACGTCGGAATCAAAGGCCAAGGCCAGCAAAGGGTGGTCGTAAAACAGACCGTACGAGGCGCGGAACACGCTCTTGCCATCGCCTTTGGGATTCCAGGCTAAGCCGATTCGGGGCGCTACGTTGTTGTAGTCGCGCGGAATGCCCTGCGCGATTCCCAGAAACTGCTGTCCGAAGCCGGCGATTTGATTGAGTGGCGCAAATGTAGGCGTGAACTCCACGTCATAGCGCACCCCATAGTTCAGCGTAAGGTTCGACCTCATCCGCCAACTGTCCTGGAGGAAAGCACCTACCGGAGTGTTCGAAAAGGCATCGTGAGGATTACCCACTCCCTGGATGAAGTTGGAAGGAATGCCTGCGCCATAAGTCTGCACCGGGCTGAAGGCAGGTGTGTTGGGAATCAGTGTCTCTTGCCCGAAGTTGTAGAGCCCGCCGAAATTCACGGTGAAATCGGCATTCAGAGGCAGGTAATTCCCATCTACTCCGAACTTGATATTGTGCGTGCCCTTCGACCAGGAGAAATTGTCGGTGACTTGATAGCGTTGCTCGGTGCGTTTCACGTAGGAGAACGGCTCGCGGCCGAAAAACGCAAACCCGGGAATATTCACAGCGACATTGCCGCCTCTAGGGTCGCGGGAAAAGCTATAGAGCAAGCCACGGCGGGCGTACTGGAATCTGAACTCATTGACCCTGTCATTCCCAATCGTCCAGGTGTCTTGGCCGAAGATACTGGCGTCGTGATAGTTCTGCAGCGACGTCCGCGAGAAGGCGTTTTGGCCAAAATTTTGCGGGCCCTGCGCCTGCACTTGGATTCCAGTCTGATCACTAGGACTCACACCACCACGCAACGTGAGACGGTTATTGGTGCTGAAGTTGTGGTCCAGACGGATTGAATAAAGGTCTGTACGCTCCGAGACCGGGAAGTTGCCAACCAGCGACTTCAAGGGAACAAGTGATTGCGGCACGAAGCAAGGTGGCACTTGGCACGACGTGGGGAAGCCGCTGGCCCCTCCTCCAAGAGCGGGAGGGCCAGGCCAAACGCCATTCAACGCCATACCGGACGACCGACCCAACAAGACCACGTACTGTGACGAGCCTGGCGTTCCCGGTGTTGCGACCGTCTGCAGAAATTTAATCTGATCTGCAGTGGCCTGGATCGGGAAGGTGTTAGGAGGCAATCCCAGCCAGGCCGAACCGTCGAAGCCTTGCAGTCCGAAATTGTTCGCTCCAATACTCGAGAACCCTGTTTCCTGTCGCCACGTTCCTTCATAAGAGAAGTAGTAGAAGGTTTTGTCCTTCTTGATGGCTCCGCCGAACGCGGCCCCAGCCTGTACGCGAGTGTAGGCCGGATTCGACACAGTGCTGAACGGGTTCACCGCTTGAAAGTTGCGGTTGCGCACGTATCCGAAGGTAGTACCGTGGAAATCATTAGAACCAGAACGCGTGATGATGTTCACGACGCCGCCCGATGCCCGTCCATATTCAGCCGCATATCCGTTGGTGATGATTTGAAATTCCTGGACGCCCTCCTGCGATACTGTCGACCGGATCCCGTTGACCGAGTTATCCACCGCATCCGCTCCGTCCACATTCACGAGATTTGCGCGGGCCCGCTGTCCGCTCATATTCAATCCAGACGTCGGAGCAGCGCCAATCGAGGGAGCGTCGTCGCGAGCCAGACGCGAATCGGTCAGGGCAAAATTGATGTAATTGCGGCCGTTGATGGGCAGGTTGTCAATTCGCTGCTGAGTAATCGTGTCGGTGGACGAGGTTCGCTGCGTCTCAATCACTTCGGCCTCTGAACCGACATTGACAATCGTTTCCCCGCCGCTGACCTGAAGCATAACCGGCAGTTCCGCCATCTGTCCCACGGTCACGACCTGGTCTTGGAATACTGCCTTGGAGAAGCCGGCAGCCGACACCGTCACGTTATATCTCCCTGGCGGCAGCGCCAGCAGGCGGTACTCACCATCGGTATTTTGCGTAGTAGTCCGCTCGAAGCCTTTGGCCAGGTCGGTCACGATCACGGTTGCATTCGTTACTACCTTCCCGCTGGCATCTTTGATCGTGACGTGCAAATCACCCGTAGCCGAGCTTTGCGCGCCGGCAATCGTCGCGAGCAACCCGACTAGACACACTACCGAGAGTGTTTTCGCCTTGATCTTCATGCGATCTCCCTTAACGATTCACCCCGCATGCCGGCTGGAGAGCCGCAGTGACGCCGCTGCGGTCCTCGGGCGGGTTCCCGAAAATTGCGCTTTACCGACGGGATAGGCAGGGTATTTCGGCTGGTTTTTACATCACCCTGACGCAGAAAGCAAGCCAAATACGTGAGCAGAGCCGGTCCAGTCAGCCCCGTCCCGTTTTTGGAATGTGCAAGAGTAGCCACCTGTTGGTGAACCCACAAATTTGCCAGCGCGGAGGACGATAAGCCGCGCAGCGGCGCAAGAATACAGCCCTCGGTGCAAACCGTGGGTAAAAGGCGAAGGGAATCATCCCCGAAGCGGCGAAAGGACTATAGCTGCTCCTCTGGCCAGACCAAGCTCTGGCGATAAGGACAAATCACAACCCACCACTGCATTCAATCCCCGACCTTTGCTTTTCCACCGTCTTCACTCCCCAGGCCATCCGCGGAGTGTTGTGTGCAACGCCAAATCTCCCCTGAGTATCCAGCAAGATGATTCCGCCGTGTCCATTGACGCGCTCTTCCAACTGCGTAATCGCTTCCTTAGCCACCCATTCCGGTGTGCTGCCGGAAGCCACGCGGTCCGCCGACCATTTCGCCAAAACCAATTTCATGATCGGCTCCCCCCAACCAGTGGTGGACGCAGCCCCGCTCTGATTGTCGGCATAACAACCGCAACCAATCAGGGAAGAATCGCCCAGCCGTCCCGGTGCCTTGTTCAACGTCCCGCCCGTTGAGGTTGCGGCAGCGAGGTTTCCGTCGCGATCGAGCGCAATCGTCCCCACCGTATCGTGGGATATCGTGGGCGCGAACAAGTCCGGCTTCTCTTCCGCCATGCGTGCCTGAAATTCGCGCAGCCGCTTAATTTCGCGTGGGATGATCAAATCTTCGTTCTTGCACAACGGAATGCCGTGCTCCCGAGCGAACCGCTCCGCCCCTTCCGCCACAAAGTACACATGCGGGCTCTCACTCAGGATCTTGCGCGCTGCCCGAATGGGATTGCGCAGGTGCTCCACGCATCCCACACCGCCCGCCCGCAGCGTCGCCCCGTCCATGATGAGCGCATCCAGTTGGACCTTGGCTTCGCGATTGAGAAAGCTGCCGCGGCCCGCATCGAATGTCTCATCGTCTTCCATGACGACGACCGCTTCCTCCACCGCATCCAACGCCGATCTGCCACGCTCCAGAACGCGCCATCCAGCGGTTATCGCGTTCCGGACGCCGTTCAGATGCGCCTCGACCATATCGTCCGGAATAGACCAGGCACCGCCGTGAACCACCAGAACAGGATTGTGCGACAAAATATTCCCCACGGAGTCGTCTCACGAAACGACCCGACAGTCTAGCAAACCGCCCAAGAACCGAGCCAAGCACAGGTCTCGGTTTTCGCGGACTAACCAACGCATGAAGTGAAATGAATTTACGATTACTAAGCAGCCCGGCCTGCGCTGGTGGATTCCATGGCCTCGGTCTGCAGCCAAGTGTAGTACATCCGGTGGATGACCGTGATGGTGGACAGCACGGCAATCACCCACAACACCGGCGCCATGCGGTTGAAGAGCGCCCCAATGATTATCAGCACCAGCCGTTCCGGACGTTCCATGAAACCGACCTTGCACGTGCCGATGAGCGATTCGGCTCTAGCTCGCGTATAACTGACCATGATGCAGCTGATCATCACCAGGGCGGCGAGCACAACATAGAAGAACCGGTTCCCACGGGCATAGTAAACCAGCAGTCCAAAGAAGAGCGCGGCATCGCTATACCGGTCCAGCACTGAGTCAAAAAAACCTCCGAAGCGCGTGACTTGGTTGCTGGCCCGCGCGACTCGCCCGTCGACAAGGTCGAAGAACCCGGCGGCGAAGACCACCAATCCAGCGTAACGGAACATCCGCGCTTGGTTTTCGGCATTCGCGTATCCAAACAGGATCGCGGCAATCACGTTGATGACCAGCCCCATGAAAGTCAGAACATTGGGCGAGATGCGGGCCAACGCCATCGCATTTACAATCACACGGAGAAGCTTCCCGCAGGCTCGTCCGAAAGCGCTGGTCCACGTCATGAAGCTTCCGCCTCGTCGTGCATCGTGGTCAGGCTGAGCACTTCAAATTCCCGCTTGCCTCCCGGCGTCACCACCGTGGCCGTGTCCCCCACCTTCTTGTTAAGCAACGCCCGCCCGATCGGGGAAGTCGTCGATATCTTGCCCGCCGCGACGTCCGATTCTTCGCTCGTAACCAGCTTGTACTCAATCTCCTCCCCCTTGTCGTTGTCGTACACCTTCACCGTCGAACCCAGCCCCACTTTGTCTTTCGGAATGTTGTTCAGGTTAATCAGAGACAAGTCTGCCAGACGTCTGCCTAGCTGACGCAAGCGCGCCTTGACGAACTCCTGGCGCTGCTTCGCCATGTGGTATTCGGCGTTTTCGCTGAGATCCCCCAAGGCCACCGCTTTCTTCAGTTCCTTAGGCAGCTCGTGGCTTAATTCGTGTTCCAGGGTATTAATCTCTTCCTGGAGTTTTTTCTTGATGTGTTCAGGCATCGGCTTTCCGGCGTTGATTATAAACCGAATGAGCGCGTCCCATTTCGGGCTTGCATTGGGCTTGTTCAAATCGGGAGGGGCTAGCCGACAACCTGCGGTCCCTCGTAAGTGTTCAGGTCCACAGGCGCTTAGCTGCACACCGGGCAGATCGGGAGGGCCGCAAAACCCCAGGTGCACATCAAAATTGGGGAGAACGTCATGCAGCCAATTTCTTTCTTTCTGAACGGCGTTCCCAGAAATCCTCAAAGCGGCCGCTGAGCTGGCGGCAGCGCAGGGCGATGATGGCGTTTGCTCCCCTTACGGTCCAGTCGATGCCCGCCCGCTTGAGGCGGGTACCGATCACCACTTTGCCTCCACCACACCGCTCGAGGTGCAGAAGCCTTTTTGCTGCAACTTTGGATATCACATCCGGCGTCGATTCTTCCATAGGTAGTGGATGCATTCCGGTGCTTCTGTGGATTGGTCAGCGCGTGACCGTGTAGCGCGGGCACCAGGAATTTGAGTCGGCCCTCGTCGAGTTCATCATAACGTGCCTTGCCCGGCTGGCTGAGATGTTCCTTGGCATGGAAGCGGTGGAGAATCTGAGTGGCTTGCGGGAATAGTTCGCTGGCTGTGTTCCAAGTCCTATCTTTTCCACTTGCTCGTGTTCATCGAAGGCGATTTCGGCTTCCAGCGCCTCAGCCGCTCGTTCCACCTGCTGGGCACTGACTTCCACTCCCGCCAGCTCCTCGCTCTCGTCGAAGCTCACCAGCGCGGCCGCGCTCGCCGTCAGGCGCAGAAACGCCCGGCGTTAGCGAAGACCATTCCAACCCCAGAGCCCGGTCGCGCGCGGCCAGAATCCGCTCTGGCATTGCCCACAGTACCGGTAGGCGCGTTGCAGGTGCACGGGCCCCAGGACAGTTTCGAGGGTCTTCTCGTGACCGCCATGATACGGGGCGGAGCCGCCGCAGGGCCAGGGTAGTTCCGCTCCCCGGTGGTCGCTGGTGTCGGCCTTGCGTCGTGGCTCCAGGGCGCGGGCGGCCACGCGCAGAGCCTGGTGCCGCGCCGCCCTCTCTACGGCGTCCAAATCCAAGTCGGCGATCGACTGATGACCTAAGAGGTTTTCGATTTCCTGGACGATTTCTTTTGGGAGACTGCTTTGGAGCCCCCTTTTTCGGCCTCCCGGGCGGAGACCCTGGGGGATCCGTCCAACTCGCGGTCGGCCCAGTCCTCACAGCCCTCCCAGTAGGTCTCGAGTTGGCTGCGAAACTCGTGTCCGGCTTCAATTTGTTGGCGGGCCAGGGCGGCCTGTTCCGGAGTCAAGAAGCGCGAGCGAGTCTTGCCTTCGACCCCTCGGGTGAGGCTGAAGTAGGGGCCGTGCCGCGCCTTGGGATCCTTGGCGCAAGCGCAACCTGGTTTGCTGCACTTGATGGTACGTTCCGACAAGGAGCCGCGGCGCATAGGTTTGGGCTCGGCCAGTTCGGCGGCGAGTTGGCGAAGGTAGAGGGGAGGCGGGGTATGGTCCATGAGCCTTATCTTACGGCTATATACGACGTAAGACAGGCCAAAAAACACCGCCTCTCACGAAATTCCCTTCTGCTGACAGCTCCCCAAAACCCCGGTTTGTTTGTCATTTCAACACCACTGGAGTAGAATAATTAAGTGCTGTTCTGCAGTATTTGCCCCGCTCGTGGGTATTCCTCATGATTAGCAGTGTGCTGCTTTTCCACATCGGCGACAAAGTTGTGTATCCCAACCATGGTGTCGGAATCATCGAGCAGATCAGCAGCCGGACCTTTGGTGCGACGGTCGAGAAGTTCTACCTCCTCAAAATCAAATCCAGCAGCTTGAAAGTAATGGTGCCCTTCCACAACGTCAACAGCGTTGGGCTAAGACGCGTCGTCCGCAACGGCGAAATCCAAAAGATCCTTGATTTTCTTACAGATGGGGAATGCTGCAATAACGCCGACTGGAAGTACAGGTTCAAAGAAAACTCCGACAAGATGCGCACCGGATCGCTCTTGGAAGTGGCTGCGGTTCTCAAAGGCCTCTTGCTGCTGAATCAAACCAAGCCGCTTTCCTTCCGCGAAAAGAAGATGCTGGAGCGCGCCCGATACCTTCTGGTCAGCGAACTCGCCATGGCCAAGAACCTCGAGGAATCGGCCGTCGAGCAGCTACTCTCCAAGGCCCTTGCCAAGTGCAAGTTGCGATTTCCCGAAGCCGCAGAGTTCCAGGCTTAGTTCCTCCGGTCTCGAATTTCTTTCTTCCCCGCCTTTGCCTCGCACTCTAAAACTCTCTTCCTAAACTCCGATCCGCGAATCGGCGCAAGAATCATGGCTACCGGACGCAGGTAAGCCCTGGGTCGAGGTGGACCTTAGAATCAGCCGTAAAGGGGCGAAAGAACCCACACAGTGTCTGCCTACTCTCCCAACCATGCTCCATACGGCCGCAGCGGCTCGATGTGGTCGAACACGATCTTTGTCGCGGCAGTCAACGGAATGGCGAGCACCAGCCCCATTGCCCCCCACAGCCAACCCCAGAACAAAAGCGAGATCGTCACCGCCAGGGGATTGAGCTGCATCCTGTTTCCCAAAAACTTGGGATAAAGCACATTCAATGAGAAAAGGTGCAGTGCCAGCACTGTCGCCACGATGACAATCACATCCCCCGATTGAATCTGCTCGATCCCCACCAGTAGAGGCGGAGCGAGCGCTAAAGGCACCCCCAGGTAAGGCACAAGACTCACAAAACCGCTGAGCGGGCCCACGAAATAAAAAAAGGGCAGATGCAGGAGGCCAAAAACCAGCGTGCTCGCCGCTGACATGAACAATCCCACCAGAAGATTCCCCGCCATGAAGCTGCGCATCATCTTCCCGATCAGACTCAAGGTAACGTAAGCCGTGTGGCGGTTTTCCATGCGGAAAAGCATCACCGTTGCCGAACGTGCGTGGTGTTGCCAGCTCAGCATGAAGTAAACCAGAAACGGAACAAAAGAAGCCGCAAACAAGGCTTGGGTTACCGATCCGAAGCCGCGCGTCAATAGATCTGTCCAGTTCGTCCCTGTGCGGACCGTAACCACACCCGCAGAACGGGGCAAAGCCTCGCCGGTTTCCCAACTCTCCGCGCTCTGCCGCAAGCGCACCATCTCTTCGCGGATTTTTCCCGAATACCTGGGAAGATTGTGGACGAACGATGCGGCTTGGTTATAGGACAAATAAGTGACGCCCGCCACCACGGCCAACAGCAGTATTACGGCGATGAACGAAGCTACACTGCGGGGCAGCCGCAAGCGTTGCACCCAATCAACCAGGGGCGCCAGGATGAAAGCCAAAAGCAGGGAGACAAAAAAAACCGACAGGACCGGCTCCGCCTGAACGCAGAAATAAAGGATGACGCCGCCGGCAATGATTACCTGCGCCATATTGCGGCTGCGAGCGGGTTGAGGCGGGCCGACCGGGGAAGCTTCTCGCGCGGGTACTGTGCCCGAATCCATGGGCATATCGTAACGGAAGTTGCCCCTTTCGGCCCGACATATAATCGCGGGGTGGCGTCCGAGCACAAGCAGGGTCCCGCACCACGAATCCTCGGCCTCGACGTCGGTTCAAAGACCATCGGCCTCGCGGTTTCCGATCCCCTCGGGATTACCGCACAGGGTCTGCCCACCCTGCGCCGTCAAAATAAGAGGCTGGATTTTGAGGCCCTGGCCAATCTTCTCCGGGAATACGACGTGGCCGAAGTAGTGGTCGGCTATCCCTTGCGCATGAGCGGCGAATCGGGCGTTCAGTCAGAGAAAATGGCACGTTTCGCCGACGACCTCCGCCAGCGCTTCCAGCTTCCCGTTCATCTGTGGGACGAGCGTCTAACCTCGGCGGAGGCGAACCGTGTCCTGCGCGAGTCGGAGATGTCGATTCGGCGCCGGGGCGAAGTGGTGGACCGGCTAGCCGCCGTCCTTATTCTGCAATCCTGGATGGATAACAGGTCTCGGCAGGGTTACCCCCGGCCACCGACCACTGGCTGACGACCGGCGGGGCCAGATCATCTAAACTACTGCCAAATTGCGAAAAATTCTCACATTCCTGCTGCTGGTCTTGATTGCCGCTGACGCATGGCTGGCTTGGGCTCTGTTCTTACCCGTGTTGCCGCCGGGGCAGAAGTTCGTTCTCTTACGCCCTGGGTATTCCACACGTCGCATCGCTACCGAATTGAAGAACGCGGGCGTAATTCGTAATGCCTCCACTTTTGTGCTCTGGCATTACTTCCACCGTGGAAGGTCTCTGAAAGCCGGAGAGTACCTCTTCGACAAGTCTGCCAACGTGGCGGAAGTGCACCGCCGCCTGGCTCGCGGCGACATCTATGTGCACACTCTCGTCGTCCCCGAGGGGTTCACGATCTTCGATATTGCGCAGGCGGTCCAGGACGCTGGCCTGGGCCCTAGCGACGAATTCCTAAGTCTCGCCAAATCCGGCGTCCACCTGATCCGGGATCTCGATCCACAGGCCCGTTCCCTGGAAGGCTACTTATTCCCTGATACCTATCAGTTCACTCGCACCCAGAGCTTGCAAGACGTCCTCGCGGCCATGGTGAAGCGCTTTCGCCAGGAGGCTAGTACGATTGGCCTGCACGAAGACGTGCACCGCATCGTCACGATGGCCTCGATTGTCGAGAAGGAGACAGCTGTGCCCGAGGAGCGGCCCATGGTGGCCAGCGTTTATTACAATCGGCTGGCAAAAAGGATTGCGCTCGATGCCGACCCCAGCGTGATCTATGCTGAGCTCCTTGACGGCACTTACCAGGGAGCGCTGCATCACGCCGACATGCATATCAACTCGCCCTATAACACCTACCGCTACGCCGGCCTGCCACCCGGCCCCATCGCCAATCCCGGTCGAAGCTCTCTGCAAGCGGCCATGAATCCAGCAAACTCCGACTACTACTACTTCGTCAGCAATGGCAACGGCCATCATCGCTTTGCCCGCTCTTTGGAAGAACACAACCGCAACGTGGCCGCGCTTCGTAGAACCCTCCAGGGCCGATAGCCCGGCAAGTCACCCAACAGCTCCTGCAGCCCACAGTCGAATATACTCATCTAAACGGAAATTAAAGGGGTTAGCCAGCTCCTCATGAGCCGACTTTTTCGTCACCGCGCGCTGCTTGCGCTCGTCATGGTTCTGCCACTCGGCGGATGCCTCTTCCGCTCGCACAGAGTAGAACGGCAGGTGAACACGGCCCCGTTGAAGTCTGCTACCCAACAGGAACTAATCGATTTCATCAACTCTCAAGCGGCTAAGATCAAGACCATGCAAGCCACCGTAGACATCGATGCCTCTGTAGGAGGAGAGAAGAAAGGCAAGGTCACCGACTATCAGGAAATTCGCGGCTATGTTCTGGCGAGAAAGCCAGCCATGCTGCGCATGATCGGGCTGATGCCGATCGTTCGTAACAAGGCTTTCGACATGGTCAGCGACGGCCACGAGTTCAAACTCTGGATCCCGGCGAAGAACCGTTTTATCTTCGGCCATAACGAACTTGTCCGCCCTTCTAGCCAGCCGCTGGAGAACCTGCGCCCCCAGCATATCTATGATGCTCTTCTCCTGCGCGCGATCGATCCGGAGAATGAAATTGCCGTTCTGGAGAACGACTACGAAATCGTGACCGACCGTAAGGGGCATCGCGTGGAGCAACCCGACTATGAGATTAATGTCATAAGAAAGGGCTCCTCGGGATGGTTCCTGTCCCGCAAAGTTATCTTTAGCCGTACCGACCTGTTGCCGCATCGGCAACTCATCTATGACGATCGCGGTAACCTGGTTACGGATGCGCGCTATGAAGATTCTAAGGATTACAACGCCATTAAATTCCCGACCGAGATTGATATCTGGAGGCCGCGGGAGGAGTATTCGATCCTGCTCAAGATTGTGAAGCTGCAGCTGAATGAGCCGCTCACCGATGATCAATTTGCCTTGCAGCAGCCCCCGGGAGCGGTAGTCGTGAACCTGGACCAGAGCCCGAACCAGGCGCAGACCTTGCAAGGAGCAGACGGAAAGTAGACAGAGGGAACGCAATGAAAGCCTGATTTGTATCAGGGCACGTCTTCAGCCGTGCCGCAACTCGGTCAAGAGTTATGAGCGGCTTTACAGGCTGCGGAAAAGGAGTCTGGGCTGGGGTGGCACAGCGCTTCAACACCTGCGAGAAAACTACTCTGCGGATCAAAACGGTGTGGAACAGAATCCGCAACATGCCAGCCCCGGAGGGGCGAAATAGGTTAGCCCAGGTCGTAAGTCCTGGGTGGAGTGGGCAATCGGAGCGAGTCCCGGAGGGACGACACCAGTTTTTCTCACGCACACTTTTCAGCTTTGCAATAAGCGCTCCTTCATGAGCGGCTTTTAACCGCTGAAATCTTCGAACTTTCACTTATGATGAACCGCATGATCGTCGCCAATCTGGTGCACCGGCCGGTGCGCTCCCTGATCAGCATCATTGCCATTGCCCTGGAGGTGACGCTGATTCTGCTGATTGTCGGCCTGTCCCTCGGCATCCTGAACGATTCCCGCCAGCGTCAGGCTGGCTTGGGAGCCGATGTCGTGGTGATGCCGCCCGGCACAACCGTCATCGCCGGTGTCTCAGGCGCGCCTCTGTCGCTGAAAATCGCCGACCTGCTCGCGAAATTGGCCCACGTCGTAGAAGTGGCGCCGGTGGTGATGCAGTTTTCCACCGCGGGTACCCTGGAGATCATCTACGGCATCGACCTCAATAGCTTTGAGAAACTGGGCGGCCCCTTTCATTACCTCGAGGGCGGCCCTTTTCAGGGGCCAAACGATGTCGTGGTGGACGATGTCTTTGCCAAGTCGCAACATGTAAGGGTGGGTCAGACCATCGAAATCCTCAATCATGCTTTTCGCGTCGCCGGCATAGTGGAGCACGGCAGAGGAGCCCGCAAATTCCTGCCCATCACCACCCTCCAAAACCTCATTGGCGCTCAAGGCAAAGCCTCCGCTTTCTATTTGAAGCTGGACGATCCCAACAACGCCGGAGAGGTAGTCAAAGAAATCAAGAGCATTCCCGGGATGCAGAGCTACAACGTCCGTTCCATGCGCGAGTACCTCTCGCTCATGACCCCGACGAGTTACCCCTACCTCGGAACATTCATAAACGTTGTGATTGGGGTCTCGGTGACGATCGGACTGATCGTCATCTTTCAGGCCATGTACACGGCGGTTATGGAGCGTACCCGAGAGATTGGAATTCTAAAATCGATGGGCGCCTCCAAGGCTTACATCGTCAACGTCATCTTGCGTGAAACTGCCTTATTAGCCGTAGCTGGCATCATCCTGGGCATTCTGATAAGTCTAGTGGCCGAAAAGGGAATCGTTTACAAGATGCCGCTGGTGAGAATCGAAGTGACCGGCGGCTGGATTCTGCGCGCCACAGTAATTGCTGTTCTCGGATCGCTGGCCGGCGCAGTCTACCCGGCGTACAAAGCCGCCCAAAAGGATCCCATTGACGCATTGGCGTATGAGTAGGCTCTCGGCTTTAGGCTCTCGATTTACGGGAATCGGAGTTACCTCAGCGGCCCGCGCTTTCAGTCGGTTTTGTAACATCTCAGTGCGTTAACCAGTTGCCCCACGCTTGCCGCTTCCTTAGAGATCTCACTCATTTCGGGTTCATCAATGTACTCGAGTCTGTGGGCAACGGTAGGTTGCGTCTGTAATTCGTAAATTGCCCCCCCGGCATTACTCAGAAAATTGCAGCCATTCCTTATCGGAAAATCTTCCTTTCCCCTCCGCGATATTGTCTGGCACCGACACGGCTGCACGCCGGAGTTGGGCTACAAGTCCGTACTTTTCGCCACCGGGAATTGGCGTGTTGCGCGATATATCGCAACAACAAGTCCACGCGCTTTTTGCCACGCGATGAGATCTGCATAGGTGCCGCTCATAATCCGCTCCGGCTGTACACTCCTGAAAAGCTAAGGCTCCCACCATAGCGTGCACCCTGACGGTCGTGAGCGGAATGCGTACAGCAGCCTGAATCCGAGAGCCGAGTGCCGACAGCCAAGAGCCGATCATTCGTTGACAATGCTAGCCCCCTACGTTATCTTTAAATCTTTGGAAGTCCTGCGGTTGCCCGCCTGATTACCCTGCGCTTTCCGCGCCAAGGGGTCACTGAGCGGTCTTCTTTGCGTTTTTTAATTTTCTGGGAGATTTCCGATGTCAACCTATTTCCCCAAAGAGGGGGAAATTGCGCGCAAGTGGTTCGTCGTCGATGCTTCGGGACAGGCCTTAGGCCGCATGGCTTCCCGTGTAGCCCGCATCTTGATGGGCAAAGAAAATCCGAAATACACGCCCTTCCTCGACACCGGCGACCACGTTGTCATCATTAATGCCGAGAAGGTCAGGATGACCGGCATGAAGGCCGAGTCGAAGGTCTACCACCACTACACCGGATATCCTGGCGGCTTGCGGACAGAAGCGTTCCGCAAGCGTTTTGCGCGCAAGCCCGAGCTGGTTATCGAAGACGCGATCGCCCGCATGCTGCCCAAGAGCAAACTGGGCCGGCAGATGAAAAGCAAGCTCAAGGTGTACCGCGGCGAAAAGCATCCGCACCAGGCCCAGAAGCCGCAAGCTCTGGCGCTGGCAAAATAGTTTAGGTAGAGACGCGGCTTGCCGCGTCTTTTGTTTTCGAATTTTTGAAAGGGTAAACAGCTCCAGGCTCGCTAGAAGCTAAGAGCTAACGCTACATGGCCGAATTGGTTCAGTATTACGGTACAGGACGTCGCAAATCCAGTGTGGCGCGTGTTTTTCTGCGTCCCGGCGGCGGCGATTTTCAGGTGAACGGCCGCCCCTTCGATCAGTATTTCGTAACTGCGGCGCAACGCAACTTAGCCAAGCAGCCTCTGTCGTCAACCGAGACCGCAGCCAGCTTCAATGTGGTCGCCAATGTCTCGGGAGGCGGGGTCAACGGCCAGGCTGGTGCCTTGAAACTGGGCATCGCCCGCGCGCTCATTGAGTTCAATGCCGAGCTGCGCAAGAAACTGAAGGCCGAAGGCATGGTCTCACGCGATTCGCGGGGCAAGGAGCGCAAGAAGTACGGACAGAAAGGCGCCCGTAAGCGCTTCCAGTACAGCAAGCGTTAAAGGGTTTCCCGTTTCAAGCTTCGAGTACGTTAGGTTGAGTCGGCCGACGCACCTGAAACTCGAAAACTCGAAACTGGTTTTTTGAGAAGTAAAATTCTTCCCGTCAGCTCAATGCGACGGGGCAGACGGGAATGGAAATCCGAAAGAAGTTTCGGGGTCCAAGTTTCGAGGGTACCTGCCGATCCCGGCACGAATACTCGAAACTGGAAACTCGAAACTGGTGTTCGGATGCAATCAAAAAAAGGGGGTTGATTGGCTAATATCACCATGAAGGAGTTGCTCGAAGCAGGTGTTCACTTCGGGCATCAGACCAAGCGCTGGAATCCCAAGATGAAGGAATACATCTTCGGAGAGCGCAACGGGATCTACATCATCGATTTGCAGAAGACGCTTAAGATGTTCAAGGAAGCGTCGAAGTTCGTGACCGAGCTGGCCTCGACCGGCAAGACAGTTCTCTTCGTCGGCACCAAGCGCCAGGCGCAGGACGCGATCGCCGAAGAAGCCCAGCGGTGCAGCATGTTTTACATCAACCAGCGCTGGCTGGGCGGGCTCCTCACCAACTGGGTCACGGTACAGAAGTCCGTGAAGCGGCTAAAGGAACTCGACGACATGGCCACGGATGGCCGTTATGAGCTGCTTCCCAAAAAAGAAGTCATCAAGCTGGAGCGCGAGCGCAAGCACCTTCAGGCCAATCTCGCCGGCATCAAGGAACTGACCCGTCTGCCTGACGCCATTTTCGTAATTGATTCCAATAAAGAGCAGATCGCGGTGCGCGAGGCACGCAAGCTGGGCATTCCAGTCGTTGCAGTGGTTGACACAAATTGCGACCCCAGTGAGGTGGATTACGTAATTCCGGGCAACGATGACGCGTTGCGCGCGATTCGCCTGTTTGCCTCCAAGATTGCCGATTCCGTTGCCGAAGGCTCGCAACTGGCAAAAGACACGCAGGCCGCCGACCTGGCCGCCGCTGCAGGCGCTGCGCAGCAGGCTGAGGCTGCCGCCGCGGAAAGTCCCGTTGGGGGTCGCGCCGACATTCCTGCCGAGGGCGATTCCGGTGGAGAAGATATCAGCATGGAAGATGTGCTGGGCGGCGGGGAAACCAGGAAGCAGCCGGCCGCCGCCAAGGAAAGAACCGACGACGAAGTCCCGCAGGTCGAAACTCAGACCTATCAGTAATCCTTCGCGCTAAGCCGCGAAGCGGCGCAAGGATAGAGCCCACGGCGTAAGCCGTGGGATGGGTATATGGGATGGCTTAGCCCCGACGCGGCGAAAGAGTTACGACGGAGATTCTGTCTGACCCGAGAAGATTCTGACCCGCGCGGGTCGTCCGGCGCGGGTCAAGTTTTGTAGAACTGGTGTCAGAATGGATTTGGGTAGGGAGCGGCTTTTAACCGTGCCGCTGAGAATTCAACTATGGGGGGCTTTAGCCCCTGAGGTGACTTCTCCGACTCGAAACTTGAAACGCGAAACTTGAAACTGCTGGAAAGAATCTATATAGCCATGAGCACAAGTACTGTGAATATTTCTGCTGCACAAGTGAAAGAGCTCCGCGAAAAAACGGGAGCTCCGATGATGGATTGCAAACAGGCGCTCACTGAAGCTAAAGGCGACCTTGAGCAGGCAGTGGTATTGTTGCGGAAGCGCGGGGTCTCGGTGGCGGCTAAGAAGGCGGCTCGCGTGACCAGCGAAGGCTCTGTCGCCAGCTACATTCATGCTGGAGGCAAGATCGGCGTGCTGGTGGAAGTCAATTGCGAGAGCGATTTTGTCGCCCGCACCGACGACTTCAAGGACCTGGTGCATAACATCGCCATGCACATCGCAGCCTCCGACCCCAAGTACATCCGCAAGGAAGATGTCACGCCCGAGGCCTTTGCGCGCGAGAAGGAAATCTATCTCGCGCAGGCGATTGCCAGCGGCAAGCCCGCCAACATCGCCGAAAAGATGGTTGCTGGCAAGATGGAGAAGTTCTATGAGGAAGTCTGCCTCTACGAACAACCCTACATCAAGGAGCAAACCATCAACATCTCGCAACTGATCGCCTCCAAGATCGGCAAACTCGGCGAAAACATCAGCGTCCGCCGCTTCGCGCGCTTCAAGGTCGGCGAGGCGGGCCAAACCATAGCCATCAGCCAGTCGGAACCAAAGGTTGAGTAAAACAAGGGGCGCTGCGGCGCCCCTTTTTAGTGCAGGTTGAAGGACAGCGATCCCTCGACAATACAGTAAGCTGTCATGTTGAGCGAAGCGAAGGATCTATGTATTCGTGTGGGGACGGGTCTTTGACCGGTCCGGGCGGGTCAAAGACCCGCCTCCACACGAGTCATTGAGAACCGAGAACCAATGTCCACTCCCATCTTCAAACGCATCCTCCTAAAGCTCTCCGGGGAAGCCCTTGCTGCCAGCCAGGGCTTCGGCGTTGACTCTATCCGCATCCACGAGATCGCCGCCGAGTTGGCAGACGTTCATTCCCTCGGGCTGCAAATCGCAATCGTTGTCGGAGGAGGCAATTTTTTTCGCGGGGTAGCCGAGCAGGCCCGAGAGATGGACCGCGTATCCGCGGACCACATGGGCATGCTGGCCACAGTCATCAACGCTCTCGCGCTGCAGGACGCTCTCGAGAAACACGGCGTATTCACACGCGTGCAATCGGCCATTGAGATCAACCAGGTTGCCGAGCCCTTCATCCGTCGCCGCGCCATCCGCCACCTGGAAAAAGGAAGAGTAGTCATCTTCGCCGGCGGCACCGGCAATCCCTACTTTTCAACCGACACGGCGGCCTCGCTTCGCGCCATGGAGACCAAGGCCGACGCCATTCTTAAGGCCACGAAAGTCGACGGCATCTACGATGCCGATCCCATGTTGGTCAAAGACGCCAAGAAGTTTACCGAGATCACCTACATGGACGTGCTCAAGAAGGGCCTGAAGGTGATGGACTCAACCGCGATCTCTTTGTGCAAGGACAACAATCTTCCTATCATCATCTTCAATCTGAACCAGCGCGGCAACATCCGCAAAGTGGTCACCGGTGAAAAGATCGGCTCTCTGGTGAGTGCCTGAGAATCAGCTGCAGGTTGCACGGACGATCGCCGGTTTGTCAGTAGATCCGTGCTCATCCGTGCCAATCCGTGGCCCTTTGCTTTTGAAGGTTTATAATTCAAGGTTTTCATTCTGATTTGGAGCTGAAAATGGCTCAACCCACAATGGCAGCGGTAGCAGGTCTGAAGGAAACGTACGCTCAGCTCAAGTCGCGCATGGACAAGGCGGTAGAGGACTTCCGCCGGGAAATGGCCGCCACCCGTACCGGGCGAGCGAATGTGCACATGCTGGATGGCGTCGTGGTCGACTACTACGGTACGCAAACTCCCTTGAACCAGATTGCCACGGCCCACGCAGAGGCCCAATTGCTCACCGTGCAGGCCTGGGACACGTCTCAGCTGCAAGCCATCGAGAAAGCGATCCGCGCTGCCGATCTCGGGCTGAATCCGATGAACGATGGCAAGCTCATCCGCGTGCCTGTTCCCCCGCTTACCGAGGAGCGCCGCCGCGACATGGTCAAGCACCTGCACAAGGTCCTGGAAGAACACCGCACCGCAGTTCGTAACATCCGCCGCGACGGCAACGAGGCCATCAGGAAAGCTCTCAAAGACAAGAAGATCACCGAGGACGAAGAGAAGCGGGCTCTCGACGAGATCCAGAAACTCACCGACGACGAAATTAAGAAAATGGAAGACATGAGCAAGGCCAAAGAAAAGGAAGTCCTGGAAATTAAGTAGCGCGACGGACGCTGGAGACGCGGCTTGCCGCGTCTCATGTGTGCGATATTCAATAGATATATAGATATTTTGTTATTCCGAGGCTGCTTCGCCGCCGAGGAATCCGGGTTTCGATTCCCGCGTAATAAACTCCCAACGGCTCCACTTCGTTACTAAAGATTTCAGCAACTCTGGCCAACCATCTGGGTTCCTATCGGCGTGCCGTGAATTACTGTTCCTCAAACCTCGAGAATCCGGAGTTTGCCATGAAGCGATTTCTGTTGTTTGCGATTTTGCCAGCCTTGCTCGCGATAATGATTGGTTGTGGCGGGACCGGTTCATCCCAACCCAGCACTAACGCCTCCCCGGCCGCCGCCATATTTATCACCGGCGAAGACGCCCCTCTGCCCTCGGTATTAGCCTTCAATGTCACTCTCAACAGCATCACGCTAAACAATGGTTCCACCGCCGTCTCCGTGCTCTCCATGCCCACCACGGTAGACTTTGCACGCTTAATGGGACTGCGCACCTTAGTAGGCTTCAACTCAGTCCAGCCGGGAACGTATACCAGCGCCACCATCAACCTTTCGGCGCCGCTCATCTCATACCTCGACTTGACCACTTCGCCTCCATCGGTTGGCACCATTAACGGCACTCTAACCAACTCCACTGTAACCGTAGCGTTGAGCAAACCATTGGTCGTGGGCAGCAACGGCCTGGCTGGCTTGCATATGGAATTCGACCTGCGCCAGTCCCTCCGGCTGGATGTAGCAGGACAAGTGACGGGCGTCGTCGATCCGCACATCGATCTCAAGCCCGTGATGGCCAGCGATCCGGAAGCGGAAATTACTGATCTGCGTGGCGGCCTGGTATCGGTGAATGTCGCCGGCAGTTCCTTTGTTATCCAGCGTCCTGGCGGTCATCAGGTCACGATCATCGTCAACGGCCAGACCCGATTCAATGGTTCCTGGAACCTGGGCAACTTGGCGCCGCCGGCCTTTGTGGAGGTGGACGGCACGGTCCAGGCCGATGGCAGCGTTCTGGCCACTGAAGTCGAAGTCATTGCGACCACCCGCGGTTTTCTGTCCGGCCGCATCGTAAACGTCAACCCAGGTAGCGGCCCGGCCCAGACGATCACTCTCTTGGTGGGTGAAGAGATGCCCGACATCCCCAGCATCCCCGTGGGTTTCCCGGTGACGCTGGACGTAAGCCAGGTCACCGACTATCAAATTTGTTTCTTCGACAACTGGTTCACCAACATTTTGTTCAACAGCTCCACCTTGGCTGTCGGCCAGAGAATCTTCGTCGGCGGTACGTTTGACACGACGAGTAACACCTTCGTCCCGCAGAGAATTTCGCTCCGCCGTCAAGGCGTCGAAGGCGACCTGGTGCAGGGCAGCGTCAACATCGTCAGCGGCAACCGCGGCAGCTTCCAGCTCCAGAATAACCTTCTCATGGGTTATCTCTTGAGCGGTCCTTTGACGGTGCAGACCGGCAACGTCACGCTATTCGTCAACGTGAATGGCCTGGCTGGTCTGCAGTCGGCTGGCGCAGTGAAGCTGCGCGTCCACGGCTTGATGCTCAAAGACCCCACAAGCGGCAACCCGCAGTTGTGGGCAGGTCGGGTCCGGGTCCTTCCCTAACTAGGCAAGGGCTTCGCCCTTGATATCCTTCGGAACTCAGCAATTATAGGAGTACTCGTAGAGAGCGTTCAGAAGCTATGCTCCTGGTATCTGACCACACAGGAGTTCGCCATGAACACTTTC
>Ga0209154_1000049_pt1 | contig 83653 bp, 69 predicted proteins | sample GraSoiAngelo_121_FD_185878 | JGI IMG/M metagenome (GOLD analysis project Ga0209154, IMG submission 185878) | Grasslands soil microbial communities from the Angelo Coastal Reserve, California, USA - 14_0919_12_20cm (SPAdes) (version 2) | ecosystem: Environmental > Terrestrial > Soil > Grasslands ... | reverse complement strand
GTAAAGGTCAGGGCACCCCTTTCTCTCCAACCGGCAACTTGAACATCCCGATCTTGGAACTCGTCGATTCCTTTGCTCCTTTGCTCGACCAGCCCCAACTATCGCGATTTACAACCCACTTCGCACCGATGACTGTGCGCTCGCGATGTCTTCACGAATAATGCGGGCTAAGAGCCGTCATGATGACTGCCGTGAGGAGGTGTTTGGGATCGATGCCGACCAGGATGTAAGCCGCCATGATTCCACCCGAAACGTGGGCCCTGCCGCTTGTCATGATCGTCATCAGCTCAGATCGGGTCAGGTCTGGAAGAAAAGGCCGGATCGTGAGAGGGGCCTCGGTCTGTCCCCTGAAAATACTGGCGGCGACGTTCAGCGACTCTGCGCCACTGGCGCCCAGGAAGCGAGTCATGACCTTCGCTGCCTGGCGAATGATGAATTGCATAATCCCGTAGTGATAAAGAACGGCAAAAAAAGCGGCTATGAAAATGATGGTCGGCAGCACTTGAAAAGCAAAATAAAAACCCATCGAAGAGCTTGGCTTGCCCAACTCGCCGAAGACAAACGACGAGCCTGCAAAGGCGTTGTCCAATAGCTTTTTGACGAGGTCGCCGGAAACTTGAAAGATAAGACGGCCCACTTCGATCTTGATAACAAATACGGCGAAAGCAAACTGCAGACCCAGACCCCAGAGCACTGTCTTAATGCGAATTGCGCGCCGGTTTGTGGAAAAGGCGAAGGCCATTCCTGACCGAGAATTCCCGTAAATCGTCCCATTCAGGCCTTTTCTGCCTTGGTGATGACCCGGTGCACCAGCGCTCGGCGTTTCCCGGGAGGCGCTTCGCCAATACGATAGCTTTCCAAGATCATTTGCCGCGCGCGCGTGGCTCGGGATTCGGCATTGTAGTGAAGCGTGCAAAGGACATCCCCTTTTTCAACACGCTCGCCAACCTTCTTATGCAGAACCAGACCCACAGCTGGATCGATGGAGTCTTCTTTCTTCTCGCGGCCGCCGCCGAGAACCACGGCGCCAGTACCCAAGGCCTCACAGTCGATGCTGGTGATATAACCTGCCTGCGGACTCACAACCCTGCCCAGGTGGGTGGCCTGCGGTAGGCGTTTCGGATCATCGACCACTCTGGGATCGCCACCTTGCAGTCCGATCATCTTTTCGAATGATTCCATTGCCTGACCCGAGGCAATGAGTTTCGCCGCCAATTCTCTCCCATGTTCAAGGTTAGGCGAGATGCCTCCCAGGGAAAACATCCAGCCAGACAACTCGATACACAATTGCCACAGGTCATTCGAGCAGTCTCCCTGCAGGACGTCCAATACCTCCACAACTTCCAGCGAGTTACCGACGAAGGATCCTAGTGGCTGGTCCATGTCGGTGATGAGGGCGACAACTTTCTTGCCCATCCGCTCGCCAGTTTCCACCATCAGCTCGGCAAGAAACACGGCTTCGTCTTCTTTTTTCATGAAGGCACCGGAGCCGGTCTTGACGTCGAGCACCAGAGCATCTATGCCCTCCGCCATTTTTTTGCTCATGATGGAGGCGCAGATCAGGTAGGGGCTCTCCACCGTACCGGTGACGTCGCGAAGGGCATAGAGCTTGCGGTCTGCCGGAGCTACTTCCGCGGTCTGACCGATCATGGCGCAACCGCATTGCCGGAGAACCTCGCGAAATTTTGGAACCGGCAGGTGAACATTAAATCCGGGGATGGATTCCAACTTGTCCAGAGTGCCGCCGGTATGCCCCAGGCCGCGACCGCTGATCATGGGAACCACCAGCCCTCCAGCGGCGGCCAGCGGCGCCAACACGAGCGAGGTCTTATCGCCGACTCCCCCGGTCGAGTGCTTGTCCACCTTCTTGCCTGGAATATCAGAGAGATCCAATATCTCCCCCGAGTGCAACATCGAGTTCGTCAGGGCTGTGGTTTCGGCCCGCGTCATGCCTCGCATCACAACCGCCATCAGCCAAGCCGACGCCTGGTAGTCGGGAATTTCAGAGTTCGTGTACCCTCGAATGAAGGATTCGATTTCCTCTCCCGAGAGTTCCTGGCCGTCGCGCTTTTTGCGGATAACATCAATCGCACGGAACTTTGTCGACAGCGACATTGCGGGCTGACTTTTCACTTCAGGCGAAATCCTTCCGGCAGGAGCTCTGGTAGGGGGGCTTCCTTCCAGCCTTGGGCGGTGGGAAAAAAGATGATCGCCTCGGGGCCAAACTCGTAAATTACCTGCCGGCAAGCGCCGCAGGGAGCGCAGGGAGCATCATTCGCGTTGATAACGGCAATGGCGCGGATTTCCAATTTCGGACCGGAGTGCGCGATGGCCGAGAAAACCGCAGTGCGCTCAGCACAGTTTGTCATTCCATACGACGCATTTTCCACATTACAGCCGGCAAAGATTTCGCCTTTTCCCGTAAGCAATGCCGCTCCTACCTTGAATTGCGAATAGGGCGCGTAGGCGTTCTTGGCGGCAGCCTGAGCCGCATCGATCAAGCGCTGGCGATCCTCGGCGGAAACCCTGTTCTTGGTCATATCTTGATACCCGACTCTAGCCATACGGCCCTGATATTCGGAACTTCCCTAAAGCCTAGTGTCCAGCGCCTAAAGCTGACTCTAAACCGAGCTCAGCCGTTCGCCCGCGCTATCAGGAGAATCGCCAAAGCATAGAAGGCAAACATGAGGGTCAGGTACAGTTTGGCACGGCCTCCCGAGCCTTCAAATTCTTTCCAAGCGAGGATGCCCCATAGTGCCGCCACCATGGGCGCCGACTGCCCAATCGCATATGAAATGGCAACGCCGGTGAAGCTCGCGGCGACCAAATTGAAGACCGTTCCGATGCCCCAGATGAATCCGCCCAGTATACCCAGAAGATGTCCGGAAGCGGACGCCCGGAAGAATCCGCCGAAACCGACCGGCTCGCCCACGAGCGGGCGCTTCATCAGGTAAATGTTCCAGATGAAACAGGAGAGCAACGCACCCAAGCTTAAGAACACGGCAGCGCTATACGGCCCGAGAGCTTTGCCACGAGTCATGGCGTGAGCCATGAACGGCGCCCACAATCCCATCAGGATTCCCGAAACCACGCATGTGATCAGGCTCTTCTTCGTTACCGTCCGTCCAGCCGCCGCCAGGCTGCCATAAGCCTTCCCGTCCAGAATCACGGCAATGAGTGCACATGCAACCCCGCTGGTCAGCAATCCCGCATTCCCCTTCGGCTGAAGCGCATAACTCAGCACAACTCCGACAACCAGGGCTATGCCAATGGAGATCGGGAAGGCCACCGAGAGTCCGACCATATCGATCGCCGCGACCAGCAAGAGATTGGCGAGGTTGAATAGGGCCCCACCCACCAATGCATAAGCAATGTTGGCATCGTCGACCGAGCCGACATTGCTGAGGAAACTGGAGGCATCGTGCCCCGTGCTCCCCATGGTGAAGGCGAGAATCAGGGAAATCAGGAAAACGCCAACCGCATAGTCCCAATAGAAAAGCTCAAAACGATAGTTCCTGACGCCCTTATACGTATTTGCCCACGAACCCCAGCAGATGGCGCTGGTGATCATCATTAGCAGCGCAATGCCCAGACTTTGTGGCGTAAACATCGTCTCTCCTTATGCGGTCCGCATCACGGGGAACAGCCGAATTCACTTGCCTTGAATTCTCGATACGAACAGCTGCAAAAATCGCTCCGCGTCGACTTCCACGCAGACTCTTGCATTGGGAGGCACTTTGTCGACGCCCTCAATCACGTAGTGGTCGCCATGTAAGACATTTCTCTCCACCGTGCCGTGACGGTTGGCAACCGTTTCACCGCGAGTGAATGTGCCGGCGGTCTCGACGTCCACATGCATATCCGGTGCCTTGACGAGGGTGCTGTCAATCGCCACTCCCACGGCCAACGGATCGTACATGGGGCTTCCCGGCCATCCGAATTGCGCCGACAAATCCACCAGATAGTTCGCAACCCTGTAAACAAAATCGTTGACGGGACCGTGTGTGCTGCCGAGCTGCTCGAGGTGCTTTCGGGAAAGCAGCGTCTTATCGCCGACGTCGAGCCCAACCATGGTTAGAGGCCAGCCTGCACGGAAGACAATTTGCGCAGCCTCCGGATCGTTGTAGATGTTGGCTTCCGCAGCGGCGTTCACGTTCCCTCCGGAAACCGACCCTCCCATGAGTATGACTTCCTTCACCAGAGGGACAATGGAGGGATCCTTGAGAACCGCCAGTGCAATGTTGGTGAGCGGGCCGACGGGAACTAAGGTAATTTCATGGGGTGCGGCGTGTACCATCTGGATGACGAGATCCGGTCCAAAATGCCCGTCGACTTTGCACTTGCTGGGCGGAAGCTCAACATTGGCCAAGCCGTTTTTGCCGTGCCAGAATTCCGCCGTAGTCAGTTTCTGAAAGAGGGGATGCTGCGCGCCTGCGGCAACTGGTATATCGCAACGATTTGCCAGAGAGACCATGCGCAGGGCGTTCTCCAACCCCTGAGCGGCAGTCACGTTGCCCGGGACGACGGTGATTGCACGCACGTCCAACTCTGGCGACTCGAGCGCGAGCATCAGAGCTATGGCGTCATCGGAGCCGGGATCGGTGTCGAAAATGATTTTTCTAGACGCGGCGAAACCGGGCGTCAGGGCATTTGCCAGGAAAATCAGCAGCAGAGAGGAAATATACGGGATACGCGCACGGCACGACTCGAAGCGTTTCAGAGGCTTTGGTCTCCGGAATGCGACGTAGCCTAGCGTCGGGACTGAAAGGGTGTCAAGGCCAAAGTGTGCAACAGGCCAAAGTGTGCAACTGGTAAGACTCGCGTCTGGGGGTACGTCGCGAGGGATAATTTAAACGGCTGTAGCGGAAGGGCAGGAGCCCCGCTCGGCAACAACTTCCATCATGGCGCGGGCAGCGAGACCGAAGGCGGACCCCGCACTTCGCGACCCTGCTTGCCTGGGTCGAGGCAACTGATACTGGCGCTGGAACCTGCTCACTACCGTCACGACTTAGAGGCCACTCTCCGCCACAATCGTGCGTCTGAAGCAACCCAAAAAAGCAACATTCATCCTCCATCGGCGACGAAGTTCTAATCTACAGCACTCCATCCCAGGCAGAGCTTCCCCTGACCTTCCAATATGCGTCCTGGCAGTACGTGACTCTGGGGCTCGACGAAACCGTTTACGGCTGCGAATAGGTCGATCTGCGCAGAAATTCGCCTCTGCCCGGCTGCCCCAGGAATTTGTCACGCTCAACAATCAGCCGACCCCGCGATAGTACTGCATCCGGCATGCCAGTGACTTCGATCCCTTCGAACATAGAATAATCCACCCGCATGTGGTGAGTTTGTGCGCTGATCGTGTGCTTGCGTTCGGGATCGAAAATCACCAGGTCGGCATCGCTGCCCACCGCAATCGTTCCCTTCCGAGGATAAAGGCCAAACAGCTTCGCAGGGGTCGTGGAAACCAGTTCCACGAAGCGGTTGACACTGAACCGCCCCCGCGCGACTCCACCCGAATAGATCAGGCTCATACGGTGTTCAATGCCAGGGCCGCCGTTGGGTATTTTGGTAAAGTCATCGCGGCCAAGCTCCTTTTGCTCCTTAAAACAAAATGGACAATGATCTGTGGACACTACCTGCAGGTGATCTCGTTTAAGTCCGTTCCACAGTTTTTCCTGGTGCCATTTTTCCCGCAGCGGCGGGGTGAAAACATACTTCGCTCCTTCGAACCCAGGCACATCGAAATTTTCTATGGAAAGATACAGATATTGGGGACATGTCTCTCCGTAAACCGGGAGGTCGCGATCGCGCGCCTCCCGAACTTTTTCGAGAGCATCGTTGCAGCTCATGTGCACAATGTAGACAGGCGAACCGGCCATCTCCGCCAACGCGATAGCTCGGGCGGTCGCTTCCGCCTCTGCCGTCGTCGGCCGAGTTAATGCGTGGTACTTCGGTGCTTTTTTCCCTTCCGCCAGGGCTTGGCGCACAATGACATCGATCACCCCTCCGTTTTCCGCGTGCATGCAAACGAGTCCGCCATTCTGTCCTGTCGCGCGCAGTGCCTTGAAGATACTTGCGTCATCCAGCATGAAGACGCCGGGATAAGCCATGAAGAGCTTGAAGCTGGTGACGCCTTCGCGCACCAAATCGTTCATCTCGTCAATTTGTGCATCAGCCAGGTCCGTAATGATGCAGTGAAACGAGTAATCGCAAACTGCCTTGCCCTCTGCCTTTTGCATCCAGGTGTCGAAGGCCTTTTTTAAGGTCTGGCCTTTGTACTGGATCGCGAAATCGATCAGCGTGGTGGTACCCCCGAAAGCAGCCGCCCGCGTGCCGCTCTCAAAATCATCGGCACTCGTGGTTCCACCGAATGGCATGTCGAGATGGGTGTGCACATCGATTCCGCCGGGTAAGACGTACTTCCCGTTTGCATCGATGATCTTGCTTGCCTGGTCCTTAGGCAAACTCTGTCCTACGGCCGCGATCTTTCCACCGATAATTGCAACATCGCTGGTGAAAGTGTCCGAAGCCGTGACCAGCCGACCGTTGGTGATGATGGTGTCGAAACCCATTCTGGCTGTCTCCGACCTCCGCAGAGAACGAATTTTATGCTAAACTCCCCGCCCTAACCGCACGGATTTACGGCTGGAGCGCAGCCTATGAAATTCGGCATTACCATAAAACCTGACATGTCCGTAGAACGCATCGTCGCGCTCACCCGGCAGGCAGAGTCGGCCGGTTTTGAATACGGGTGGATCTTCGATTCCCATATACTCTGGCTGGAGCCTTATCCGCTGCTGACTTTAATGGCAGCCAATACAAAGAACATGCGGCTGGGCACCTGCGTGACCAATCCCGCGGTTCGCGACATCACGGTAACGTCGAGTCTGTTCGCAACCCTTAACCTGATCTCGGGTGGCCGAATGCAACTGGGCATTGGGCGTGGGGACAGCTCGCGCCGCGTGCTCGGGAAGAAGCCAGTCACCTCGGACCGTCTGGAGCAATCGGTAGACACCTTCCGCAAGCTCACGGCAGGGCAAGCGGTCGGGTATCAAGAACGACTGGTCCAGCTCACTTGGGCGACTGGCTCCCCGCCCGTCTGGATTGCAGGGTACGGCCCGAAGGTGCTGGAACTCGCTGGACGCATCGCCGACGGCGTAATCCTGCAATTCGCCGATCCCGATCTCATCTCCTGGTGCCTGGGCTTTGTGAAGGCGGGCGCTAAGGCCGCGGGCCGAGATCCGCGCCGAATCGAGATCATGTCCGCTGCCCCGGTTTGGGTTTCGACTGATCTCAATGTCGCCCGGGAGCGCGTGCGCTGGTTCCCGGCACTGGTCTCCAACCATGTCGTAGACCTTGTCTCGCGGTACAAACCCGAGGAACTTCCGTCTACCCTGACCTCTTATATACGTAATCGGGGACAGTACGACTACCGGCACCATTGTGAGGTCGAGAGCGATAACGCAAAATTCGTCTCTGACGAAGTCACAGATCGATTCTGTTTGGTGGGACCAATCGAGGCGCAGATCGAAAAGCTACGAGTGTTAGCCCAGGTTGGAGTCACACAGTTCAACGTGTACTTGATGTGTGGCGAGGAGGAGGACACGATCGAGACGTATCGCAGCAAAGTTCTGCCCACATTCCAAAAGGTCGCCAAGGCCTGAGCCCCTCGTGGTAGTTCATCCCATCGCAGCGACAAACTCGTATTTCCTCCACAACTTCGTGAATCCATAATAGGCGATAAAGGAAACGGCAAAGCCTACAAACCAGGAATAGTCATACAACATCCTCAGTGACGGCACGACTAAGCCCACCAGGGCGGTTCCGGCAGCCAGTACAAGGGCTGCAATCGCAATCCAGTTGACGCCGTCAGCATATTCATAGGCTCCGCCGCGAAGATAAAGATCGGGTGTCAGCAACTTCCGCTTGCGCACCACGAAATAGTCGCAGATCATGATTCCGGCCAGGGGGCCCAAAAAGGCAGCATAGCCGCCGAGCCAGCCGAGAATGAAGGTCTTGTAGTTTGCCAGCAGTTTCCATGGCATCAGGCCAACTCCCAGCAGGCAGGTGATCACGCCGCCGGTTCGAAAGCTGATTTTTCGTGGCCACAAGTTAGAAAAATCATTGGCCGGAGAAACCACGTTGGCACCAATATTGACATTCAACGTGGCCAGCAGGATGCCCAACAGGGAGATGACAACCGCGATGGGGGAGTGAAAGCGGCTCAGCAGCTGGACAGGATCCCAGATCGCTGTGCCGTAGATGACCACCGTTGCCGAGGTGACCAGAATACCCATCAGAGAATAAAGCGTCATGGTGGTGGGCAAGGCTAGGGCCTGTCCAATTACCTGCTGTCGTTGACTGCGAGCAAAGCGGGTAAAGTCCGGAATATTGAGGGAGACGGTGGCCCAGAAACCCACGGTACCATTGAGCGCCGGCACCATAAACTTGAGGAATTCCGAGAGATTGCTGAACTTCGATGGGGCTTTCAACATCGGTCCGAAACCGCCGGCCGCAACGTAAGCCCAAGCCAGCAGCAGCACCCCGACAGCCAGCAGCACGGGCGCGCTAATCCCCTGCAGCCTGCGAATAGATTCGATGCCCTTAAGAACAACGAAGAGATTGATCAGCCAGAACAGAACAAAGCAGATCGCCGGACCATATGGAAAGCGTCCCCATGCCGGGGCCAGCGCGGCGATCAACGTATTGATCGCCTCGCCGCCAATCCAAGTCTGAATTCCAAACCAACCGCACGCCACCAGGGCTCGCAAAACCGCCGCCACGTTTGCGCCTAATACCCCGAACGACGCGCGCGCCAGTACCGGGAACGGGATGCCGTAACGCGCGCCCGGATGGGAGTTCAGCAGCATCGGAATTAGCACGATGGAATTCCCCAGAAACACGGTTGCAACCGCCTGCTTCCAGTTCATTCCCCCTTGGATCAGGCCGGCCGCCAACATATAGGTGAGAATATTGACCGACATCGAGACCCACAGCGCCGCGAAGTTGTACGTACCCCATGTTTGCCGCTCGCTGCCAGCCGGCGCCAGGTCTGGGTTATAGAGAGGACTCGATTCGATTTGCGGATAGGTAGACGGCTGAATGGTGCTCATAGCAAGCTCTTGGCCCGCCAGGTTGGAATACGATCAATCAGCCGCCACGGCCTGTCCGGTTTGTGCCGTCAGGGCCTGATAGGTTTCCGGCCGGCGATCCCGGAAGAATTGCCAAATTTTTCTCACTTCCACGATCATGTCTAGGTCCAGATCGGCCACTACGACCTCATCCTTGTTACGACTCGCCTGAGCTATGATTTTGCCGCGCGGGGTGCAAAAGTAGCTCTTGCCATAAAACTCGCCAATGCTCCAAGGCTTCTCGGTGCCCACGCGATTGATGGCTCCCACGAAATATCCGTTCGCAACCGCGTGAGCCGGTTGCTCCAGCTCCCAAAGATATTCTGAAAGTCCTGCAACCGTGGCCGAGGGGTTGAATACGATTTCTGCCCCGTTCAGCCCCAGGATGCGCGCCCCCTCCGGAAAGTGACGGTCATAGCAGATATACACTCCAATGCGGGCGTATTTGGTTTCAAATACCGGGTAACCCAGGTCGCCGGGCGTAAAGTAAAACTTCTCCCAAAATCCCGGGTGGCAGTGCGGAATGTGATGTTTGCGATATTTTCCCAGATAGCTCCCATCCGCATCGATCACCGCTGCGGTATTGAAGTAAACCCCGGGCATCTGTTCCTCGTAAACTGGCACGACCAACACCATGCGATGCTTGCCCGCGATCTTCCGCATCAGTCTGATCGTGGGTCCCTCCGGAACCCGCTCGGTGAGTTCGTACCAGCGTACGTTCTGTTCGGCGCAAAAATACGGTCCGTAGAACAACTCCTGCAGACAAATAATTTTCACGCCCCTGCGTGCGGCCTGCTCAATAAGCCTGAGATGCTTGTCGGTCATTGCTTTCTTGATTGCCGACAAGGGGCGGTCTGTTTCCAACACATTGCTGGCCTGGATAAGCCCACAGCGCACCTTCCGGGACATGGGGATACCTCCGAAGAACGCAAATATACCAGAGGATGCTTAGGTCGAAGGGGACGGCTGGGTTCAGCGATTCTCCGGAACGGCCTCACAAATCGGCCCGCGGCGGATGCGGCCCACGCAGCTGTTGTCGACGCAAACGGGGCCAAGGCCAAAACGCAGATGCAGGCCTAAACCGATTCCGAAGATCTGACGTACAATGCAGGGCAATGTCACCGGAAGACAGCCTACGTTACTCCGACTCACAACCACCCTTAGCCACGCTTTGGGGTCGCCCAGTGCTGTCCAATCGCGGCATTCCCCTAAACCTGGATTGGGTCAAGCAGGTTCGCGTCAATACCAGCGCGGTGGAGCGGAGGGCCCAGACGCACGTTGCTCGACGGACCGTGAAGAAGGAATGGCAGGCTGCATGGCTGTTGCGCGCAATCTCCTGCATGGACCTGACGACTCTTTCCGGTGACGACACCGAAGATCGCGTGCGCCGGCTTTGTGCCAAGGCGCGTCAGCCCCTCCAGCACCAACTCGTGAAATCTTTGGGTATCGAAGAGCTTGGAATCAAGGTGGCGGCGGTCTGCGTCTATCACAAGTTCGTTGAAACTGCGTCCCGAGAACTCAAGGGCAGCGGCGTGAAGGTCGCTGCCGTATCGACCGGATTCCCCGCGGGACTTTCTCCACTGGAAGAACGCATTGCCGAGATCCGCCGTTCCGTGGAAGCCGGGGCCGACGAAATTGACACGGTCATAACCCGAGCACACGTTCTTGAGGGACGCTGGCAGCAGTTATACGACGAAATTGCCGAGTTCAAACGAGCCTGCAACGGCGTGCACATGAAGGTCATTCTCGGCGCCGGAGATCTGCTGACGCTGAGAAACGTGAGTCGTGCCAGCTTCGTCGCCGTGATGGCCGGCGCTGACTTCATTAAGACGTCGACCGGCAAGGAGACAACGAACGCAACTCTGCCGGTCGGATTGGTAATGGCGCGAGCCATACGTGAGTATGCTCATGAGACCGGGATGGCGGTTGGCTTGAAGCCCGCAGGCGGAATTCGCACCGCGAAACAGTCCATCGAATGGCTCTCGCTTATGAAAGAAGAGCTGGGAAATTCTTGGATGAAGGCGGAGCTTTTCCGCTTTGGGGCAAGTGCCCTGTTAAACGATATCGAGCGGCAGTTGGAGCATCACGCAACGGGCCGGTACTCCGCCGATTACCGGCATCCAATCGCCTAGCGCGGCGGGGAAGTCACGGAAGGAATGAGCATCGCTGAAAAATTTGTTTCCGTGGAGTATGGGCCCGCTCCCGAAGATCCCAAAGAGGCCCTGACCTGGCTGGACCACCACGGCCGGCGGTTCGGGCACTTTATTGATGGAAATTGGCAACCACCGGCAGAAGGCGTGTTCTTCGACACCACCGACCCGGCTACAGGCGAGAGGATCGGCCGGGTGTCTCAGGGATCGTCCGCCGATATCGATGCCGCAGTCCAAGCCGCAAGAAAAGCCCTTCCCCGTTGGCAATCGATGAAACCGCACGAACGAGCCAAGTACCTTTACGCCATGGCCCGAGCCGTGCAGAGGCACTCACGGCGCCTGTCGGTTCTCGAAACGATGGACAACGGCAAGCCCATACGGGAGAGCCGCGATATCGATCTCCCGTTGGCCGCCCGCCATTTCTATCACCACGCGGGATGGGCGCAGCTGCTCGAGCAGGAATTTCCGGGCTACACAGCGTGCGGTGTGGTCGGACAGATTATCCCGTGGAACTTCCCGCTGCTCATGCTGGCGTGGAAGATCGCGCCTGCCCTGGCGACGGGGAACACCGTCGTTCTGAAGCCCGCCGAGTTCACGCCGCTCACCGCGCTTGCCTTCGCCGAAATTTGCCAGCAGATCGGTTTGCCGCCGGGCGTGGTCAACATTGTGACCGGAGATGGCTCAACTGGCGAGGCGCTGGTGAAGCATGCTGACGTGGACAAGATTGCCTTTACCGGCTCGACCGAAGTGGGACGAGCGATCCGCCGTGCAACCGCCGACACTCATAAGCGGCTGTCGCTGGAGCTGGGCGGCAAATCGCCTTTCATCGTTTTCGAAGATGCGGACCTCGATAGCGCCGTTGAAGGACTGGTGGACGGCATCTGGTTCAACCAGGGTCAGGTATGCTGTGCGGGCTCCCGACTTTTCATGCAAGAAAGCGCTGCCGAGCCGCTCATCGAAAAGATTCACGACCGCATGAGTACGCTGCGAATCGGTTCGCCCCTGGATAAGGCGATCGACATTGGAGCGATCGTGGCTCCCGTACAACTGGAGCGGATCCGGCGTTTGGTGGATCAGGGTATCGCGGAAGGCGCAACCTGCTGGCAGCCGGAGCTCGAAATGCCGTCGCGCGGCCTCTATTTCCCACCCACCCTGCTGAGCAATGTGCATCCCACTTCGATCGTCGCCCAGCAGGAAATTTTCGGCCCGGTGCTGGCAGCCATGAGCTTTCGCACGCCGGCCGAAGCAGTGGAACTTGCCAACAACACGGTCTATGGACTCGCCGCCTGCGTGTGGAGCGAGAGCATCAACGTATCGCTTCATGTGGCGGCCCAGTTGAAGGCGGGCGTGGTGTGGGTCAATTGCACTAACCTCTTCGACGCATCGTGCGGCTTCGGCGGCTACCACGAGAGCGGCTATGGACGCGAGGGTGGACGGGAAGGTCTGCTGGAATACCTGGAGCCCTCGTGGTTCAAGACGGCCGTGCTTCTCAGGCATACCGAGCCGTTGCACGGCGATTTCGGTGATGAAAAACAGGAGAGTGACACGACAATCGACCGGACCGTGAAGCTTTACATCGGTGGCAAGCAAGCGAGACCGGATTCCGGCTACAGCATGGAAGTACGTGGCCTCAAAGGCGAGTTGCTGGGCGAAGCTCCGCTGGGTAACCGAAAAGATATCCGTAATGCGGTCGAAGCTGCACGCAAGGCTTCGAGCTGGGGGAAGACTACGGCACACAACCGCGCCCAAGTGCTTTACTACATGGCCGAGAATCTTTCCTTGCGTAAGGAGGAAATCTCCCAGCGTCTTGCGGCAGCGGTGGGAGCGGCGCAGGCAACCCACGAAGTAAGCGTCGGGATCGAGCGGATATTTTCCTATGCCGCCTGGGCCGATAAGTTCGAAGGGATGGTGCACAATCCGCCGTTGCGAGCGATTGCTATCGCAATGAATGAACCCATCGGGACCATCGGAATTATTTGTCCCAACGAAGCTCCGTTTCTGGGGCTGCTTTCATTGGTCTTGCCGGTCCTGAGCGCAGGCAATACGGCCGTCGTGGTCCCCTCGGAAACATATCCCCTGATCATCGGGGATCTGTATCAGGTTTTCGATACCAGTGACTTGCCCGGGGGAGCAGTAAATATCGTGACCGGGTACAGGTCCCAGCTTCTCAAGACTCTGGCGGAGCATGATGACGTTGACGCAATCTGGTGCTTCGCTGAAGCGGCCAGCGCGGCGGCAGCCAAGTCGTTTTCGGTCGGAAATCTGAAACAGGTCTTTACCAATGAAGGCCGCGCTATCGATTGGTTTGATGTGAGGCAAGGGGAAGGCCGCTGGTTCCTGGAACACGCCACCCAGGTGAAAAATATTTGGGTTCCCTACGGCGAGTGAGCCGGAGCAATCGACTCTAGTAGGCCCTGGTCTCATCCTGCTGATGATGAACTCGATGGCACACGATTGGGGTTTCCGCTGCCGCCGTCGCTGCTCGCGACCGCTGCGGTTGAGTTCCTCGGGCGCGAAGCCGAGCTCGAGCAGATGCAGGCTGTGTGGCAGCGTGCCAAAGGTGGACACCATCAATTCCTGCTCGTCGCGGGTGAGCCAGGCATTGGAAAGACGCAACTGGCGCTGGAATTTGCCCGCCCTTGCGGTGCCGAAGGGAGCACCGTCCTGTTGGGGTATAGCGATGAGGAGAATCTGGTGCCGTACCAGCCTTTCGTCGAGTGTCTAAGCTAGTATTTCCGCAACTGCCCTCAGGCCGAACTCCGGGGTCAACTGGCTGAGATCGGCGGCGGAGGCGAGCTCGCACCGTTCGTCCCGGAGCTGCGCAATCGCATTCCCGATCTTCCGAGCCTGCCGCCGATGGACCCTGAGGGACAGTGATACCGTTTGTTCGAAGCTGTGGCGGCCATGCTTGCGGTTGCGTCGCGGGCGCGACCGATGCTCCTCATCTTCGACGACCTGCACTGGGCGGATAAGCCAACACTGCTGCTACTGCGGCATATCATGCGGTCCGCCCGCACGGCCTCCTTCACCATAGTCGCGACGTACCGGGAGAGCGACCTCGGTCGCGCGCACCCGCTAGCAGAGCTGCTGAGCACGCTGCGGCGCGAGCCAAGGGTGACGCGAGCCGGGCTCCGCGGACTGAATCTTATCCACGTCAAGGCACTGGTCGCTTCCATCGCCGGACCGAGGGCTCCGTCACAGCTGCCTCAGCTGATCATGGATAACACGGACGGCAACCCATTCTTCGCGACCGAAATGCTCCAACATCTGAAAGAGACTGGGGCGATCGCCAAGCTTGACGGGATGATGGGAAGGACCATCGACGTTGCGGATCTGGGGTTGTCGGAGGGAATCAAGGAGGTGATCGGCCGACGGCTGTCTAGGCTGAGCGAAGCATGCAACCGAGTGCTCAGCGTCGCCGCGGTTATCGGTCGCGAATTCGATGCTACGGTCCTCGAAGCGGTTGCCGATCTGCCCGAAAGCACGCTGCTGGACGCGCTCGAGGAGGCGGCCCACGCCCAGCTGGTCAGCGAGTCGCAAGCCGTGAGCGGTCGCTTTGAGTTCCTGCACCCGCTGATACGGGAGACGCTCTACAACGAGCTGAGCTCCGCACGTCGGGTGAGATTGCATCGGCGCGTCGGCGACGCCATCGAGAGTCTCGCGCAGAACATGCCGAACCCGCCGCTTCCCGAACTGGCTTACCACTTCTCGCAGGCCGCGTCGGCTGGCGCGGTCGACAAGGCCATCGATTATGCGACACGGGCGGGCGATCGGGCCGCTGATGGGTTGGCGCATGAAGAGGCTGCGCGTCTGTTTGACATAGCGCTTCACTCGCTCGAATTCAGGCCTGCAGGACGTGATACCGGGAACTTGCGTGTCAACCTGCACCAGCGGCGTGCCCGCTCCTTCGACGCGTCGGACATTGGAGGCTGGAAGTCCATGAACTAGATGCAGCACTCGATCACCTGCATCCGGAGCAGATTGAGCCCCGGTGTGAGCTCGTGCTGGCGCTGGCGCGAGCATGCTTCCTCCTGCTCGATGTCCGTCCCGTGGAACAGTACGCGGCCGAGGCGTTGCAACTTGCCGAACGATTGCAGCGCTCTGATCTCGCGGCGAACGCGATGGCCTGGCTTGCACGCTGCCGGCAGGCAAATGGTGATCTCGGCGCGGCCATCGACATGGACCCGCGATCCATGTCGCGCGCACCTGGCGCGGTGACGGCAGCTCACATCATGGGGCCGCTCACGCTGTACCTTGCCGGACGATCGGAGGAGGCACTGACACTGGCCGCCGTGGCGGCGGATTCCGCACGGTCACCCGCGACACCACGTTTATCATGTACTCCCTCACGCACCTCGGCTTGAGTCTAGCTGCCGTCGGGCGTTACGCTGAGGCCACCGAGGCGTTCCACGAAGCCCGCAGCTTCGGCCGAAAGTATGGCGCTATTCCGATGCTCGCTCGTGCCACGGCGATGGCGGCCGGACTCCACCTGACCTTGTTGGACTTCGAAGGCGCAGAGGCGCTTCGGTCGGAAGCGTGCGAACTGGCCCGCAGCGTGGGTTTTGTCCCCTCCATCGTCAGCGCCGGAATTGACTCGCTGTTGACGTTCGCCCGCCTCCACGAGCCCGGGCGAGCCGAGCGACTGTTGGAGGAGACTGCCGCAGCGGCCGCGAGTACTGCCGGCTGGCACCAGTGGCTGTGGCAACTCCGTCTGACCCAAGCCAGGGCTGAGCTGGCGCTGGCCCGAAACAGCTTCGCCGAGGCGATCGCCAGAGCAACTGACGGCGTCGAGCAGAGCCGCGCGAGAGGGCGGCCCAAGTACGAGGCGCTCGGATTGATCACCAGGGCACGCGGTCTGCATGCGGTCGCGCGAACTCGCAACGCTATCGGCGACACGAAGACGGCGGTTCGCGTCGCGGACAGGACGGGCGATCCGGTGCTCCTGCTGCTCGCGCTGGATGCGCTGATCGGGCTCGACGGCACCGACGAATTGGCAACGCGAGCGCGTGCTGTGACCGACTGCATCTGTGATAGTCTGCCCAACGAAGCAATGCGGCGCTGTTTCACCGAGTCCGAGGTCATGCGAAGCAATCGCGCACCTCAATAGCGCCCGAAGGGTCGAGTGGTACAGGCTTGCAGGCCTGCCGAAGCAGCTTGGCATGGGATGGCTTGGCATAGAATACAAGCCGTATCTTCGACGGCGGTGAGACGATACGCAATCGTGGCACAATGAGCTGATTATGGTTAAGCGTCCCCGAATCGCGGTAGTGGGCAGTGCCAACATCGATCTCACTACTTTTACGGACCAGTTTCCCAAGCCGGGAGAGACGATATTTGGCCAGAAATTTGACCTGGGATTCGGCGGCAAGGGTGCGAACCAGGCAGTGGCTGCCCGTCTGTGCGGAGCGGACGTCTTTATGGTGGCTCGGGTGGGCAGCGACCTGTTCGGTCCCGCCACGATTGAAAATTTCAAGAGGCTGGGCATCGACACATCCCAGGTCAAACAACTCCCCGGATTGTCCAGTGGCGTCGCACCGATCTTCGTCGACCCGCATGGCCAAAACCGAATTCTCGTCGTAAAAGGTGCAAACGACGCCGTGAAGCCTGCCGATGTGGACGCCGCGGCTGACATGCTGAAGACGACCGACTGCATCGTCCTGCAGTTTGAAATCCCTATTGAAACCGTGTACTACACGATCCAGTTCGCGCGGAAGCGCAAGATTCGATGCATCCTGAACCCTGCGCCAGCGCAGCCAGTCGAAATGCGAGCGTTAACTGACCTCGATTACTTTGTCCCCAATGAAAGCGAGGCGGAAACGATTACCGGAATATCTGTGCGGAACCTCGAAGATGCCCAAAAGTGCGCGGAGGAACTTCTGGCCGGCGGCATTCGACGTGTCATCATCACGCTGGGCGCGAATGGCTCCCTTCTGGCAGGTCGGGACGTGAAAGAGCATCTGCCGGCGTTTCCCGTAAAGGCCGTTGACAGTACTGGCGCCGGGGATGCGTTTATCGGGAGCTTCGCGGTTTTCCTTGCAGAAGGATTGCCGGAACGAGAGGCGGTGCGGCGGGCGAATCTGTACGCGGGTCTCTCGACAACAGGCGTCGGCACACAAAAGTCCTTTTACGACCGTGCGCGTTTCGACGCCGAATGGGCAGCCCAGTCGAAGACTAACTCAGTACCAGTGTCTTCGTAGCTGCGGAATGCAATTCCAGCTTTCCTGAGCTCGCACAAAAATCTTGACTTTGGGTCGAAACTCCAGTTAGATGGCCGCGCTACGGCCGAGGGGCCTCCGGTGATTTCGTAGGAAACGGAGAGTCCCTGCATCGCTCGCGCTTGGGACCGCCAAAAAAGGGGCAGGTATGCTGAACAAGAGGGCACTTCTCGTGGTGTTTTCGTGCTCGCTCGTCTTTTCCGTCTCCCCACTCCTATTCGCTCAGGCCAATGGCAGTTTTTCCGGAACCGTCTCAGACAAGACGGGTTCCGTAGTCGCGGGAGCAACTGTAAGAGTAACGTCGCAGGGTACGGGGGTCCTTCGCGACGCCAAGACTGACGGCTCCGGGCATTACTTAATACCCCTCCTGCCGGTCGCCGATTATACGATTCGAGTGGAGTCTCAAGGCTTTCAGGGTGCCGAGCAAAGAGACATTCGGCTCCAAGTCGATGAGCACCGCGAAGTGAACTTTACGCTGGTGCCCGCGTCTGTATCCGAACATGTCGAGGTCAGCGCAACTGAAGTCGTGGTCCAGACAGCGAACCCGACCCTGGGCCAGGTTATTACCTCACAGCAAGTTGCCGAACTTCCTTTGAACGGCCGCAATTTCGTACAGTTGGCAACACTGACGCCGGGCACCACTCAGGAAACAAACCCGCATAGTTTCTTCAACGGGGGCGGCAGCAGCGAGGTTTCGACGCGGGGTTCTTTCTCTCTCTCGGTGGGAGGCTCGCGAGCTAGCAGCACCGATTGGCTACTAGATGGCAACGACAACAACGAATTGACGGCTGGCGGCATCGCCATCTTGCCTTCGATTGATGCCATCCAGGAATTCAAGGTTCTGACCTACAACTACTCGGCAGAATACGGTACACGCGCGGGTCCAACGGTACTTGTCACCACCAAATCGGGTTCGAACAACCATCATGGCTCATTATTTGAATTCCTTCGGAATACTTCCCTAGATGCCAAGAGCTACTTCGCTACCAGCACGGAGAAATTCAACTTAAACCAGTTGGGGGGGGCACTGGGTGGCCCGATCCGCAAGGATAAGACGTTTTTTTTCGTCGACTACCAGGGACGACGGCTCCGGCAGGGCAAGAACTTCTTTGGCGGATTCGTGCCCACTGCGGCGATGCGGACTGGCGATTTTACTGGAGTAGCCACGCTTTATAACCCCTACAGCACCAGTAGTGGCGGAATTCGAGCCCGCTTTCAGTGCGATAATGCGGGAGTTCCTCTACCCGCGGCGGCTGATGGGACACAGCCCGCCGGTACGGACTGCGACAAGATTCCTTCTAACCTCATCGATCCTGCGGCACAGCAGATGATCAACTTGTATCCTTTGCCTAACGTCACTAGCAATACCTTGGGGAACTACGTAAATGCACCCGTTAAGAAATTGACGGAGGACGAATTTGACGTTCGCATCGACCACAATTTTTCCAGCCACGATTCTCTTTTTGCCCGCTTCAGTTACGACCAGGCGACAGTATTCCTTCCCGGAGGTTCGCCGAGTTTTGCCGAGCCCGACGCTTTTTCAAGCACCCAGAATATCGAGAACCACGGCCGCAACTTTGCCTTATCAGAGACGCACATTGTCTCAGCTAACACCATCAACCAAGTCAACATTGGGTATAACCGGATCTTTAACTACATTCGATCGTTTGGCGATGGCACCTGTGTCGCCGACTCGCTTGGCATTCCGAATGCCGATATCAATAGCAAGTGCCCGAACGCTCCTGCCGGCGCGTCACAGTCGACTGCATTCTGCGTCAGTTGCGGACTAACTTCGACGATCGTAGGAGGCGCCTACTGGTCGTTGGGTGACCGCGGATTCGCTCCTTTCCAGGGTGGAACGAACGTGTTCCATATCGCCGATTCGTTTGACATGATTCGCGGCAAGCACAACATCCGGGTGGGTGGCGAGTTTCGTGCCAACCAGATGAACGTCATGACCAATGCCTTTCAGGATGGATTCTGGGTGTTCACCAATTTCTGGACTTTCCAGAATTTTACCGGCGGGGACGATATGGCCGACTTCCTGCTGGGACTTCCTGATCTGGCTTTTCACGATCAGACCTTTAAGGGCGCAACCACTGGCCGGCGCTGGAAGATGTTTCGCCCCTACGTTCAGGATGATTGGCGGGCAACCCCCAATCTGACACTGAACCTCGGCCTGGCGTGGGCCTTCGTAACGCCCATCACGGAAGCACAGAACCGCCAGGCGAACTTTGATTTTGCAACGGGAAGATTCCTGATTCCGGGAGCCACCTCTGATGGGCAGGTCGGGGTCAAGATGGATAAGACCGCGATCGAGCCGCGAATTGGCCTCGCGTGGAAACCTTTCGGGAGCACGCGGACGGCAGTGCGCGCCGGCTACGCCATCTTTCACGATTCATCCTGGAACCAAGGCGGACAGGGATTATGGGAAAATCCGCCATTTTTTCAGGAATCCGCCTACTTTGGATTTAGTCCTAAGGGTTGCCCAGTGCGTACCACACGTCTCGGAGGCACTTCAGGCTGTGTCTCGAATAGGGTGGCAGTTCCGTTCGACGTTGGCAGAACTATGTCGGGGAGTGTCCCTCCGCCGGTCGGGTCGGCTGGGTTCCCGGTTCTCACTCCACTGGCAAACGACCCCAGTACGTTCGGCGGAAACATCTTTTCGCAAAACCTCGACTTCAAGCAGGGAATCGTTCAGCAATACAACGTCAACCTGGAACACCAGCTGCCAGGAGAGGTGGTTTTTACGGTTGGCTACGCGGGATCCCGCAGCACCCACATCCTGGTTGACCAGATGAATCTGAACGTCACTTCCCCCAGTGCCTGTGGCACACCCGGATACACGTTGGGTTGCGGCTTATCTACCACGACCTCGCGCTACCCACAGTTCGGTAATATCCAGAACATCAATGACATTGGTTCGGCTCGCTATGATTCCCTTCAAGTGAAAGCCGAGACCAAGAATGTGAGGCATGGCCTTTACGCTCTCCTTGGTTACACTTACGCGCGCGCTTTTGATAGCGGCTTCTCCGATGGCCTGGGCACTGGCACTGGTGCCACGTATTATCCGCTGCCGGGAACGGCGAAGGCCGATTGGGCGCTCTCTCAAATCCAGCTCAACCATAGTTTCACCACCAGTATCATCTATGACCTTCCGTTCGGGAAAGGAAAGGGGTTCGGCAGCAATTGGACCGGGCCAGTCAACGCCTTGCTGGGAAATTGGCAAGTCAATATCATTGAGAAAATCACCTCAGGTTTTCCAGTCTTCATCGTGACCAGTGACAACGGCTCGGGAGTGAATTTCACGAACAATACAACCAATTACATCCGCCCCAACCAGGTCTGTAACCCTCACTCTGATCATCCAACAGTAACTCAGTGGTTCAATACCCAATGCTTCGTCGATCCGCCACCGGGAGAGCTGGGCAACGCTAACCGTTCGCCCCTCTACGGGCCGCGCTTCGTCAACACCGATTTTTCAGTCAACAAGCATTTCTCGCTGCCTATGCGCGAAGCGACCGAGTTGGAGTTCAGGGCTGAGTTCTTCAACTTGTTCAATCATCCGCAGTTCTATGTTCCGGTTGCGGACAAAGTGGCCTCGAACTTCGGTGCCATTACGGAGACTGTGAACAATCCGCGCTTGATGCAGTTCGGCCTCAAGCTGCGTTTCTAGGGCACGTCGCGGGGACAGCCTAAGCGGCGGTAGCGGACTGGAGGAGCGCCGGTCTGGAAGAGCTTTCCGAGTCGATGATTTGCGGCAAACTTGACGTGCGCATGTAACCTAGCCGCCGCGATTCTTCGGCCTGGGACGCCCGAGGCCCGACGGCGATTCTCTGAGAAATAATTCTCCCGGTGAGGAACTCAGTCGTTCCGAAGGGATGCATTGGAACCGTGGCCGCTCAGATTCGTCGTGCCGTCCACACCGTCAGCAGTGAGCGTTGGTTTGTCCGAAAAAGTCCGCAGTGGACAGCCTGCGCACACGCATTACAATGCGGGTCCTTTCCCGCGACAAGATGGGCACGGACAAGAAATCGTCTCCCATGACTCGGCGACAATTCGTGGCCTCCTCGGCCAGCGCATTGGCCGTCGGTCCCTTTCTACGCGCCGAACCCAGTGCAACGGAACCAGCCGCAGATCAATCAGTCCAGCAGGTTCGACCGCGCTTTCGCGTCATCATCGATACCGATCCCGGCGTGGATGACGCATTCGCTTTACTTCTGGCCATGCGTTCGCCGGAATTGAAGATTGAGGGCATCACTGCGGTCGCCGGAAATGTCCCATTGGACCTTGGTCTTCTGAATGCGCTGCGAATGGTGGAAATCGCCGGCCGCGCAGACATCCCGGTTGCTCCTGGGGCAAAATCCCCTTTGCTTCGCCGCCTCGTAACCGCGGTTTATGCACATGGGGACAACGGTCTGGCGGGCGCTGTTTTCCCGGAGCCGAAACTTACACCCGTGGGCGAGCACGCGGCGATTTTCATTCAGAGAACAGTTCGCAGGTACCCCGGTGAAGTGACGCTGATCACGATCGGACCCCTGACCAACGTAGCCAGTGCGTTGAATTCGGACCGCGAACTAGCCGGCATGGTACGAAATCTGGTCATGATGGGCGGTTCCTTATCCGGCGGGAACATCACGCCCGCGGCAGAATTCAACATTTATGTGGATCCCGAGGCCGCCCGTATCGTATTTCATTCGGGGATTCCCATCACCATGGTCGGACTGGATGTCACGCGGAAAACCTCGCTAACAGAAGAACACTTAAAGGCACTAGAAGCTGGGCAGAATGCTGTGAGCCAGGCCGCCGCGGCCATTGCTCGGAAAGCTAGCGAGCAACATCGGCGGGCTGGCTTTCCATCCGGGCCCAACATGCACGATCCCCTCGCCGTTGCGGCATTTCTTCGTCCCTCCCTTTTGAGATGGGAGGACTATTACGTCGATGTCGAAACCGCAGGCGAACTCACAGCCGGCGAAACCGTGGGCTACACACCCAGGACCGGACAAGCTGCAATCGAGATCCACGGATCGGCTCCCACCCTGGCCGGATCTGGGACTTCTTCGACTCCACGCGACATGGTTGCTCCCAATGCCAAGGTAGCGATGGACATAGATTCCCCCAAGTTTTTCGACCTGCTGATGGGGCGATTATCCGGAAAACAGTAACGGAAGTCGCATGTTGTGGTAACCCCGAGCGAAGCGAGGGCATCGGCCGTTGCTGAAATGAAGGCTGCGGATTCCCCGCCGTTAGCGCTCCTCTTAGTGGCACTGTCCGCGGCGACGCCGTGTTTCAGAACTCTGGTTGAAGTCCGGTACTGAGGTCTAATGATGAAATTTGGTCGCTACTGGTTCTCTACTCTCGTGCTCCTCGCAACGTGCGTCGCGTCCTTTGCGCAGGAGAAGCGCAAGGTCGTTATCGACCAGGATGCCGCTGGTCCCGGCGGCACCGATCAGCAGTCGATGCTTCTGCTGATTCAATCGCCGCAAACAGAAATCTTGGGCATTACGGTGGTGACGGGCGACCAATGGCTCAGGGCAGAAGTTGCGCATACTTTGCGCATGCTCGAGCTCATCGGCCGCACCGACATTCCGGTCGTGCCCGGGGCCGAGTATCCGCTGGTCCGAACCAAGGAAGAAACTGAGCTCTGGGAACAGCAATACGGCCTTATCCCCTGGAAGGGCGCGTGGACCGCGCGCTTTTATCATCCGGCCGATGAGCTGGGAGATTTGCCGGAAGGCAAGCCTGGCACAAAACCGGCGGACGAAGACGCCGCTCACTTCCTGGTGCGGACGGTGCACAAGTTTCCTAACCAGGTGAGCATCTATGCCGGCGGGCCGCTGACCAATCTGGCTCTAGCCGTCTCCATTGATCCGGAGTTTCCCCGGCTCGCCAAGGAGCTGATTTTCATGGGTGCCAGTCTGGACCCGCAAACCACGGATCCGGAGTTCACCAATGCTCCACGGCGCGAATTTAATCTCTGGTTCGATCCGGAAGCCGCTCACATCGTTTTGCGCGCGCCCTGGAAAAGGGTGGTGTGCACAAGCGTAGATATTTCGGTAAAGACAAGACTGACAACCGAACTGGTCGGCCGGATCAAAGCGGCTGGATCCCCCGCGGCGCAGTATATTGGGAAGTACGCACGTATACGCGGCGAATACGACTACCTGTGGGACGAGCTGGCGGCGGCAGCCTGGCTCGATCCGACCCTCATCACGAAAAAAGAGACCCGTCTCATGGATATCGACTTGGACCAGGGCGCCAATTACGGCATGGTCCTGACCTGGGGCGAGCAAGACAAGCCCAAAGTCCGCGTTCCCCAAGTGGAGGTGCAGGTTGACCTGGACACCCAGAAATTTTACGACCTGTTTGTGAGCTTGCTGACCGCTCCGACGCCAAAGGCTAGGTAAAATTTTCGAATTCCTCATCGGGGCAATTCGGCGAGGGCCTTCTGCGCTTGGGGATGGTTGGGATGCTGTTTAAGAAGTTCGAGCAGGATGGCGCGCGCTTTGTCTTCGCTCCCCTCTAGGGCATAGACCTTGGCGAGATTCAGATAGGACTGATCGAATTCTGGCGCCACGCGTATCGACTGTTCAAAGCTTGCGACTGCCTGGTCACGGCGCCGCGTGCGCAGGTATAGCACCCCGAGATTGTTCAGTGCTTCGGGATACGCCGGTCGAAGTTTCAACGCCCTTTGCAGATAGTCATGGGCTTCGTCGGTATGATCCAGTTGGGCAAAGACCATCCCCAGGTTGTAGTTTGCCTCAGGATCGTCGGGCTTGACGGCAACAGCGTTGCTCAGCGCCTTGCGCGCTTCATCCCAGTTTCCCTGCTGCCGGTACGCGTTGCCCAAGTTTTCGAGGGCGATGAAGTGATTAGGACTCAAGCGCAGCGCCTCTTGAAAGTATTGCGTGGCTTCCGCCATGCGTCCTTCCCGCGTGGCAAGCAGGCCGAGATTGTTCCAGGCGTTGGGCGCAGTATCCGGGTAACTGGCGGGCAGCTTGATGGCACGCTCGAAACTCTCACGCGCCGCAGCGTTCTTTTTCTGCTTCAGGTAGACGCTTCCCAAACCATAGAGGGCCTCGGCGCTCTCTGGATCGTCGCGCAGAGCCTGTTGGAAGGAGGCCTCCGCTTGATCGAAGTAGCCGCGCTGGAAGTAAACCGAACCGAACGACAAGTGGTTGTGGCGAAACTCGGAAACGTCGGTGACCCCGGGGAAAGGCAAGGCTTTCGCCAGCCGGTCCTCCGTGGTCTGAGGGATCTGCCGGACGTCTTGTTCCAGGTGGTCTGAGTTTACCGGCCCTTGGTAGACCTTAACAATGTTGCCTTTTGCATCGATCAAAAAGGAAGTGGGAAAAGCGAGATCGCGGTGACGGTCAAACAGGTAACGATAAAGAATGTTGTAGACCCCGGCTACCTCTTCCGAGCCTTGAAGGATGGGGAACGACCATTGACGTTGGCGCGTCAGCGCCTGAACCTTCTCGTGCTCGTGAGAATCATCAAGATTTACTGCGAGCAGGTGAAGGCCCTGAGTTGCCCAACCGTTATGGAGCTGCTCGAAAAGTGGGAGCTCCCGCCGGCAGTTTTCTGACTCCAGAGTCCAGAAATTGAGGAGCACGGTTTTGCCGCGCAAGGAACTGAGCGTTTCAGTTCTTCCGGCCGCGTTGGGAAGTGCAAAATCGGGCGCGGGTACGGGCGCCAGCAGCCAGCTTTCTACTGTAGGAGGGAGCTGTTCCGGCATTCGCGGCTGAGGATGCGCGCTCGAGTCGAAACGCCGCGCTTTGAACGGGTCGACTCGAATTGAAGCTGAGCCCTCCTCCACCCAGACCCTATGATTGAATGGCAGGTCGTGAAGTTCTTGGACGAGTCCACTTGGCCAGCGGACGGACGCCTTCAGCGGACCTCTGGCTTCTCCTAATCCAAAAAATAGTTCCTTGCTATGCTGGGACAAAAAGCCGGATCCGGCCTGCAGCGTGCGCGTCTGCCGGCCTAATTCGGTCTCGAGAGTGAGGACGGCGCCGATCCCGTCGGGATTGCTTCTTGTCCCGCGCAAGCGGAAAGCGATCGAGGGTCCTAATCCGCTCATCACATTCTTCAGCAAACGCACCTGTGGTCCATTACGATTCTTCAATAACACTTCCAAGCGGCCGTCGTGGTCGAAGTCGCTGAGGGCAAATGCCCGCCCATCCTCAGGAAAATCCAGGCCGATGGTCCCGGACACATCGGAAAAAGTTCCGTCTCGGTTGTTTGCGAAGAAAACATTACGCTCGAATCCGCTCCAGGTGGCATCGGAGCGGATGAGTTCATTAATGGCGCTCCAGCCCTGTTCATACTCAGGAGCGAGCTTGGCTTCCACGGGCGAATTAGCAATCACCTGCCGCCAAAAGAAACTGTTCAGGTCGTCACGCGAGGCACCCGTGACCATGCCATTCGTGATGTAAAGATCGGAAAAGGCGTCATGGTCAAAATCCCAGGCGTCGCAGCACCACGACCAACGTCCCATTTCGACTCCGGCGGAAGTGCTCGTATCGCGAAAAACGCCGTCATTGCTATTTCGAAACAGGGAATTGCCACGGGCATGTTTGCCATAGAGCGCTCTGACTTCTTCGGGCGCAGCAGGCTGAAACTCTTGCTGCATGGAAACCCGCTTTCCGGCCGCCGACCACATGTCGGCGACATACAGATCCTCGCGACCGTCGTTGTCGTAGTCAAACCAACACACGCCCATGCCGGCACCGACATCCTCAACTCCCGCTTGTGAGGCTACATCGGTAAAGGTCCCATCCCCATTGTTGCGGTACAGGTTCTTACGCCCAAAGTCGTTCACGACGTAAAGATCGGGCCAACCATCGCGGTTAAAGTCGCTCCATCCACAACAGAAACTGTAGCGAGTGTTGTTATTATCGAGACTCGCTTCTCGAGTCACGTCGCGAAAGCTGCCATCACGGTTGTTGCGCATCAGGAAGTTCGGCGGACCGTTCTCGGCGTCGTAATAGGGCAGGGGGTATTTGTATTGATCGGTGCCTTGATAGTAGATGTAGAGACAGAAATAGACGTCCAACCAGCCATCTCGGTCGTAATCGGCGCCGGCGGCGCCGGTGAAGGTCCCCTGAGGCGGCCGGGCAAAGCGGAACGCCTCCGGCTGACGACGAAATTTCCCGCCGCCTTGGTTGAGAAACAGAAGAGGGCCGTTGGTGCGAACGACAATCAAGTCCTCCCAGCCGTCGTTATTGAAGTCAGCAAACAGTGCGCACGCCGTGTTCTCCAGAATTCCCAGTCCGGTACCGTCGGTGACGTCCTCAAACGTCCCGTCTCCTCGATTCCGATATAGGCGGTTGGGAAGCCCGGCTGGCTGGCAGACGTAAACATCGTCGAAGCCATCGTTATCGATGTCACCGACTGAGACTCCGTTGTGTCCATAGATATCGATGCCGCTGGCGCCATCGAGGACGGTTCGCCAGTAATCCGCACCTCGGAACAGTTGCGAAGCATAGGACGAATTGCTACCGAAGGCCTCTTGGCTTATGTCGGCGTAGACGGGAGCGAAGGCGCGACTCTTGGTTTCGTCGAAGGCCCGCCACTTTCGGATACGATATTGGTCCTTCGCAGACGCAGCCCATTCCAGTTCCCACTCTCCGACTCGTTGCTCCCGATGAAAGTCCCCCCCCGAGCCGACAAGGTCGTACCGCACTCGTGTTTTCAGCGCACCCGGCACCTGAGCTGCAGCGGAATGCGGGTCGGCCTGGATACTCGTGACCTGAAATTCAGCGGTTAGGAAGCTCGAAAATACGCTCAGATCAGACTGCAGTTCCCGAAGAAAATTATTTCCTCGAAGCCCGGTCTGGGAACGAGATTTCTTTCGATGAATTTCAAGAGCCCCGGAACGCACCAGCCGCGATTCGGCGGAAAGTGGAGAGAATCCCTCAAAATCTACCGTGAAAAGATCTCCGATGGCCAGAACCGCATGCGGAGACTGGAGCAGTTTCGAACTCCAGTTCGCCAGAATCGCCGCTATCTGATCATGACATCGTTCCAGAACGAAGCCGTCGAGGCCTGCTCGTACCTTGAGTAGCATTCGATCCAGAGGCATCTGCCCCCGGTAGTGAGGACCGAGGTGGAACTCGCCATCGCAGGTACCTGCCTGGCTGAAATCGAGAGCAAATTTCGAGGAAAACCGGGCGCCGCGCAAACCGATTGGCAGCAGGGTCGCAGACATTCCTTGGCAGCACCGGATGAGAAAGTTGCGTCGGCGAATATCGATGGAATGATACGCCTTCTCTGGCCGACTCAGAGCGATGTCCCCCGGAATTGAACTTGTGCCGAAATCTAGCAGGGCACGTGCACATCGTCAAGGTTGCGGCATAAAGGGCATAAAAGGCCTACACCAAGCTGTCCTTATCCATCCAGTTCTCGCGTGACTCGCGGCTATAATGAGTGATCCGGTGGCTAATTTCGGTCCGCTCGCCATGACTACTCGACGCTCTGGGCCATTGATCCTGGTGTTGGTTTCGCTTGTCCTGGTCAGCCTCGCCGCAAGCCAAACCAGCGCCGGGCCATCTGACACGCCGGAAGCGCACCTGGGCAAGGGCTACGACGCTTTGAAGCAAGATCGATACGATGTAGCCGTCGATGAGTTCCGCGCTGCCCTCAAACTCGACCCCAGCCTGATTCTGCGCGCGCGATTCCCTCTGGCCGTGGCCCTGTTCGAGATGCACCGGCCCGATGAAGCGCGCCGCGAGTTCGAGGCCGTCCGGCATGAGGCGGGAGATCATCCGAACGTCTCGTATTACTTGGGGAGGTTAGACATCGACGTCCGCGACTTCGAAGGCGCAATCCGGAATCTCAGTGCGGCCCTCGTTAAGCCGCCCTTTTCGGACACCTCTTACTACCTGGGATTTGCCTACTTCAAAAAGGGCGACCTGGCCCACGCAGAAAAATGGCTCAAAGAGGCGGCTGAAAAGAATCCGTCGGATGCGCGAGTTCCATACCAGCTGGGCCTTGTCTATCAAAAGCAAGGATTGGCGCAGAAAGCCGAAAATGCTTTTCAGTTATCGGATCAATTGCGGCAACGCGACACGCAGGAGAGCCGGTTGAAGGTGGAGTGCGGACAAAAGCTGGACCAGGGTCTACGCGAGGAAGCCCGCTCCATCTGCGATCAACTCTATGATCCTGGGAACGCGGACAAACTGACTGCTTTGGGCACGATCTACGGCCAGCATGGCGACTTGCAGGCGGCCTTAAAGCCGCTGCGCCGGGCTGCGGAGCTGGAACCCCAGTCGCCGCAGATGCAATACAACCTTGCCCTCACCTATTATCAGTTGAACCAGTTCCGGGAAGCTAAAGCCCCGCTGAGCGCCGCCATCAAGCGCTGGCCGGATTTATTTCAGCTGAACGCCCTGTATGGCGCTGTGCTTGTGAAACTGGGCGAAGATTCCCCGGCTTACGAAGTGCTCCATCGCGCCCACCAACTCAACCCCCGGGACTCCGCGACTTTGGACCTGCTATATGCCGCCGCTCTCGCGCTTGCCCAAAAGGGCCGGGACGCTGGGCAATATTCTGAGTCGCTTCATTACCTGGAGGAGGCCGCCCGCTTGCGGCCTCAAGAACCTCGGCCTCACCTGGGCATGGCCGAAATCTATACCCGTATCGGCCAGGCGGCCAAGGCGAAGACTGAACAACAGGAAGCCGATCGCCTGAGCAAGAATCTCCCCTGAATGACGGGCAATCCTCACCTTATCGGATTAGGGAAGGTTTGCCGACAAAGCATCCGGAACGCCCCAGGCCCTATTTGGGGTCAATGAGCGCATTGCCCTGATATTGCCGACCGAGAATGGAAAAGCTAGTTTCCGAAAGCCGACGACACGGCAAACTCATTACGATCTCTGAACTGCCTTTGTCATCCACATACGTTCCAGGACCAAACCGGAGACCCTATGGATGCGCGAGAGGCTGATTTCAATTGTCGTGTGGTTCCGAAGGCCCCGGACAGCCAGCACCTGCGGGGTCTTCCTCGACGGGTTATTTAGCGCGAAGTCCACTTGACAAGCAAGTGAAACGTAGTAGGCTTTCTTTAGAGAGACCACTTGGATGTCTAATAAAGTAAAAGAGTCAATCCAGCTGCTGCAGGGGACACTTGATCTCATCGTTTTGCGCACACTCGCGACGATGGGCCCACAACACGCTTATCAAATTGCCACGCGTCTCCAGCAGATCTCCGATCGGCTGCTCAACCTCAACCAGGGCACTCTCTATCCAGCATTAGTGCGGTTGGAGCAGTACGGGTGGATTAAGGGAACCTGGGGAAGGACCGAGAGCAACCGGGAAGCCAAATACTACGAAATCACCAAGGCGGGACAGAAAGCCTTACGGGAGGAGACACAGACGTGGAGAAGAATGTCGGCCCTAGTGGAACGGCTCTTGCTTGAGGAGTCTTAGCCATGAAGCACCTGAGACGCATCTTTCTGAGGTCTTATCTGCTTTTCGCTAACTCCAAAGTGGAAGCGGAACTGGCAAGAGAAATTGAGGCGCATCTAGCGTTGCTGGAAGACGAATATCTGCGCCAGGGCATGACCCCTGAAGATGCACGACGGGCGGCCAGACTCGCCTACGGAGGTGTGGAGCAGGCGAAGCAACTGCATCGCGACGAGCGAGCGTTTCAAGGGCTGGGCCAGATTCTGCAAGACACTCGATATACCTTCCGCCAACTGCGTAAGTCTCCCGGATTTACAGTGACGGCCATCCTGATGCTGGCGCTGGGCAGCGGGGCGACGACGGCGATTTTTTCCATTGTCGAGGGAGTACTGCTGCGTCCGCTGCCGTTCCCCGACCCGGATCGTCTGGTCATCCTGGGAGATGTGCTTGAAGGCTCGCACTGCGCGTCCTGCGCTCACTCCAGCGTAACCGCTCCCGACATCCGCAATTACATGCGCGACACGCAAAGCTTTAGCCACCTGGGCGGCTATCGGGGAAGATTGTTTGAATTATCCGGCACGGGCGATCCGGCGGCGGTGAATGCGACGCGGATGAGCGGGGAGGTCTTTGCCGCGCTGGGAGTGCCACCGCTGCTGGGGCGCACGTTCACGCAACACGAAGATGAAGAACACCAGCAAGTGGCGGTGCTGAGCTATGGCATGTGGCTGAGCCGCTTCCACGGCGATGCGAACGTACTGGGGAGCAAGATCCTTCTCTACCGCAAGCCTTACACCGTGCTCGGCGTGATGCCGCGTGATTTCGAGTTTCCGCTCAACCCTGGGCATGTGAACCAGAGCGAGCTTTGGCTTCCGCTCAGCCTGCGGCCGGAGGAATTTACGGCGGGCAGCGCGGCGTCGTGGAATTCTCGCATGGTGGGGCGCTTAAAGCGCGGCATCACTGCCGAGCAGGCGCAGAGCGATGCGGAGCGAGTGGCCCGGGAGACGATGCGCGACTATCCGGCCTACATGCGCAGTCTTCGTATTCACGCGGTGGTGAGGCCGCTGCAGGAAGATACGGTGGAGCAGGCGCGACCCCTCGTGCGCACCCTGCTCTTTGCAGTGATCGTTGTTCTGCTGATCGCCTGTGCGAACCTGGCGGGGTTTCTGCTGGTGCGTGCCATCCGCAGACGAAGAGAGATCGCGGTGCGGCTCGCCCTGGGTGCTCGCGCGGCCGCATTACTCCGACAGGCCATCGTGGAAAGCATGGTCTTGAGTATCGCCGGCGGCGCGATAGGGCTGGCACTGGCGGCTGTCGCTCTGCGGGTGGGCGTAAGCCTGCTACCGCAGACGCTACCTCGCGTCAATGAGATTGGCTTGGACTGGCCGGTCATGCTCTTCGCGCTGGGACTGGCGCTGCTGACCGGCTGCCTCTGCGGATTGGCTCCGGCATTTGCCGCAATCAGAACAAGCGTTAACGAGACGCTCAAAGAGGGCGGACGTACCGGCAACCCCGGCAGCGGCCATGCCAGGCTGCGCTCGGCGCTAGTGGTGGCGGAGATTGCCGTGGCGCTGACCCTGCTTACCGCCTCCGGCCTGTTGCTGCGCAGCTTCGAAAAGATGCGCGACGTGGATTTGGGCTTCCGCCCCGACAATACACTGGCTGCGGTCTACGTTCTGCCGCAACAGCGGTACGCAACACAATCCGCGATCGACGAATTCACGAGAACTCTGCTCAACGATCTAGGGCAGTTGCCTGGCGTGGATGCTGTTGGCATCACTTCGCTTTTGCCTGCGGCCGGCAATGACTCGGGCATCGCTTTCACGATCGAGGGCTATGTTCCTCCCAAGGGCGCGGGGTTGAATATGGCGGCGATGTCGTTGGTCGAGGACGATCCCTTCGAAGCGCTAGGCATTCGTGTGCTCCGCGGGCGCGTCTTTACCGAGTCGGATAACGCCGGCTCGCAGTTAGTGGCGATCGTGAACCGGAAGATGGCCGAGCGCTACTGGCCCGGCCAGGACCCGATCGGCAAACGGCTGCGCCGCGGCTTGCCGGAGACCGCCACGCCGTGGATGACGGTGGTGGGCGAGGTCGATGACGTCAAGCTGGGGTCGCCCGACGCGGAGACGATGCCACAGGTATACCAGCCGGTAACACAGACGGTTGCAAGTGAAGGAGTTTTCGCCAGCCCCGGTGAATTGAGCGCCACCAACGGCTGGATCGTTCTGCGCAGCCGCATGGCTCCGGAGCAGATGGAAGATACGCTGCGCGCAACGGTGCGGAAGAGTGACCCGCAGTTGCCGCTCTACCAGATGCAGACGATGGAGTACGCCATCGCGAAGAGCGAGGCGCCGCGACGCTTCAATACCGTGCTCATTTCCTCGTTTGCCATCGCTGCAGTGCTGCTCAGTGTTCTCGGGATCTATGGCGTGATTGCGTTCTCCGTGGCATTGCGCGAACAGGAAATGGCGGTGCGCATGGCGCTTGGCTGCCAGCGCTCCGGAGTGATCCTGGTCATCCTGAGTTCCGGCGCCAGGCTTGCTGCTGTTGGCTGTGGCTTGGGTTTGCTTGGCGCCGTGGCCGCATCCCGTTTGCTGCGTTCCTTTCTGTTTGAAGTAAGCCCGTTTGATCCGGGTGTGCTTGCACTTTCTGCCATCGCAATGCTGCTGCTGGCGCTGGCAGCTTCGGCACTGCCGGCCAGACGCGCATCGAGTACGGATCCCATGCTGGCCTTGCGAGGCGAATAGGACGATGCCGACGATATTCGGCAAACCCCGCGTGTATGCAATCTGGCACTTTGGAGATGTGATGGCAGCACTTCCAAGAACGAGGCCACCCTTGCAAAGACCAGACAGGCGATCCTTCCTATGGTCCTTGGCGAGTCTTGGGTTTCCCTCAGGAATCCCGAAACCCGAAAAGCTGTCTGAGCAGGTTTACCGGTTCTTGACACCGGTATGTGAAGTACGGATGAGTGTTCAATATTTCGCCAGCTCGTCGACTAGCAGTTTTCGTTTTCGCGATGACCTGACGAATCGCACCTTTTGCCTCTCTGCCAACGGAGAGCAGACCGGGATTGTCTGGAGCGGTTCGTCGGCTCAATGGCTGTTGCCCAGTATCATTTTCGCTCGCGGCGTCACTCCGGGACTCCGCGCAACCTGCGGGAGCGCGTGCTGACAATCGATCACGACAGTCGAATAAGCCCTCGTGCTCCATTCGAAAGAGTGCTGGCTATTGAACGAGCTATCGTCAGTGAGATCCAGCCATTCGGCTACAACCCGGACGATGCGGAGCAAGGAACCCCTAGTGCCAATCTCCTCGCCATGTGGTACCTGGTGCGCCAGGATTTGTACCTGAATGACCAAGCAACCGCTTTTTTTTAATTGTCCATTGGAAACACACTCTTAATTTGATAGGCCTCCTCGACGTAATTCCGGGCGACGGAACTGAAGTGATTAGCGACTAGCTCATGAAGTAAATCCCTTTCCGCGCGATCCGGATAGTACGCCGCACATTGACAATTACCTGTACGTGAGCGCGTTTCATCGGGCCTGGATACTTGTAGGCGATTCCCGCCAACAAACGGCTCACGGACAAGGATTTCCACCAATATCCGTTTGGTCGTCTCAACGAGTGCATAATCGCCAATGTACTCCTCGAGCAATCGTGGGACCCAAGAGGCCCGATTCTGATTGCCGGCCGAGTCACGAGCAAACGGGGAGTAAAGCGGGGATTTGCGTTCTGGTGGGCCACTCGTCCACGCCCGGGACTGGCGGAGATCGACGGGGTCGCTGGCAAGCAGCACAGCTGAGATTGGGGCCGACGCTTAGGGAACATCGGCGCTGGTCACAGAATGGTCACAAAACTGTGGTCACTTGGTAGAGTTAAGTTATTGACCAATAACGGGGATAGGCTGGTAGTACGCAGCCCTGAAAAGGCTGGCGTCGGGGGTTCAACTCCCTCCCTGGCCACCATAAATAACTTCATTTCAATAGCTTGCGCAACATCGCTAACCTGTTACATCCTCTCAACTTAAGGCCGAATGGCTAAACTTGCGGCGACTGCAACTGCATAAGAAATAAGGACTTGTAATGTGGTAGAGCCCAGCCCAGAAGGGCTTGGCGTCAGTGAGAAGGGAGCGTTTGTATTTTACGATGTGTCGGCATTTGTGTTAATATACCGACATATTGAAAAAAAGGCGCTATGGCCGTTTCGAAGGCAGAACTCGTAGCCCGCATGGTCAGAAAGGCCGGAGTATTCCGGCCGCGCGAACTGGATCGCGTTGGCATTGCCCGGCAGTATCTCCGAGAAGCAAAAGACCGCGGGCTAGTGCGGCAAGTGGGAAGAGGACTCTACGTCGCCGACGGCAGCCGGGTGACCGAGCACCATACTCTCGTGGAGGTTGCGAAACGCGTGCCGCATGGTGTCATCTGCCTGCTGTCGGCCCTCCGCTTTCACGGTCTCACGACGCAAGCACCCCATGAGGTTTGGATGGCCATCCCCCATAAGGCGCGTCGCCCCCGCGCCGAGTATCCGCCGATGCGGGTTGTGCATTTCTCCGGGGAATCTCTGTCCTATGGCATTGAGGAAAAGAAAATCGAAGGTATTACCGTGCGAGTCTTTGGTCCTGCAAAGACCGTCGCCGATTGTTTCAAGTACCGCAACAAGATTGGGCTAGAGGTGGCTCTGGAAGCGCTGCGCGATTGCTACCGGCAGCGGAAAGCCACGATGGATGAACTCTTCACAGCGGCGAAAGTCTGCCGGGTGGCACGGGTGATACAACCATACCTGGAGTCGCTTACGTGAAGAAACGCGTTGCAAATGTGTCGGCCTCCGTCCGGCAGCGATTGTTGAATCTAGCGACGGAGCGCAAAGAAGATTTTGGGCTCGTCGTGACCCGTTATGGACTGGAACGATTTCTATATCGACTTAGCGTTTCTCCCCAATTCATTTGTCCTCAAGGGCGCACTGCTCCTGCAACTCTGGACCGCGGAGACGTATCGTCCAACCCGAGATCTCGATCTGCTCGGGCGAGGAGTATCCAATGTCAGCTACCGGAAGATCTTCTCCGAAGTGTGCTCGCAAAAGGTGGAAGACGATGGCCTGACGTTTCCTCCGGACACGATTCGTGTGGAAAGAATTCGTGATGACGAAGCCTACGAAGGAGTTCGGGTACGGGTGGAAGCACGGCTTGGGGATGTGCGCGTTCCTCTTCAGATTGACATCGGTCTTGGAGACACGATTGTTCCGTCATCAGAGGAGTTGGAATATCCCCCGCTCCTTAAGTTCGCTGCCCCTAAATTGCATGCCTATTCCAAGGAGAGCGTTGTTGCAGAAAAGTTCGAAGCCATGGTCAAACTCGGTATGGCGAACAGCCGAATGAAAGACTTTTACGATCTCTGGGTGCTAGCGAAAAGGTTCGAATTCGAGAGTGCCACTCTCGCCGCGGCAATCCAGGCAACATTCAAAACGCGGCGTACGACCCTGCCGCGGTCTTCGCCGCTGGCGTTGCCGGCCGATTTTCATGAACTTCCAACGAAGCTGACGCAATGGCGAGCGTTTCTACGGAAGAGTGGGCTTAAAGCAGATTCTTCCCTGAAAGAAATTATCGAAGTCATTCGAGAGTTCGTAATGCCAGTCGTGAACGGCCTTTCGGAGAGGAACACCGAAAACAAAGTGTGGCAGCCAGGCGGCCCCTGGGGGAAAGACCGGAGACTCTAGCTGTGCCCTTCCCATGTGTTTTTGTGCACATCGCTACATGAGCATTGCTCTATAGGCGCGTAGTTCACGTGGTTAAAACGCCTGTCAGGCAGGAGAGGCCGGGGAGGCGAGTCCCGTCGCTCCTGCAACTTTCCGCCTGAAGGGACGTTTGATCGCGAAAACGGCCACACGCGATCGGTTGGTACCTTGCGTCCGGTTTGAATGTCATCCGGCGTGTTAGCGATAAATCCGTCATTTCTCATAACCCCATTCATCCGATAAAGATCTTGCGTCCAACATTTGAGAAGTTCCTTTGTGGCGGCAGCAATGGCCCTTCACCAGCGGTTGCTGCGATCGCAGGTATCATTTGCACCTTGCTGAGTGTCAGCTTGACAAGTTGACCTATTCGGTTGGCCTAAAGAGGGACGCAATTGTGGGGTGGCCAACATGGGTCCATCGTTTTGACCGGGCCCGACTCCATTCAATCTCTGCGCCGCCATTCGTGAAGAACGGCAGGACCGAAAAGAAAGCATGAATCCACTTGTCTAGAAACCTCATCTTTTCTTTGAGATAACAGGTAGCGACGGCCATGGATCCATCAACACAATTTTCCCTAGAAGACTTTGCGGAAGTTGAATCTTCGCGGAACGAATTGGGCCTCTTTCCCGGGGCATCTGTGCTTGGCATCCTGAGGCTGATTCTCGCCGAATCCCCGTTGCCCGAAGTACTCGCGATTATTGCTCGGTCGGTTGAATCTCAGGGTAAGAACATGTTTTGTACGATCTGGCTTCCTGATGAGAAGGGAATCCAACTCCACTGTGTCGTGGCACCCAGTCTTCCTGGATTCAGTGCTCATGTGGGGCCCATGTTGGTCGGGCCCAAGGGGGCATCCTGCGGCACTGCCGTTTATCGGAGGGAGCCGGTGTATGTGACCGACATTCTGAGCGATCCTCTGTGGGATGACTATCGTGACCGGATGTCTCGTTATGGAATTCGTTCGGTTTGGTCCCGTCCCCTATTCACAAGCGAGGGTAGAGTCCTCGGCACCTTCGCGGTCCTCTATCGTGAACCGCGTAGTCCCAACAGCGGCGAGCTTCAGTTGATCGGTAATGCCGGCCACATCGCGGGAATCGCGATTGAGCGTCAGATTAAGAAACAAGAGTTACAGCATGAGCGTGATCGTTTGCGCTTGCTTCTGGAAATTACGAACAGCATGACTTCGAAGCTGGACCTTGCAGGTTTAGTAGAGGTGCTTTCGACGAATCTGCTGAGTGTGACGCGATGCGATTTTTGTGCGCTACTTCTGCCGGATGCTGATAACGGGCAATTACGGATAACCACCTTATACAACCCGGAGGCACGAGGTTCCCTCTGCGACGGGACGCTTATACCGGTCCATGGTTCGAGCTGTGACAAGGCTTTCAGGACCGGCAAGACTCAACACTTTCACAGCTTTGAGGAGGTTCGCGACGATCCCGAATATTTCGGCAGCAGCGTGGGTCGACCTTTTTATCAACGTGTAATGGCCGAAGGCCTAGTGTCGGGGTGCGATCTCCCGCTTATCGGCAGAAACGGCGTAGTGGGCGTGTTGGCCGCCCTAAAACGGTGCGAGCGGGCATTTGAGCGGGATGAAGTCGTCTTCCTCGAACAGGTGGCGCGTCAGGTAGCGGTTGCGGTTGAAAACGCATTGGACTACGAAAAGGCGGTAAGGGACAAGGAGAAAGAGACAACGCAAAGGCTCTATCTCGAAGAGGAAATTCGAGCCGAGTTTGGGGAAATCGTCGGAGACAGCCCTGCGCTGAAAACCGCTTTGAACCTGGTGTCGTTGGTGGCTCCTACAGATTCGAGCGTGATGATCCTGGGGGAGACGGGAACCGGCAAAGAACTTGTCGCCCGTGCGATCCACAATCTAAGCAGTCGCCGGGAGCGCGCCTTTATCAAGTTGAATTGCGCTGCAATCCCTCTTGGACTTCTGGAAAGTGAATTGTTCGGTCATGAAAAAGGCGCATTCACCGGAGCGATCGCGCAAAAAACCGGGCGCTTTGAGCTCGCCAACAATGGGACGCTCTTTCTGGACGAAGTTGGCGATATTCCTCTTGAACTTCAAGCAAAGTTGCTACGCGTCTTGCAAGAGCAGGAATTCGAGAGACTCGGCAGTAACCGTACGCATAAGGTTGATGTTCGCCTCATCGCAGCCACGCATCGTGATTTGGCTGCCATGGTGAAGCAAGGAACGTTTCGCGAAGACCTCTACTACCGACTGAGGGTATTTCCGATCAACGTCCCAGCTCTGAGGCAGCGCACGGAAGACATTTCGAAGCTCGTTTGGCACTTCACGGCCTTCTACGCGCGACGAATGAACAAGAGAATCGCCGAAATTCCTTCAGAGACGATGGATGCGCTGGTTCGATACCGCTGGCCGGGAAATGTTCGGGAATTGCAAAACTTTATAGAGCGAGCAGTGATCCTTTCTCTGCGTTCTACTTTGTGGGCCCCTGTTTCCGAACTGGAACCGTTTACCGGCCAGAAGGGATCACCTGTGTCCATCACAGGCCTTCAGGAGATTGAACGCGAGCATATTCTCCACGCGCTCGAAGCAAGTGATTGGGTTATTGGCGGGCGAAATGGTGCAGCCGAGCGGCTCGGGATGAAGCGGACGTCATTGGTTTACAGAATGAAAAAACTTCGCATCAAGCGTCCCGCCCCCTTTCAGGAAAAAAGCGCCTAGGACGGAGTCTCTCTTTGATCCCGTCTGCCGCGACATTTCTGGCGACGGGAACCCGTCAGTGGCGGAGATTGATCACAAGTTCGTCAGCGCTGGCGAAACACAAGTTGCCGTTCTTATCACAGCATCCTCAACCGACAGAATCCTTTAGGCCCCAATCCCTAGCACCGACTCTGAGGCTTCTTCCTTGGTCCGATGCGTGCTTCCGGAAGTGGGGCCTGAGCAGAAAGATTAAACAGGAACGCGCTGTTCGCACCGCTACATCGGATGGAAACAGTGTTCAATCTCACGACGGGGATAATGACTTGGCAGCGAATGAGATCGAAGCTTGCGCCTTACGCTACGATCCCGCTTCGATCGATTGTTGGCTACGGATTTCTCGCACACGGTTTAGCGAAATGGTTCGAGGGGCCAGAAGCGTTCGCTGGCATCCTTCATGCGACGGGTGTTGCTTGCCCGCACTTTATGGCTTGGGTCACGATAACTACAGAGATCATTGCCGGCATCGCGTTTCTGATCGGCGCATTCGTTCCGCTGGTGAGCATTCCGGCCATCATTCTGCTTGCGGTTGCGATCTTCACCGTCCGTCTGCCTTATGGCTTCAGTTCGATCAAGCTGATCGGCGTCAGCGATGGGAGAGCGCGGTTCGGGTCTCCGGGATATGAATGCGATCTCCTCTACATGGCGTGCATTATCTCGCTTGTGTTGACTGGTCCAACTCATTGGTCTGTCGATGAGTATCGATCTCTGCGTTCCACAAACATAGGTAGTTGAACACCCGAAGGGAGGGACTGTCATGACAACTTATCATCATGCCAACGTCAGAGGGCAAAAGCTTTTCTATCGCGAAGCGGGGCCCAAGGACTCGCCGGCCATCGTGCTGCTACACGGCTTTCCGAGTTCGTCACACATGTTTCGTGACCTGATACCGCAATTGGCGGACAAATTTCACGTGATCGCTCCGGACTACGTGGGCTTTGGTTACAGCGATGCGCCCAGCCCGCAGGATTTCGAATATACGTTTGACAACTTGGCAGCGCACGTAGAGGACCTGCTGTTTAAGAATCTCGGCTTGAAGCAGTTCAGCGTCTACGTGCAGGACTACGGGGCGCCAGTCGGCTATCGAATTGCTTCGAAACATCCCACGGCCGTTCAAAGCATCGTGGTTCAGAACGGCAATGCATACGAGGAAGGTATCGGCCCTGCCTTCGACCCCATGAAGCCGTTCTGGGCGAATCGCAATTCCGAGACCGAGAAGCCCGTAGTCGCGCTCTTGACAAGAGACACCACCATATTTCAGTACACACATGGGGTGGAAGACCCGGCGCGAATCAGTCCGGATTCCTACACCCTGGACCAGTTCTTCCTTGATCGTCCTGGCAACGCGGCAATTCAGCTCGATCTTCTTTACAACTATCAGTCTAATGTCGCTCTCTATGACCGTTGGCATGAGTACTTCCGCAAACGACAACCGAGGATGTTGATTCTCTGGGGTAAGAACGATCCCTTTTTCACGGTGGAAGGCGCGAAAGCGTATCAAAGGGATCTTCCCAACGCGGAACTGCACCTGATTGATACCGGACACTTCGCGCTGGAAGACTTCAGCGCTTTCATCGCAGAGCGGATGCGCAAATTTCTCGGTCAGAGCGCTGTACCGAGTAGCGCGACTGCGGCGTGAACCCGAGGGAAGAAAGACGAAACGTGGCAGTTGTTGGAACATGATGTGTGGGTCGATGGCTCATGTTGGAGAGAGCTAATTCTCGGCTTTGAACCAGGAGGGAGATGTGGAACGTCGTAGATTTCTTGGTGCGCTTGCCGGTGCATCTCTAGGTCTTGGGCTCAAGGACCCTTTCACTGAATTTGCACGCGCGCAAAACACCGCACAAGCTGGCGCAATTCTGTCTGGGCAGTCCTCGAAGATGAGTGAATTTCCCCAGAACTCAACCATAGTTTTGGTACATGGGGCGTGGGCCGACGGCTCGTGTTGGCGCAACGTCATGGTTCCCTTGGAACAGCGCGGCCTGAAAGTGATCTGCGCGCCGATCCCGCTCACGTCCTTAACCAACGACGCTACCGCATTGAGTTGGGCACTCGAACGGACGACTGGCCCACTGGTTCTAGTGGGACACGCATACTCTGGCGCCGTGATTGCCGCCGTGCAGGAAGACCGAGTTAAGTCTCTGGTCTATATCGCGGCGCTCGCGCCGGATGAGAGCGAGACAGTAGCCAAAGTTTTCTATCGCGATCCCAAGCCCCCGGAATCCCCCAAGTTGGCTCCCGATTCCCACGGATTTATATGGATTCCGGACGGTGGTTTTCGCCAAGCGGTTGCACATAAGGCCTCTACCGATCAAATAGGCGTCGCGGCAGCCGTGCAACGGCCAATCGCGCTTAGGTGCATTCAGGAGCCGGCGCCTAAGCCAACTTGGAAAACCAAGCCTTCTTGGTTCCTAATTGCCGAAGAGGACCGCATGATCAATCCCAAGACGCAGCATTTCATGGCCGAACGCATGGACGCGCATGTGCATTCGCAGCGTGTCGACCACAGCCCGATGTACTCGGAACCAAATCTCGTGATCGACGTGATCACGGAGGCAGCCCGTGAGACGCTCTCGCGATAGGTTCGTGGCGAATGAGCTTAATTTCTGATTAGACGAGACATGCCCACTACGAAATCTGTTGCTATCGTGACCGGCGCAAGTCAAGGCATAGGACAAGCCACCGCACTCCGTCTTGCGCGGGATTTCTCAGTGATTGTGCTCGTTGCAAGGGAAAAGGAAAAGTTGGAGAAAACCGCAGCTGATGTAACAACTGTCGGGGCCGAAGCAATGGTCGTTGCTTTGGATCTCCGCGAACCGAAATTGGCAGAGATCATCACAAAAGGAACACTCGAACGCTCTGGCAGAATCGATGCTCTCCTTAACATCGCGGGAGCCGTGCCGCAGATTGATTTATTTCAGATGACAGATGCGCAGTGGGATGACGGCGTGGCGCTTAAGTTTCATGGGGCGCGCCGCTCACAGAGGACAAGATATTAAATGCCCAGATTGCTCTCGCTGAATGTCGGCATTCCGCGTGACGTTTCATGGAACGGCAAAAGTGTGCGTACCGCGGTCTGGAAATCTCCGGTCTTGGGACGACGGATGGCACGCAAACTCAATATTGACGGCGACGCGCAAGCGGACCTTGAGGGTCACGGCGGGGAACAGCGCGCGGTATTTGTCTATCAGATGGATTCCTACCATCACTGGGAACAGTTCCTTGGCCGCAACGATTTTACTTTCGGCCAGTTCGGGGAGAACTTCACCGTCGAAGGGCTTCTTGATGACGAGGTTTGCATCGGTGATCGATATAGCATCGGTGATGCGGTGTTTGAAGTGACACAACCGCGCGTGACTTGCTATCGCGTCGGTATCCGCATGAATGAACCTCGTATGCCAGCCCTGCTTGTAGCACATCGAAGACCCGGGTTCTACTTCCGCGTATTGCAAGAAGGAAAAGTGGGTGCGGATGACGAGATGTTAAAAGTCGCGGATGGGCCAGAGCGAGTGACGGTTGCTGGCTTGGATGCTCTGCTGTATTTGCCGGGACATTCTCGCGAACAACTAGAACAGGCACTCCGCATACCAGCACTAAGCCGGGGCTGGCAGTCTTCCTTCCAGGCAATGCTCGAGCAAGAGTCGGATTCCAAAAGTGTGCAGGGGAATGCGGGACTTGCCAATGAAGAACAAGCGCCAACTTGGCCGGGTTTCAAGCAGATGCGGGCGGCCCAGATTCGCAAGGAGAGCGATAGCGTGACTTCGTTTGTTTTTGCGCCGGTCGACGGACAACCTCTTCCTCTCTTCCAGCCCGGTCAATTTGTTGTCTTGAGGTTGCATGTCGATCCACACACCCCTCCGATCCTGCGCAACTATTCATTGTCTGATTTGCCAGCAGCCGATCACTTCCGCATCAGCGTGAAGAGCGAATTGCATGGGATCGGGAGTTCGTTTCTGTGCAATCGTGTTCGCGAAGGCGATGTATTGGATGTCAGTGCGCCGCGAGGAAGCTTCACTCTGCAGCCCGACAAGAATCCTGTGGTTCTGCTCAGCGCTGGGGTGGGCGCAACTCCCGTTATGTCAATGCTGCACGCCCTGGCAGCGGAAAAATCGCAACGTCAGGTCTGGTGGATCTACGGGGCGCGCGATCGGGCCAATCATCCATTTGCAGAAGAGTCGCGCTCACTATTGACGCGCCTATCCCTGGGGCGAAGCTACGTTGTATACAGCAAGCCTGATGTCACCGACCAAGCGGGGATAGACTTCGATGCCTCCGGGCACATTGATACCGCTCTGCTAGAGAAGATTGGCGTATCGCGCAATAGTGATTTCTATCTTTGTGGTCCATCTTCGTTCTTAGATAACATGCGCAATGGGTTACGAGATTGGGGCGTGCTCGCGAAGAACGTTCACATGGAGGTCTTCGGCGCCCTTGAGGGCATTACGCCTGGCATGGCGCGGGCAGATCGCACTCCCCACTTGCCAGCAGGTCCCCCCGGAACCGGCCCCTCGGTTTCATTTGCGCGTAGCGGGCTTACCGCCGCGTGGGACCGCAGGTTCGGAAGCCTGCTCGAATTGGCGGAAGCATGCGATGTTCCAGTTCGGTGGTCGTGTCGAACTGGAGTGTGTCACACCTGTATGACTGGCCTGATTGGCGGATCGGTCATATATCAACCCGAGCCACTTGAGAGTCCAGTTCCCGGAAACGTGCTGGTGTGCTGCTCACGACCAGACGCAGACCTGATTCTTGATCTTTGACGGGAAAGGGTAGCAAGTGTCGCAGTACGAGCGAGAGGCAGTCATCAGGTGGGAGCTAGGAGGCGCGGTCGACTGCCTGCGCTTTCATTGGCCCGAGTATCTGATGGAAGCCGGCGAGGTCGGATTGTACTTATTTCTCACATGCGTTTTTGCAAGTTTATTGCTCTACCCAGCTTCGCCAATCCGGCGCTTCGTCAATACCACGATCGAACTACGTGCGCTGATGGGACTGGCGGTTGGGGCGACGGTGCTTGCGATTGTGATCAGTCCGTGGGGCAAACAATCGGGAGGTCACTTCAATCCGGCACTCACCTTGGCTTTTTATCGACTAAGCAAGATGTCGTTGGCGGATGCGGTCCTTTATATCGTGGCGCAGTTCGCTGGCGCGATTGCCGGAGTGTGTGTTGCCCGGTATGTGCTGCCGGAGACATTTGGACACCGAGCAATCAGGTACGCGGTCACCGCACCAGGTGCTCGCGGCAGCGCCGTGGCTTTCATCGGTGAAGTGGCGATCTCTTTTGTTCTGATGTCAACCATACTCGTCGCGTCGAATCGCGAAACCCTGGCGCGCTACACACCATACTTCGTCGGTCTCCTGTACGCGATCTTCATAACCATGGAAGCGCCACTTTCCGGAATGAGCATGAATCCTGCCAGAAGCTTCGGACCAGCGTTGCATGTGAGCTACTGGCACGCAATCTGGCTCTATTTCACCGCGCCAACCCTGGGGATGCTTATCGCCGCCGAAATATTCCTGCGCGCTCGCGGAGGAGTTCCTCCCTTCTGCGCAAAACTGCATCACGACAACAATAAACGGTGCATCTTCCGCCACGGGCCTACGCCGAGATCCACCGAACCTATCTGAGGAGGAAAATTAAATGCGAACCGCGAACAAGATTTCAACAGCTGAATCAGCTACAAAGACAACCATTGAAGACTTCGACGTGGTTATTCTCGGGGGTGGCACAGGTTCCACGGTTGCGGCGTGGACTCTTGCCGGCGAAGGCAAGCGAGTTGCCGTCATCGATCGCAAATATATTGGCGGATCGTGCCCCAACATCGCCTGCCTGCCAAGCAAGAACATCATCCACAGCGCTAAGGTGGCGTCGTACTTTCGTCGGAGCAAAGAGTTTGGCATCAATGAGAACGGCTTCACCATTGACATGTCGAAGGTCCGGGAGCGCAAACGCAAAATGGTAACCGGCCTCAATGACATGTATCTGGAAAACTACAAAAACACAGGAGCAGAGTTCATTCGAGGAACAGGCCGGTTCATCGCTCCGAAAGCCATAGAGGTCACTCTTCCCGACGGTACCATCCGTCAACTGCGCGGCACGAACGTGATCGTCAGTACCGGTACACGGGCCGCAGTGGGAGCAATTCCTGGCTTAGCGGCAGCTCAGCCGCTCACGCACATCGAGGCGCTCGAACTCGACCAAATTCCTGAACATCTGCTGGTGATCGGTGGCGGCTACGTCGGCATCGAACTTTCCCAAGCCATGCGACGTTTCGGCAGCAAGGTAACGTTAATCGATCGCAACGCGCGGTTGATGCAGAAAGAAGACCAAGACGTATGCGATGGTCTTCGCAGCCTGCTTGAGGACGAGGGCATCGACATTCTTCTGAATGTTGGGATTAAGCGGGTGTCAGGGAAATCGGGCGACTCCGTTAGTGTCGTTATCGAACAGAACGGAATTGAGAAAACCTTAAAGAGTAGTCATATATTGATGGCCGCCGGCCGTACTCCTAATACCGAAGGACTTGGGCTGGAGATCGCTGGCGTTGAACTCACCGACCGCGGATACCTCAAGGTCAATGAGCGATTGCAGACGACGGCACCTAGCGTTTGGGCAATCGGCGAGGTTGCTGGCAGCCCACAGTTTACACACATCAGTGTGGACGATTTTCGGGTCGTCCACGCTGATCTAACCGGCGGAAACCGCATTACGACTGGCCGGCAAGTTCCGTACTGTTTATTTACTGACCCCGAACTCGCTCACATCGGCCTGCATGAAACAGACGCGCAATCGCAGAATGTTTCGTACCGCTTGTTCAAAGTTCCGATGGAAGCAAACCTGCGTGCACGCACTCTCTCCGAAACGCGAGGATTTCTCAAGGCCGTGGTAGAGGCCGAAAGCGATCGCATCCTCGGCTTCACCGCTTTCGCTGTTGGCGCTGGGGAGATTATGTCAGCGGTACAGATTGCGATGATCGGAGGAGTACCCTACACCGCCCTTCGGGACGCTGTCCTGACGCATCCGACGCTAACAGAAGGACTGTTAGCGCTGTTCTCATCGGCACCGACGGTCCACGATGTTGTGGATGCAACCTCAATGACCGCCGCGTAAGGCTTTCCGCTTAAGCATTCCCAACGAAAGGGAGGAGTTATGGGACTGTCATGGCAGCAAGGTCCGTTATCATCGGGAGCAATCGGCCGATTTCTCTTGCCTGATCCGCTACCCAAGAGACTTTTGTACGTTGAGCCATTGCGGCGGCGGATGCGCGTGCGTTTCGGCGGAAACTGGATCGCCGATAGCGAGAACGTTCTCCTGCTCTTCGAGCCGGGCCACTATCCGATGGCCTATTTTCCGGAGACCGACATCTCTCCAAATATTCTCCAAGGTACCGAGCATACAACCCAGCATCCCGATCTTGGCCCCACTTCCTGGTACAAGGTCCGAGCTGGTGACAAGAATGCCGCGCGGGGAGCCTGGCAGCACATCGCCCTGCCCGCGTACGCAAGCGAGTTGCAGGGACGGGTTGCGTTCGCTTGGCCCTCCATGGATGCCTTCTACGAAGAGGACGAACGGATCGTAGGTCATGCCGCCGACAGCTATCACCGCATCGATATCCGGCAGACATCCCGTCATCTTGTCGTTCGCTATGGTGACCGCATCATTGCCGACACGAAACGGCCCGTGGTTCTCTACGAGTCCGGCTTCGCTCCGCGCTGGTATGTTCCACGTGCCGATGTCGATGAGTCTGCGCTCACTCCCGTCGAACGCCAGACCTTTTGCCCGTACAAGGGGCTATGCAGCTATTACAACATCGGTGACGAACATCTAGCGGTATGGTCGTATCCTGAGGCATTTCCCGAGGTCGGCCGCATCTCCAACTTCTTGTCATTCGAGCCAGACATTGTCTCAGTACAGCTCGATGGCAAACAGCTATATCTTGAGCCGGGACAGACGGTAATTCCACACGGCCCCGATCGCGAACTAACCGTCGCCGAAGTGCTCCCCCGCCGCAAGTCGGCATGAGTGGATGTAGAGGAGACATAACCGTGAGTACACCAACGTTTTCAATCGAAGTCGTCACGCTGCCAGTGAGCGATGTCGAGCGAGCGTTGCGATTCTATGTCGATCGGGTTGGCTTCACGCTTGATGTCGACTATTCGCCGAACGACATATTCCGCGTCGTGCAGCTCACTCCATTAGGTTCGAGCTGCTCGATCCAGATAGGTAACGGACCCACCGACGCGCCTGTCGGTTCACTTCGCAACGTCTATCTCGTGGTCGCCGACCTCGCGGCCGCGCGGAACCGCCTGCTCGAACGTGGGGTCGACGTTGGTGAGATCCGGCACAAGACGCCCATTGGAGCTTGGGATGGAGGTTTCGCTCCGGGGCTCGACCCAGCGCGGGGAGACTATGCCAGCTTCGCCAACTTCTCCGATCCGGATGGCAACGGTTGGGTGCTACAAGAACGGGGCTACCGCAATGTGCGAGATGGCGTGAAGCTTGGTGATGACAACCATGCGCAGCGCGGCTGAAATACCCAGGAACTGAAATACCCGGGAGAAGAGAGCCGAACAATATCTCGGTGCAGCTACTCGAGCCGACGCTTGGGGAACATCGGCGCTGGTCACAGAATGGTCACAAAACTGTGGTCACTTGGTAGAGTTAAGTTATTGACCAATAACGGGGATAGGCTGGTAGTACGCAGCCCTGAAAAGACTGCGCTCTACCATTGTTTCAAGAGAGTCAGAAACTGGCTGGGAAGTCCAGAATTTCTAAAAGGCCGGGGACACATCGGGGACACAATAAGGTGTTTCCTGCTGCTGCTCCTAGAGCGCCATCCAGTGCGGCGTCATGGCGGTCCAGAACGCCGAACCTTGCCAAGGCTGAGAGCAGTCGAGGAAAACGCGCAGAATTGGTGTTTGAAAATGACGGAGACCATTGTTCCCAGTTCCTTGGGTCTCCTCACTCGTACCGCAGCGCCACCATGGGGTCGACCTTGGCTGCGCGACGTGCGGGAATGTAGCTGCCTATTAAGGCGACACCAACAAGCAAAACAGCCGTAACGATGAATGTGAGCGGATCTGCAGGCCTCACGCCGAATAGGAAGCTCTGAACATAGCGAGTAACGCCCAGCGCTGCTGCGCATCCGAGCAATGTGCCTGCAATCGCCAGCCCGGCCCCTCGCCCAAGAACGAGCCTCAGCACATCCTCACGCTCCGCGCCCAAGGCTAGCCGGATTCCAATCTCCTGAGTGCGGCGCGCGACCTGAAACGCAAGCAAGCCGTAGAGTCCTACGCAAGCGACAATGACTGCTAGTGCCGCAAACAAGCCGGACAAGACAGACATCAGCCGTTCCTGATAGAGATCCTCATCGATCTGTTCGGTCTCGGTCTTCATGCCCAGAATCAGGAGATTGCTGTCAAAGCGTCTGACCGCCGACTGGATCTCCGGTATGACCGCGACTGATTCCATCCCGGTGCGGACCTCGAAGTACATGGGGCCATTCCAATCGCCAATCGGCATGTAGACAGTTGGCCATATGGTGTCTCGTACATTGTCATACTTTGCGTTTCCGACAACGCCAATAATTTCATAGGCAGGACCAGAGGCGTTGCCGAAGTGGAAATATTTTCCGAGTGGATCGCGGAAACCAAAGAGCTGCCGGACCAGGGTTTCGTTCACGACTACCTGAGTTGGAACGTCCTTGCTGCGGGCTCGCTCTGAATCTTCGTCGCCAAACATCCGTCCCTGTCGCAGAGGAATGCCCATTGTTGTCAGGAAATCGCTGGACATGGGCAGACCATGCGCTCGCACCTGCAGCGCTGGCTGATCATGCGAAAAAATCGGGGCAGCCATACCTCCATTACTTAATAAAGCGACCCCGGAGCGGCTGACTGAGACAACCCCCGGCAGGGATCGGAGCTGTTGCCGAAGATCTCGGTAGACAGTGTCGAGATTCTTTCGACTGTAGGTCGAGTCGATCTGGAACACCAGCAGATGCTGTGGGTTGAACCCAGCGTCCTCGGCTCTTAGATTGGCCAGTGTCCGGGTGACAAGCCCAGCAGCCGCAAGAATAGGCATGGCGAGCGCGATTTGAGTAATCACAATCCAGCTGCCGAACGCCACACTCCGGCCGACCCCGCCCATCGCGCTGCCACTTTCAGCTTTGAGCATCGGAACCAACTCCGGCCGGCCGCTGGAAAACGCTGGGATAAGTCCGAAGGCAACTCCAACCGCGACTGAAACCAGCAGCGTAAAGGCAAACACGCGTGCATCAGGGCGAACGTCGAGTTGGAGCGGCATCGACCAATTTCGCGAGAAGAACGATACGAGCATACGCGCCCCAAAAACTCCGAGCGCCATTCCGGCGGCGCCGCCCGCAAAGGCGAGGAGCAGACTTTCCGCAAGTAGTTGCGAAATGATTCTGCCGCGCGTTGCACCCAGAGCGACACGCATGCCCAGTTCTTTTCTTCGGACAGCTGACCGCGCCAATATTAGTCCGGCGATATTGACGCAGGAAATCAATAACACCAGCGCGACAGCGGCAAGCAGGGCAAAGAGTACTTTTGAAAAATCCCGGCGAAGTGTCGCTAAGCCATGTGCCGAGGGTGCGAGTTCGATTTGTGGCGCATCATCGGATTTGAAGATCGCCTCCGGATCACTTGTCGTACTCGCCGCAAATGCTGTACTAACCGCGGAGGCGGCTTGACCAAGACTGATTTTTGGCTTCAGACGGCCGATCAGTTCCATCCATATGGCATCAGCTTTAGTTTGACTGGGAGTGTAAGGCGGCCCTTTCGCGTTGAACGCAAGGGGTATCCATAGATCGCACGTCAGGCCGGGATCAAGTTGCGCGAATTCCACGGCGGTAACGCCGACCACTGTGAACATGGTTTTGCCGATCAAAATTTCTTTACCGAGCACGGCGCCATCGCCACTCAAATTGCTTTGCCAAAAACGGTGGCTGACTACGATGCTGGGAGCCGCGCCTTCAGAGTCGTCTCGCTGATCAAAAAGACGGCCCACTGCCGGTCTTACACCAAGGGTCGAAAAGAAGTCACCGGAAACAAATAGCCCCCGCACTCGGCTAGTCTGGCCTTCAGAGTTCACAGTCAGGTCGGCAGGCACGAATGCCGCCACATCGGAAAAAACATTTCGCTCGCTCTGGAGCTGCTCGAAAAATGGCAAGGAAAATGAACACCCTCCAGCGTCCAAAGGCACATCGGAAATGATGTCTCTGCCTTCGAGAGCAGGCCCGCTGCCCGGCGGGCAGTTGGCATAGCTGGAGGAGGCCTTGGTTTTCGGAATGCTCTTCGCCTTCCATTTCAGTAAGACCAACCGCCCAGGATCGTTGATCGGCAGCGTACGGAGCATAACCGCATTAATCAGACTGAAAATCGCTGTATTTCCGCCGATGGCGAGTGCAAGCGTGATCACACAAACTGCTGTAAAGCCACGGTTCTTCGATAGCTGTCGGATTGCATATCGCACATCCTGGGACACACGCTCGAACGGCACCCAGCCCCATGCTTCCCGAGTCTGTTCTTTGATAAGGACGTCGTTGCCGAAGGCGCGCCGAGCGGCGTGGCTGGCCTCCTCTGGCGGTAGGCCGCTTTCTCGTTGTTCTTCTTCTTCTAACTCCAGATCAGACCTCAGCTCCCGTTCTAAGTCAGTCTCGCTTTTGTGGAGCTGCCACCACCATTTCATGTCAACTCTCCTCTGCGGTCGGCCACATCACCCGTGCAACAGCTTCCGCCATTTGCTTCCACTTCGACTCCTCGACAACAAGCTGCTTCTTGCCTTTGTCCGTCAGTCGGTAATATTTGAATTCCCGGTTTCGATCAGGAGCCGTTTCCCATTTGGAAACGACCCAGCCTTTTCGCTCTAGCCGGTGTAGAGCCGGATAGAGTGAGCCGTGCTGCATCTGCAGGAAGTCATTCGTGGTCCTTTGAATATGTTTGCCGATCTGGTGACCGTGAGCAGGTCCATAAAGAAGTGTTCGCAAGACGAGCATGTCAAGTGTGCCTTGAAGAAGATCCGCGCGTTTCTGTGCTTTCTTTTCCATGGAAGACATTCTACCCCCGGCTTCCGTTTGATGGTAGACACTCGACCCTAACATGTCAAGCGCCTTGTTCGATGTCTAAACTGATTCGCAGTTTCGAGGCACGTTCTGACTGGTATTGGCTAGTTCCCGGGGGAGTTGTCGATAATCCGGAAGTAGATTTTAAAAGTCTGATATGAAGATTCTCGGTGAGCCAACGGAACGCAAACCCCTGATTGTCCTCACGGCAAAACCAAACTCGGTTTCTTTCCCCTTCCGACAGTCGAGGCCGAGCGCTTCAGAAATTGCCTCGCATTTCCGTCCGAGTTCTCGGCTCTTGATCCTTGCGTTGGAGATGGCTCGGCTTTCACGTGCCTGCTCAAAGACACATACGCGCACCGGTACGGACTTGAGATTGACGCCAATCGAGCAGAACAAGCGAGAAGCCTGGGAATTGAAACGCTCCGCACGAACACCATGCGGAAGCCGCCTGTAAACGTAATCCGTTAAGATAAGGACTGGCCTTTGCCTTGCGCAATCTCTGGTCAAACCGGCTCTTAAACGCGGGGTTGTCGTTGAGGTCGTAGCGATCTCTAAAGGCCGGGGTTTCACGAAGAAGCACGGAAGCACGTCACCAAGGACGGTGTTCCGGTTGGCATTTATCTGTTGATGTCGAACGAAGGGACGAGCGCAGCTGAATCGCTTAGACGCCTGCGAATAAGATGCAGGCATACTGAACGTGTTGGGGCCTGCTCCTACCTAACAGAACTGTGCACTTCACAGACCTTATCTTGGCAGAATGTTGGTGGCTGACCGGCGGGTCGAACTAGCGGATCGGAAAGCCTCGGCTCCCACCCCTCGATTTTCTGCGCAACAAGCTTCTAGTCCAACTTTGGTATTGCCTGCGCCATTGAACAATCTCGGGCCCAAACGACCCGACCATTCTGCCGCCGATTTTATTGATGCTTCAATAAAAAACCAGCGAGCAGGATCAGGCTTGGAAGCAACCAGAAATACCAGTCTCCGCCTTCGTCAACTATCTTCCTTCGCTTGCTAGATCGCATGCCGCCCCCAGTAGCCTATCAGTCTGAGAGAAAGCTCATGGCTGGACAATGGCTCGCATGTGGCGTTACTGAGGTATAACGGACGTAATGGCGAAAATACAGAGCAACAAGTTCGACGCGCTGCTGTCGGACCTGAATATTCGCAAGCCAGGCGACGGGTACGAGGTCGTACGTGCCATGCGGCAGGCTAATCCACGTTGCGTTGCGATTATCTTGACGGGATCCCCCGATGTTGACAGAGCTGTCGAGGGTGTCCGCTATGACATCGACGAATATTTCGTGAAACCTGCCGATATTGATGCCCTGATCGCGACATTGCAAAGAAGATTAGCAGCGCGGCTGTCCTGTTAGTTTCCTAACTTGGGTTAAGCTCGTTGGATGCTACACCACGAAGTGTCGCTTGTCTTCCCCTTGGTGCCTGCCCTGCCTGCCCCTTGGTGCCTGCGGGCCAAACCGCCCCTCGGACCGTGTGTCATCGACAAGGTTCAGCGCGGATGGCGGTTAAGGCTCGGGACGAAGGAGGCGGACGTCGTTATGTCATCTACGGCCCAGCTCACGTTCTTGAGTCTCTTCGACGTAAGCGCGGCGGCGCCGGATGAGGTAGCGATTACCGAGACCAGGGAGGCTCCAATGGCGTAGCGGATATCTACTTTGAAGACCAGCGTCAGCAGCGGTACAAGAATCACTCCGCTACCCAACCCGGTCAGTGAACCCAAGAATCCCGCACCGAGCGACACGAGCCATACCAGTAGTGTAAAGACCAAGACGTTCATTTGGCCTTAATAGTGTGCCACAGTGAGTTTCACCCGCAACATACCGAACAGAACACTAAGTCTGCAACGTATAGGAAGTGCTGGCTCAACGCTCGGGTGACCGTTTTAGGAGGTTTATGAGAGGATCAGGAATTCAGACCTGCGCTTGAGATCGATCAGGACTTGTGAAGCACAATTTCCTCAATATCGACGATATGCCTTCGCATAGCTTTGTGCGCGGCTGCGGCGTCGTGCCGCTTGATGGCGTTGAGAATCCGCGAGTGTCCGGCCATGGACTTCTGCGGCCGCCCTTCTACTTGTAAAGAGCGTTCCCGGACTTCCAAAAGCATATCCATGAGAGCGTCAAGCACTTTCAATACAACCGCATTTTCTGAGGCTCTGGCGATGGTGTAATGGAATTCTGAGTCTTCCTCAATCGCAAGCTCTCCCTGGCGAACCTTCTTCTCTTGTCGGCGCAGAATCCCTTCCATCTCAGCAATCGCTTGGGGAGAAGCGCGCTTCGCCGCTAGTGCCGCAAGCTTAGGTTCGAGCATCTTGCGAAAGTCCAACAGTTCGCCCAAGAGCCGCGGGTTTTGCAGCAGGCCCATGGGGGGAACCAGGAAAATGTCAGCAGAAGGCTCGCGCACGGTTGTGCCTCTACCCGAGCGGGGATCAACCAGGCCCATCAGTTCCAACCTTCTTACGGCCTCCTTCACGCACCCACGAGTGACCCGGAACATCGCTGCCATCGTGCGTTGGGTGGGCAGCTTGTCACCGGGTTTCAGCTTTTGCTGAATGAGCCGTTGAATCTTGGCGGCGACTTCTTCATGGACCTTGGCTCTTCGCGCGGTCGGAGTGCCGGCAAGAGTGTTGGTGGAGCGTGTACCAGGCATATTCCTATGAGCGACATCGGGGAGCAACCAACAATCCCTTTTTAATTGCAATTGATTTATCGGACCGCATGGAAAATGCGGGAGCTTTCAAACTCGGCGTGCTCTGGTAGCAAGCATCGTCCTTGCCAATCTTGAACGCGCCCCAGTCGCCCTTCACCCCCAGAAAGGTGTCGCGCGAGCCCCACTCGCTTTGACTTGCGCCCGTGGCCGGTCCGGGAGGCGCTGAATAAGGAACCTCCGATTCGACTTGGAATAAACCGGTCAGCCAGGGTGTATTAGGCTGGCCGCTAAAGCCGAAACAAGACACATTGCTTCGCTACTTCAGCGAGCCAGCCATTGGCGCCCCGTTAGAAACTGAAAGTCATTCCGCCCGAAACTCCCTGAAGTCGGGTACCGGCGAATCCCTTGCCCGTGAAGTCCCGTTTGTCGACGACAGCACCATGGCCGCCGGCGCCCAAATCGTAGTGAGCGTCGGCATGGTTGGCCTGACGCGCGGCGACAAAGTACGTCGACATATTCCTGGTCAGCGTATGCTTCAAGCCAAAGGCATACATGTTGGTTTGATTGTTGACCGCGCCGTCCAGAGAAGCCGCTGTCCCTGGAACGCCGCCTAGGCTTGCGAAGTCGGTACAGAGACCGCCGGTAGCGGCGGCACACTGGCCCGGATCTCCAGGGGTTTTGCCGGCGTGGATCCACTCCGCATTAAGAACATCCTTCTTGGACAGCTTCTGGCTTACGACCGCCATAGTAGCCAGGGGGCGGGTACGTTCGTCGAGCGCAGGAAACTTAAAGGGTTGTCCGTCGATTGCGGAAATCGTGTTGGCGGCATAGCGCTTCAGAGCTTCATAAACGAAGGTGCCCGTCGTTCCGGTTTTCTCGAACGTGTAGGACAGGCCCAACCTCCACGCCGCTTCATCCGCGACTCCGACAAGGTCGGTCGTGCGGTTGACGCCTGAGTGGTGCGAGTATGCGCCGAACCCGTACAGCCCATGATTCTTGTAAGTGAGCGCGGCACTCACTGCATTGCTAAAGGAGCCGTCATTACAGGGGTTGATATCTGGTCCAAAAAGGCTGTAGAGATCCGCTCCCTCAGCCGTGTTCGCCTGGTTTTGGTAGCTCATGACAAAAACGCCGTTGCCACCAGTGCAATTGGGCTCAGCGCGCGCGTAGGCGCCATTGTCGCTCGAGCGGTTTTGCCCAGGCGAGAACAGGATACTCGCCTCCAAGCCACGCACGGCCGGCGATTCGTACCAGATAGCGTGCGAATAGCGGGGTTCGAACTCCGCGCGGTTGTCGCCGCCGCTGTTTCCCATAATGGTTCTGTGGTCGGCGATGGTTCTGTAAAACGGGTCAACCGGAATAAGGGCTTTCTTGTAGGGAGGATTTTCCTTGCCGAGCTTGATTGCGCCCCAGGGACCTTTCACTCCCACGAAGCTGTCGCGTGACCCGAGACAGTACCTGCACTGATCGTCGGAGGTCGGCCCTGGCGTCGCCGTAAACATGACCTCGGTCTCGAACTGGAAGATGCCGGTCAGGTAGTCGTTGATCTTGTGAGACCCGCGAACACCGAAGTACGACAGGTTACTCGAAGCCTGGCCGAGCCACCCGTTGTTGGCACGCCCAACAATATTGGGAAACGTCCCTAGCAGCGGGTTGGTCGCTTCAATGGACCGAGTGATACCGTTATCCACGTCGTCGTAGGAAACATCCACATAGCCATAAAGCTGAACCGTGGTGCCACCCACTGTCCATTCCAGGTTGTTCGAGGGTTTCGGAGCCTTCGCCGCAAGTGACTTGGACGGTTGCTCCTGGGATGTTTGCGATGCGGCGAGCAGCCTGTCACCTGGCTGTGACTGCACAAATGCCGCATTGACCACTTGCGGCTCGCCGGATGATTGCTGACTCGCGAGGCGTTGGACCATCGCCCTTAGTTCCTCGATAGTTTCCTGCTGCGCGGCGACCTGGCCGCGCAGTGCTTCCACTTCGTCTTTGGTTGCCGGGGCAGCCGCATGGTGATCGGCCGATCGGCTGGGGGTTTTCGTGGCTTGCGCCAACAGCGCTACTGAACTGGTGGCGAGCAGAAACATCAACAGCACTACACAGGCGGCCAGGGAGCGTCGCATAGTCTTCTTCCCCTCAAATCTGATTTGACGACAAGGTTTTCCCCCGGCATGCAGGGGAGTAACCGGCATCGCCGGATTTCAATGCACGTACAGACGAAGCAATCACTTCTGTTCCAATAAGGCCGGTACGAACAAGCTGGCCTGAAGTTATGAAGAGCAGACCACTGAGGCGCGCCTGTTTAGCACAGACGAAAAAGCAATGTCAAGCAGAATCTCTACCAGCAGAATCTCTACACAGTTGTGGCCTTCGGCGTGAACCGGGTAAGTATCCCGGTTAATTGGCTCTGGTACGAACGCCGTGTGCGGCTGGACCTCCGTATCCAGCGGCAAATGCGAATCGCGTCCTAGAAGTTACTTACGTTCGTAAAGACTTTCACGGCATTCTCGGGCTGAGGATACCCAACCTGTCGCCGTTGGCCGCGGACGGGCGACCCGGAGGCTTGCCAGAATGGACCGGCAGGCTTTTAAGTTTGAGCGGCATCTCAGGCAACATAGCACCGTGGCGAAGCCAATCGACGTGCCGATCACTTTTGAATTCTCCAGCCTGCCCCGGCATCGAACCGCGCCGCGGGCGCTTGCAAAAGCTGGGCCTGTACCGCGAGACCGGGCACGAGCACTTCAACGGCTCGGTGGTGATTCCGATCTTCAATCAGATTCCGATCTTCAATCTGGAAGCCGACGTGGTGCAGATCTATGGGCGCAAGATTACACGGGCCTTACGCGAGGGAACGCCGCTGCACATGTACCTGCCCGGCCCGCACCGTGGGGTGTGGAACGACGAGGCCCTGGCAGCGTCGAGAGAAATCATCCTGTGCGAAGCACTCGAACTCGCGACCCGTAGGCGGCCTATGATTTCAATCGATGCGCACTAAGCCTAGCTTCGCATGGATCGCCCGGCAACCCGGGAATCCGCGTCCGGCCTGGGGAGAAACCTACCAAACAGACACCTGTTATCAGCTTTGAAGTATTGGAATCGGGTGAAATACAAAATGCCGTTGTCTGCCGCAGCTCTGAAATAGCAGACATCGACAATTATGCACTGACTAGCATCAAGACAGCGAGGTACAACTCGCGCCCTCCGGGGTGCGGCATCATCGAAAGCCAAGCCACTGTGGACGTCGATTTCTAATTGTAGGCACTTCAGGACCAGTCAAAAGAGTTCGATCGTTGTGCAGGATTCCTTTAACAACGGATCGCGTTATTAAAGGATATGGTATTATGTCTTAATAACTAAAGAAGGCCGCGTTTTTCAGCACTTCGTACGCTATCACGATCTGAATTCTTAAGACCTGCTCGTCGAGGCTGCCGTTCGCAACGCCAATTCATGTAGTATGTAGAAGCTCTCGACAAACTGCTCAACGTTGAGCGCCTCAACTCCTTTAGCAATCGCCGCTGTAGGCGGGACCTCCGATGGACCACGATCAACCTTCCTGCTCGTTTTTGCAGCGCACGCCTGAAGAGAGATCAAGGGCGATGCCATGGGCGGCCGGACGGTCTTCGCGGACTTCGCTTCTATCAACCACAGCTTGGCGTTAGGGCGTGGGAGAAGAAAGTCTACCTCTAGGCCCTGCTGATCGCGGAAATAGTAGAGCTCCTTGCGAGGCATCCCACGGTTGGCTTGACTGTTGAGTATTTCCGCCGCGACGAAGCCTTCAAACACAGCCCCAAGGAATGGCGAGCGCTCAAGCTCACCCGCAGACGTCAGGCCCAGCAGATGGCAGGCAAGACCGGAGTCGCCCAAGTAGACTTTCGGCGACTTAATCAGTCGCTTTCCGAGGTTTTCGAAATACGGCGGCACGAGAATGATCTGGCCGGTCACGTCAAGAATGCGCAGCCAGTCGCCAATCGTGGGCACAGTGACGCCGAGCGGCGCAGCCAAGTCGGTCTTATTCAGAATTTGGCCGTGACGGCTCGCCAAAAGTGCCAGAAAGCGACGAAACGTTGCCAAATCCCGCACATTAGTGATCGCTCGAACGTCTCTCTCCAGATATGTTTGCAGGTAGGAAGCAAACCAAAGGCTACGAGGCTTCGGCCGAGCGAGCACCTCTGGAAAACCTCCGTGCAGCAGATTCACTTTCTTCGTTTCCGAAAGACTGAACGGCAGAAGTTGGAGGATAGCCGCTCGTCCCGCCATGGATTCGCTAATGCCTTGCATGAGCGGCGCCTCCTGGGACCCCGTGAACAGCCATTGCCCCATCCGCCGCCGGCCCGTATCGATAACGGTACGAACATACGCAAGTAATTCGGGCGTGTTCTGAATCTCGTCGAAGACGACTGGAGGACGGAGTGCCTCTAGGAAGGCGCGGGGATCACTCCGCACCCGTGCCTGAACATCAGGATCTTCGAGCAGTACAAACTGGGTTTTAGGAAAAAGCTTGCGCAGAAGAGTGGTCTTGCCAGCACGGCGAGGACCAGTCACAACAACGGCGGGGAAGTGCCGAGCTGCATCCAGCAGGACAGTCGCCAGTCTTCGTTGGATATATTGCACATGAGAAATACAAACTAGTACTTTAGATTTCTCAATATTAGCGTTTTGGGCGCTCCAGAGAATGGAACTATGCAAATTCGCCCTATCGGGAGGTTCCGTCAGGAGTGCTGAAGTTGGAGAGATGCCCCGCAGCGGTACGCTCCTTCATTCTCTGAGCCATACGGGCCCTGACTTCGTCGAAGTGCCACGGGCGGAAATCGTGGGTATCCACACCGACATCCATGGCGAGTGAAGCAGGTATGTCTGGGAGGTTTCCATGCCAAAGGGCATTGTTGAACTGACTTCCTAAGTCGATTTACGCAGTTTGAAACACCACTGAGAAGGCGCAAATCAACGGCTCCAAGGTAGGTCGCACGCGAATTTCGGTCGGGAGAATTGTGACTAAATAGCTGCCGTTCTGCAGCATGCAAGGGAAGCTACAGATGACATGTGCAGCCATTGACAGGATTTGCCGATGGGGAGAATAATCTTGGCCCGATGTGGGGTTCAGAACCTTGAGTTCAAGTTCTATTCATTTCCTTTCCTTCTGGACGTCCGCAATGCGGACGATTCAGTCCCGCGGCGTCGAATCTGCGCGGTCCGCTCCGCATCTGCGCTCCGTAGATGGCAGCTCTGTTGGTTACAGCCGTTCCGAAGCTGGAGGTAGTCACCAAGCTCGGTCAACGCGAGAGGAGAACCGATGAGAACTGGCAGTAAGTTTGCATTCTGCATTTCAGGTCTGCTTTCGATGATCGTTCTGGCCACGCTGGCGCTGGCACAGACCCAGACGTACGGCACGATCACCGGGACGATCCAAGACCCGTCCGGCGGACTAGTTCCTGGTGCGAAGGTGACCGCGACCAATAAGGCGACGGGGCAGACTGAAACCGCGGTCACGAACAACGTTGGCCGTTACGTGCTGACGAACCTCCCCACCGGCACCTACGACGTGGCCGCCGAAAAGGAGGGTTTTGCCAAGTGCGTTACTGCGGGAGTCATCCTCAGCCCAGCGTCCAGCGTCCAGCTGACCTGCCAGGTGAAAGTAGGAGCGGCGACTGAGACCGTCACCGTGGCCGCGCAGGCGCTCTCGGTGCAAACGGAGGATCCCAAGGTCTCCCGCGTGATTACCGACACGCAGATGCAGGAAATACCGGTGAACGGGCGAAATTTCGCCAGCCTGCTGGCCCTGCAGCCCGGAGTGCAAACGGAATTTGCCTTCAACAGCTTCCAGTCAATGAACATCTTCGCCACCGAGGGAACGCATGTAAACGGCCTGCGCGGTGACGAGAACAACGTGCAGATCGACGGCGCTCCCTCGACCCGCACGCGCGCGAATGGAGCGACCACAGCCGCTCCCAGCATGGACGCGATCGGGGAAATCAATATCATAACCACCGGCTACATGCCGGAATACGCACGCGCCGGTGGCGGCCAGATGATCGTGCAGATGAAGTCTGGCACAGAAAACTATCACGGTTCCGTTTTCGAGTATTTGCGCAACGACGCGCTAGACGCACGCAGCTTTTTTGCCCGCCCCCCGTCCCCCAAAAACATCTTGAAGTACAACAATTTTGGCTACTCCTTTGGCGGACCGGTGATTCCCGGCAAGAAGAAAGTTTTCTTCTATTGGGCACAGGAATGGACCCGTCTGCGTACCTCGTACACCAACGTGGCAACGGTTCCTGATGCCCTGGCGAGGCAGGGCAACTTTACAGATTATTGCGCCGCCGGACTGTCCTGCCCGGTAGTTCCTGCCTACCTGGATGGCGTGGGCGGATTGCTCGCCGGACAGCCGTTTCCCAACAATACCATTCCGCAGGCCCTGTGGAGCGCAAATGGAGCGGCGTTTGTCAGCGTCATGGCGCCGCCGAACCAGCCTGGTATCGCCAACAACAACATTCAGCAGATTCCGGCACCCCAGAACAACCGTACCGAAAGCATCAAGGGCGACGTGCAGTTTGATTCCATCAAATCGCATTTGGCCGTGTCGTTGCGGCATTACCGCTCAGACTGGTTCGACGGCGGCTTTGCCGGGGCCAGTCGGTTGGAAAACTGGAACATTCAGCTTCCGGAGCGGGGCGGAACCATCGATTTCACTACTACGTTCAGTCCAACTTTGCTGAACGATTTCTCCTTCACCTCCACCGAGGACATAGTCCACGTGCTGCTGCCTAGCGGCCCGGGACTGAACCGCACCGCGCTGGGAATTAATTTTCCATTCATCTTCGGCGACGTCAGCAAAGACATCGCAGGCAAAACGCCCACAATTCAGGTCTCCGGCTTCGATACGGTAAATGGGTCTACCAATGCTTATCCGTCGGGCAGCATTGGCCACGTATGGCAATGGCAGGACATCGTCACCAAAACCCACAACGACCACCTGCTTAAGTTCGGCCTCTGGGTCGAGCGCGATGGCGAGGACGACTACGACCAGTTGTCCATCGGAGGTACGGAGCCGCCGAACCTGAACGGTTCCTTTGATTTCGGCGCGTCGGCTTCGGAAAATCCCGCCACCACCGGTGCGCCGCTAGCTGACGTCTTCCTGGGCAATTTCGACGTGTACCAGGAGCTAGGATTCCGCAACCGAACGCCGTGGGTAGGCAACCAGATTGGGTTATTTGGGCAGGATACATGGAAAGTAACGCGAAAGTTGACCCTCTCTGGCGGATTGCGTTGGGACTACTACGCCCCCTATCACAGCAAGTGGTGCAACTTCTCGATGTTTGATCCATTTTTCTATTCCCACGCGCCGGGGCAACAGCAAGTGATTGATCCCGCGACGGGCTTTATTGTCGGCGGCAACCCGTTCAATGGCATCGCCGCGCCGTGCAATCGGCTGCCGAACTCGGCGATCGGTCACTTCGGGGTCTACGGAGAGCCGCTCACACCGGCGACGATCGGCTCCATTAATCAGAGACTTGTCAATGACGGTATCGTGCGCGGGCTGCCGTCGGAAATCTTGCCGAAGCATCATCGGAACTTCCAGCCGCGCTTTGGTTTCGCCTACGACCCGACGGGCAGCGGTAAGACGTCCATTCGCGGCAGTGCCGGCATTTTCTACAATCATCTGACGCTGAACGACTCGTCCGGAGCTCTGTTTGGCAAAAATGTCCCGTTCCAGACGGCAGCGCAGGTCTTTGGTGGCCAGGCCGACTGCCCCGGAGCTCCTTTGAATCCTACCCGGGCGTGTGCGGGGGTTGTGACCCCGTCTACTGCCGCGCCGTTACCCATTCCTATCAGCGCCGGCGACTTAACAGGGGCCATCCCGATGGTCTACCAGTGGAGCACAAGCGTGCAGCGGATGTTGCCGACTGACACGCTGCTCGAGGTTGGATACGTGGGAACACGCGGCCGACACATCGCGCTCAACTACGACCTGAACCAGTTCCCGCTGGGCGTCTTACCGGCACTAGAAGCCAGTCTTCCCAGTGACCCGAGTGGCAATGTGGCCGCCGCGTTTGCGCCGTACCCTGGTTTTGGCCGGCTGATCGCGGGGTTGAATAACACCAATTCTCAGTATGATTCTCTCCAGGTTAGCGCCCAGCATAGGATGAACAAGGGCTTGCAGTTCGGGGTCTCTTACACCTATTCCAAGGCTCATGACTTCGGTTCCAACCGTTACGCCACCGCAGTGGATACGTATGATCTCAGGTACAACTATGGTCCTCCCGACTGGCAGAGGAACCATATGTTCACCGCCAACTTTGTTTACGATTTACCCTTGCTGCGCAATGCCACCAGTTTTGCTGGCAAGGCACTGGGTGGGTGGGAACTGGCGGCAGTGTTAGCACTGGCCAGTGGTTCCCCCTTCAACATCACGGCTGACACGGATGCGGCTATCGTCGGCAACGACTTCAGCCAGAATGCGTCGCTGGTGTCGGGATGCGATCCGAACAGCGGCCCGCGCACTATTGACCAGTGGTTCAAGACGTCCTGCTTCGTGGCGCCTACCGCCGGGACGTTCGGCAATGCCAGCAGGAACAGCGTATGGGGACCGCCGATCAAAAACTTCGATCTGGCGTTCTACAAGAATGGCCCAATTTACGCGGAGAAGCTCCGCTACCAGTTCCGGGCGGAGTTCTTCAACGTGCTTAACCATCCTAGCTTTAACAATCTGTCGACCGGAATCTCCAGCGGCAGCTTTGGCACTGTTACCGGGGCCAATGACCCGCGCGAGATCCAGTTTGCCTTGCGACTGATGTTTTGAAGTTGCTGCAACAAGGGCTTCGGGCACGCTGCTGCGTGCCCTTGTTCTTCGTGTCGCAAAGTGTAGTAGCATAGCGGTTCATAGCCGCCAGGCAAAGCTCGTGAACCGTTTTGGGCAGTTGCCTGCGCGCGAATCCTGGATTTCCGCTGTGGATCCGTGGTCAGACCTCCTCATCAGTCTCGCCTACAGGTTTGGAACCGGCCGTCGATGACCGCCGGTTGTCTTGTCGTTTGCCTGACCGGCATTTTGGTCGCGGTTCATTTCTTTGTAGTGCCGTTGCGGGCGCAAACCGGTAACGACTCACCGAATCGCCCGAGTTCGCAAACCGAGCAATTCGAGAATGCCGTCGCGCACTACCAGAAACTACTCTCCGGTTCCCCGCCCCGGACGACGGAGGTCGAAACTCGAACTCGACTGGCGATGACGTACTTTATGCTTCACCGGTACTCGGAGTCGCTGGAGGCAATACGGCCGCTGACCGGAGCGGGTGTCAAGGCCCCGAAGACGGCTTCTGTTTCGGATATTCCGGCGCAGGCCTGGACTGTCCAGGGACTCGACTGCCTGGAACTGAACCGCCTGCCCGAAGCGATTGAGTCGCTGCAACGCGCGCTGGCGATCAATGCCTCAGCCGGGACAGCCAGGCTTGCCTTGGGAGATGCTTTGGCGAGGAGCGGGCGGCTGCAAGAAGCGGCGAAGCAATATGAGCGGCAGACAAGTCTCACCCCGTCGATCCCCGACGCCTGGTACAAGCTCGGACTGGCTTACTCCGAGATAGCCGGTAAGCTCTCCAAACCCGACGGGCCCTCGGTTGACAGCACGGTCGTCCAGCAACTTTCCGCGGAAGAAATGTTGGCGAAGGGTGAAAACCTTGAAGCGGCGCGCGCTCTGGCTCGGCTGGTCCGGCAAGCTCCGCAACAGGCGCAAGTCGAGGCGGACCTCGGGCTCGCGTTGCTGGGTATCGGCTACACAAAATCCGCTGAGGAGCACTTCCGCAAGGAACTGGCGTTTGATCCGGAGTGTCCGCTCGCGCAGTTTGGAATGGCGCAATTAGCGATGCTGGGCGGGGATTGGGCCGCGGCTCTGCCCATGGTTGCGAAGTTAGCCGGTTCGCATCCGCATGAGCTCACGCGCTTTCTGGAATTTCCGCCGTCAGGAAATTTGCGCCAGGGGTGGATCGAAGGCAAGATTCCGATGTCTTCAGATTTCGCCGATTTGCCGCTTGGCGCCGCTTTGAAGACGTGGCTGGATCAATCCGGTGCGACCGCGGTTTCCGTTCATCCCTCCGATCCTCCGGTGAAGTGCACCGACCGACAATCCAAGGCCATGCAGATATCGGGCGTATGGCTTTCGGAGCCGTGTTACCTGGCGCTGATGAGCCATGCGAAAACCAGGAAGACCATTTCTGGCGAACAAAGAACCAAGCTCGCGGAAGCCGAGTTCAGATTGGGACGATACGACGCGGCCCGGCGGAATGCCGAGCGCGTGCTGTCATCGCACGGGCGCAGCGACTGGGCTACGTACTGGTTAAGCAAGGCGAACGCGGCACTCGCCGAGGAATGTTTCGTCAAGGTCGGGACGCTCAGTCCCGATTCGGCTCGGGTACACCAAATGCTGGCACAGCACTATGTAAGCTGGTCTGAGTACTCGAGGGCAAAGTCAGAATACATGGCGGCGATCCGTCTCGCTCCCGAACTGCCGGATCTCCACCTCGGGTTGGGATCGGTTTACTGGCGTACAGGTGAATGGCCGCCAGCAGAGAAGGAATTGAAACGAACGCTTGAGCTGACGCCTTCGTCCGCTGCGGCCCATTACGAATTGGGCGACATTTACCTGCAGCAACGCCGATGGCAGGCGGCAATCGCCGACCTCCGACTGGTACCAGCCGATTCTGCGCTGGGACTGAACGCCCAGCTCGGCCTTGCGAAGGCGGAGGCCGAAGTCGGCCAGACCCGCGAAGCCCTGGACGATTTGCTGCCGCTTCTCGATCGCGATCAGAGTGGCGAAGTTCACTACCGGGTTGCGGGTCTATATCGTAAATTGGGTGATCCTGCAAAAGCGCAGGAAGCGTTGGCGGCTTTCAAGCGGTTGAAGGCAGCGTCATTGCAGGCGAACCACGACGAGCTTCCCGGCGTTGAATTCGAGCAAAACACCGCCGGGGGCGGCGATTCCCATCATCCCTGAGTACTCACTTGCCCCAGCACTCTGCGAATCGAGCCGGTTTGTTCACCCGACGCAACTTCCTCCGACAATGTGGCGCTACGCTGTGCTTCGTGATTCCGCTTTTCAGGGGGCGACTGGGCCAACCCGTCCTTGCTCCCGCGCCATGGTTCATTGATACGGCCCGTGCCGCTGGTTTGGCTGCTTTTCGCGACCGGTGCGGTTCGCTGGCAAAACAGTACCTCGTCGAGACCCTGGGCAGCGGAGTAGCGCTATTCGACTACAACCAGGATGGACTGGTGGATGTGCTGCTGGTGAATGGCTCCTCGTTTGAGATACTGAGCGACCCAGGGCTACCTCGGCCCGCGAGCCGGCTTTTTCGCAACAACGGAGACGGCACATTTACGGATGTTACCCGGGAAAGCGGCCTCGTGAGTGAAGGTTGGGGAGTGGGCGTTTCGGTTGCGGATTATGACAATGATGGTCATCGCGATGTGTTCATCACCAACCTCGGAACGAATGCGCTGTTTCATAACAACGGGAATGGGACCTTCACGAATGTGACCCATGAAGCTGGGGTGGAAGGTGGCAACTGGAGTACAGGGTGCGCGTGGGGCGATTACGATCGGGACGGGCGTTTGGACCTTTACGTTTCCCGGTATGTCGATTTTGACAAGTTACGGACCCCGCGTCCCGGCGCAAACACGTATTGCCGTTACCAGGGTGTGCCGGTGGCTTGCGGTCCCCGCGGCCTGCCTGGCCTGCCCGACCTTCTGTACCACAATGAGGGCAATGGGAAATTTCGTGAGGTCAGCGCCGATATTGGGGTGCGCAACACGGACCCCGCATATGGCATGGCAGTGACGTGGCTCGACTTCGACAACGACGGTTGGCCGGATATTTTTGTGGCCAACGACTCCATGCCGAATTATCTGTTCCGCAATAAGCGCAACGGAACCTTTGAAGAGATCGGGTTCGAGGCGGGGTGCGCGGTTAGCGCCGACGGCCGCTCGCAGTCGTCGATGGGCGTCGCAGTCGGCGATTACGACAACGATGGTTGGCTCGACCTGCTGGTCACCAATTTTTCCGAGGATTACAGCACGCTTTATCACAATAATGGGGGCCGCTTCGAAGACGTCACGTATGAGGCCGGACTGGGCACCGCCACTTACAAGCAGCTGAAATGGGGCACGGGCTTCGTTGATTTTGATAACGACGGCTGGAAGGAACTGTTTGTTGCGAACGGCCACATCTATCCGCAGGCAGACCAGACTAGAAATCATTATTTCCAAAACAACCAGCTTTTCCGCAACCTTCGCAATGGCCGGTTTGAACTTATTCCCAGCTCCGAGAGCGGCTTTACCGAAGCTCGCAGCAGCCGCGGCGCGGGATTCGGTGATGTACGTAACAACGGTCACATGGCGATTGCGGTCAACAACATCGACAGCGAACCGTTCCTCTACTCGCTTGCGAAGCAGCCCCCGGGAGGTTGGGTGCGCTTCAAGCTGAGCGGCACGAAATGCAACCGGGACGCCATCGGGGCTAGAGTGAAGGTGCGCAGCGGAAACGTCACACAGGTTGATGAAGTCCGCAGCGCCGAGAGTTACGCGTCGTGCAGCGATGTACGGCTCCACTTCGGTCTGGGCGACGCTCGCCTCATCGATGAATTGCAGATTCACTGGCCCGACGGCAGAGTGGAACGGCGGTCTGGTCTGCCGATCAACCGCGAACACCTGTTGCAGCAAGGTGGAATTTGATGCTTTTGCGAACCGCCAGCGCGGTTTGGTGCGTGTGCCTACTGCCGGCATCGCAGTTTGTGCTGGGTCAGACCACTGCTTCCCAGCTTCCCCAGTTGCATCTGTCCGCAAGTCCGGACAACGCAGGGAGTGCGAATCTCGATGACGCGCTCGCGAGAGTGACGGCAGCACGGCAGGTGCTTCGCGTACATCCAGACTCGGCGAGCGACTACGTTTCGCTGGGCCATGCATTGAAGTCGACAGGGGAGAATGACGCCGCATCGCGAGCTTTTCAGCGGGCCCGCGAGCTGGATCCCAACCTCGCAGAACCGTGGTATCAGGAGGGACTTAGGGAGGCAGACCGGGGCGACTGGTCGCGCGCTGCTGAGAATTTCCGACGCGCCGCCGAGCTGGACCCCAAAAACGTGCTTGCGCGCCTCGAGCTGGGTGAAATGTTGCTCCGCGCTGGTGACTTCGAGCAGGCCACTACCGAGCTGAAGTTGGTGTCGCGTCTGGACCCGCGAAATTCCGGCGCCCACTATGGCTTAGGCCTGGTGCGTTTGCAACAGGGCGATTTTGCGGCTGCGGAGGGGGAATTCCGTCGCGCCATATCGTTGCGCCCCGAATTTTTGCCAGCGCAGGAAAGCCTGGGCGAAACTTTGGTCCGCGAGCATCGGTGGGGAGAAGCGGTGGCGATCCTGGATGCTGCGGTCGCCAGCAATTCGAAGTCGCTCAACGCGACGAATGCGCTGGCCACCGCGTTGGCGAATTCGGGTGACCGCCAACGTGCGGAACAAGAATTTCAGAAGGCCCGCGAAATTGCACGGCAGGAGAACGCGACCGCACACGCCACGGGCGAAAATAATCGTGGTCTTGAACTGTGGTACAACGGAAAGCTGCAGGAGGCTGCCACTGCATTCCGCAGCGCGATTGCCGCGGATCCCCGATACGCTGAGGCCCACAACAATTTGGGTGGCGTGCTTTGGCAAATGGATGACCACTCCTCCGCTGGGGAGGAATTTGAGGCCGCGGTCCGCTGCCGGGCCGATTTCGCCCAAGGTCATAATAACTGGGGCAGCGCCCTGGTCCACGCGGGGCAAATCGACCGGGCGTTAGAAGAGTTCCGGGCTGCACTGAAATACCAGCCAGGGTTCGCGCTGGCGCACCTCAACCTGGGCAAGGCGCTCACGGCGCGGCACGAGGTGGGGGCGGCTGAAACTGAATTTCGGCGGGCGGTCGCACTCGTGCCCGAGATGGCGGCTGCGCACCTCCAACTCGGGCTCCTGCTCATTTCCAAGGGTGGCAGCCAAGCAGAAGCGCGAGCAGAGCTGAAAGAAGGACTACGGCTCGATCCCACATTAAGCAGCTCAATACCGCCGCAGTACGCCCATGAACTTCCGTAGTTGTCGGCGCACCGGGTGCTTACGAAACTCTGGATCCCTTTCCCTCTTCCAAGGTAATGTAGCGGTCAATCGGCAGATACGTAAACCGCTCTACCAAGCCGCTCGGCTGCGGCCACTTGATCTCGACCCAGTCAATTTTTGTGCGCTGCCCGATTCCTAAGACCATACGCGGATCATGCGAGGCTAGGTAGCTGCCGCCGCCGATCTTGAAGCGACGCCGTTTCAGATCGCCGGCCTGCCATGTGACCTTCGCGCCCACCGCGTCGCGATTTGCTTTCCTTCCCGCCAGCCTCACTCCCAGCCAGTGTGTGGCTCTGCATGCGACGTTGCGCAAGAGCAGCGGCGCACCATTGTTCACGGCGACTAAGACGTCGACTGCGCCGTCGTTGTCGTAGTCGCCGATTGCCAATCCGCGCGCGGCAAACTGTTGCTGAAAAGGCGGCCCCGCCTGCGCGCTTACGTTATCGAATACACGCCGCCCGCGCCCGCCGGTGTTGTGAAACAGGAGCAGAGGCTCCCTGTATTTGACATGCGCGTAGTGCTCTTCGACTTTGTCGTCGGGATGACCATTGGCAACGAGCAGGTCGAGATCGCCGTCGTTGTCAAAGTCGAAAAACTTCACGCCCCAGCCGCTCATCAGCACCGTGGCTGTTCCCAAGCCGTTGGACTCGGCTTCATCGTCAAACGTGCCATCGCCATTGTTGCGATAGAGGGAATACATCTCGTGGTCTACGTTGTCGACGAAAAGATCTGCCCATCCGTCCTGGTCAAAATCCGCTGAGTCGACGCCCATGCCGGACCGAGCCCGGCCTTCCCCGCTGTATGCGACGCCCGCTTCCAACCCTGCCTCCTCGAATTTGCCGCCACGATTAACGAAGAGGAAATTGGGAACGGTGTCGTTGGCCACAAAAATGTCCATCCTTCCGTCGTTGTCCACGTCGGTAGCCACTACGCCCCACGCTTTGCCACGATGCTGCGCAATGCCCGTTTCGTTACTCACATCCGTGAATGTCCCGTCGCCATTGTTGTGGAACAGCCAACTGGGCATCGGATCGTAGACCCGCGGAATGCAGTAGTAACGTTCGCCCGTTTCCGGATTCCCGCAAAATTTATTTTTCTCCTTAGAGAAATCCACGAACCGGCAGACGAACAGATCGAGCCGACCATCATTGTCGTAATCGAACCAGACTGCACTGGAACCCCAGCCGGGGGCGCCCACACCCGCCTTTTGGGTGACGTCCGTAAACGTGCCATCGCCGTTGTTGTGATACAGGATGCTGCCGCCATACTGGGTTACATAAAGATCGGGGAAGCCGTTCCCGTCATAATCACCAACGGCGACTCCCATGCCGTAACCTCCGCCGCTCACGCCGGCCTTTTCGGTGACCTCCGTGAAGGTTCCGTCGCGATTATTGTGATAGAGGGCATTCCGAAGCGGCGGATTTGGCGTGAAGAAATCACAACGGCCGCTATTGACGAGATAGATATCCATCCAGCCGTCGTTGTCGTAGTCGAGAAAAGCGCAACCGGCGCCGGTCGTCTCGGGAAGGTAGTAATTGGGCGACCGTCCGTTGTTATGCTTCCAGGAGATTCCGCTTACCGAGGGCGGCACGATTTGGAAGAATGGCCCCGCAGGATTCTGGGCCATTGACGCGGCCAACCGCGCCGCCAGGCCGGCTGAAGGGCCGAGGACTCCGCCACCGAGGCCGGCAAGAGCTAATGTCTTCAGAAATTCGCGTCTGGAAGTCCGGGTCGGCCAGCTCATGCTCAAACAAGATGCCTGATGAGGTGCAGTCGGAAATTCTAGCACCGCGATCGCTTGTGCCTCGCCAAATTCTGTGGGCTCTGAAATCAACAGCTTGCACAGTTTCCTCAGCCGCGGTATTTGCTATGAATTGCTCATGCTCCGCTATGTGGGATTAGGGCTGGGCCTGCTCACTCGCGGCTTGCAATCGCATCGAGACTTGCTCCTGGAAAATCTCGCTCTCCGCGCGCGCCGGTCTTTGACCTCACGGTTTCTGCCGCAACCCATTGCGACGCAACAGCAGCAACCCGGTGAGGACTGCTGCATCTGCCACGGCGGCGGTGATCATGGCCCCGCCCACATCCTTACCGACCTTCTTCTCTTGGCTGCGCAGCTCGCCGGGCACCGCTGCCAACCGCGAGTATGTGAAGTGCGGATTTGATCCGGTTCGTCCTGTATTCGCTGCCGGTAATCGAGTCAGAAGATGCCGGGCGATCGAAACGACAAGAGGATAGCGAGTTCAGTCCCATTTCCTCCCGCGCGATTTGGCCTGAAGGCTCTCAACTACGACGCGCCGCTCCTGCGGGTTGATCGCTCTCGCGAGGGTGTGTTAATCCATTTAGAGGGTTGCGGTCTTGGCGGAACCGCTGCCAACAACTCAGCCCAAAGGAGAGCAAGACATGTCAGCTCGCACCGTCCGATTGCATCGGGTGCTCAGGGCCAAACCCGAAAGAGTTTATCGCGCGTTCCTTGATCCGGAGGCTATGGTCAAGTGGCTTCCGCCAAACGGTTTCACGGGCAAGATTCACCACATAGACCCCAAGGTCGGCGGAGCCTACGAGATGTCCTTCGCGAATTTCACCACGGGCAAGAGCCACGCTTTCGGTGGAAAGTTTCTTGAGCTGGTGCCGAACGAGCGCATTCGACACACGGACAGTTTTGACGATCCGAACCTTCCGGGCGAAATGCAAACGACCATCACGTTCAAGCAGGTATTCTGCGGAACCGAGTTGAACATCGCGCAGGAAGGCATACCCGAGCAAATCCCTGTCGAAGCGTGCTATCTGGGCTGGCAGGAATCGCTCGCGCTTTTGGCGAAGCTTGTGGAAGCGGAAATTCCGGACCAGCCCTGAGCGCGGCTTGGGAAAGGTCAACCCTGACGAGAAGCAGCATAGCGCTGTTGGTATTGGCGTTGCCTCAACTCATCGTTCCGGCCTTGGGACAGCAGCCGCCAACGGCACAGCACGAGCAAAAGACCAAAATGCAAGAGAAATCCGGATACACTCCCGTCAACGGCCTAAAGCTGTACTACGAATCCCATGGATCTGCCAACGTGGCGCCGCCTCCGCTGGTGTTGCTGCACGGCGGCGGTGACACGATCAATACTTCATTCGGCCAGATTCTCCCCGAGTTGGCGCGCAACCGGCAGGTCATAGCCAGTAGAACAACAGGGCTACGGCCACACTGCCGATATTTCTAACCGCCCCTTCAGCTTTGAGCAGTCAGCCGATGACACCGCGGCTCTGCTCAACTACCTGAACATCCGACAAGCCGACTTCTTTGGCTTCAGCAACGGCGGCACGATTGCCCTACAGATTGCGATCCGGTATCCGCAGCTCGTGCGAAAGCTGGTGGTAGCTTCGGGTTTCTTCAGCCACGAGGGCGGTGATCCGGCGTTCTGGAAGGGCTTTGAGACTGCGACGCTCGACAACATGCCGAGAAAATTGCGTGACGCCTATCTCGAAGTCGCTCCCCATCCGGAGGACCTACAGAAGATGTTCGAAAAATCTGTCCAGCGGATGCGGAACTTTAGGGACATTCCGCCGGAGAAAATTCGCGCGATAGCCGCACCGACACTCATTGTGTGCGGCGACTCGGATGTGATGCGTCCCGAACACGCGGTCGAGGAGTTCCGGCTTCTGCCGCATGCGCAACTTGCCATCCTGCCCGGAACCGACCACATGAAGGTAACTTCGCGGACCTCGTGGCTGGTGTCAATGATCGAAGAGTTTCTTGGCGAGCCGAAATAGCGGGCCCGCCCCACGCGAGAAATATTAAAAGACCCGCACTGAATCCGCGCATGTCAGTTAGGGATCACTGGGCGGGACCCGCCCCATCCGAGCCCGGCTGCTCGCGCGATCAGAAACAACCCCGCGCCGACGCCGACGGCTCCGATGGCTCGTGCCACGCGCTCATCGGCCGGTGCGAGACGTTCAGGTGAACACGCAACCGGCGTGCATCAGCCGGATCGATTTGGGCGCAAGGTGCGGGTGCAACCTTGCGCGATAGCTTACAATCTCTTTCTTAAATTTCAGTCAACATCGAACGGTTTTATCCGACGAGGCTTGCCCGCCCTATGAAACTCAAATTCGCGATGTTCGTTCTGCTCTTCCTCTTCCGTGTTAGCGCAATCTACGCGGCGCTGCCGAACTCCGGATGGGTTACGCTGTTCAACGGCAGAGACCTGAGCGGCTGGAAAACCAACGGAGACGAGAAGTGGGTGGTTGAAAACGGCACGATTCTCTGCCAAAGCGCGGCCAATAAATATGGCTATCTGACAACCGATAAAACCTACCGCGATTTTGATCTCAGGCTGAAATTCAAAGGAGAGGCCAATGGAAACTCCGGCGTCTTCCTGCACTCACGGATCACCGGAATGAGTCCCGACCACGGTCCCGATATCGAGGGCATGCAGGTTGAAGTCGATCCCACTCCGGGCAAGCACACTGGCGGGCTTTACGAGAGCGGAGGCCGCGCGTGGGTAGCGATGCCCTCGCCAGAAGCCGAGGAGGCTTTGAAACCGGGCGATTGGAACAATCTGGAAATTTCTGTGCACGGCAATCACATCGTCACTCGACTTAACGGAACCAGAGTTTCGGATTTTACCGATCCCTCCCCAAGATTTTCCGACGGCGCGATTGGATTGCAGGTTCACACCGGCGGAGGCGTCAAGGTGAGATGGAAAGATATTTACATCCGGGAGAAGTAGGGTAGTCTTCCGCTGGCCGACCAAGGTTTGTCGGGACTTTTTATGAGAGGACGGAATCGTCGAGGATTTCTTCAAACCTCCGCCGCGCTACTCGGAGCAGGCGTGAGCGCATTTGCCGGCCTGGCTATGGGCGCGTCCCTCCGACCCGGTTCTGGCGATCGGAGTCCAATCCAGACCCCTGCGGTTGGGAAAGACCAGAGCAAGAGGCCACTGCGCTTGGGCCTGATCATTTCCATCGGCAGTGATCCCGATTCCGCCATGGCGAAAGTGCGCTCGCTCGAGTTACCGACCGCGCAGATATTCGCGGATGGAATTACGGAAGGTCTCGACACGAAACTCCGCAAAGCGCTCGAGAAGCACGGAATTGAAGCGACGTCCGTCGTGGTGGGCGGCCCCGGTAAAGAAGTTTGGGATTTTTATGAAGGCCCGTTGACCATTGGCCTGGTTCCCCGCGAAACACGCGCTGCGCGCATCGCTTACATCAAGAAGGCGTCTGATTTCGCCGGGCGATGCGGCATCCCCGCCGTTCAGACCCACTGCGGATTCATTCCCGAGAACCCCAACGATCCGCTCTACAAAGAGGCAGTTGTAGCGATTCGCGAGGTGGCGAATTACTGCCGGCGCAACAGTCAGAATCTACGTTACGAAACCGGCCAGGAAACACCGATTACTCTGGTCCGCACGATCCAGGACGTCGGCACTGATAATCAAGGCATCAATTTCGACCTCGCCAATCTGATTCTGTACGGCAAGGCCAATCCAGTGGATGCGATCGAGCTGCTCGGTCCTTATGTACAAGGTATCCACGCTAAAGACGGGCTCTGGCCGGCCAATCCCAGGAAGCTGGGCGAGGAAGTTCCTATCGGCAAAGGCAAGGTGGACTTTCCTCGCATCATTACACGCTTGAAAGAAATCAAGTACAGCGGCGCAGTGACCATCGAGCGCGAGATTTCCGGTCCGCAACAGTTGGAAGACGTACGTGCGGCCAAAACCTATTTAGAGAAGTTGATCGGGTCCTAGAAGAGGAGAGGCGATGACAGACGAGCCAAAGCAAGATTCCGATTCATCCGCAAAGTTCGACCGCCGCAAGTTTCTGGGCCTAGCCGCTGGGGGAGCGGGCGTGATGTTCATCAAGCCTCAGCTGGTGTTTGGCACCGACGCCAACTCCGCCATACGCGTTGGGCTGCTCGGTTGCGGCGGACGCGGCACCGAAGATGCATCAAATCTCGTTGACGCGGGGGGCGCGCGTGTGGTCGCGCTGGCTGACTTGTTCCAGGACCAGCTCGACGCCGCCCGGTCGCACTTCGACCAGTTACAGCAGGCGAAGGGATTCCCGGCTCTCGATTCTTCCCAGCTTTTCCGCGGCCCGAAGGCCCACGAGCAGATTGCTGCTTCGAAGGACGTTGATGCGATCGTCATCGCCACTCCTCCGTACTTCCATCCGCGGCACCTGGAGGCGACAGTCGTCGGCGGCAAGCACGTTTATCTGGAAAAGCCGGTCGCTGTGGATGTTCCCGGCGCTTTGAGAGTGATCGACATTGGCAAGCGCGCTCAGGGAAAGCTGAGTCTCGATGTTGGCTTTCAAATTCGCGATTGCCCTCCGTTCGTTGAATTGGTCAACCGCATTCACAACGGCGCGCTGGGAACGATCGTCTGCGGCGAGGCGTATTACCTCGCCGGATATCTCGACCGGCCGGCGCGCCCCAGTGCCTCGCCAGCGGAGCTTCGCATCCGTAATTGGGTCTACGATCGGGCGCTTTCCGGTGACATCATCGTCGAGCAGAACATTCACGTTGTGGACATTTGCAACTGGATTTTGCAGGCGCATCCGCTGAAGGCCAGCGCCAGCAGCGGACGAAGAGGCCGCCCGGCGGGCGATGGCGACGTAAGCGGCAACTATCACGTCATCTTTCACTATCCCAGCGACGTCGATGTAACTTTCAGTTCCACGCAGTTCGCCAAAGGATGGTGGGATGTGACTGAGCGCTTCTTGGGCACGAAAGGTACATCGCAGTCCCCATATTCCGGTCCGCTCGGCATTTGGGGAGATGACCCCTGGCAATGGCAAGGCGCGGGATCGAATGCATCAGGACCTCAGAACTTTTCCGCCGCCGGAAAATTCACCTCCAATCTCGAGCTTGCTGATCCGGAGAAAAAGAAGGCGTTCATTGCCAGCATAGTCAGCGGGAAGTTTCACAACCAGGCTGAAAAGGGCGCTGAGTCGGCGATTTCGTGCATCATGGCCCGTGTGGCCGCCGACCGGAAACATGAAATCACCTGGGAGCAGACCATGAAGTCGAAGGAAGTTTACGATCCCAAGATTGATCTGAATAAGCTGGCGTAGCAATTTCTGGAGGTGCGCGATGGGCAGTGCGTCACGACGCGAGTTCTTGAAGGCTTCCCTCACCGCAGCCGCACTCGCGGCTGGCGTGAACGCGGCAGGGACAACTTGCTTACGTGCCGAGCCTGCGGCCGGTGTTGGTTCGATTCGCAAGGGCCTCGTCTATAGCATGGTCCCCCGCAGCTTCAGCCATGCCGATCGCTTCAAAATGACACGGGATGCCGGTTTTGAAGTTGTGCAGGCACCGACCACTCCCGATCAGCATGAAGCTGAGGAGATGGAATCGGCGGCGGAAAAGACCGGCATTCGCATCGATTCGGTCATGAACATGGACCATTGGGAATACCCATTGTCATCCAGTGATCCGGCGGTCGTCGAAAAGAGCCTGGCAGGCATGCGCACCTCGCTGCACAACGCGAAACTCTGGGGATCGGACGTTGTGCTATTGGTCCCCGGTGTCGTCAACTCGCAAACGTCCTACCGTGATGCGTGGACGCGCTCGCAGGGGCAGATTCGCAAATTGATTCCACTCGCCGCCGAGCTCAAGGTCGTGATCGGGATCGAAGAAGTCTGGAACAAGTTCCTGTTGAGCCCGCTCGAAATGAATCAGTACATCGCCGAATTTAAGAGTCCGTGGATCAAGGCCTGGTTCGATGTGGGCAACGTTTTGCTTTACGGCTACCCGCAGGATTGGATTCGCACCCTGGGCAGGAGCGTCGTTAAACTTCATATTAAGGACTTCAAGCGCCACGAGGATGGATATGCCTGGGTCAACCTTGGCGATGGCGATGCAGATTGGCCCGAGATCCGCAAGGCTCTGGCCGAGATTAATTATTCCGGCAGCGCGATCGTGGAACTGAAAGAAGGAGATGACGCCTACCTGGGCGATGTAAGCCGACGGCTCGACCGGTTGTTGCTCGGCCGAGCCTAATGTCCGGTTGCTAGCCTGTGTTTGGAAACGGACCGCTATCTGTATGGTGGGGGCGATCCTGTGGAAATCGTAAAGCACAAGGCCGACCCATCAGTTGCCTGCACCTGAAGGACATCGACGGCGCGAAACTCAAGGGAGCGCGCGAGCGGAAGCTGAACTTCCACGGTGGGTCGGGCAGGCGTATTTGCGCCGATGGGCAAGATGCGATTGACTTCGCCACCATCCTGAAGCATCTTCAGGAGGCGCATTTCGACCGGTGGGTTGTCGTAGAGCAGGAGGTTCTCGAAGGCGGAGAGCAATCGCTGCAGCCGCTGGTGAATGCGAGTGCCGGCCCCGAATACTTGCAGGGCCTCGGCATCCAGAACCAGCACTGCATGAGCGAACCTAAGTTCGATCTCGAAAAAACGTTTCGCGTATCCCTCCTCGACGAGATCACGGACATCCGCGTCAATCGGCCGGAAGTGATCGAAGAGGAGGCGCAGCGCCGGCAGCGGCGCCCGAAGCTGACGCGCGATGGCAAGCTTGTGCTGGCTGCGATCGATCACCCGGCGCGGGCGGTCACGAAGATTCTTGACGACGATCTCGCAATGGGCGACCGGCACCAGTTCCTGGGCCGCGCGCGGAGGGTACTGGAGGATCCGAACCTCGACGGCGTTCTCGGGTCGACCGACATTCTCGAGGAATTACTGATCCTGAGCAGCATCGAGCGGAAGCAAACGGGAAAAAGTTTCCTCGACGGCCGGGTGCTTTCCGGCAGTATGAATCGCGGGGGCCTGGCGGGCACGGCGTTCGAGATGGAGGACACGTTCACTGGGATCAGTGCCGCGCGGCTGGCTGCGCTGCGGTGTGATGCAGGAAAGATGCTCTATCGCGTCGATTCGCAAGATCCGTCGTCCGGGCGAACGATCACGGCTTGTGCGCAGGCGATCAATTCTCTCCGCGAACACAGGCTTGCGGCGTTCGTGGAACCGTTGCCGGTCGTGAAGAAGGGCAGCGGGTACGCCAACATGAAAGACGCGGCGAGCCTGATCCGCCAGATCGGCGTGGCGTCGGCGTTAGGAGACTCCAGCGCGCACGTCTGGCTGAAGATCCCAGTCGGTGACGACATGGCGCGGATCTGCCGCGCGACCACGCTGCCGATCCTGCTGCTTGGCGGTCCAGCGCGCCAGAACCCCGTCGACACGCTGCGCGATTTCGCGAATGGTCTGGCGGCAGGACCGAGGATCCGCGGCGCGATCGTCGGAAGGAATCTTCTGTTCCCCGGCGAAGCCGATCCGCTGCCGATGTGCTGCGCGCTGACGGCAATGGTGCATGAGGGCGCGACAGTGGAAGAGGCGGCGCGAACACTGGGACAAACAACGGCCGCAGCGCGGGGATGAGGGGCACATGGACGTCTGGGTCTTAGGCCGGATCGGCTACGATCTCTACGCGGTAGAGCACGACATCCCTCTGCCGGAAGCGAAGACATTCACGCGGCACCTGGGTGGTTCAAGCGCGAACATCGCCGTCGGCTTGGCGCGGCTCGGGGTCGAGGTCGGCATCATCAGCGCCGTCGGCGATGACCTGATGGCCGATTACCTGCTGGGTTTCCTCAAATCCGAAAACGTGGACACGCGCTTCGTGCGACGTGTCGCGGGGTATGGTACGTCCTTGTGTTTGACCGAGATTTCCAAAGCGCACGGGTTCCGGCAGGTTTTCTACCGGCACAGGCCGGCGGACTCACAAGTCGTGTTCGGAAGGGAAGAGGCCGCCGCGATCGGCGGCGCGCGCATGTTTATCACGAACGGCACAAGCTTGCAGGAAGGTCGTTCCCGTGACGCGACCACGCGAGCACTCACCGCCGCTGCGCAAGGCGGCATGCAGACGGTGCTCGACGTCGACTACCGCCCCAGTTCGTGGAACTCGCCGCAGGAAGCCGGAGCGGCCGCGCGAGGCGTCCTGGGGAATGTCAGGATCGTGATCGCGAACGAAACCGAGATGGACCTGCTCACTGCGACCGGCACAACCGCAGAGAGAGCCATGGCGGTCCTGGATGCTGGTCCGAACATCGTTGTTTGCAAACTGGGCGGGAAGGGCGTTGTGGCACACACGCGGGAAAGGGCCGAGTTCGTGCCCCCGCAGCCGGTGGAAGTCGTCAGCACCATCGGCGCGGGAGACGGATTCGCGTCCGGATTCTTGTACGGCGTGCTGAGTGGACGCACGCTCACGGATTCGTTGCAGTTGGGGAATGCCGCCGCTGCCGTGGTGGTCAGCCGTGTGGGTTGTTCCGACGCGATGCCGTATCTGTACGAATTAGAGGCGCCGTCGCGGGGGACGACGGCCAAAAGCGGTTAGCGTCTGGATGGCAATGCGCAAGAGATCCAAGAACAAAATCATTTTGCGCCAATCAAGTCACTGCGAGGAGACAGGCCTGTTTATGCGGGCTCTCAGAGCCAAGTCCTGCTTGGCGTTTGTTCTGTTTTTGTCGGCGCTCATTGGTCAGGCACAGGGCAATGTAGCGTCGCCGAACACTGCCGGACTCGATTCGGCAGTGGAGAAGCTGAAGGCGATCACGCTGCTTCCGCTGCCCCAGTGGCGGGTGAAGGATGACGCCGGATTTCGCGGCGAGTTGGCATCGGTGGACGACTCTGCGTGGGCGACGTCGCCGGTGGGGCAGGCGTCGGAGTGGAGCACCGGGCCGCGCTGGTTTCGCGACACCGTGGAGATTCCGGCGAAGCTAAACGGCTACGACGTTCGAAATATGGAGGTGCGGTTTCGCGTCCGCATCTACGGCGAGAACCCGGTGTTACTGCGGATCTTCCATGATGGCAAGCAGATCGCGATCGGTAACGACCTGGATCCGGTGGTGATCGCCGATCATGCGCAACCGGGGCAAAAAATCCTCATTGCGATCCACGGCGAAGTCCCGGGCGGGCGCACGGGGCTGTACGCCGCGCAGCTTGAATTCTATGCCGCGCCGGGGCGTCCCGATGCGCGCCTGCTGATGCAAGAACTGGACTCGGCCAACCGGGTGCTCGGTGGCAATCCGAATCCCCAGGGTAGGAAGCAGGTGGAAGCGTCGGTCGCGGCGCTGGACTGGTCAACCCTGGAACGCGGCGATCAGGCCAGCTTCGATGCTTCCGTGCGCAAAGCGCAAGCGCAACTCGATCCGGCCAGGGAATGGCTGAGCAAATACACCATTCACGCCACCGGCAATTCGCACATCGATATGGCGTGGTTATGGCCCTGGACCGAGACGGTCGGCATCGTGCACGACACGTTCCACACTGTGCTGGCGTTGATGCGCGAATACCCCGAGTTTACGTTTACGCACGGCTCGGCTGTCACCTACGAGTGGATGGAAGAGAAGTATCCGAAGATGTTCGCCGAGATCAAGGAACGGGTCAAAGAAGGCCGCTGGGAGCCCATGGGAGGCATGTGGGTGGAACCGGACCTCAACATGCCCGATGGCGAATCGATCGTTCGCCAATTGCTGGTCGGCAAAACCTATTTCAGGAACAAATTCGCCGTCGATGTCCGCACCGGTTGGAATCCCGATTCGTTCGGCTATAACGCGCAACTGCCGCAGATTTACAAGAAGTCGGGTATGGATACGTTCGTCACCCAGAAGATCTATTGGAACGATACGACGCGATTTCCGCTGAAGATCTTCTGGTGGGAAAGTCCCGACGGGAGCAGAATCCTCGGATATCTGCCGCACAACTATGGCAATCCGATCGAGCCAGTGGACATGGCGCAGGATTTGTCGGATTACACGCGCCTCACCGGGTATCCCGAGCTGTTGCACCTGTATGGCGTCGGCGATCACGGTGGCGGTCCGACGCGCAGCATGCTGGAGACGGCGACACGCTGGGAGCAGAAGGACCTGGTGTACCCGAGACTTGAAGTCGGGGCCGCCCAGCCGTTCTTCGACAAATTGTTCCAGGCAGCGCCGAAACTGAACCTGCCAGTTTGGAAAAGCGAGCTGTATCTCGAGTATCACCGCGGCGTGTACACCAGCCAGGCACGCACCAAGTGGAACAATCGCCGCAATGAAGAGATGCTGCTGAACACGGAAAAGTTCTCCTCGATCGCCAGCCTGTACGGAGCGAACTATCCGGCGGAGGATTTGAACTACGGCTGGAAGAAGGTTTTGTTCAACCAGTTCCACGACATTCTGTCGGGTTCATCCGTTGCGGCTGTCTACAAAGACGCCGACCGCGACCATGCTGACGTGCGGCGGTTGGAGACGAAGAATCTGCAAGACGCACTCAACGCTATCGAGGGGCGGGTGAACACCACCGGTCCCGGCGTTGCCGTGGTCGTGTTCAATCCGCTCGCGTGGGATAGAACCGCGCCTGTCGAATGGGAAGCCTCGTTCCCGTCGCTGGTCAAAGACGTGGAGGTGCGCGATGCGGGTGGAAAAGTGGTGGCATCGCAGTTGCTCGGCAAAATCGAGCGTAATGCGCGCGTGCTCTTCATGGCCGATATCCCCGCGCTTGGCTACCAGGTTTTCCATTTCGTGCCCACCACGGCGACACGGAAAGCCGCGGACGTCGCGGGCGACACGCAGATCGAGAACGAATTGCTGCGCGTGAAGGTGGATCCGAAGACCGGGTGCATGTCGCTCTTTGACAAAAGGAACCAGAGGGAGGCCTTCGAGGCGGGGAAGTGCGGCAACCTGCTGCAAGCCTTCTACGACCTGCCGCATGAATACGACGCGTGGAACATTGACGCAAATTTCGAAGACAAGAAGTGGGACATTGACAAAGCGGAAGACGTGAAGGTCACCGAACGTGGTCCGGTGCGGAGCACGATCCGCGTAGTAAGAAGATTTCAAAACTCAACGTTTGTCCAGGACGTCCGAATCTATCCCGGAGTCGATCAGGTGGAGGTCGCGAACAATGTGGACTGGCACGAGAAGCACATCTTGGTGAAAGCCGCGTTCCCGCTGCCGGTCCGGAATGAAAACGCGACGTATGAGATTCCTTATGGTGCGATCGGTCGGCCGACCGGCCGCCGGAACGCCTTTGAGAAAGCGCGTTTCGAGGTCCCGGCTCTTCGCTGGGCGGACCTGTCGGATGCGCAGTATGGGGTGAGCATCCTGAACGACAGTAAATATGGCTACGACGGTAAGGACAACGTGCTGCGACTGTCGTTGCTGCGTTCGCCCGCATATCCCGATCCGCACGCCGACGAAGGCAAGCAGCACTTCTCATATGCCATCTATCCGCACGCGGCCGGATGGCAGCAGGCGAACACGGTGCGGCATGGATACGAGTTCAACTACCTGCCGATCGCGTTCCAGACCACGGCGCACGACGGATCGCTGCCGCCGTCGCATTCTTTCGTGAAGATCGAGCCGGCAAACCTTGTGCTCACCGCACTGAAGCAGAGTGAAGCGGGCGACGGAGTCGTGCTGCGGTTCTACGAAAGCAGCGGACAGGCCGGGACAGCGCGCATCCAATTTCCGGCCGGGGTACGCGAAGGTCGCGAGGTGAGCCTGATGGAGAAGCAGGAAGGCGCAATAGCAGGCGCGGGCAATGAGATCACCGTGTCGTTCGGCGCCTGGGAGATCAAGACGCTTTGGCTGCCCCATGCAGCCGCGCCGATACCTACTGGTTCACACTGAGCCGATATATCTCTCCGGGTTTCACCCTGACTTCAGTGCTGTCCGGTTAAAACTCGAACAGAATCAGCTGGCTAGAGTTATCGAGTAACTCAGAACGGGAGTCGAAGGCTTCAAGTACGCATGAAATGGGCATTTTCTCAAGCAGGGTGGTGCTGAAAATCTGTAGAATTTGGAGATCTGGATCGCCGTCTCGGTTTATGTCCTGGTGGCGATCATCCGCAAGCGCCTCGGGCTGGAGATGTTGTTCGACCCAAAAGTGCTTGCCCAGATGCCGACGCCAGCCGTTGCCCGGCTGACTCCATACTCCGTTACGACGGGAAAATTCGATGAGACGTTTCCAGATTGCACGATACCGATTTCGCGATCTCCTGCTGTAGCCCAGCCGCTCGATCTCGCTCAAGCCGTTAGCGACAAGTTGACCCAGTTGCAAGTTTTCCGAAAGAGTCTGTTCCATGACGAACCTCCCATGTGGGCATCAAGCCCCCGGAAAGGACAAATGTGATGTTTGGTCGAATGATGGTTACGACAATTATGCAGGCCAGCGCAGACGCTGACCTGCAATTTGGAATCAGTGCACTTCTCCGAGCGGCCGAGCAGGCCGAGATCGTTCGCTGGAACGAGTTCCCGGTGTCGGTCTTGCTGTATTTGTTGGTTCCGTGAGATCCGGAGTCTGGGGCAGGCGACGTCCTGGATCGTAAGCAGGGGACCTGGTATGCCTAGATTTGATGATGAGCAATTCGGCGGCTACAGCGTCAGCCAACTCGAACAGCTCCTCAGGGAATGCCGATTCCTTGATCTCGTTGAACGCCCTGGGCTGTGGCGAGGAGGCCTTAGCTGGTGCGTTGAGCCAGGCAAGCCACCGGAGGCGCGCGTTTGACAGAAGAAATATTCCGGATTATCTACCAACAGCCACGTCGCGAGAAGTTGTGGCAGAAAGGAAGTTCCGAACAATTTCCGCATGTCCACAAAGGAGGTGCAGAGCCATGACTGGGGCATTCAACGCGACGCCAGACGTCGTTAACGATTACCTCAGGTTGTTTGTTAACCGGCGAGCGTATACCCTGCAGTCGATGCGCCCGCGCCCAGCGAGCGGGCGGCATTATTACTTTCGGCCGACCGAGAAGGCAACAGGCGCGCCGCTTTCACTGACGGAAGAAACCGTCCGGCAGCACCTGGAGGGCGAAATCACGGTCGGCCTGTATGCGATCAATCCCTCCACGCAGCGTTGTAAATGGGTCGCCATCGACGCCGATTACGAGAACGCCATGGAAGACCTCCTGAAGCTCCAGTACCACCTGTGGCAGGACAAGGTGGAGCCGGCGTTGGAAATGAGCAAACGCGGAGGGCATCTTTGGATTCTTCTGGCAACACCGCTGCTGGCCAAGGAGTGCCGAATCTACATTCACGATCTTGCTGTGCGGCTGGGAGTGCCGGTGAAGGGCTCCGGCTTGGGGGATGGCATCGAAGTATTTCCCAGACATAATGCGATTGGTGACGGGGAGTTTGGCAATGCAATTCGCGGCCCTTTGGGGATTCATCGTGGGGCAAGCCGCCGCTTCTGGTTCTGCGGGGCCGATTACACGCTGGAGGCACAGGTGGGTTACCTCAACCGTTTGCGCAAAGTGACAGAAGAGGATTTGCAAGGGTTCATCGCCGGCAAAGAAATGCCGGTCTCGGCGAGTGAGCGACGCCTCAACTCCAAGCCCGCAGTGGAGCGTTCGGGCCGAACAGTGCGATCGGAGTTTCGGATTTTGGATCACGTTGGCAAGGTGCGAAAGGTCGGCAGGAACTACGTCGGTCGCTGCCCGTCCTGCGCGGAGTCCGGCCATGACCGTTGTGGGGACAACCTGGCCATCCTCATTCAAGACCCTCGCTTTTACAAATGTTGGGCAGGCTGCTCGAAGCAGATGATTCGGGCGGCGCTCGGTTACCCGATTCGTGTGCGCACTAAGGAGATAGGAGAACCTCTACGGTGAAAAGGAACCGGTTCACAGATGGAATGGGGCTGCGCTTGTCGCGACAGGCGCTGCGGTTGCTGAGGGAGCGCGGGATTTTCGCGCCCTCTCTCACCCGTGCGTCCATCTGGGGGCTTCCGCGCCGCTCACGTTCCACAACTTGAAGAAGGAGAACAGAGAACCATGCAGAAAGTTCTACTGATCGGATACTTGGGCCTCGACCCTGAAGTCAGGTACAGCGCACAGGGCACGGCCCTAGCGCAGTTTTCCGTTGCGACCACGGAGCGGTGGAAAGACAAAAGCGGTGATTTGCAGGAGCACACGGAGTGGTTCGCTGTGAAGGCCTTTGGCCGCCGAGCTGAAGTCATTGGTGAATACCTCCACAAGGGCAGTCGCATTTACCTCGAAGGCCGCAAGCGTACCGAGTCCTGGGACGACAAACAGACTGGCGCTAAGCGCTATCGCGATCTTGTCTACGCCGACAGAGTCGAGTTCCTCGATTCCAAGGGAAACGGCAACGGCAATGGCAGCGAGCACCATGAACAGCCGGACATGCCCGAAGAAGCGCAGGCCGCGGACAGCGATATCCCGTTCTGAAGGAGGATTCCTCTCCCATGACCAACAACGATAATCCCACGCTCTCCGAGGGAGTCGATATTGGAAAAATCCTCGCCGAGCTTGAAATGCCCTTTCCATCCGACCAGGTTCACTGGCGGGTGATGAACACCTCCAATGACAAGAAGCGCGGGCAAATCGTGCCCTATGCCGCTCCGCGTGCTTATACCGACCGGCTGAACTCGCTCTTCTCACCTCAGGGCTGGACGCGCGGTTACCGCATCGAAACCATGAACAACATAACCCGGGTGAAGAAGGGCGAGACCAT
>Ga0209154_1000046_pt1 | contig 84501 bp, 64 predicted proteins | sample GraSoiAngelo_121_FD_185878 | JGI IMG/M metagenome (GOLD analysis project Ga0209154, IMG submission 185878) | Grasslands soil microbial communities from the Angelo Coastal Reserve, California, USA - 14_0919_12_20cm (SPAdes) (version 2) | ecosystem: Environmental > Terrestrial > Soil > Grasslands ... | reverse complement strand
CTTCATGTCGTTTTAGCATGCCCAACATCCTCCTCCCTCCAGCTCCGGGCACAGCCGGAGCACAGGGAGTTTTCTAACGCTTCTGGAGGTCTTTAGGCGTGCCAGAATTTCCGGAATGAAACGGGCCGGAATTTACGGAACCGACAGGAATTCGCGTCTTTCAACTCCAGACGTCCTAGATTGAGCGCGCCCAGGCGGTGCCGAACGTGGTTCTTCATGGCATTTGATTGATCCTGTCGCTTGTGGATGAGAGGCTTTGGTATTTCGTCGTGCTTTCTATTGGTATCGTTTACTTTCTAATGGCAATCATTGATCGGTTTTGGTAAATTCACTCCGTCGTGCCATTGAGTAAAGTAAATGCGCGCCTGAGCTTGGTGGCACTCCTGTTCGCCCTCTGTGCTTCGGCAATCCGAGCTGCTGCTGCGCCCCCATCACCGGTCTTCTTTCACACGCAGAACTCTGACGAGTGGGTAAATCACTCGCTTCATATTCAGCGGCACTACCGCCGTGTTCTGGTTGTACATGCATCAGGTAGTCCGCCGCACCGCATCCGTGTCCGTGAGCTAAACCTGAATTCGCGCGGCAACGTCAATGGTTCGGAGCATGACTATCGGGTTTTCACGTCATTCAAGACTCTGCAGGACGCGGCGGATGCGGCCGAGGCTGGCGATCTTGTTGCTGTAATGCCCGGCGAATACGCTCGCTTCGTCCTCGAAGAAAAACCCAGCGCCGGCGACAATCGCTACATTCACTTTAAAGCCATGGGTGAATCTGGCGAGGTCATCATCAATCAGCCATCCCGCATCCCTGACTGGATGATCCTGCTGCGCGCGACTCATAATGTCATTATTCAGGGTTTTAACATCGCGGGAGGCAACGGCCCCGGCATTGAGCCCTTCGGCCCACGGGCGGGCATCATGCTTGATGGTGATTTCAGCAAAACCGGCAAGCAGACACACCACGTCGTGATCGTAGGAGATTTTTCGCATAATCACCGTAAGTGGGGACTGCACAGTCGCGACACACACACCGTCTTAATGCAAGACAATCTTTTCGCACGTTCTGCTGTCGAGCATTCCGCGTATGTTAGCGACGGGTCAGATAACTACGTTATTCGGCGCAATGTGTTTTTTGGTAGCGCCAGCGGGGGTCTCCAGTGCAATCTCGATTCGGTTAGCTCATTTCACGACCTAATCAAAAACCCCGAGCTGAAGTCCTACCCCCACGAACAGCCAACCCGCGAATGGGCAGTCGGTCTGGTGAAGCTCGCTGCCGAGAAATTCGGGGACAACAATTTTCCTGACGGACGCGGTGCTAATTTCATTATTGAAGACAACGTGATGAACGAGAACGGCCGGGTTGGTGGCGGTTCCCTCAATCTCGCCGGCCTGCAGGATTCGCTCATTCAGAACAATCTGATTTATGACAATCTCAATCACGGCATCGCGCAGTGGAACGATGCCAATCCGTACGACGAGGCCTACGTTGACCCCGGTCCTCTTTTGCCGGAACAAGTGAGAGGGCCCGACGATCTTCCACTGTGGGGGTGTCACGACAACATAATCCGCAACAATACCGTTTTGATGGACAATCACGGACGCTCGGCCATGCAGGCGTCGCAACGGAAGCTGGGGGACGAAGATGTGCAACAACATTTTCATCAACGATCAGCCAACTTCGATCGAGATCTACAACACCAGCATTTACCGCCTGGATGCGGGATCGGATGTGGCCAATACGGTCGCATTACGTGAACAGCGCCGGCGGAGATGACACCAGAGCCATGCCAGACACCTTGAAGTCACTCGCTGTTCATCTCGCCGATGGTCCGGATACGACAATCGGAGTCACCCGCGAACAGGCCGCGAAAGAGTTTGTGCGTTACAGCAATGAACCGTGGGTGATCATCGAGGGCAAATGGTGGCGGCTCAACCCCAATCGCCCCGATTTCCACCCCCGACCGGATTCCAAGCTGTTCGCAAATCGCGGCGATGGCCGGAATCTCCCCGAGCATGATCTCGACGGCACCAGGCGCACGGCTCCATCCATTGGTGCATTCGTCACCGCAGAAACGCGATGAGGCTACTGACCGCTCTTCTATTCGCCGCCGTGGTGGCGGCTAGCGCGCAAGATGCTCCGCCTGCCGATGCCTTTCGCGTCCTGTCAACGCGCTCTGGGGAGCATCCAGAAATTACTCCTTATCTGAAGTACCAGACCGAAATTGCATGGCGCGAGGACGACGAGCGTCGCAAAGAGTGGGAACAGATTCATACCAACACCGATCTAATTCGTATTCAGAAGAAACTGCGCGCGAACTTGTTGGCCATGCTCGGTGGACTGCCAAAAAGGAAAACACCACTAAATCCACACATCACTGGCCGCATTCAAATGAGCGGCTTCCACATTGAAAAACTAGTTTTCGAAAGCCTGCCCGGCATTCACGTTACAGCCTTGCTTTATGTACCAGACGGCAACACAAAGAAGGATCCCGCCGTCCTCGTGCCCAGTGGACACTCACCTGATGGGAAGGCTTATTACCAGGCGCTTTGCCAACGGTTAGTTCAGCGAGGGTATTTCGTGATCTCGTGGGACCCTGTCGGCCAAGGAGAGCGCAGCCAGTTTTGGGATGCAACGAACCATAAGACCCGGTACAACCTTATCTGCGCTGAACACGCCGTGCTCGGGAATCTCGCCTATCTCGCGGGCACAAATCTTGCACGCTGGGAAGTCTGGGACGGTATTCGCGCCGTGGATTACCTGCTCACTCGGCCCGAAGTCGATCCCGATCGAATCAACATCACGGGCACGAGCGGCGGGGGATTTCAGACGGCGCTCATCGCCGCGCTTGACCCCCGAATCAAAGTAGCAGCACCATCTTGCTACATCACCGCGCTGCCCATGCGCGTGTATAACCGAATCTTCAAAGATCCGGACAGCGATCCGGAACAGGACCTGTACGGAATGATAGCCAGCGGCCTAGACCATCCCGGACTGCTCCTTCTGATGTACCCGCGGCCCGTCTTCGTCGCCGCAGCCGTGCTGGATTTCTTTCCCATTGAAGGCACACACCAAACGTTCCGTGAGGTCGCCCAACTCTATTCGCGCTTCGGCCATGCCGACCGCATCTCCATGCACGAGAGCTACAACGCGCATCAGTATTCGCTTGAGAATCAAAAGGCCGCCATCGACTTTCTCGACCACTTCAACGGATTGAAGCAGTCGCATGAGCTTCCAGATGTCCACGAACTGGACGGAAAGCAGCTTCTGTGCACCCGCAGCGGACAGGTCATGCTCGATTTCGACAACGCGCGTTCAATAATGGATGTAATTCGCGACTATTACATCGAGCACAAAACGGAAGCGCACGCTGGGCTGAGGCAGCTTTACTATTCGTCGCATTATCCGAACACTAACTCGTGGTCCGTAAATGAGTACGAGGGCGTCATGCCCGGCGATGAAGAGATTCGTTGGGAAAGGGTCGGGCGTTCAGAGTGGAACGGCGTAACGATTGACCGCTACCTACTTCACCACAGCCGGTATCTCGAAACGCCCCTGCTACATATTTATAAACGCGGCGCCAGTCACGAGAAAGTCCTGTCCTGGCTCGGTTCAAACGGAAAGGCTGCACAGGGGGACTGGCAAGAACTGAGCAGTTGTCTCAAAAGTGGTTATGACATCATCTCCTTGGACCCGCGCGGACTCGGCGAGACTCGCATGGCCTACAGAGCTGTTTCCGAGGACGACCCTTCACTTGCTCAAAAAAGTCTGGGCGAGGCTTATATGAATCCGCTCTCCAGCGTGCTCGCCGACTATGTCTACAACTCGCTACTCACCGGACGACCTTATTTCCTGCAAATGATCGAGGACGTGGAAATCGCCGAGCGATTTGCGAAGATGAAGTTCGGCGCGCGCCAATTCTTCATTGTTGGCGAAGGGGACGCGTCCATAGTAGCCGCCGCGACAGCCGAAGCTCTCCCTTCGCTTAAGCTCCTGGGGCAGTCAGAACACGTCGTCAGTTGGTCAGAACTTGTGGATCAGAAGCGCGAACTGTGGCCCATCCAAGACCTTCTACCCGGTGGGGCTTACATTCACTGACATGTCGTTGGTGATCTCGATGTCATTGTCCGCAGCAATGACTGGCCCGGGCTGAGAATCTCTCGTCTCAATCCTACGAGCTAATATCTGAAACTTACTTACCTGCCGAGTTTAAGCAACCCGAAGCGCTCTGGCATGTGGAACGTCTTGCTCCGAACGGCTTGCCACATAACCCCCTTCGAATCCGAGCCTCTCCCGTCTGTTCGGTATAAATTCACGCGGAAGTTCATTCCCGGGGCAGGTGCTTGCACATTTAGCGACGCGAATGGAATTTTCATCGCCACATACCAGGCGTGCCTGGTTTCATCAATCCGCGCCGCATGCTCAAATCCAGAATTCCACTTCCAGCCGTCTTCGTGATGTTCGCTGTGTAGATTGATGTCCAGATCAATCCACTCATTCTGCGGTGAGACTTCGAATTCCTTGTACCGCTTTATGTCTGTAAAATCCGTTCCGATAAACACTTCCGCCACGTTCCAGTCCCACAGCTCGTAAGTCTCATGCTGCACGTCGGGATTCAGTTTCACGTAACGATGCTTATACGGACAGATGAACAGGAAGTAGATATTGTCGTTCGTCCAGCGTGAGAGAATTTCGGTGCGCAGACCAGCCACTGCGTGCCCCTCTTTGTCAACGCGTGCATAAACCCGGCTCGCGCTGTGCCAGAATGACAAACTCGGGTCAGTGCTCAGGCTCACATCGTGAGGTGCACGAACACTCTCCATGGTGGCGGGACTCTCGCCCGCGGCGGAGGTAAAGAGAAACAATAAAATCATTCCGGCAAGAACTCTCATTCGTGCGCTCCTAATGCAGGCGTGCCATCCAGAAACTGCCATTGCTCGCGAAACCACTTCGCAAAATGCGGAAGGGCAATCTCTGGGGGCTCGATTTCTGGATGCCATTTCTTCTCCCACTCGAAAGACAGAAAGCCAGCATAGTTAATCGTCTTCACGGCGACGCATACCTCCGCCAGGGGAAACTCACCCCCTCCTGTCAAGACGGGGATGCGTTTGCTTGTGTGTCCTCGCAGGTCCTTAATGTGAACATGCCGGATCAGTGCTGCGAGCTGCTTGCCATTCTGCAGCGGGTACTCGCCGCACTCGATGAACGCAGATGCGGCGTCCCATACCACTCCCACTCCATCCCGCTGAGGTACGGTCGCGAGCACTTCTTCCGCGCGTGAGAAATCTCCATGCGTCTCCAGCCACACTTCTACCCCGAGAGCTGCTATTTTCTCTGACAGCCGCTGGATCGCGTCACGAATCCACCCTCTGGTCACCTCTCTCTCGACGCCCGGCTGAATTCTGTCCCCGAAAACGCGAATGCCTGGCGCCTGCAGTTCCGCTGCGAGTTCTGCCATTCGAACGCCCTCGTCGATCCAGCGCTCCCGCTCATTGGCATCGGGAGAATCGAAGCGGCAGCTCGTATCAACGCAACTGATCGCAAGGCCCGCGTCCTCGAACCTCGAACATGTCTCCCGCAATGCTTCGCTTTGAAATGCCGCGAGCTTCCACAGCGAGTCTTCTCCTTCGACGAAACGCAACTCTATGCCGTCGTATCCGGCATGAACTGCCATTTCCACGATCTGCGGCACCCTCCAATTGGGGCATCCGAGGGTTGAGAAGCTGATTTTGTACTCAGGCACGTTTCTCACGTCATTCGCGCAAGCATTGCTGTCGTAACTCGGTGCTTTACCGGACGTCCTCGGAAGAAGCGTTCCAGATCGTCGATTAGATCATCCGCCATCTCATGCCGCGCCTTAACTGCTCCACCACCGATGTGTGGAGTCACGATCGCGCCCGGCATTCGCCGCAACGGGTGATTCGGTCGCAGCGGCTCGTTTGGATCGCTGACGTCGATCGCGCATCGCAATCTGCCATTGCGGACCTCGCGCGTGAGCGCCTGCAGGTCAAGCAATCCGCCGCGGGCGACGTTAATGACGCAAGCCCCATCCGGCAGTTTGGCCAGGTTCGCACGGCTCAGCATGCCGCGCGTTTCGTCGGTCAAGGCCGCAGTTAGTACGAGCAGGCTGGATCCCTTCAACAGCGAATGCAGGGTGACGAATTTCACTGGGTACGTTTTTGCCAGCTCCCTTGACGCATACGGATCATAAACTCGCCATCGCAGATCAAAGCCGCGCATCAAATCCACGAGTGTGCGCCCGATTCTGCCGAAACCAATCATCCCCACTTCACCGCCGATGAGCGACTCCGGGGTGCCATTCGCATGCACTTCGTCATAAATCCGGTTCGAAGGTTTGTGCAGCCTCCCGCGATAGAAGTCCACGTTGCGGCCGCAATAGAGGAGGAGCGTTGCTGCCAGTTCCGCTGTCGCCCGGGCCATTGGCTCCGGCGCGGTGGTAATCGTAAGCGTGTCGAGAAGCGAAGCTTGAAACCGGCTCTTCACCTCTCCGCCGCAATGGGCAATCACGCGCAGCTTCGGCGCAATCCCTAGCAGCTCATCCCCAAATCGAGGGCTGTCCCAAGTCGTGATCATCGCTTGCGCATCCGCCAACCCGCGTCTGAGCGCCGGAGTCAACGCTGACCCTGAAATCCTTGTCCACTGGAACGCCCGGGCGAGGCGGCGCTGATGCGACGACGTAAAAAACGAGCGGAACAAGGCATCGGGGGCCGAGATCAGGAGATCTGGTTTCACCACGCAGCGCATTCTACTATGGATTTCTTTTGCTATCTTTTATTTGTTGTTACCTTTCATTTTTACTCCCAAAGAAGTATAAAACTGAGATGCAGACCGCCAACGCAGTTGACTATGCCGTTATCGGCTGCTACGCCGTGCTGATGGTCATAGCCGGCGTTTACGTGATGAAGTTCAATCGCGGGGCGGCTGAATACTTTCGCGGCGGAAATCGCATACCGTGGCTCGTTGCCGGACTCAGTTCCTTCATGGCCGGCTTCAGCGCCTGGACATTCACCGGCGCCGCCGGAGTCGCCTATCGGGCCGGCATCGCCGTCGTCGGCCTATACGTGGGCAACTCACTCAGCTTCCTGCTCGGATACTTCCTCTTTGCTACACGCTGGCGCCGCAGTCGCATTAGCACAGTGATGGAATATCTTTCCGCTCGCTTCAACGAAGCCACACGCCAGACTTTTTCCTGGAGTACGGTCATCATCCAGCTCTTCATGAGCGCCAGCGTGCTGTACGGTTTGAGCCTGTTCGTGTCCTCAGCGTGCGGCTTCCCTGTTCTGTGGACAGTCATCGGCGCTGGCGCGATCATCATGTTCTACTGCGTTGTCGGAGGGCTGTGGGCGGTGGTCGTGACCGACTTCCTGCAAGCCTCCATTCTCATGCCGTTCTGTCTTGTCCTGGTGATTGCCTCGCTCATGCGGGTAGGTGGCCTCACCGGCCTAATCCATTCGCTCCCGCCGGAGCTAAAGACGATCCATCTCACGGGTGAGTTCGGCTGTTTCTACATCCTAAGTTGGACGGTCATGGTCTCCTTCGGATACAACACCAGTGCCATGGCGCAGCGCTACTTCAGCGTGGACAACGAGCGCTCGGCACGTAGAGTCGCGCTGCTCTGTTCCGGACTATTTGTCGTCGGCGCTTTTATTTGGTTCATCCCGCCCATGGCGATGCGCGTTATCTATCCCGACCTGCACTCGGTCTGGCCGCATGTCACCAATGTCAGCGAAGTATCTTATGCGGTTGCCAGTCTCACGCTGATGCCGCACGGTCTCATCGGCATCATGCTAGCAGCCATGTTCAGCTCCACCATGGCCAACGTCGGTGCGACGTTCAATGTAAAGTCGGCGATTCTCACGAAAGATATTTATCAGGCATTGATTCGCAAAAACGCGGGCGAAAGAGAACTGCTCATCGTCGGGTGGGTCATGACCTTCCTCGTCAGCGGCTTCACAATTGCGATCGCCGCTGCAATGGCGTCAACTGGCCAGAGTGTTTTCGCCGTGATGCTAACGTTCAACACTCTCATCTCGCTCGCGTACGGCCCACCCGCGTTGCTTGGCCTGGTGATTCGCCGCACACCGCCGTGGTCAGGGCTGGCTTCATTCTCCATCGGGCTGGTTCTCGGCATCCTCGGTGCGTTCGTTTATCACTGGGGATTAATCGAGCAAGTGGTCATCATCATTCCGGCTTCGTTCGGCGTCTTCTTTCTTAGCATGTTGCTTGACCGCGGCGACACGCGAGCGCGCGCTCTGCTCTTCAACGACTTGAACACGCCGGTTGACGTCGCGACCGAACTTAAAGACTCCCCCGACTTCACCTCGCAAGTCTTCCGCTTCCTGAGCCGGACGATCGCCTGCATCGCGGTGCTCAGTCTGCTGCTGCTCGCCGCAACGGCTGGCCGCGACCGTCTCACTATTTTGTGGTTCTCGGGAATTACGCTGCTGGCCAGCCTTCTACTGAGTTCAATTCAGGGCCGAAAGAATGCTGCGGAAACCGGGCGGTCCGCCGTCAAAGCAGAAACCACGATTTAGCCTTCCCCGCGGAAAGAGGCCCACTTCTCCATTTCTTTGCGAGAAGTAGGGCCCTCACAATCTAGTGCACCGTCACTGTCACACTTGCCGTCGTCCTCCCATACTGGTTCGTTGAATTCAGCGTGTATGTTGTCGTGACGGCTGGGTTCGCCACTAGGCTTGTCCCACGCACCGGTCCGACCGGAACTCACGGTCATCGGATTCGCCGTGAAACTCGATATCGTCAGCGATGGCCCGCTCGGCACATTTACCGGAGTGTAGATTGTCCCCTGCTGCACGACCTCGAAATTCGAAGCCGTGATTGATTTCAGCAGATTCAGGTTGTTATTGTTCCAGCGAGAATCAGGCGCGCCGCTGATGAAAATCGCGCTGCCATTATCCGCCAGAATCATTCCGTACTTCTTTAACGCCGTCAGGATCACCTGGTCACCGGCTGGAAATCCCGATATGTTGAAGCTCGCCTTCAGACGCAGCCGAGTACCCATCGGAGGCGCGCTTGTGCTGGTGTTGGTCGAAGCCCAATGGGTTGCCGGCAACACAAACGCGCGTTGCGAGGTCGGGACGGTAAAACGCAGGGCATGATTGATCGCCCCCGCAGCCACCTCGTCATATCGAGCCAGACCCACAAAAACCGGGAGTCCCGCCGCATCTGCCGAAGTCCAGGTGTAAGGGCGCTGTTCGTCAATGGTCATGTCCCAGATGCTCGCCTGGTCCGCGCTCCAAGCTCCATTCTTCACGCTCGCGTTGTAAAGCTCGTACAGCCAGCAACCGTCTTTCTCGAGCACCAGCACGTGACGATCGCCATTGCCGGGCTTCGGGTATCCCTCGATCAACGCATTCGGGGGAATCGGCTCCGGCCCGGGATCGCTCTCGTCGGCAAACGCATTCAACGTGACGTTCACTTTCGCTTGTGTGCCCGCGACCACCTGGTAAGGAATCCCAAGCGTCTGGTTATGGAAAGTGCCCGATCCAAAATCCGGATGCAGCGTAACAGTTGGTCCAATGAAGTTAATGATGTTGGCAGAATTGGGATCCCCGGCCAGTGAGGAGATGTCCGTGTTCCACAGATTGTCCGAGGGAAATGGCACGAAGCCGCTGAGGCTGGTTAGTTGACCTACTGTCATTCCGCTGCATGTTCCGACTGGCCCATTGCAGCAGCCGAAGCAAACAACACGACTGCAACTGCAAACATCAGCTTTCGCATAACGCTCCTTTGGAGCGCAAGCCGCCCAGCCCCTCGCAACCAGGGCAACTCGCCCTCTGCTGGTGGTTGGAAGTTGAAGGACTCCCTTTCGGGAGTCCTCATTCATTGCGTAACGAGTGGCGATGTGTGTGGTTAGAAGCTGACCCGCAGCCGCAAACGCACCGTGCGGCGGCTGTCGATTCCTTCTTGCGAAAATGTTGAGAACGCACGTGCGAAATCTGGGTTGGGATTTACATCTTGCAGGACGGGCGCGAGCGTGTTGGGATCAACGGCAACGTCGAAGCCCCCAAGATACGAGAAGCTGCTGTCACCGAAATCCTGGTTCGGCATCTTTATCGGATGATTAAAGATGTTGTCGAAGTCGGCGCCGAGAGTCGCCGTCACGCGCTCTCCCACTCTAAAATCTTTGTGCAAACCGAAATTGACGCCCCACGCTCCAGGTCCCCACAGCAGATTCTTTCTGGCAATCCCAGGATTGGTGAAGAGGTCCGCGCCCATTGGAGGCGGAGCAAATGCGTTAGGATCAAACAGCTGATCTCCTACGTGCTGCTTGTAATTGGCAACCACCAGCGGCCGATAACCGATGAAATCATTGAAATCGCCCAGGGCATCAATTGACTCAGACGCTATATTTCCCGGGCCGACCATGCGAATACCGTTTCCGCAGTTATCGCACGTCCAATATGGTGTGAATGCGGTACCGCTCTTGGCGAACATCTGAAACGTCGTTTGCCACCCGCCGATAACAGAGTCAGCCCACCCAGAGAGTCCGGTTCCAAACCTCTTGCCCTTGCCGACTGGCAAATCATATACGCCATAAAGAACAAAACGATGGCGCGAGATCCAGGAATCCTGCGTGTAGTCGCGCTCCGGATTGAATGGGTTGTAAGGCACTCCACCCAGGCTGGAGTTGCCGCCATCGATCCCAGTGGATTTCTGGTCCGCATAAGTGTACGAGGCGTTCAACATTAGACCGGTGGCGTACCGGCGCTGCAACTGAAGCTGGTAAGAGTTCGACTGGCTATGGCCATAGTTCCCATAGGCTAGAGCGAAGTCTCCGAGGGTGGGATAGCGTAGGCGGGCAAGGTCGGCAAGAGTCGGCGCACAATCCCCATCATCCGGAGTACAAGGGGTTACCCCGTCACCAATTCCGGAACCGTTGTCAACAGTAGTTCCCCAAGGCACATCGCTGGGCGCGATTTCATTCAGGTCCACACCCCCGATGAGACCACGCGACGTAATACCGAGATAGGACAACCGAACAGACGTCTTGAGACCCAATTCCCGTTCATAAGTTGCGTTGTACTGATGGACAGTAGGTGCATGAAGCCCGACCGGTACGGAGTTAGTGGAAAAGGCTCCAAGCAGTGGTTCAATGTCGCCACCGGTCATGGGAGAAGGCCACGGCTGAAGCTGAGTTGGGCTGATCCCTTGATCATCCTTCGTTCTCGCAATATTGAAGGAGTTCGTCGCAAGCGGATCCCGAATTCCCTGGGCAGCGCTGGTCGGGAAATACAGTCCGTATCCGCCGCGCACCACGGACTTATCTGTAAGCCTGAAGGCCGCCCCCACGCGCGGTGCAAAGTTATTCTTATCGGTTCGAACCAGTCCGCGACCGATTCCCAATCCAGACTGTGCCGCCGTTACTACGGGCAAGGTAGCCGCTACAATCGGATCTAAGTACTGGAGCGTCTGACTAGATGGAACAATGTACCGTCCGGTGTTGTTGTTGAACGTGGGATCGAAGTTCAGCATGATGTCGTGCTTGTCAAGGAATGGTGTCACGACCTCGTATCGAATACCGAGATTTAGAGTCAGCCTGGAATTGAACTTCCAATCATCCTGGAAAAAGTATCCTTGCTCCCAGTTATGTACATCCATAATCGGGCGAGCGCTGGGAATAAAAGTGACTTTTGAAGCAGGTTCTCCCAGCAGGAAATTTGCGAACGGAGTCACGCCCTTGCCGCTATAAACAATGGACCCACGCGGGTTGCCCCGCCCGGCCACGAACCCATCCTGACCCACGTTGCGGACAACATCTGCTCCCATCTTGAGGTTGTGCTTGTTGATGACCCAGGTCAGGGTGTCGCCAAAAGTTGCGAGGTATTGGCTCGTCTGGCGATCGGTGTTGCGGTCTGCGTTGCGGCCAAAGGTTACAAAATTGGATCCAAAATTGATGAAGGGATACCCATGGGTAGAGAGCTGGGACGTGCCCACAACGGCTGCATAAGCATCAATTGCGGTCTGATCAAATCCTATGCTGGAAAGGAAATTCTGCAGCGTGATGTTGCTGTGCGTGATACTGTTTTCGCGATTAAAACCGCCACGCGCTTCGTTAATCAGAGTGCCGCTGAACATATGTACGTAAGAACCGGAGAGAGTGTTGTCACGAATGTCTCTCTGTCGCAGGCCCAGTCCCGTCATCGGCTGGAACACAGGAGCAGTGCTGCCCACTGAGGCTTGCGCATTGTAAGCGCCATAAACGTGGTTCTTGTCTGATAGATCATGGTCAATTCGAAGTGTCCCCAAGTCTCGAGTTGAGCCCCCAGGGACTAGGGTCTGGAACAGGTCTGCAATCCGGCCATTCCCGGGATTGATAGTTACCTGTGGACTGATCTTGGGAAAATACGTCTGAACCAATTGCTGTACGTTGGGGTTCAGGAGGCGCGAAGGAATGATTACGAGCTGCTGACCGTTGCCCGCACAATTCGGCCATCCTTGACAGTACGTATCGGCGGCCAGTTCCTGAGGAGTCAGGGTCGCTCCGTTTGGAAAGCTCGCCGGCACGGGAGGGAGTCCTGGCTGTGTAGCCAGCGTGTTGTCGGTGATCATGCCTGAAAAATCGCCCGTCCATAGGGATGGGTGCGGAAGTTTACTGCTGGAGAAGCTAACCGGTTCACGCTGGTAATTCCTCTCGTACGCCATGAAAAACCAGGTTTTCCCCAGCTTAGGCAGCGGGCCTCCAAGTGAGCCGCCAACGTCATTGAAATTGAAATAGGGGGTGGGGAACTTGCTCTGGAATTGCGTAGGTATGAAGTCTGCCTTCGCAATCTTGTCTTGCGTTTCCCACGTAGCTAGAGCGGAGTTCTTGTTGTTGTAAAAAATGGACCCGTGAAACTGATTTTCTCCGCGTTTGGTGCTTATGCGGATATTTGCAATTCCCGAGTACTCGGCACTGAAATTATTGGAAAGAACGTTGACTTCACTGACGGCTTCGAGGGAAGGTTCGCTGGTCGTGGGGGAACCGAAGATTGTATTGGTGGACCGTTGCCCATCGATCGTATAAGTCGCACCGTAACTTTGAAAGCCCAAGAACTTAAACTCGCCCGCATCTACTCCCTGGGTAATATTCGGGTTCAAGTAAAGAAATTGATAGACGTCTCGGCTGTCGCGCGGCAGATCAATCACCGCAGTACTGTTGATCGTATTGCTGATGGTCTGGTCCGAAGCATCGATGACAGGCGCCTCTGCGGTGACCACCACATTTTCACTAGCACTCGAGACCTTAAGAACCGCGTTCGCCGTGATGACATCGCTGCCATTCAGGACTATCCCTGTAATGTCCCGCGTAGTCATGCCCGAGGAGGCAATCTTTACGTTGTAGTTCCCCGAGGGCAGGCCAAACATCTGGTATTCACCACTCGAGTTGGTTTTGGTTTGCCGAGTGGTTCCCGTTTGCACGTCGAGAACCGTCACACTCGCCCCTCCAACCAGGGCTCCGCTCGAATCTGTGACAGTTCCACGAATAGTGCCGAGATCGGTGCCTTGTCCCAACGCAAACGGGAGCAGGAAGAGAACACACAACGGAAGAACAACAGCATGGGTAAATCGCGGTTTCATACAGAACCTCTCGGGAGCTAAAGAATCCAAAACGAAAGTAAAAGTAAATAAAAATAAGAATATGCTTGTCAAGAAAAAAATAAAAAGAAGTATAATGCGATCGTGCAGGAGACATCGTCCGCAGTCCCGTTGACCGGGAGTTTCTGGTGCAATTAGACTTATGCGAACCCGAATGATAATTTCAAGCCCTTCCAAATTGCTAGCTGAGCAGCGACGTCGGAAAGTCACTGATTTGCTCGAACAGAAAGGGCAAGTCACCGTTCGCGACCTGGTTGAAAAATTCGGCATCAGTGCGGTTACGGCGCGCGGCGATCTGGATTCATTGGCGGCAGATGGTTCTGCGATCCGTTCTCACGGAGGCGCCGTCCGCCGCATTGAAGCTGATCAAGACTATCCCCTTCGTCTGAAGGAAATGCTGCATCGCGGCGAGAAGATGAGGATCGGTCGCGCTGCTGCTGAGTTAGTGCAGCCGAACGAAGTAGTGGTTCTGGACTCAGGCACGACGACCGCGGAAGTCGCGCGCCAGATTAAAGCACGAAAAATTCAGCACGTCACCATTATCACCAATGCGCTCAACATCGCTTCGGAATTGATTGAGGCCTCAGGAATTTCCGTGATCCTAATTGGCGGGCTTCTGCGGCCTGTTTCTTGCTCCTTTGTGGGTCCGCAAGCTGAGAACATGCTCAAGGAATTTCACGCCGATAGATTGTTCCTCGGGGTTGATGGTTTTGACTTAGAAATCGGCCCGTCCACCCCTGATGTATTTGAAGCTTTGCTGAATGGGCTAATGATGCAAGTTTCGAAGGAAGTCAATGTTGTCGCCGATTCGAGCAAGCTTGGTCGTCGCAGTGTCTCGCGGATCGGGCCGCTGGAAAAGATTCACCGCCTTATCACGGACAGCCGCGCGCCCGAAGAATTCACCAAGGCTCTGAGCAAAAAGGGAGTCGAGGTCCTTATGGCTTAGTCAGCGCCTCGCGTGTGAGGTGATACGAAAGAAGCCTGTCAGGCAGCAGCAGCGCCTTGCGAGACTTTTTCTGGGCTTCCCTTTCATGTCCAAGGGATTGTTCGATCATGCCCTCGTTATAAGCCCACCAGCCAGCAAACGAACTCGACTCAGACATGGAGTTCGCCTGCTGCAAAGCAGATTCAAGCCGCTGCACCCACGCGCTCGCATCAAAGCTGGGAAGCTCTTTTGCCGCGCTCCACGCCCATACAATTTCGCCCGCTCCAGTCTTCGCAGCAGCGGCTTCGAAGTGCTGTTTCGCTCGATCCGCTTTGCCGCACTTCGCGTCGATTTTCCCCAGTTCATATTCAGCCCGCGCTGAGTGCGCAAACACATCCAGCCCGTCAGTTGTAAATGTCATCTCGCGCACCGGTGCACCAAGTCCGTTGGCAACCGCATCCGCCTGCTCGCAGTGGCCGTCGCCAGCCAGTTTCAGCGCGTGCTCAAGTTGGATCTCCACCCACACCTGCCGCACATTGGTTCCACCTTCCTCGCGGGCGAAGAAGCGGTCACGAAATAAGCTGGTTGCACGTTCGAAGTCGCCCGCTTCGGCCAAGTTCAAAGCAAGTTCATAAACCAGCTTCGCCGGCATGTTCTTCTGGTCGGGGTAGGCCTCAAGGTCCTTAACCCGCTCGGCGCTCGGACGCTTCAGCATGCTGAGCGCCTGGTCGGCCCCGGCATACACGGCCTCGTTCTTCGGATCCTTGTGGATTCCTCGTTCAAAGGCCGCCAGCGCTCCCTGAGGATCATCTTTTTCATGCAACAACGCAATGCCCATGCTGGCATCGAGCACCGGGATCTTTGCTTTCGGCTCCTGCGAGCTCTTCCATTCGGCGAGCGCCTGATCGGTCATTCCCTTCGAAAAATACAAAGTACCCAGAAGGTAGTGCGCATTGGCGTCGCTTGCATTAACGTGCAGGGCCTCTCGCAGCACGAGCAGGTCTTCCGCGCTGCTCGGAAAAATGTAGGTCGTCGAAAGCTCAGCGGCCGCAGCGTAATCCGCTGTCGCAGTCTGGCCGATCTTCTCGCGACAGTATGCCCGGTAGTACGCCAGCATTGGATCGCCGTTCGCACTTGAAGCGCCAGGCTCGCTCTGCCCTTCCAGAGGTGAGGAGTAGTTGCGCGAGAGGACAGGGAGCGCTGCGTCATACATGCCCAGCCGCATGTATTCGGCTGCGACGCGGATGATCCGACTTTCGTCATTGGCGAGTTGCTGCATATCAACAGCGCCAAGCTCATTCCGCAAAAAATAGCTGAGGGGAAAGCGCTGAAATTGCTCCTGGGCGAAAGACCGCGCGCCGGAATCTCCTGCAGCGCGCTCGACCGCGGCTAATTCCTCCACCGTTCGGAGATCGTCCGGGACCGCCCGCAGTGCCTCTTTGAGATATTCCTTTGCACTGATGAAATCCTTGCTGCGGGCTGCAATTTCGCCAAGTTTCAGGGCCGCCGCAACTCTCCACGAGGGCAGCCGGTATGCGACCTCAAACGTCGTGCGCGCTTTCGTATAGTCGGCTAGTCCCTCATATGCAAGCGCGAGATAATACGCTACCTCGGCATCCGTTGTATTCCGCTCATGCACACTCTGTAAATATCGGGCGGCCTCATCAAAATGGAGCAACTGAGCACACAGTCTGCCGGCAGCTTTCAATCCTGAATAACTGTCTGGAAACTTCTGAAGCAGCTGCTTATACGTGTCGAGTGCAGCCAGCAACGCCCCATTCAACTCTTGATTGGTCCCCAGCTGCAGCCAATCATCTTCACTCCGGCTCTCCGGCGGCGGCACCCGATGCCTCTGCTGCGGCCCGATCTTGATCTCATTCGCCGGCGTCCAGTCGTATTCCCCTTCTGTGTGCCGCATAACAACTAATCCGCTGCGATCGCGAATTTCGGCCGTATATTTCCGTCCAGCGTCTGGCAGCACAACTTTCCTCGACCACGTCCTGTCGGGTGCGAGGTCCACGTTCTCGCGCAACACTGGGTTCCTGTCGCTGCTTACGATCACGATGGCGCCTGGAATAGTTTGGTTCGCATTAAACCCAATCGCGAGCGAACTTCCCTCCCGGTTCAGATAGAGCACGCCATTCAAATTCGCGCGGGTGATCCCGCCAATCCCGCGCACTGGCATCCAGTACTCAGAAAACTTGATTGCTTGTCGCGGTTCGAGGAACGCATACGTCTCCTGATTGCGAAACAGTCCGCCTTGTACTTCGACATATGCGCTGTCGTTGTCGGAAAGAGCTTTGCGCCAATCGAGGCCGTCTGAATCGACGCCCCAGGACCAGATCTTTTTCGCTGGCAGTTTGCCGTAGTTGGCGAAATGCACCGTGCCTGAATCCGTATGTGGATTCCAGACACCCATGAACGGCTCTCGGCTGCCGTGCACGAACAGCGACACCGGTCCGTCCGTCTGGTTACGGATCACACTCAGATCGTGCCCAAGCTCGTCCACCGGCCAGGGTTGCACCTCAGTAAATCCGTGCGAAGCCGCAAACCGCATCGGATATTGCACTCGCGAATCATCCCAGACTTCGATGCCCGCATTGTTCCACCAATAGAAACGATGGCGCGTGTCACTGCGGTTGCTGAGCACCACCCGCTGCTCAAGGACACTCGATTTCGGCCGCAGCACCATTTCCACGCTCCACTGCATACCGTATACGCGATCCACGTTGCCCACCATCACCGAGGCGCTGCCGTCCTCATGTTTGGCAAACGCAAAATCCACAGGGGAAAGCGACATCCAATTGTGGGAAACCGGAAAGTTATACTCCATTCCGAATGCAGCCCACGCTCCTCGGTATCCGATGTTCGCCTTCTTGATGGAAGGGTTGGCATAAAACATCTCCCTGCCATTGATCTTGTCGAGGCATGTATAAAGGTGTCCCCCGAGGTCAGGCAGGACCGTGCATTTCAGGTACTCGTTTTCCAGGAACACTGCACGCTGTGGGTGCTCGACGCGCCGGTCCGTCAGATTGGTTCTCAGCGTGTACGGATAATTGAACCGGTTTGTTGCCAGTTGATCGAATGGGGGGTTCGTATCCGGCGGACCCTCTTCATATACCGGCAGCGAAAACGTCCCCTGCCAGACACGAACCTGGGCAGAAGCTCGCGCGCACCGGCCAGTCCCCAGCGAGATCATCGACAGCTGAAGGAAAACCAGGAAGCGGAACAATCGTAACCATTGGAAGTGCCACGCAGAGCCGCGTAAAAGAATCGAACGGCCTGCAGACTTTTGCCCGGGTTGCTTGTTCATCTCTGAATAAAGTCGTTCTAGCTCAGGTGCAACTCCCGCGCCGCGTTCTCGTAATAGACCTTCTTGAGAACCGCGTCCGGCAGGTTAACACCATATACTTTCCACCTGCCCTGCGGAGGAACCTTCGCCGGCGCGTAATCGAAGTACTCGTCTTCAGTCTCTAAGAATCGATAATAGATCTCGTAGAGTTTGTCGTTGAAAACTTGTTGCGGAAACTCATCCCCGTGAGGAGTGGCATCGGTGCCGAAGAGAATTCGGTCCTGATATTTGTCAAAGAACTTGCCCGCAGTCCGCGGCTGACGGCCGAGTTCGCCAATCCGCGCCGCAATGTCCACCGATATATTGGGAAACCGGTCCAGGTTTTCCGATACATTCGCCAGGTCCTCAGAAAAATTGCCTACGTGCAGCACAATGAAGCGGGTTTTCGGATGCCGAGCAAACATCCGGTTTCTCGCTTCGAGCAGTTCCGCATTGCTCGGGACATCATGGTCATAGAACGACCAGTCAGGATGATTGTTCAGCTCTTCGTATCGCTCGTTAAAGCGGTCCGCCGGAGTGAAGAACGCGACGGGATCGGAGACATGAATCGCGACAGGAATATTTAACTGTCCACACGCATCCCACATCGGATCGAATCTGCGGTCGTCGATTTTTACCAGCGTGCCAGAGGTGATGTTTTCCCGCAAGTAGAGCCCGAGCGTTTTCAGAATCTTCAGACCTTTGGCGCCACCGCGATGAGCACGCTCAATCGCGTCTGCTTGAAGCTTGGGGTAGTTCGGTTCTTTGAACCGCTCGTAGCAGGGCTCGGTAAACGTGTAAAACCTTCCAGGAAAGGCTTTGTCGTATTTCGTTACCGTCTCCTTTAGTCCCTGATCGTAACCGCCCGTGAGGTTCACCATCGCTCGAATGTTTTTCCGGTCCATGACTCCGAGCAATTCATCCGGAGTTCCCAGGTATTGCCGCTCCGCGGAAAGCCCGACGCCTTTTTCCGATTTCTTGGCAAAAGATATGTGAGTGTGAATGTCAATCGTTGCGAACCGGGCGCGTGGCACATAGCTCTCATGTACGTGCAGCATACTTTTCGGTTCATATTCTTCAAGCGGCAGCCTGCTATTGCTCTGAGGATCGGGCTTTTCGTCATGCACATCGTTCAGCTTTGGCTGTGCGCCCGCGACGCTCGCAGCGCCCGCAGCCAGTCCGGCCCTATAGAGCCATTGACGGCGATTCATGCCATGCGCTCTCCTTTGGTTTCATCGGCAGCCTTGCGAGGTAAGTGAAGCTTGAAACTCTGGACCACGCGATTGATTACACCATCTTCGGACGGCGAATCAGGGCGCAGCCCTTGGTCGAGGCAGCGGAAGAACGCAAGCAACTGTCCAACAATGACGTGAATTAGAGTGCTGTCGTCGTCTCCGATATCGCTCAATCCCGAGCACTCGATGATGACATCGTTGTTGCGGGCAACCTCGACGGGCACAGAGCCTCCAACGATCACCTTCATCAAACCAAGATCTTTGTCATCGATTTCGTGCAGCAGATCGCATTCATAGGCCCGAAGGGTCGGATCAGAAGATAAGAAACAGACGATCAAGGTGTCAGCGTTCGCAAAGCTCATCGGCCCGTGGCGGAATCCAAGATACGAGTCGCACAATGTCGCGACTGAACCTGCGGTCATCTCCAGCATCTTCAGAGCTGACTCACGCGCCGCTCCCAAGCGAGGTCCGCTGCCGAGAAATATGGCGCGGCGAAAGTTCATCGCGGAGATCCGTGAGGCTGTCCCGAAGTGTGACCGCAACAATTCACTTGCAACCTGGCTGAGCTTGACTGAGACGGCACGATATCGTTCCAGTGAATCAATCAGCCCAAGACAACGGGCGGCCAGTACCAGATTGGTAAAGCTGCTGGTCATAACCAGGCTGCGGTCGTTGGTCGCATCATCAAGTGCAATGACGTGGGCGTCAGGATGCTCACGAAACGTATCGGCGACGCGCCCTTCACGATTGCACGTGAGAACCAGGTGCCGAATTTGGCTTTCGTTTTCTAGCAGGCGTGCGATGGCTCCCATGCTCTCCGGACTGTCACCGGACCGTGCGAGGGAGACGGCCAGCAGTGGCCGGCCAGGAGGAACCGCAGCTTCACCGTAGGTCAGCAAAGTGCCTCCGCTGAGCACCTCGGTTACGATGTCCAGTTCGCGTCTCAATGCGGCCCGAACACAGTGGCCAGCAAATTCGGAGCTTCCCGAGCCCGTTAACACCAAAGCCCGAATTCCGCGAGCGCATTCGCGCAGTTTGGGTGCGCTAGCGATCATCGTTTCAGCGGTCTTCAACCACGTTGTGGGCTGCTGATAAATTTCCCGCAGCGTATGGAAGTATCCGCGACGGTTTTGTTCATCGGCTGACCGGGAAAGCAGTTCGGCAGCTTTGGGCTGACTCTCCGCCAAACCCTTAACCCAGCTCTGGTCAGCGAGCAATGCGCCTAACATCCAAAACTCCAGGGGCCCCTTTAGGCATGAAACGAAAAAGAAACTATAGCAAAGAAAAAGAAAATAACGAAAACGTTATTTTGAAAGATTTCCAGACCCGAGTCCGCCATCTCGTTGCCCCGGATCGAGTTCCGGAGTCGCAATGTCCACCGGCTGCGCTTTGGCATTCACTTTCCCGTGCCACACGCTGCCCCCGAACGTGGTCACATAAATGGCGTTCGCATCTTGCGGATCAGGTATGACGCGGTGACCCCACTTGAAATTGAATCCGGGTATTCGCTCCCAGCGCTCGCCGCTATTAGTCGACCTCCAGGCAGAGGACTCAAATCCCGAGGCATATAGGACCTTCGGATTCCGCGGATCAATGGTGACATCGTAAATGTGACGATCGCGATCAAGCGCTTGCCGCCACTTTTTGCCGCCGTCGTCAGACAGAAAAACTCCACCGCCGTCGCCGTGCATGCCTGCCGCCCGCGCCCAAGCCGCGAGGTAAAGCCGCTGCGGATTGTCGGGATCGACTGCCAGCCCATTCGGCCCATTCACGCCATCTGGTAACACCATTCGTTCCCAGTGCTCCGCTCCATCACGCGAGCGATAGATTGCCCCATCCCCGTCGTTTCCAATGCTGCCATCTTCTGAGCGTCGAGCGAGCACCGCGTAGAGCGTTCCTCTGGAATCCAGTACCACTCGCCACGCCTGCGGGACCGATTGTGTGATTCCGTTGTTTTTCAGCGCCCAACTTTGTCCCCCGTCCTTGCTTTTGTAAACTCCGCGCCCGAAGGCGGCCACGTAAAGCACGCGCGCGTCCGGCGAACTGTTTGGATCAAGGATGATGTGCGTCGGTGCAGTTTCTTCCATTCCGTTGTTCGATTTCGTCCATGTCTTCCCGCCGTCATTGCTGATGCAGGCGCCTCCCTTGTATGTAAGCTCGGAAGTATGCCGCCACATCTTTGGACGCGGCAGATCATGCGTCCCGCTGTTCACGCTCCACATGCGGCCGCGCACCTTGGGATCGAAGACCACCCAATAGGTCGTGTTTAACCATGCTTCGGGAACGCCGAACGTCGAACTCTGCCACGATTTCCCGCTGTCCTCACTTCGAAACAAGCCGATGTCGGTGTACGTGATGAATTGCCGGTTCGGATCGAAGGGATCGAAGTGAACTCCGTAATTTGTAGTCACGTCCAGCCCCGTGGACGTCCATTCGCCTCCAGGAATCTTCCGCGAGTACATTGCCGTCCAGTTCGCGCCGCCATCGCTCGTTTTCATGGTGCGGCCGAAGTCGGTACCATATACCAGGTTCGGGTCTTGCTCCGCGACGCCTAGCTCCAATGGATTCTCTGGCCAGCCTGGCCCAAGTCTCTCTGTGATCCAGGCGTCGTGAACGTTCGGCGCTGCCTTGCTGGACTCCTTCCACACTAGTTGCCAGTTCTTGCCGCCGTCGGTCGTTTTCGCCACGCCGAACCAGTTGCTGGAGTGCCCGCTAAGCTTGTTCAAGATCTGATTGCCTTCAATCAACTGGTTGTAGGATGCGTAGGCAATGTCCGGATGTCGAAGGCTCGTGGCCACTGCGCGGACCCTCGCGCCGTTTCCGGGCAGCGCACTCTCGCTCCAGTTGGCACCGCCATCGCGTGAGACGAACAAGCCTTTTGGCGAACCGGCGTACAACGTCGGCTTTCCGTCTCCCGCGAATCCCAGTGACACATCGGTAAGTTCGAACGGCGCAGGAAAACTCCGGAATCCGGACGAAGTCCTCACATCGATTGCGTGTTTTCCCGCGACATAGATTGTCGTGGCATCCTTAGTCGACTTCGGGTCAATCCAGATTCTCCTCGGCTGTTCGGATAGCCGATTCAATTCCTGCCAGGTATCTCCAGAGTCCCGCGACACAAAGAGCGAAAAGCTCTGATTCTTCCCTGCCACCACGTACAGGACGCGATGATCGGCGGGATCAATCGCAAGCGCCACAATCGTGCCCAGCGGATCGGGCTCGGCGATGACAGTCTCATCTGCATGGTCGGGATTCATTTTCACGCCCTTGAGCGCTGACGGCTTTGGATAAACCATCCTCCATGTTTCTCCGTCGTCTGTACTTCGCCATAACGCCTGGTTGCCTGCGTACATCGTCTTCGCATCAACTGGATCAAAGGCAAAATACTTCACAACGCCGCGCAAATTGAACATCCGCCAGTTCTGCCCGCCATCGTGGGTGATATACGACCCCGTCATGTCGCACGAGATCAGAACGGTATTGGGATCGTGCGGGCTGATCGTGGGATTGAACATCGCCCCGCCACCTCCTGGCCCAACTGGCGCGAAGTTTCCGGGCCTGCCTGCAGCGAAACTCAACGGCAGAAGGAAGAAAACGAAAATTACAGCCGCTGCTCTGTGCATTTGATTCTTTCTTTTACTTTCGATATCTTTTCTTTCACACTTTGCGGCACAAGTGCAATCCTTGTCAACGACTAAGTGCCCGCACAGTCGAATGCTATGAATCGCCGGTCAATGCTCAAGAGCGCGGCTCTGATTGCCGCTGCTGCGCCTGTAATCGCCTCGGCAGAGGACAGTTTGTGTGGGGGCCATTCACCTGCGTTTCCGGTCCGCAAACGCCTTGATCAAGGCCCCTTCGACATCGAGCAAGACGAGGGCTGGCGCACTGCGCTTTTCACTACACCTTCAGAAAAACCACTTCGCAATCCCGGACTCGGCCTAGTCGGCTACACGTGGGAAGAGAACGGTCCCGCGCTCGCGGTCCGCTCCGGCAAGCGCAAGCTGGCTGATGAGATCGAACAACTCGCCTCGCTTCGCTTCGTTGACGTGCTTTACATCCGCTGCGACTGGCGCAATGTGCAGTCGCGCCCCGGCCGCCTGGATCTCGACCCGGTCTGGCCGTTGACGCTCGATGCCGCGAAACGCCACGGTCTTCGCGTCGCGTTTCGGGTCCAGCTTTCCAATCCGGAATTTCAACCTCAGCAGATTGCCCTTCCTGAGTTCTTACGGTCGCGCGTTCCCCTGGTCAACATCGGCCACCTCGCCAAGCGCGAGAACCGCGATTTCGTCGAGCCACGCTACGATCACCCGGAATTCCGCCATGCCTTCACGGAACTCAATCAGCTTCTCGCCGCCGAATTCGATGGCAATCCTCTGATCGAGTGGGTGGACGTCATGCAGTACGGCTTCTGGGGAGAGGGCCACACCAGCAACCTGCCGAATCCGTTCCCCGATTACGCCACCGCTGAACGCACCTTTGTCGAAATGACCACGGAGCAGCTCGACGCCTGGAAGAGGACCCCACTGGCGGTCAACACGCAGCCCGACATCAGCCACGTTGGCAATCGCCGCATCATTGACGTCGCCATGCGCGGAGGTGCGTGGCTCCGCTCCGACAGCATCATCATCGAGGAGCCTATTCAGATCGATCAGCTCGCTAATCGGCCGCCCTGGCTGGCAGCGATTCTCGAGGACGGATACTTCCGCCAATACGACATCGCGAAACTCAAAGTTGATTCAGCCGGCGTCAATGAGATGGAGAACTACATGCTCCACAACCTCGACCTGCGGTCAAACTACTGGTCACTGTGGACCGAATCTGACAATCTCCGCGCGTACGACGAAAAGTATCCGCGCGGATTCGAACGTCTTCAGCCAAGGCTTGGCTATCGCCTACGGCCCGCGTGGGCCTGGCAGCGCAAGCGTTACGGAACATCCGAGTTGATCGTTGCTGTTGCCAATCGGGGTATTTCCGGCGTGCCGGGTATTTTGTGGCTCACGATCGAAAATCAGCAAACTGGATTGAAGATGTATGGCGCGCTTGATCCGGGCCAGCCACACGGGGGCGGTTTGCGCGAATGCGCGTTCGTTTTGCCTAAAGGATTCGCGGGCGTACTGCGCCTCTCAGCGCAACTCGAACTTCGGCCCGGAGTGCAGCCGCTGAATCCTGACGGCTCAATCAACATCGAGGTCCGACACAACGACGACCCCAACTGGCGAAAGGGAGTTTAAACTGACGCCGTTGCTCCGAAAGCAACAGAGTTGACCCTATACTGATGACCTCCACCGCGCCACCCACCCTGCGCCCTACCATCTCTCATCTTCGCTGGTGGATCGCCGCAATTCTGTTTCTTTCGACGATCATCAACTATCTCGATCGGCAGACGCTCTCGCTGCTCGCGCCATATCTCAAGCTTCAGTATCACTGGACGAATACTGACTATGCGTACATCGTCATCGCGTTCCGTATTGCCTATGCCATCGGCCAGACAGTTTTCGGCCGCCTCATGGATCGTATTGGCACTCGCCGCGGGCTCACTCTGACGGTTGCCTGCTATTCACTCGTATCACTTCTCACGCCTCTTGCCAGAGGACTCTACAGCTTCGGCCTATTTCGCTTTCTCCTGGGCGCGGGCGAATCCGCCAACTGGCCCGCCGCGACCAAGGCTGTCTCTGAGTGGTTCCCCAAGCAGGAGCGCGGTCTCGCGACTGCCTTCTTTGACAGCGGTTCTTCGGTCGGTGGCGCGATCGCGCCGTTCATCGTTCTGTCGATTTACTTCCGTTGGGGCTGGCGACCGGCTGTTGTCGTTCCAGGCCTACTCGGTTTTATCTGGATTATCCTTTGGCGAAAAATCTACCAGCCGCCGGATTCGCATCCACTCGTCACGGGCTCGGAGCGCGCAATGCTGGCCGAGGACAAACGCGATCTGGAAACGGCGATGTCGGCACGCCTCCGCTGGCGCGATCTTCTGAAGCTGCCGCAGACCTGGGGGACAATCGTAGCGCGCACTCTTACGGATCCCGTCTGGTTCTTCATCACAGACTGGTTCCCGATCTATCTAGTCGCGAAGGGCATTGACTTGCGCAACGGCATTCTCGCTATTTGGGTGCCGTTCATCGCCGCCGACCTTGGCAACTTCTCCGGGGGGATTGCCTCGGGCTGGCTGATCAAACGCGGATGGCCGCTGGGCCGAGCGCGAAAAGCAGTTGTCATCCTCGGCGGAATAGGCGTCATGCTGCTCATTCCCACAATCTTTACCACCACTCTCTATGTGATCACGTTGCTGTTTGCGCTGGCCACATTTTCGTACGCCGCCTTCAGCACAATCGCTAACGTCCTGCCCTCGGATCTATTTGAAAGCGGCTCCGTCGCCAGTGTCAGTGGATTCGGCGGCACTGGGTCCGGCATAGGCACGATTATCGCCTTCGAACTGATCGGGCACTACTCCGACCTGCGTCAGGGCATGGCCACACACGTGTTTGACCCAATCATCATCATCGCGGGCTTGATCCCATTCATTGGAATGCTGTTGGTTCTGGTGCTGGTAAGAAACACCAAGGCAACCAGAGAGGGCCTGGTTCGCCAAATATAATTGTGGCGCGTGCGCGTTGCGCCGCGAAAGATCCCCCGCAAAGTACGTTAACCCGTCCCTGCTTCCGTGACATCGGGCCTCAACAATCGCGCAGAGTCCTTATCCAGATAAACAACTGCATGTTCATGCGTCCGTAGAATAGATGCCGGTGCCATTGGACTGATCTCCCCCTGAAAGCACTTTGCTACGGCCTCGGCCTTGCGCGCGTCCGGAACAACGCAAATGATTTGCTTCGATTTCAAAATCTGTCGCACCGTCATGGAAATCGCGCGCCGCGGGACTTCGTCCAAATTCGCAAACCATCCCTCCCCTAATTGCTGCTTTCGGCACGCCTCATCGAGTTCTACGATGATGTACGCTTCCTCCGTCTCAAAATCTGCGGGAGGATCATTGAATGCGAGATGGCCATTCTCGCCAACGCCCGCGAAACATACATCAATTGGCGATTTGCGAATCTCTGCCGAAACTTGCGCAATTACCGCTTCCGGATCGTGTTCCCCGTTGAGCAGGTGATAGCAGTTGATCCCGGTCTTTTCGATCAGCCGCTCACGCAAATATCGACGAAAACTTGCCGGGTGCTCCCCCGAAATACCGATGTACTCATCAAGATGAAACATCTCGACCCGCTCCCACGCGATACCCGGTGCCTTCGTGAGCTCGTCCAAAAATTCAAACTGCGAAGCTCCTGTTGCTGCAATGATCCGCGCCTCGCCGCGCACAGCGATTGCCTCTCGAATGAGTCTTACGGCTTGTTTTGCGGCGGCTCCAGCCAAGGTTTTCTTGTCTGGGAAGATGGTCAGATGCATTGCTTGTCCTCGCGCTTTCCTTTCCAGGGATACAAACGATACAATTCGTAACCAAAGGAAAGGAATGTGCGATAGACTAACACGCATCTTCGTGAAAAGGAAAGCCCGCCGCTGACTATGCCCAACACAACGGCCCTCCCGCTGATCGACACCCTCGACCAACTCGAAGATCATCTTTCTGCTCCATCCGAGGAGGACGTCGCCGCGGTTTCTTTGCTCGACGGCGACATTCTCGTTCTGGGAGCCGCCGGTAAGATGGGCCCCAGCCTATGCCGGCTCGCTGCCCGCGCCATCGCTAAAGCGGAGCTGAGGAAGCGCGTCATCGCCGTCGCACGTTTCTCCGATACGCAGGTCCGTCGCGATCTGGAAAGATCCGGCGTCGAAACCGTCACGTGTGATCTGCTAGTACCGGGCGGGCTAGCGCAATTGCCGGAAGCGCCAAACGTCATCTTCATGGCGGCGCGCAAGTTTGGCACTAGCGGCTCCGAGCACCTCACCTGGGTAATGAACACTTTCCTGCCCGGCCTCGTTGCTGAGCGCTTTCGCAATTCGCGCATCGTCGCCTTCTCCACCGGCAACGTTTACCCGCTCGTTCCTGTGGGTTCTGGTGGCGCAACGGAGTCAACTCCTGTCGCTCCTATTGGTGAATATGCACAGTCCGCTCTCGGCCGCGAGCGTATGTTCGAGTATGGGTCCGCGAAATGGGGCACGCCGGTCACGATCGTACGTCTGAACTACGCTGTTGAACTTCGTTATGGTGTCCTCGTTGATATCGGGTTAAACGTTTTCAACCGCGGGGCGGTCGATCTACACATGGGATATGTAAATGTCATCTGGCAGCGTGATGCCAACTCCATCTCGTTGCGCTCGCTCACGCATTGCCAGTCTCCACCGTTTGTTCTTAATCTCACCGGCCATGAAACCCTCGCGGTTCGAGATGTGGCCAATGAATTTGGCAAACGGTTCGGCATTGAGCCCATCTTTAGTGGACAAGAATCCGGCGAGGCCCTCCTGAGCAATGCTGCCAAAGCCCACGTTCTATTTGGTAAGGCGACCGTGTTACCAGATCAATTGATCGACTGGATTGCTCATTGGATCATGCACCACGGCGCCATTCTCAATAAGCCCACTCACTTTGAAGTCCAGGACGGAAAGTTCTGATGCACATTCGCGCCGAACTGCGAAGAGGCCTGGTAATTCCCGCGCATCCGCTCGCGCTCACCCACGAACGCAAGCTCGATGAGCGCCATCAGCGGGCACTCACGCGCTATTATTTGGCCGCGGGTGCGACGGGAATCGCCGTGGGCGTTCACACAACTCAGTTCACCATCCGCGATCCCAAATTCAGTTTGCTGCGTCCCGTCCTGGAGATCGCTGCGGAGGAAGCTCGCAAGCACGCTGTCGTGAAAATCGCCGGGGTCTGCGGAAAGATTAGGGAGGCCTCCGCCGAGGCCGAACTCGCCAAATCTCTTGGATACGATGCCGCCCTGCTCAGCCTCGCTGCACTGCGGGATGCTTCAGTTCCAGCGCTGCTCGATCAAATGCGCACAATTGCCTCAATCATTCCGATCATCGGCTTTTATCTTCAGCCTACGGTGGGCGGGCGGGTTCTTCCTTATGAGTTCTGGCGCGAGTTCTCAGAGATTCCTAACCTGGTCGCGATCAAAATCGCTCCTTTCAATCGCTATCAGACGCTCGACGTCGTACGAGCTGTGGTCGAAAGCGGTCGTGCCGATGAGATCGTGCTCTACACTGGCAACGACGACAATATCGTTGCCGACCTGCTCACGGAATTTGATTTTGCGGGCAAGCGTGCCCGCATAGTAGGAGGCCTGCTAGGTCACTGGGCAGTATGGACGCGCCGCGCAGTCGCGCTGGTTAACTGCATCAAGCAAGCGATTTCAGACCCGAAGCAAGATGCGTCCAATATGAAGACCTTGCTGACCATTGCTGCCCAGATCACGGACATGAACTCCGCTGTCTTCGACACACGCAATGATTTCCGCGGGTGCATCTCCGGCATTCACGAAGTTCTTCGCCGCCAAGGCTTGCTCGAAGGCCGCTGGTGTCTCGATCCGAATGAAGAACTATCTCCTGGCCAGAGTGAAGAACTTGACCGGGTCTGCCGCACGTATCCCGAACTCTGCTCTCCGGACGATACCTTCATTCGCGAAAATCTCGACGCCTGGCTACGGTAGCCGCCGAAGCGTGACAAACGGCCACGGAGCTGGTCTTTTTAGCCGATCTCAAACCCGGCAATTGCATACACGAGTTCATCACGTCCGCGGAAGCCCTCTCCACGGACCATCCGCGTCAACTGGCGCTTCGGCGTAAATCCCAGTTCGTTGGCTATTTCTATCGCAGTTCTGTTGTCGGGCAGCAGGTCCCAATACCATTCCCGGCACTGCCTCACTTCGGGCTCCCGCGAACGCAAGGCGCCCTTTACTTCTCGCTGCTGCTGCGTGAACTGGGAAAGCAAATCCCTTGCCGATTCCACATCACGCGCCACGCACGGCCCCAAATACGACGCGACTCTTCCAGTCCGCGTCATCAAAAACCCTGCTGCACTCCAAATAGATCTTCCTCGCGAAGCCAGTGCCTGCAGCAAAACACTTCGATCGACTCCAAAGGCTTTGGCATCCAAGTTGCGCCTATCTTCAAAGTCGGAGTAACCTGCTGCCCCGACTTCAGCGCATTCGGCGCCCCACCTCTCAACCGCCTGCTGACTCTTGAACCCGTATTTTTCATACAGGGGCTTGCCCTGTTCGGTCGCGTCCAGCTTCAACGTACGAATGTCTGCAGCATCCGCGCGCTGCAGCACGTGCTCAAGTAATCTCTTGGCAAATCCGCGGCCGCGAAACTCGGGATGCGTCAACACCATCCCGATCCATCCCAGTTGCTTCCCATAGCAGATCAATGTTGTCGTCGCCACTAACCGATCTTCTACCTCAAACCCAAAACATCCCTCTGGGGCGAGCCGCAGCAACATGCGCCAATCCTCTGCGGTCTGGTTCCATCCCGCGAATGCAGACAACTCCATGCCCGCCGCAATATCCGTAGCACCCAACTGGCGAATTTTTTCCATCGTCAACAACTCTCCAATTACAAATTGCGCAGTCCACAGGTTTCTACGGCGTCTTTTCGCCTCGTTTCCTGGTGATTGACACGTACCACGACGCGACTCGTGCATTCGCCTGCAACGGGCCTGTCTGGATTAAACTACACCACGGAAGTGAGCGAAATGTCGGATTATCGGCAATGCCCATTTCTCTGGAGACAAGCATGGGTGAGTCGGAACGAAAACCCGATCGTCGGACATTCCTATCGCAGTCAGCTGCAACGCTTGCCGGGGTCGCTTTGTCCAGCACGGCGTTGTCCTACGGAAACATCATGGGAGCGAATGACCGAATAGCGCTCTGCCATGTAGGGAACGGTAACCGGGGAGGCGACCTCGATCTGATCGTTTCCAAGCTCGCGTCAAGTCACAACGTGGAAATGAACTCGGTTTGCGACTTGTGGCGTCACAACCGCGAAAGAGCTGTTGCCACCAACACTAAGTACTACAGTCGCGCACCGCGTGCATTTCAGCACATCGAAGACGCGCTCGCCGACAAGCAGATTGATGCCGTAATTCTCTCCACGCCCGACCACTCGCATTCTCCACTGCTGAAAATGGCGGCCGATGCCGGCAAGCATGCCTATGTCGAGAAGCCAATGGGAAACGTCCTGGAAGAAGCCAAAGCTGCTCGCGATGCCGTGCTCCAAAGCAAAGTAGTCGTGCAGGTGGGAACACAGCACCGCAGCGAACCCTACCAGATTGCAGCGCACGACCTGGTACAGACCGGCGTGCTCGGCGATGTATCGAAGGTCGAGATGGTGTGGAACTATCACGGCCCGAGATGGCGCGGCCGCCCGGAGACGAAATTAATTCGCGAAGAGGACACCGACTGGCGAAAGTTTTTGATCAACAAACCGTATCGGCCGTTCGATCCCCAGGTCTACTGCGAGTTTCGGCTCTATAAGGAGTTCTCGAGCGGCATTCCCGATCAGTGGATGAGCCACGGCATCGATCTGGTGCACTGGTTCATGAATGATACGTTCCCGAAATCCGCGGTCGCTCACGGGGGAGTCTTTGCCTGGCATGACGGACGCGAGAATGCCGATACTTTCCAGACGTTGCTCGAGTATCCGAAGGGCTTTCTGGTGAGCTACTCGACGAGCTTTGGTAATGATGCTCCGGGATTCACGCGCTTCATGGGCAAGAAGGCAACCCTCTTCAACTTTGGTGGCGAGGGCAGCCCGCGGTATCAGCTAGTCGATGAGAAGGGCACGCACGAAAACAATCCAGACATCGACAAGCAGCGCGCTTCGAAATACGTGTTGCTGCCCGGTGAAACCGAGCTCCCACCGATGGGGATTGATGACCTCACGCTCGGTCACATGACAAACTGGTTTGAATGCATGCGCTCGCGTCGGCAGCCACATTGCACCGTGCGCGAGGGTTTCGCACACTCGGTCGCGTGCATGATGGCCACCGAGGCTTACTGGTCGGGACGGAAGCAGTATTGGAATACGGCCACTGAGACGTTCTCCGATCGGCCACCAGGAGCGTGAAGTTGCAAACGCTTCACAACAGATACCGCAGCGCCTGCTCGATCAGGGCAGCAGTAGGCGCGTATGGATCTCCCGGCTCGTCGACCTCCATTGAGCAGTAGCCGCGGTAGCCGCTTGCTTTCAGAATCCCGAAGGTTTTCTGCATGTCAATGTTGAAGCGCTTGCCCTTATCGTCGACTTCTCCATCTTTCACATGGCAGATGCAGTAGGCGTGACGGAACATGGCCTCGACTGCCCGGTAGTTGAAGTCGGCGTTGCCCGTCATCATGGAATTTGCGAAGTCCGGAAGCGCGTGTAGGAATGGATCGTTCACGGCTTCAATCACTTTCACCAAGAAGAAGGCGTCTTCGCTCATCAAGTCGTCGTTCTCGAGATTCACGACGACATTCTTGCTGCTCGCGTAGCCGACCACGTCGCCAAGGCTTTCTGCTGTGCGTTGAACATCCGGCGACGAATTTTTGGCGCGGCTGATGTGCACGCGAATGCTGGGGCAGCCGATCTGCACCGCGACGTCCACGAATTGTTCCGCATGGATAATCGCCTGCTTGCGGGCGGCGAGGTCACGATCGTAGTAGCTACGGTCGGCATCGACGGCAATGTCCACAGCTTTGGCATTGACAGTGCGTAATGCTTCTCGAAATTGGGCAAGATAGTCGTTCGTGAGGGAGCTGAAGTGTCGGCTCAGCGGCTCAATGTTGCGAACGTTAAACTTTTTGACGACCTCGGCGGCGAAGTCTTTCAGGTCCATGCCGGGCAGTTTGGGATCGCGGTCGCGATTGCCAGGGGCATTGATGTATGCGCGAAACGGGTACGAGGCCACCGCGATGCGGTCGCGTGGTGCGCTTGGGAATTCAATCTGCGGCTTGGCGTCGGCAAAAGCGCTGTGGCTGATTCCGGCGAAGGCACTGCCGGCAGCAAGGGCCCACGAGTGGGCAACGAACCTACGTCGTGTCATCAGGTTCATGGGCGAAGGGATTATAGCTGAGGTTCGCACCGCCGAGATTTGCGGGGAGTTGCATTGGCCTACGTGGCTTGTTCCCGCCTTGAGCGGCAAGTGGAATATTTCTAACTGTTGCAAAAGCGATCTCCTCTTCACGCTATTTGCAAAAGGTGTAACGTAAATGCGACGCTACTCGCCTGACCGGTTGGTGAAACGAGTGGAGAAGAGCCATGCGAATTGAGAAAAAACAAAGAAGTATTTCTCGCCGAAGCTTCTTGAAGCAGAGTGTGGCCGGCAGCGCCGGCGTACTGGTTGCGGACGGACTTTTGAGTGCCGAAACCAGAGCTCAGGAGAAAGGAGACCGGGTCACAAAAAATTCAGGCGCGACAATGATGGACGTTCCATTTGGGGCGAGAGAGCGGGTACGACTGGGGATCATTGGGGTTGGCGGGCGAGGCAGTAGTCTTGTACGGGACCTGCTCGCGGTCGAAAATGTTGAGGTAAAAGCCATCTGCGACCTAGTGCCCGAAAAGGTGGCGCGCGCGCAGAAAGCGGTCACGGACGTTGGGCAGCCTCAGCCAGCAGGGTTCAGCAAAGGCGAATGGGATTTCAAGAATCTAACTCAGCTCGATTTGGACATCGTTTACGTCGCGACGCCCTGGAACTGGCACGTCCCGATGGCGGTCAGCGCCATGAAGAATGGTAAGCACGCTGCAGTCGAGGTTCCGGCATGCACAACTCTCGACGAGTGCTGGGAACTGGTGAACACGTCAGAAAGCACGCGTCAGCACTGCGTCATTCTCGAGAACTGCTGTTATGGCTCAACGGAGATGATGGTGCAGGCGATGATTAGGGACGGAGTGTTCGGCGAGTTGGCACACGCAGAAGCAGCATATCTCCATGACCTGCGGAGCATTCTCACAGCAAATGAAGGCGAGGGATTGTGGCGACGGTTTCCGCACATGCAACGGAATGGAAACTTATATCCAACACATGGATTGGGTCCCGTCGCGCATTACTTCAATATTCATCGTGGAGACCGGTTCGACTACATGGTTTCCGTCAGTTCCACGGAGGCGTCGCTCAGCGAATATGTAAAAACAAGATTCCCTGAAACAGATCCAAAACGGCGGGAAAAGTACGTTTGTGGCGATATGAACACGAGCGTAATTAAGACGCTGAAGGGCCGAACCATTCTTCTCCAGCATAACGTTGTCAGTCCCCGGCCTTATAGCCGCTTGAATTCGATCTCAGGCACAAAGGGCGCATTCGCAGACTATCCGGGGCGTGTGTTTGTAGACGGACAGAAGGAGGAAGAATGGCAGGCAGTGGATAGCTTTCGGGAGAAATACGAAGATCCGCTTTGGAAAGAAACGGGTGAGATGGCCCGCAAAACTGGCGGCCACGGCGGCATGGACTACGTGATGAATTACCGCTTGATGGAATGCCTGAAACGTGGCCTGCCTCCCGACATAGACGTTTATGACGCAGCTGCCTGGAGCGCTCCGACGCCCTTAAGTGAAGCGTCAGTAGCTGCCCATGGCGCTCCACAAAAATTTCCCGATTTTACGCGGGGTGGTTGGGATAAGCGTGCGAGTAAGGACTTCGCGAGGACCTGACGGTTCACATTGATTCTGCTGATTGAGGGCGGCTGTCATGGCCGAATTGGCACAGCTTGAAAGTACGGCGCTGAGAGCGCCAGAAAGAAGATCGGAAGCGAGTACCCGTCTGGTTTCAATGGACGCGTTCCGTGGCCTGGTCATGGTACTGATGCTCGCCGAGGTGATGCGCCTTCCTGAGGTGGCACAGGCTTTTCCCCACAGCCTCTTTTGGAGAATCGTCGGATTTAACACGGAGCACGTGGAGTGGCAAGGGTGCTCGCTGCACGATCTCATCCAGCCGGCATTTTCCTTCTTGGTTGGAGCGGCGCTTCCCTTTTCGATCGCGAGTCGCACACGAAAAGGACAGAATTTCGGTCAGATGCTTGGCCACGCCGTCTGGCGGGCTTTGTTATTGATCGTTCTAGGCATTTTTCTGCGCTCGCTTCATTCGCCCCGGACTTACTTCACGTTCGAAGACACACTCACCCAGATCGGATTAGGGTACGTGTTTCTTTTTGTGCTTGGATTCAGTCGGGTACGAACGCAGGTGATTACGTTTGCGCTGATCATGGTTTTGTTCTGGGCGGCATTTGCACTTTACCCGGCACCAGCAGCGAATTTCGATTATGCGCGGGTTGGAGTTCTACCGAGCTGGGAGCACAATTACACCGGATTTTTCGCCCACTGGAACAAAAATTCGAATCTTTCGTGGGCATTCGACGTTTGGTTCCTGAATCTCTTTCCGCGGGAACAGCCGTTCGTTTTCAACCAAGGCGGCTGGTCAACCTTGAGCTTCATTCCGACGTTGGGGACGATGATTCTCGGGCTTCTGACCGGCGAATGGCTTAAGAGCAACCGATCCAAAATACAAAAACTGCAAGGGATGGCAATCGCTGGCCTAGGCTTGCTATTGCTTGGGCTGGTTCTGCAGTGGGCGGGCGTTTGCCCCATCGCCAAAAGAGTATGGACGTCGTCTTACACGCTCTACAGCGGCGGCTGGGTCCTGCTGATGCTGTCCGGTTTCTACGCTCTTATCGACTGGAAAGGATGGCGCGGCTGGGCGTTCCCGCTGGTTGTGGTGGGAATGAACTCAATAGCAATCTACGTAATGAGCTGGACGATGAAGGGATTCATCGGCGACTCCCTCGACCGGCATTTCAGTAGCGTATTCGGTGTGGCGGGAGCTACTTTTCAGCCAGTGCTTCATGGTTTTGGGGTGTTAGTAGTTTTTTGGTGCATCCTGTTCTGGATGTACCGGAAGAAGATCTTTTTGAGAATATGAGCGAATACACACCGTTTTGAAGGTTGACCGCAAGCTTCTTGTATAGTGCGGAATCTTGATTTTGGAGCGTCGTGTTCGGAGTCCGGATCAGCTGGCATGCACTCTTCACTTGCGGCATTGCCACATTTCCTAGCAAATCCAGCATCTGTAAGCGGGTGGAATTCGCAAAGGCTTTGCAAATACGTGCCTGACGGTCAAGAACTTCCGCCTGTATAGCGGCACTGCTTTTGTCTTTTCTTCTGGCCAAGACGAGCAGTTCCTATGCGGAGATGGCGTGGGATTCGCTTATGTCCCCCGCGAAACATCAATCTCTTCCGACGCTAGGCGAACATCGGCGCTGGTCACAGAGTGTTCACAATAAACCGGCCACTCTGATCAGTTAAGTTATTGACGAACCAAGGACTTAAGCTGGTTGTGCGCAGCCCTGAAAAGGCTGGCGTCGGCGGTTCAACTCCGTCCCTGGCCACCACATTTTCAATCACTTAGAAGCCTGCTGGTCACTTGGTCACACTCGGTCACAATTCAATTCACTAAACGGCTGAGTCGATCCACAGCGCGCTGCTGGCTTTCGGGCACGAACTGCTGGTAGATGTCCAGCGTAGTGCTCGAACGCGAGTGCCGCATTTGTGCTTGTGTGTCCTTCACGCCGGCGCCGGCCATCTTCAGCCAGGTCGCATGAGATGTTCGCGGGCTTCTCCAATTCACCCAGGGCAACTGCATAACGTACAGATGGCGCAATGGTTCTCATTGCGCCCGAACCTTCAGTACGTGATCAATCCAGGGGGCACCGGAAAGATTCCGGGCGCATTTGTCATTGGTCTGTCCACGAGCGTGACTTTCTGAGTAAATGGTTGTTTTGATTGGAACGCGATCATGTCGTAACAGAGTCCTCTTAGCTAGCTTTTAGCAGTTCTGGATGGAACCTTTGTAGCCATGCAACGGTAGTGTCCTTCAATTCGTTCGCGAGAGTGATCATTGCTTCCAATTCTTGGTTTGATACTGCACCAGCAACGTCATAAACCGATTTGTTTCTCTTATTGTTGAAGGTCTTGAATCTCTGAATGATCTTGGAACCGGCCTTCACGGTGAGTTCGAGCGACTCAATTGTCTTAACGTGATGACCCGCTTGGGTGACGGTGCGGTGACCCGAGGCGCGGAGCGCTGTTGTAGCGACGCAGAGCGCCGCGTTGAATGCCGCGATGAATCTAAGATCGGTCGATACCGCTGCGACTCTTGAATCGGCGAGGCTACGTTCCACAATTCCCAGAAGATCTTTGATTTCACCGGGGCTAGTCGGTTCCTGCCTTAGCCAACCGTACTCCACCCACTTTTCTAAGCTCATCCTCGTCTCCCAGCAAAAACGCCTTTTGACCCTTGAGCACGGAGTTCAAAAAGTGATTCCCGCTCGCAAGCTTGGACTTGAATTCCGCGACAGAATATACGGTTGGGTTTATAGGGCGACCGAGGCCTTTCTCGACGGTAGACAGCCGCGAGAGTACATCGTTAAGTGTGGCCTTCCCAACAACCATTAGATCAACGTCGCTTTGGGCGGTTTCTTCTTCGCGTGCCACCGACCCGTAAACAAACGCCACAACAATTCGTTTCGAGAGCGGCTGCAGAGCTGATCGAAGAACGCTGAAGACGCCAATCGTCTTGTTGACCAGAGCCTGCAAGTCTTTAAAGATGGGAGCGCTTCGGTTAGCCTGATAAAAAACCTGACTACCCAAAGAGTTGCGAACGATGAGTCCCACTTTCGAAAGGTTTTCAAGCTCTCGTTGAACCGCGCCAATACTGGCATCCACTTCCCGTGCAATCTGGCGTGTATAGAAGGTCTGATCGGCGTGGCCATAGAGCAGGGCCAGGATGGCTCCTCTCGTACGGCCGAATAGAAGATCCGCCAAACCGGTCGCTGTACTCATTTAGAGAACAATTGTACTCAATATGAGAACACACTTCAAGGCTTTCGTTTCCAGATCAAGAACTTATCGCGGTCCTGATATCTAAAGGGTTCAAAGAACTTGCGTGACCCACCTCGGCGACCTTTCAGTCCGCTCTCAATCCGCATCTAGAAACTGGTAGCAATGAGACCAACGCATACGTCCATGTCCTAGCTAGAAGAACTTATCTTGAACTGTCTTCCAATTCAGTCCGCTGGCAGTCCGTTTTTGTCTGGCGCATGGCTGAGAATCGCTTGGGCGCGAAGGGCGAGTGCGAAGATCCCAGCTTTCAAGCCCCTTGTATCCAACACAATTCATGCTCGGCGGGCAGTTGGTACCGGTTTCTTTCAGTCACAAATGGGATTCATTAGTTTACCCAGCCCCTCCAGATCCACTTCGACAATCTCGCCGACCTTTATAAAGGATGGGGGTTGGCGAAACACGCCCACCCCGGCCGGCGTACCTGTCGCGATTACGTCCCCGGGTTCGAGCGTGATCGCGCCTAATATGAACTGGATGAGGTCGGGGATTTTGAAGATCAGATTTGAGGTGCTGGAGTCCTGCACAGTGGACCCATTCACGCGGGCTGTGACAATCTTCTGCTCGCGTTCCGTGAATGTAGAGGGTACATTCTGGGCCACAATTTCCGTGAAACGCCGGAAAGCTTCAAATCCCGCAAATGGCGTTGGGGGATGCAGAATACCGGTGATGGCATGCTCTTTCGCAGCCCGCACTCGTGTCGCGTCGGCGCCCACACTGATCGCCTCCAGCGCAACGTGTTCGGCCGCCCAGGTTAGAAGAGCGCGGGACTGCTGGAGTTTTGAGTTCCCGCATGGTTGCTAGCCGCTGATCATTGACGTCTACTACGAGGACATCGCGGCTGCCGATTCTTCGCGAGGTCATGAGGGCAAGCGCACCCATGGTCCCAGCACCCACAATCGCCAAGCGGGAAAAAGGTGCAGGCTCGACCAAACGAAACAGATGAACAATGTTGGCCAAGGGCTCAGCCAACACCGCCCGCGTGGCGGGCAGCGATTCAGGGACCTCATGGATTTGACTAGGCGGCAGCGACACGAATTCCGCAAACGCACCCTGAGTCTGGCCCAGTCCCAAGAGTCGCCAAGACTCGCAAAGATTCTGATGTCCCGAGAGACACGCATTACAGCTGCCGCAGCTGATCAAGGGATTGGCGACTACCCGGCGCCCATCATTCAGTCTACCCAACAGTTCGTGCCCAAGAATCAACGGAGGTTTCCGAAGTGCGCTGTGGCCAAGAAAGCCCGAGAGATCGGATCCGCACACACCCGCCACTTCGATGGCAACCTGCGTCTCGTTGCCGCCGATCCCCGGTCGACTCCAGTGCTGAAGCTCGACTTTGCCGGGGGCCGTATAGACCAGTGCTCTCATTTTCTGAACAGTATATCCGCGCCGAGCTTTATCTTTGGAAGTCGTTCGCGGCGAGCTTCGAATGTGCGGCTAGAATTGCTTCACCCCCGTGACCTGGATGATCATGGGCTCAGCGCGATGGTGGACCGATCGAGGAGATGAGACCGGGTGACGTGGTCTGGTTCTCGCACGGCGAGAAGCGCTGCCATGGCGCCACGCCGACCACTGCCATGACGCACATCGCTATTCAGGAAAAACAAGGATGGGAAGGTGGTCGACTGGATTGAGCAGGTTACCAACGAGCAATACTGCAAGTGGTTCGGTGACGATCTTCCAACAAGCGAAGGAGTGAACAATGCCTCACGTTATCGTCAAGCTCTGGCCTGGGAAATCCGAACAACAAAAGACTCGTCTAGCTGAAGCAATCACCAAGGAGGTCATGGAAATTCTGCATTATGGTGAGGAGTCGGTTTCGGTAGCGATGGAAGAGATCAAGTCTAAGGATTGGGTAGAAAAGGTGTACAAACCTGAAGTTAAGAACAAGTGGGATACGCTCTATAAGAAGCCAGGATACGATGAAAATGACCTGTGACTCAGTTGCAGACAACAGTATTGTCGAACTCGTGCGTCGAGCGATTCAGGACAGGTTAACTGGGCATCGCCCATCCATTAATGATCGCCCGGGCACTTCACATGAATTTTTCCGCCGCTTTTGAAAGTTCGAGAGGTTTATGAAGACGAGCTCGCCCGCAGACTGGCGGCCTTTGCATGCACAATGGCGTGTTTTGCATAGCCGAGATGCCGGCGAGCCTCTAAATTATCTACATGCACAACGTGCGATGTAAGGTACCGCTTTTCGATCGAGATGGCTGCTCAATTCTGAGCAAACTCATGAACAAGCACTTTCGCTTTTCGGGCAGCAATTTTTCGAGACTGGAAGAACTGGGAGTCCGTGCTTCTGTGGTCTTGCGCAGAGCCGGGCTTTCTCAGGGATTCATCGATCAACCGCGCCTGCTCCTCAAGACGGAGGAACTCTTTGCCTTGTGGCGTGCCGTGGGCGAAATCAGCACCGATCCGGGCATTGGCTTACTGCTTGGAACAGAAAGCAAGACGGAGCGATTTCACCCCGTCGGGCTCGCCGCTCTCTCATCAGAGAACTTCGGCGCAGCCATAGACCAAATGGCTCGCTACAAGCAGCTCACCTGCCCGGAAGAGATCCTGCAAGAAAAGGATGACAAAGAGTGGAGTATCGAATTCCGCTGGCTACTTGCTAACGAAGTCGAGCCACCGGTGCTGATCGAATGCTGCTTCGCTTGGGTGCTCTCGCTGGCTCGCCACGGCACCGGTACTCGCGTTTCGCCAATGCGTGTGGAGTTCGTAGAACCTCGCAGGCACGTGAAAACGATTGAGCGCCACTTTGGTTGTGAAGCGGTTTGCGGGGCGCCGCGCAACGCGATTGTATTCCGTGCCGCCGACACACAAAGACAGTTCGTCACTCGGAATGCCGAGCTCCTAGCCATGCTTGCGCCGCAGTTTGAAGAAGGACTAAAACAAGAAAACCCTGACGAGAACTTCGCGGATCGAGTGCGCGTCGCGATACAGCAAAAACTCACAGGCCAGCGCCCAACTATTGAAGACATCGCCGGCACACTGCATGTCAGCTCGCGCACTCTACAGCGGCGTTTGCAAGAGGAAGGGCTGAATTTTCAGCTGGTTTTGGAAGAAGCTCGCCACCAGCTCGCTCGCTACTATCTCAACAATTCTGTCCTTGAGTTGAATGAAGCTGCCTACTTGCTCGGCTATGAGGACGCGAACTCGTTCGTCCGCGCCTTCCGCACCTGGGAAGGGGTTCCACCGGCTCGTTGGCGAGAACAACAGCGCGCGCGAGTGGCGTCATAACTGGCGGATCTATGAAAGGAGAAATAATGCAAAAACGCAAGCTCGGAAAAAGCAATCTTGAAGTTTCGGCCATCGGGCTCGGGTGCATGGGGCTGAGTTTTGGCTATGGCCCAGCCGTAGACAAGCAGCAAGGGATCTCGCTGATCAGAGCAGCTGTCGAACGCGGCGTAACTTTCGTCGATACTGCCGAAGTCTATGGTCCATTCACAAATGAAGAATTGGTGGGCGAAGCGCTGGCTCCATTTCGTGACCAGGTAGTGATCGCCACTAAGTTCGGGTTCAAAATCGAGAATGGCAAACAGGCTGGCTTGGACAGTCGTCCCGAACACATCAAAGAAGTGGCCGATGCATCGCTGAAGCGTCTCAAGACTGATCGGATTGACCTGTTGTATCAGCATCGCGTCGATCCCAATGTACCGATCGAGGATGTCGCCGGCGCCGTGAAGGACCTCATCCATCAAGGCAAGGTGAAGCACTTCGGACTCTCGGAGGCCGGAGTGAAAACCATCCGTCGCGCGCACGCCGTTCAGCCCGTCGCGGCACTTCAAAGCGAGTATTCGCTTTGGTGGAGAGAACCTGAAGCGGAAGTACTACCGACCCTCGAGGAACTCGGAATCGGGTTCGTTCCATTTAGCCCGCTGGGGAAGGGCTTCCTCACTGGCAAGATCAGCCAGGACACCCAGTTCGACAAGACCGACTTCCGCAACGTCGTTCCTCGCTTTACGCCGGAGAACCGAAAGGCGAATCAAGCTATGGTTGACCTGATTGGCCGGTTCGCGCAACAGAAGAAGGCGACCCCTGCCCAGGTCGCCCTTGCCTGGCTCCTCGCGCAAAAGCCATGGATCGTTCCGATCCCGGGTACGACCAAACTGCATCGCCTCGAAGAGAACATCGGAGGCGCTGCCCTCGAACTTATGCCCGACGATCTCCGGCAGCTCGAAAGCGCTGCGTCGAAAATTCCGGTCCAGGGAGAACGGTATCCCGAAGAACTGCAGAAATTAGTGGGCCGCTGAACTACCGCAAGGGAGTGAAGGCATTGAGAGAATGGGACGTGTTTCGACCCATGAATTACCGAATCGGGGGAGGAGATGAAACTGCTCGCCATAGTGGTCACGGCATTCTATTTACTCGCTGCTGCGGCCGCGTTTGCTCAAACGGCAGGCCCATTAGCCGCTGATGCTCGTCAGACTGCGTCACTGCAAGTCTCGCAGACCATCAAAGTAACGCGGAGTGGCTCGCAACCCTCCGCCAAAGACCCAGGCGAACACTTCACAGGTTCTGCAAGCATTGATCCTCTTTTCAACGAAAATCCACCCGCGCACACGTCTGGTGGCCGCGTCACTTTCGAAGCCGGAGCTCGCACAGCGTGGCACAGCCATCCTCTGGGGCAGACTTTGATCGTTACGGCTGGTACGGGCTGGGTTCAGCAGTGGGGCAGTCAAGTCGGGGAAATGCGGCAGGGTGACGTCGTCTGGATTCCGCCGGGCGTGAAACACTGGCACGGAGCTACGACCAGCGCGAGTATTACCCATATTGCTATTCAGGAAAGTCTCCATGGGAAGACTGTCGAATGGATGGAAAAGGTGAGCGACGACGAGTACAGGAATTCTCAGTCGACCTCAGGAGGAGTTACGGGCATGACTAAGGAGCCTTCTGCAGCGCAGAAACTGATCGGCGACTTCGACCCCAAGCTGGCTGAGCTAACGGACAACGTGCTGTTCCGCGATGTCTGGGAACGTCCAGAACTCTCGAAGCGCGAACGTAGTCTCATCACAGTCGCCGCCTTGATTGCTCTAAATCGGCCGGACCAGCTGCGATCTCACCTTCAACGGGCGCGCGCGAATGGCGTAACCAAAGACAAGACGAAGTGGTCGAGCTAATCACGCATTTGGCCTTTTACACAGGGTGGCCGAACGCGATAAATGCTGTCCCGATCGCCAGAGAGACGTTCAAGTAAGGACGTCCCCAGATTCCGTGGAGCAGGATCCTACGAGTTGTCACAGCAAAAAGGATTGAAGTTCTCATGAGCAATAACATCGCAGGAAAAGTCGTTGTCGTCACTGGCGCGAGCAGCGGGCTCGGCGAGGCCACTGCCAGGCTGGGGTGCAAGTGTCGCGCTGGGTGCGAGGCGGGTCGATCGCCTCAAGTCGCTGGCGGGTCAGTTGACCCAAGGTAGCGGCAAAGCAATTGCGGTAGCCACAGACGTAACCGACTCCGATTAGGTGAAACAGTTGGTGGACAAAGCTGTGCAGGCATTCGGGCGGATCGACGTCATGATCAACAACGCCGGGTTGATGCCGCACTCTCCACTCGAGCGTCTGAAGATCGACGACTGGAACCGCACGATAGATGTGAATATCAAGGGCGTGCTGTACGGAATTGCGGCTGCCTTGCCATACATGGAGCAGCAGAAGGCCGGACACATCATCAATGTCTCTTCTGTAGCTGGACATACGGTTCGTCCCGGCGGCGCAGTATATCCGGCGACCAAGGCTGCCGTGCGAGTCATATCCGAAGGATTGCGCCAGGAAGTGAAGCCCTACAACATCCGCACGACAGGGATCTCGCCCGGCGCCGGCGCCACCGAGCTGCCGAACAGTATTACCGAGCCGGACGTCGCAGAGGGCGTCCAAGAGTTCTACAAGGAGATTGCAATTCCGGCCGACTCGTTCGCGCAGGCAGTCGCCTACGCGATGAGCCAGCCGGAAGAGGTGGACATAAACGAAATCCTTTTCCGGCCTACACGCCGGGAGCTGTAAGCGCGGTTGGCTGCTTCTCGTAGGCGGTCGTGAGCGTTGGCCAGATTGGAGTAAGATTTGCAGCTGCTTTCACAATTTCATCTCGTCTTAACGGAGGTGTTTCGATGATTTCCTTCAGCGTGAACCGACTGCGCGTAAACCTCGATGTCGAACCCTCAACTCCTCTGCTCTGGGTCTTGCGGGATAACCTCGGTTTGACGGGAACCAAGTACGGTTGTGGCATGGCGCAATGTGGTGCTTGTACCGTCCACCTCAATGGTGAGGCGGTGAGGTCCTGCGTGGCGCCCGTGTCGCGTGCCGCCGGCAAGGAGGTGACGACCATCGAGGGGCTGTCGCCAGACCTGAGTCATCCGTTGCAACGCGCTTGGATTGCCGAAGATGTACCGCAGTGCGGCTATTGCCAATCCGGACAACTGATGAGCGCCGCCGTCCTGTTACGCGAAAAGCCACGACCGAGCGATGAAGACATTGACCAAGCGATGACAGGCAACATCTGTCGCTGCGGCACCTATCCTCGGATCCGAAGAGCGATTCACCGGGCTGCAGGCATGATGTCCACGGGAGCAGCAAAATGAGGACTCTTCAGATGGAACGGCGCGAATTCCTGAGGTTTTCAATGGCCGCCAGCGGCGGTTTGTTGATTGGCTTGTATCTTCCCGGCGCGAGCAAGCTGGCGGCCGCGGAGGACCGCTCGGGCAGTGCGTTCATGCCGAACGCTTTCCTGCGCATCGGCACCGACGAACGAGTCACAGTGATCGTGAACCACTCGGAGATGGGGCAAGGCGTTTATACCGCGTTGCCGATGTTGCTTGCCGAAGAGCTGGATGCGGACTGGAACAACGTTGCCTACGAATCGGCACCGGTCGATCCAAAGTACAACCATCCGGTCTTTGGGATGCAAATTACTGGAGGAAGTTCGAGCGTATGGTCTGGGTTTGAGCAATATCGCAATGCGGGAGCAGCCGCGCGCGCCATGTTGATGGCCGCCGCCGCGCAGCAATGGAACGCCGACCCGGCGACTCTGCGGACGGAATCCGGCGCCGTACTCGACGCCACGAATCGGAAGTTAAGATACGGTCAGCTCGCCGAAGCCGCTGCAAAGATGACCCCACCCGCAAAGGTCACTCTGAAAGACCCCAAGGCCTTCAAGCTGATCGGCACACCAGCAAAGCGGCTCGACACCCCTGAAAAAATAAATGGCAAAGCCGTCTTCGGGATTGACGTCAAGAATCCAGGAATGCTTACCGCGGTGGTTGCCCGCGCGCCTGTCTTTGGCGCAAAGGTGAAAAGCTTCGATGATTCTCGCGCCGGCAATATGCCAGGCGTGCGCAAGATCGTGGCAGTTCCTTCCGGCGTGGCCGTGGTTGCGGACTCTTTCTGGCAGGCGAAGGTGGCGCGCGATGCAGTTCGCATTGATTGGGATGAAGGCGAGATGCACGCCTTCAGCACGAGCCAGATGATGCAGCAATTTCGCGAGCAAGCTAAGTCGCCAGGCACGAGTGTACGCCGAGATGGTGATCCTGATGACGCGCTTGCCAAGGCTGCACAAAAGATCGAAGCGGTTTACGAGGTGCCTTATCTGTCCCATCTGATGATGGAGCCTCTGAACTGCGTCGTCGATCTGCGGGCAGACGCTTGCGAGATCTGGACCGGAACGCAGTTCCAGACGGTGGACCGTGCGGCCGCAGCCAAGGCCGCAGGCCTTCCCAACGAGAAGGTCCAGATCCATACCACCTTTCTTGGTGGAGGGTTCGGGCGTCGGGCTACTCCCCAGTCGGACTTCGTGGTGGAAGCCGTTCATGTGGCAAAGGCTGCGGGAGTTCCAGTGAAGGTCGTGTGGACGCGCGAAGACGATATGCAAGGCGGTTGGTATCGCCCGGCGTTTCTCCATGCCATCGTTGGCGGCGTCGATGCGAGTGGTAACCCGGTCAGCTGGAGATCGCGGCTGGTCGGTCAATCGATCATGTCGGGAACAATGTTCGAGGCCATGATGATGAAGGGAAAGGAATACGATCCGGCATCCGTCGAGGGTGTTGACGATCTTCCTTACGAAATTCCGAACCTGGCTGTCGAATCTCATCAGGCCAAGGTCGGCGTGCCGGTGCAATGGTGGCGATCGGTGGGCCACTCGCACACCGGGTTTGCCACGGAGTGTTTCATTGACGAACTCGCGGCGCTCGGACACAAGGATCCGTACCAGTTCAGGCGTTCTTTGCTGACGAAGCACCCACGGCACCTCGCGGTGCTCGATCTCGCTGCCCAAAAGGCAGGATGGGGTAAGCCCTTGCCGAAAGGCAGGGGGCAAGGCATTGCAGTGCACTTTGCGTTCGAAAGCTATAACGCGCAGGTGGCCGAAGTCTCAGTCACGGACGGCAAGGTCCGGGTGCATCGGATTGTTAGCGCGGTCGATTGCGGCCATTACGTTAACCCAGGCATCATTGCGGCCCAGTTGGAGGGCGGCGCAATCTTTGCTGCGTCGGCTGCGCTCTATCAGGAGCTCACATTCGAGAATGGGCGGTTGCAGCAGACGAATTTTCACACTTTTCCCGTGATGCGCATGAACGAATGTCCGGAAATTGAAACCCACATTGTGGAGAGCAATGAGAAGTCAGGCGGCATTGGGGAGCCGGGGGTTCCGTGCACAGCTCCCGCTATCGCGAACGCTGTGTTCGCTGCGACTGGGAAGCGGATCCGCAAGCTGCCGATCCGTATGACGGAGGCTGTATGAAGCACTCGCAAACTGCAGTCCTCTTAACTGTCGCTGTTCTGTTCTTCGCCGTAGGGATGTCGGTCTCACGTCCGATCAGCGCGGCGGAACGGCCTTCTGCTAAAGCGACGGCTTCTGGAACTCCGGCGGCAACCGGCGGAGCCCTCTTTGTCGAATTTGTGTCAGTTTTGCGCCATCCGCGCTGCATGAACTGCCATTCGCAGGGTGACTTCCCTCGCCAAGGAGACGATGGTCATCCACACAGCATGAACGTGCGGCGGGGGCCGCAAGGCCACGGGGTGACCGCTGAAAAGTGCAGCACTTGCCATCAGGACCACAATCTAGCGGGCGCACAAATGCCGCCCGGCGCGCCGAACTGGGGTCTTCCCCCGCCGACAACGCCGATGATCTGGCAAGGCCTCACGGACGCACAGATTTGCCGTGCGATCAAGGACCCGAAGCAAAATAAGAACCGTAATCTCGGTCAACTCGTCGAGCACCTCACGGAAGACAAATTGGCGGCGTGGGGCTGGAATCCTGGTGAAGGCCGGGACCCTATTCCGATGTCGCACGACGAGTTTGCAGCGAAGGTGAAACAGTGGCAGGCGGCCGGAGCGCCCTGCCCGGCCGATAACTCGGTTTTAGGTAAGCCACTGGTTCGACCAGTGAGACACGATGGGGTTTGACGGTGGGGTTTGACGGTTCCGGCATAACATCCTCCTCAAGGTAGCGTGATGAGAGTCCTTGCCCGGAGGATGTCATGTCTGACCTTTAGCCAAGCCTATCCCACTCGGAGTAGGACTGTAAACATCATGTTGTGTGTGTCCCCAAGCGACGGCGCAAAGTGATGTGCGGGCAAACACGTCATCATCTGGGGGAGATTTTCCACGCTCTGGCTCGGCAGAAGGAGTGCCCGATCCTGGAAGGGCATTTGATGCCGGACCGCGTGCACATGTACGTCGCGATTCAGCCCCAGCACCTGGCGGCCTCGGTGATTGGGTTTCTGAAAGGGAAGAGCGCGATTGCGGTGGCGCGATGGTGCGGGAAAGAACGAAACTTCACCGGGGAACCCTTACGGGCGCGCGGGTACGCCGTCTCCACCGTGGGTTTCGAACTGGAGCAGGTCCGCCAATACATCCGCGAACAAGAGGGCGCGGATGGAACCGGCGGAGAATTCTAAACTAGCAACCGAGGCCCGCATCGCGCGACGTCTAAAGGATTGAACCGACCGCCTTCGAGGCGGCCCAACCCATCAAGCCACCCGCTTCGCGGGGAGTGTCTGACTTATTTCTTGCTTCGAACTCGAGACCTCCCGTCCGGGAAGCCTGCTCAGTTGATTAATCAGATCATGTCGCGACTCCAATCGCGCTATCTGCGACAATAGTTCCAGTTCCCTATTCTCGCGAATGGCGCATACACGAGTGTCATTATTCTGCCGGCCCAGTTCGGTCACCATCGAGCCTGTTCAGTAGAGCAATCGCCCTCAACTCATCGAACAGGCGCTCCAGTTTCTTGCGCTTCCACCACATGGGTAGCCCCTTCGGCCTTACCCCTTTTTGGAGGCAGATCGGCAGCCTCTGTGCGGGAGATCCGGGCTATGATTCCATTTGAGATGACGGACCGCCGCAGACGGCGAGGCGGTATGCGAAATAATCCTGGACGATAACACAATCGTTATTACAATCAGGTTAGTGGAAATTGGCGGGTTCGACCGCCCGGAGCGCGTGGCCATCCCTGGCCGAAGGAACAAACCGCTAAGATGCAGGTGGAGAAGCGACAGGATGTGCGAAGAAGGTCTTGGGTATGTAGCCCGCCCGGAGATCTGGGAAAGAAAAACACAACAAGTGAGATCGAAGCGCCGAATCATATCTTCTTCGTGAGTTGAATTCAGGCCACTCGACCGGGCCATTCTCAGGCGGAAAGATCAATTGATTGCTGCAAAGACCCCCCGAAGCAGCATCAGCAGGTGCTTTCGAGTGGCTTTGACGGCGACCCCCTCGTATTCGAATCCCGGAAGGATCTGTATGCGCCTGTCGCGATGCAACTCGGAAAGAATCCGCGATCCCCATTCCGGCGTAGCCGGCAATCCGTAATGGCGCACCAGCGACCACCAAATGAACAACTCGTCATCGCTCACCAGCAGGAGTTTGCCATCGGCTTGCGCGTCGACCAGTTCCTGTGAACAGCTCACCAAGTGCCGCAACGGCCGCTTGCGACGCGTGATCGTGATTGAGCCACGGAAACATGTCTAAGAGCAATCTACTCTCTGTCGTGTTGCAGGCTGGCGACAAGATCACGGGGATTGCCCCGAAGTCAGAAGCCTTTGTCGGGCGACAAGGGCTTGTCCAGTTCAGCCGAGAGCAGGCTCACATTGGGCATGGCTCTTATTAGGATAATTTGTGTTCGGCAGAAATTCACAGATCGATCCTAAGTAGGCACAACCGGAACCGCCTGACTTTGCCCAAGACCGCGTAAGCTAGGGTGGAAAAAGCGCCGATCTGAACAATCTATTTCTCTGACTTCGTATTCTTTGGATTCTGCTTCAGGTCTTTCAGGTCTCTGCTGCGGCCTAGAGCCTGTTTGTTGGCTACAAGGTCGTCCAGTGAAATGAAGTGCACCGGAACCCCGAAGAAAGTGCTCGCGACCCTCTTTCTCCACGCATCCGGGAACTGGACGCCTGTGATTTCGGTCAGAATGTCGATGCGGACTGGAGCAATTCCAATCTGATAAACCACCTGCTTCTCGGTGAATGTCTCCGAAGTGATCCCATCATGCTCGAGGGGAGCGCCAAATTTCTTGAGCGCTCCGACCAGCCGCACGGAATTTTGCGGTGAATTGTGTGCCCACACGTCGAGATCTTTCGTATAACGTGGCTCGCCATATTTCATGACCGCGAAGCCGCCGACGATCAAATATTCAACCTCAAATTCGTTTAAGAGTTGTAGCAGTTCTTTGTAGTGCGGGTTTTCTGCCATGGCTGATTTCCTCAGCTAATTCCACCATCTCCCACGCAGCAGCGAAGATGGCTTCATCTCCCTGATCTTGCCAAAACTCGATGTCGAACGAACGATCTGGGAACCCGCGCTCTATCAATCGCGTTTTCCAGATTGAATCTTGAGGAATGCTCATTTCTCCTCGTCGGGGCGGTCCTTATTGCAGCATTTTGCTGAAGGGAATTCCCAGTTGCCGACGGAACGAAAACCTGGCAGCAGTTCGCCCGCAAAAAGCATTATCAGGATACCAGGCCCGAGGGCTCGATTTTCACTGCCTGCTGAGGAAGTGACAAGCATAGACTGCACCTATCAGAACGAAGCCACAATGATAGACCCAACTCGGCATCCGGAGCTCGCCGTTTTGAAACGCTCGGGAGGTATCTCTTCGCATCTGCAAAAGATCCGGGGAGTAGAATCTTGCTTCGTCTTCGTACGTTTCAAGGATCTGTCGCACGCGTTGACCAAAGGCCTGTGGTTACCGAAAACTCCGTCCCATCTGAAAACACAGAGGTCTGATCATTCGTGAGATCATCGTGGATACCACGATGAGCTCTCTTTTCGTCGCTCTTTTCGCTTTGGTGGCCTCCAGTTTTCGAACCCGTGCCGCCCTGGAGGCGGAGATCCTTGCGCTTCGTCACCAGCTTGCGGTTTGTCTTATGAGCGTCGCGCCAGACAGACAAACTGAGTCTACTTTCGTGAAAAATTGAAACCGAAGCCCTCGCTGGAAAAGCATAAACGAGAAACTGGATTTGCTGTCAAAGTCGGGTCAATTGGCGAGACCAGGACATTGCGCTCACAACGGGATTGTTGTTGCTATCGGTGCGATTTTTGTCAGCTGCGATAAGGTCTGCAAGTTCTGACGTGCTGACGATTCGACCGAGAAGCCAAGCGCATCCGAAAGGCGCTGCCGACCTTGCGTTCACTTGCTTTGCACCGTGCCCACAAAGAACCCCGAGACCGCGAAGTTGCGATCAAGGGTTTTTCGTCCACGGTGTCTGTCTCTCGAAGGCACTTCCGCAAAGAAGGTCTCGCCTTTCCCAAGCTGCGACGATTTATGAGCTTCGATACGCAGCAGGGCTTAGAATTATGACCTTTCCCTGTTAGCTGAGCATGAGGTTAGATGTCAAAGCCATGAAAAAACTTGTCGTCAGCCTTCTCTTGGTATTCAGTGACGCCCTGCTTTGGGGACAAGGCCAAAGCTCACCGGTCCAGCCAGCCACCAAGGCAGTGAGCGCGCAGGCATTTGAGCACCTCTCTGTCGATACCCCCAAAACTACCGTTCTCGGCAATGCCTTCGTTGCACCGAAGGGTTGGTCCATTCGCGTCAAGGGCCCGGCGACCATCCTCGAAGCGCCCGAGGGAGACTCCTGGGTCGCGCTCGTCGATGTGCAAGCCAAGGGGCCGGAGGAAGCGTTGGCTGCGGCTTGGCAGGCTTACAAGCCGGACGCGAAGTGGCCCGTCAAAGTCAGCAACGATCTCGCCGACAGAGATGGCTGGAGCCGACGTCGCGTTTACGAATACCTAACCTCGCCCAACGAGAAGCGTGGAGTGGAGGCACTCGTATATTACTCCGCATCGAATTGGACCGTCGTTGTAGAAGATATGGCGGATGCAGTCGCGGAGAAGCGCGGCGCTCAGGTTGCCCTCGTTCTTGGCCGCTTGCTACCCAAGGGCTACAGCCGCGAGTCGTTTGCCGGAAAGAAAGCGAATACTCTCGACCAGGCGCGCATTGCGGAACTGGGGCGCTTCGTCGAGCTGGGACAAAAGGTTCTGGGAGTGCCTGGAGTCGCTCTCGGCTTAGTACAAGACGGCAAGGGCGTCTTCGCTGATGGCTTTGGAATCAAGGAACTTGGTGGTACAGAGAAGCCAGACGGCGACACTTTGTTCATGGTGGCCTCGAATACGAAGGCGATGACAACACTGTTGCTTGCCAAACTCGTCGATGAACACCGCATGAGTTGGGAGACGCCGGTCACAACATTGCTTCCAACTTTTCGGCTCGGCGACGCCGAGACAACGCGTAGTGTTCTTGTCAAACATCTAATTTGCGCCTGCACAGGCATGCCGCGCCAGGATCTGGAATGGATCTTCGAATACGGAAACATGACGCCCGAGAGCTCGCTCGTTCTTCTCGGGACCATGCAGCCAACCTCCAAGTTCGGTGAACTCTTCCAGTATTCCAATCTCATGGCCGCAGCCGCAGGGTACACCGGTGCTTACGTGATGTATCCCCAGATGGAATTCGGCGCCGCTTACGATCGAGCCATGCAATTGTCTGTATTCGATCCGCTCCAGATGAAGGCGACGACCTTCGACTTCGGGCGTGCACGCTCCAATAACCATGCAACGGCGCACTCGCCGGACGTCGACGGAAAGCCCGCCAAGGCGTTGACGGCCATCAACTCCGCCGTCATACCCCTGCGCCCCGCCGGAGGGGCTTGGAGCAGCGTGCGCGACATGTTGAAATACGTCTCCATGGAACTTGCGGAAGGCAAGCTTGCCGATGGAAATACCTACATTTCCAAGGAACCGTTGCTCGAACGGCGCGCTCCCCAGGTTTTTATCGGCAAAGACGTCTCCTACGGCATGGGCCTGATGGTCGACACGACCTACGGAATACCCGTCATTCATCACGGCGGCGACCTGACGGGATATCACAGCGACATGATCTGGCTGCCCCAGCAAAACGTCGGCGCTGTCATCCTGACGAACGGCGACCCCGGGTGGCTGCTTCGCGACCGCATCAGACGCAAGTTGCTCGAGATCCTTTTCGACGGACACCCTGAGGCCGAAGCGCTTCTCAATGCCGACGCCAAAAATTTCTATACCAGTCTCGCCGCCGATCGCAAACTGCTCACCATCCCAGCTGATGCGCACGAACGTGCTAAGCTCGCCAAACACTATGCTAATTCGGCACTCGGAGAAATCGCTGTTAGCACGTCAGGCGCTTCGACGATCTTTGATTTTGGCGAGTGGAAAAGCGAAGTAGCCAGCCGCCAAAACCCCGATGGCACAATTTCCTTCATCACCATTGCACCCGGTGTCATAGGTGCTGAGTTTGTAGTGGGTTCCGGATCCAAGCGAACGTTGACCATCAGGGACGCGCAGCACGAATACATATTCGAAGAGCGTTGAGGAATGGCTGGCGACATCTGGACGGCGCCTCCGAGATGCCGGGGGCTCTTGCGCCCCCTGCGTGGGATACACCTGAATTCAGGCTCTGGTCGGGCGTTTTTAGCCGGTCAACCCATCCGCCGTCACCGAGCAAACTCTCCATTCTTCAGGAGTTCTCAAATCGCCGCATTGCCGTTGCTGTAATTCTGCAGGGCGTAACTCACCCGGAGGTCCTGCAGCAGCCAACTATGGGATCGTTCAAAGGCGATGATGCCGCTTTAGAAGTATTTTTTCCGGCGGCAAAGTCTCGTGAAAACCACGATGTAGATTTGTTGCTATTCTTAAAATAAGACCTGCGATCCTATGTGCCGAGTCAATCGTCTCGCGCAGCGCCTGCTTTGGGCGGACGGACGTGTCGCCCCTGTCAACAATGTATTTTTCGTCCGCTTCTCCACCTTTGTGCTCGTACACATGTCGAAATTCTCAGGTTCTCAGATTCTTGGTCAGGGACTCGTTGAGTTGGTGAAACGACCTAGCTTAGCTAGGCAGAGTCCGTTCGCTTTGCTCGCCAGAATAGATTTATCAAGGCGAAGCTTTGGCTCTCTTAAGGTAGTTACTGTATGCCTGCATTTTTCCAGCCTCCCGGATTCCCTTGCTAAACGGGCGAGGTTTAGGGCCGCCAGCCGATGGGAGAGGCGGCGTAAAGACTAAAGAGGGAAGTACAGATGCGTATGCGGCGACTGTGCCAGCAGATCTAGCTCGCAGGAGAAAAACATGTGGATGAGGTCGTGCGCTGTTTGTAAAGCTCTTTTGCGCAAGCTCCGGTTGTGTGATTCCGTGCGCTGTCATTGCGGATGGATATGGTAGGGCTATAGGAGTTCGAAAACCGATTGCAGCGGTGTAGTAATGGACCACCTTCACCAAAAATGGAAGATCTGAGCGAGACGCATTGCGACTTCGAGCGCGAGAGATTGGAACTGCCGTCGAGTCGCACTATCTCTCTGCTCCAGTTGATGTCCTTCTCCACAGGGTTCCACGTCGGGTATGGAGAATCCGCGCATAACACGGGAGCAGCTTCTGCATTGGGCGGATATATACTCGAAGCACCGACAGTCGAGGCAGCCGCACTGTTCGATAGCGCCTTCACGCTGGAACTTTAGGTCGTTCCTTCCTGCGACACCGTCAGCGCTTGAGCGCTTGCCATCGTTCGGGATGCGCCTGTCCCGCTGAAGAGGCCGGGGATCATCATATCCCGAGCGGATTGATGTGAGCCGTTCTGTGGTGAACAGGATGTGCGTTGTCCACTACAGGCGCCCAGTCCAGTACTCCAGTCGACTGCTACCGTCAGCGACGGCCCAGATTGTGATTACGGATTCTTGCTCCGAATAAATGATCGAAAAAGGAAATCGCCAAAGCAGGAATCGTCTGGCGTTCTACTTACCCAGCAGCCAGCGTTCGGGTGCATCACGGATCGTGTCGACAGCTCGGCGCAGTTCTTCGATGAAGTCCACGGCCGCTTTGGGAGTGCGCTTCCGATACCAAGCGACTCCGCCCTTCACGTCCGAGATTGCACCCTGGTGATACTCAACGGGCTTTGCGCTCATTCACCATGGCCAGCAGCTCGCGGTGCAGTTGTTCCCAAGGGACGGTGACAGCTTTCCTCGTCATCTGGGGGAGATTTTCCACGCTCTGGCTCGGCAGAAGGAGTGCCAGATCCTGGAAGGGCATTTGATGCCGGACCGCGTGCACATGTGCATCGCGATTCGGCCCCAGCACCCGGTGGCCTCGGTGATGGAGTTTCTGAAAGGGAAGAGCGCGATTGCGGTGGCGCGATTGTGCGGGAAAGAACGAAACTTTACCGGGGAACCCTTACGGGCGCCCGGTACGCCGTCTCCACCGTGGGTTTCGAACTGGAGCAGGTCCGCCAATACATCCGCGAACAAGAGGGCGCGGATGGAACCGGCGGAGAATTCTAAACTAGCAACGGAGGGTCGCATCGCGCGACGTCTGACGTCTAAAGGATTGAACCGACCGCCTTCGAGGCGGCCTAACCCATCAAGCCACCCGCTTCGCGGGGTGTCTGACTTTCCTCCCCTCCCGCCGCGTTGAGCCAGCCACCGCGCGCGGTATGATGGAGATCGGCTTTGCACAGAGCGTCTCCGCATGATCGCCCTTCTCACCATCGTAGCTGTGGGATTTTTTCTCGGGATGCGTCACGCCACCGATCCTGACCATGTCATCGCCGTTGGCACGATCGTCACTCGCGAGCACAACGTCAAGCGCTCCGCATGGATCGGGGCCGCTTGGGGCCTCGGCCACACCATGACGATTCTCGCCGTAGGTGGCGCCATCATTCTGTTTCGAATTACCCTGCCGCCGCGCTTGGGCTTGGCAATGGAGCTCGCCGTAGGCGTCATGCTCATCGTGCTCGGCATCAGAAATCTTAGCGGCCTGTTCATTTGGTCGGCGCAGAAAGCGCTGGCGGCCAATCCCGGTCTCGATCAAGGCGCCGCTCAATATCACTCGCATGGCGATTACGTCCACGTGCACGGCGAAGCTCACGCTCACACTCATCCGCACGATCCACAACATAATCCCATTGCTGGCCTGGACCGCTGGTTCAAGCAAAATGGTTTGTATCAGCTGGTCCGCCCCCTGGTTGTGGGCATCGTGCACGGTCTGGCCGGGTCGGCTGCGATCGCATTGCTCGTCTTGAGCACCATCAACAATGTGCGCTGGGCGCTAGCGTACCTTGCGGTGTTCGGCGTCGGCACCATCCTCGGCATGATGCTGATCACGCTCATGCTGGGCTCAACCTTCTCCTATGGTCAGAAGCGTTTTGCCAGAATCGGCCAACACTTCGGGCTCGCGGCAGGCGTGATCAGCATTGCGTTCGGACTGGTCATCGCATACGAGATTGGCTTCGTGAACGGATTATTCAGCAGCCATGCCCGCTGGGTTCTACGCTAGCAGGATGTCCCCGGCAACCAGGAAATCCTGGGCAAAGGCCGGAGTCTCCGGCAGTTTTTCTCACTGGTTCATGAATGCCTTAATCTCCGGCATCTTACCGCTGATGGCCGCGCCTTCAGGCGCTTATCCTTTTGTCTTTTTTCTTGCCATTATGATGGTGGGTGCAGTTCCGGTGGTCTTGCTCGTATATCCGGAAACCAAGGGCTTCAGGTTGGAGGAAATGCAGAAGAGGGTGGTCGCCACCGGCTCGACGCCGGGAAACGCGCGCTTCCAGGCTGCTCTGCGATCAATTCATTCAGTGTTGAATAGCTTTTTTGGCCGGCAAGCGGGCGTTATTATGCTGATATGAGTAGGTTGGTTGCGCTGCCCCTGGGGCGAAATAGATTGCCTTGTAGCGGTCGAATTCTACTTCGGCTTGTGACGCTGTTGGCTGCATGTTGGGGCCAATCGGCTGCACAAGGCACGACATCGCACGCTGCCATCAGCGAGACCGTTCGCGCTCACTTCTCTTCCGCGAAAGAGGCACAGCAGCGGCGTGACTATGCTGTCGCTGAGCGCGAATATCGGGCCATACTGGCTGAAGTGCCCAATTTCGCCGAAGTCCATATGAATCTTGGTCTGCTCTATCAGCTTCAGGATCGTACCCCGGAAGCAGTGACAGAATTCCGCCGCGCCCTGAAGATCAAGCCAGCACTGGCGGGCGCAAATTTTTTCCTTGGTGTCAACTACTGCAAGAACGGCGATGGCGCAAAAGCTATCCCCTATCTCAAGATTGCCTCGCGACAGGAGCCAAACCGGCCAGATATCTGGGCATGGTTGGCGACCGCGCAAGAAGTCTCGGGTGATAATCAGGCCGAAGTCGCTACGCTGAAGCATGCCCTCCGCTTGCAACCGCGGGACGTGGACCTGCTTTATCTACTCGGCCATGCCTATGAGAGGCTGGCTAAGCAGGAAGTCGTAAAACTCGAAAAAGCCTCTCCTAAGTCCTCTTGGTCCGAGCAATTGCTGGCCGAAAGTTATTCGTCCTCGACCGAGTGGTCTCTTGCGGTCATTCGATTCCAGAATGCTTTAGCGGCTTCACCAAACCGTGCCGGGCTCCATGTGCGTTTGGGAGAGGTTTTTCTGCGCGCGGGCAGAGTCGACCAGGCAGCTCAGGAATTCGAGCAGGAATTGCGGATCAATCCCAACCATTTGCGCGCAATGGTACGCCGAGGCGAGGTGAAGCTGATTCAAGGCGATACGGATGCCGCGCTCGAGGATTGGACAGGGGCGCTTACGATGGACAAACCGCGAACGGAACGGGTCTTGGGGATACATGAGACTGGCCTTGGCGAGGCCGTTTTCGAGCAACTGCCTGACTCGTTGCGCCACCAGATTCAGGCCGTCGCTCCCCAACTTCGCGCCCGTCATAACGCTGCGGCAGATTTGGCACTCGCTTTTCTTGCAGCTCAGAACGGCAACTCACTGCCTGACGGCACGCAGCCGGGGCAGTCCTCAGAAGCGGCGCCTATTGCAGCAACCTGTCCAGAAAGCGACGTCATTAAAGCCCTAAATGCGGGTCGTTACTCCAGTGTGTCAGGTTGCTTGCTCCGGGTATTGACTTCGAATTCGGCTCGCGAACAGCGCATTCAGATTGCTCAAGCACTCTTCGAACTGGGAGATGATGAAAGTGCTCTGAAGGCTCTCAGCGGCCTATCGAATCAGCAGTATCCTCCCGCATTTTATTGGCGTGCCCGCTGCTTCGAGAAGTTAGCCACGCAAGCCTACCTTCGGCTTTATCAAGCAGACCCAAATTCTTATCGCGTGTTTCAGTTGATGGGTGATCTCGAAGCTGCGAAAGGTAACGATGGCAAGGCAATCGAAGAATATCGTGCAGCCCTTGCCGTGAAACCCTCCGTGCCCAATTTACATTACAGCTTGGGCCATCTGCTCTGGAGAGATCTCAAGACGGATGATGCCCGCAAGGAATTTAACGCCGAGCTGGAACTTAATCCTCGGCATGCGGGAGCGCTTCATGATCTGGGCAACACATACTTGCTCGAGCACCAACCGGAAAAAGCTTTAATCTATTTGAACCGCGCGCTCGGGGAAGACTCCGGAGATCCGGACATTCATCGTGACTTGGGGACCGCGTATGCCGATCTACACGATTATGCGAAAGCAGAAGCTGAATTCAAGGCTGCAACACCTGGGGATCATGATGGCTCGGTCCACTACAAGCTGGCGAGGATCTACCAAGCGGAAGGGGAGAAGGAGAGCGCCGCACGTGAGTTCGAAATCTCCACTTCGCTGAATCGCGAATCGCACGCTAAACTCGAAAAGCAAACTGAGCGGCTAAATCAAATCGAGGGGGCATCTCCGCCTCATCCGTAGGAGTTCCGTCGATGGGGGCACTCGGAACTCTCACAACCTCGAACCGCGAGGGGCTCCAGGAAGCCATGCGACACGGCCCACAAACGCTCACGTCCAGATTCCTTTTTTTGCTTAGTCTTACTGCGCAGCTACTTTTCCTTGCACTCGGGACTTGTTTTGCCATTTCGCGGGAACCTCTTCTTTCCATTCGTGCCACGCAGAGTGATGCTCTGCAAGGCGCGCTCGAAGCGCTTCAGAATAATCGTCTCGACGAAGCGCTCAGGCATCTCACCGCAGCCGAACGTGAGCAACCATCGGACGCGCGGATTCGAAACTTCCGCGGAATAGTGCTCGTTCGTTTGGGGCGAAACCGCGAAGCTGCGCGCGAGTATCGAGAGGCGATTCGCTTAGATCCTAGTCTGGAGGATGGGTACAAGAACCTGGGATTTCTCGAGTGGACCGAACACCATCTTGAAAGCGCGCGTGCACAGTTACAACAGGCTTTGGAACTCGCTCCAGATGATGCCTTCGCGCACTACTACCTCGGACGAGTGCAGCTCGATGCCAGCCTATACGAAAGCGCGTTTCAGGAACTGGATCATTCTGGGGTAGCGTGGCCAGCGGATCCTCAATTCCTTATCGAGGTCGCAAATGGCTATCTCGCGCTTCGACGGCAGGAGAAGGCCCGCGAGGTCATCGATCGCCTGTCGACGATGCGGCTTAGCGACAGTGAAGTGGCTGTTGTTGCGCGCTTGCTGCTTTCCGCTGGCGACAATGCGAGAGCAACCGATCTCTTGCGCCGATTGAGCGAGCGTCGAAAGCCCGCCGGCCCGCGCTGGGCTCAGTTGGACTTAGCTTTGTCTTATCTCGTAGCAGGGAATTACGAGAAAGCAGCGGCGCAGAGCCAAGTGTTAATAGCGGCGCCGCAATTTGCCGGAGCCGCGGGTAGGGAAGCGGCCTCGGCATGGTCCGTAATTGGCATCGCGAAAGCGCGTCTCGGCCAATCGGGTGCTGCGGTTGACGCCTTTCGCCAGGCATCAAAGCTTGAGTTCCGTCGAGAAGAGCACTGGCTGAATCTGACTCGTGAACTCATGGAGTTAAACCGCTACGCCGAGGCAATCTCCGCCGCTCAGGAAGCGCTTGACTCGAACCCCAAGTCCTACGCTCTCCATTTGCGTTTAGGAGCTGCGTATTTGTCCAGCGATCGTTATTCGGAAGCGGAGAGCCTATTCCGTCAGTTGGTTGCGGCGGGTGACCCGCTCCCCACCAGTTACGTTGGACTGGCGCAGGTGCTTCTGCGAACTGGCCGAGCAGAAGAAGCTGTGTCGGAACTTGCCGCCGCCGGGAAGAAGTTGGGGCCAAACTTTCTCATCAGCTATTTTCAAGGATTGGCCCTGGATCGGGCCGCCCGACCGGCAGAGGCCATCTCCGCGTTTCAGGACGCCATTCGGCTGAATCCTGGCAGCTCCGAAGCTCACTTAGGTTTGGGAAAAACTGAGCTGCTGGTTGGTCACAACCACGAGGCAATCGCTGAACTTCAGAAGTGCCTCCAACTCAGCCCCGGTAACGTGCAGGCGCAGCGCTTACTGAGTCAAGCATATCGTCGAGCCGGGGACACACAGGCAGCCTCGCGATATTCGCAAGAAACCGCAGAAAAAGAGCCTGCCCCTGAGAACGACCTGTTGGGCGACTTCATATTGCCGGAGTGGCGAAGTCCTCAAGAACGTGACGGACAATAATCCCTCGGTCGGCGCCGGGTTGAGAATCAACCAGTTTCCAGCAAAGGTGAGAGCACAGAACCTCCGCGACCGCCGCCCATTAATGCCGCTCTTCTTTGGCATTGGGCGCTGAAGGTTCATCAACCTGAAGAATCTGATCGCCGCGCACGTTCTGGATCGTCTGACGGATACCACTCGGCCACTGAATGTCAATCGACTTCGCCACAGCGTCCTGCCCTAAACCGAAATGCAATCGTTTATCACTGGACGACAGATAACTACCTGCGGTCGTCACAGTCGCGAACTGCGCGCCTTGTTCGCTCATTACTTTCACTATGGCTCCGATCGCGTCGCGATTGCTCTTATGGCCTACGAGTCTCAGACTTAACCAGTGGTTCGGTGTTGTCGTGTCATTGTGCAGAACGTGCATCGGACCATCGTTAGTGGTAACGACTGCGTCTACTCTTCCGTCGTTATCTATGTCTCCGGTCGCCAGACCGCGAGCGACCCAGGGCTGCTGAAACACGGCCCCAGCTTCCGCTGAGACATCTACCAGACTTTTACCCATGTTCCTCGCCAGGAGCATGGGTTCGCGGTAGTGGAGGTTTGGAAATGTGAGCTCAATGGTATCCAAATCATGCCCTTGTGCAATGATGAGGTCTTTCCAACCGTCATTGTCATAGTCGAGAAATCGCACGCCCCAACCGGAGTGCGTAAAGCTCATCCGTGCGAGGCCCGACGGATAACTTTCGTAGGTAAACGTGCCGCCTCCGTTGTTACGGTACAGCGCATACATTTGATTGGCCAAGTCAGTTATGACCAAATCCGGAAGTCCGTCGTTGTTGTAATCCGTGAATTCTACTCCCATTCCGGCATAGGAGCGGCCTTCTCCATCAACTGCTACGCCCGCTGGCAGTCCAACCTCCTCAAAGGTGCCATTACCAATGTTGTGATACAAGAACTCCGGCATCGAATCGTTGGCAAAGAAAAGATCGATATGCCCATCCCGGTCGTAGTCTGCCAGTGCGATCCCCAAACCCTTGCCCTGCCCTGAGAGCCCGAGTTTCTGTGACACTTCTGTAAAGTGAGCACTGCCGTCGTTGTGATACACGAGGGGACGGATGGGACGAAATGCGTCCGGCGTGCAGTAAGCCCGGAAACCCTCCTTGCGCTCGCCGCACCAGATGTCGTCAAAATCCCACTGCATATATCGGAGTACGACCAGATCCAACAGGCCGTCGTTGTCCAGATCAACCCACGCTGCGCTGGTCGACCATCCACTGCCTCCCACTCCCGCTTGTGCGGTGACATCCGTAAATGTGCCGTCACCGTTATTGTGATACAGCTTGTTGCCTCCGTAGCCTGTCACGTATAAGTCTTCATAACCATCATTGTCATAATCGCCAACGGCGACCCCCATTCCGTAGCCCACACCTTGTAGGCCCGCCTTCTCTGTTACATCTTCGAAAGTACCATCTGGCTTCTGGTGAAAAAGTCGGTTCCAGTGCTCCGGCCCCGCCTTCTGTGGGATCATGCCTTTCGGCGTAGGGTCGGTTAATGGCGCTCCGTTGACGGCGAAAATATCCAATCGTCCGTCGTTGTCATAATCAAACAGGGCGACTCCGGAACCCATGGTCTCAATGAGATATTTTTTGGAAGTGTGTGAGGCGACCTGCTGAAAATGTACGGCCAAGGCTGAAGTTACATCGGAGAATCTGGGCTGGACTACTGGAGATGAATTTAAGCTTTGGGATAATAATGCTGGCGTAGCAACAAAGACCGGCCATAGTAACAGCAAACCTGCGTGGGCGAGTGGGCCACGAACTCGAGTGAGTTTGCCAATCAAGCGACCTACTTTGACTCTGGGGCCATGCCCCCAGGTGAGTTCAGAGCCTTATCGGCGGACGATTTCGATAGATTGTCAAACTCACTAAGTTCGCGCGCGCTTGCGTCAGGCTCGTGCAGTTCCCGGTAAACCTGCGCAAGCAGATAGTGCGGGGCCGCTGCCGCGGGATCGCCTTTTATGGCGGCCAATAATTCGCGCTTCGCACTTTCAGGATCGTGGCGTGCCTGATAGCAAGTGCCTAGCAGAGTATGCATCTGCGGCAGGTCCAGTTGTGCTTTTTCGGCGACCTGCAAATAGCCTAAGGCTTCATCAAAACGCTGATCCTGCGTGGCAATATCACCGAGATACAAATTAGTTACCGGGTCGGCAGGATTCTCTTTCAACGCGTCCTTGAACTCTGGCTCGGCTTTATCTGGCTCATGCAGGACCCAATAAGCAAGACCAATTGAGAAGTGAACTCCCATGGCACCCGGATTTTTCTTGAGCGCCAACCGGTATTCTGCGATAGCGTCCGGATAGCGTTTTTCCTCGACGTAGAACTCGCCCATCAGAGCATGTAACTGGAAAGAGTCCGCGTCGATAGCCTTTAACCGCTCGATTGCTTGCAGGGATGCGTTCTTATGTACCCGCGCAAGTTGATAAAGTGCGTCGGCATCGCTCGGGTTATCGGCCAACGCGCGGTTCAGTTCTCCGATCGCATCGTCCATGCGGCCAGACGATTGTAATGCCAGTGCCAGATAGTAGCGGGAACGCGGGTGGGGCTTAGGATTCGCCAGTTCCCTCTGGAAGCTCTCGATCGCGTCGCGAAAATCATTCTTCCCGAAGTAGGAGACACCCAGGTAAAAATTAACTTCCGGGTACTTCGGGTTCAGCGCGAGCACCTGCCGAAAGTGCGCAATCGAATCATCAAATTTCAGTTCGGTCTGTTCCAAAACCCCGAATCTTTTCATAACTTCCGGATTTCCGGGAGCAAGTGCCAGGGCCTGCTCATAAATCCGCGCTGCCCCGCTGTAGTCTCCCCTCTTTTCTGCCGTACGTGCTTGCCCAAGCAGCGTGTCAAGGTTACTTTGCGCGGCAAGTGCTACTGCCAGAAGTAGGTACGCGCCGATAAGAACTGTGCGCGGAGGCGAAGCCCGGAAAAGACGGCCCAATTCAAGACGATGAGCGTATCTCTGCCGATGCATGCAAGTACTGAAACTTGAGAAGCAGCGGCAGTTTCCCATCAACAAAATATTTCTGGTGAGCTCGAATGCGCGCACGTGAAGTCCTGGAATCAATGAATGCGGCGAATTGCCACCAACGTAGTTGAATTGGGCGCGCCGGAAACCGTTCGCGACCGGATGAGCGCCTCAAACCATAAGTTCCCAGTAACCCGATCTGCGGCCGGAATTCCAAGGGCACGCTGTAGCTTTTGGCGGTTCTCGGGGTCGGCCAGGAACCGACCGGCAGCTTCTGTGCCCTCCTGCTGCAGTCCTTGTAGAATGAGAACGCTGCCGTCTTGGGTGATGTTGGGGAGCAAGGCAATGGTTGCGTAATCGTCGCCCTCCGCTCCGGTCCACCGCAGGCCTTCGTATTGCGCTTGCTCACCCGGTAGAGGCTTGGTATTCACAAATACTTTCAGGCTCTTACCAACTGCCGTCTCACTTTCGCGGAAATTAAGTCTGTCCCGAAAAAGGGATACCCACGGATTGGACGCCGGGCTTCCGATGAAAATGTAGTTCTCGTGATCTAAGTCCCGGATCTTCATATCCTTGGCTGACCGAACCGTGACCTGTCTCTGCAATGGGCCTGCTGCCTTTACCAAGGAGACGGCATCGGCCACATCTGCAAAAGATGTGAGTGTGGAATCGGAGATGTAGTCCAGAAAGTTGGTTTGAGCCTTGCCAAGTCTAACCCCTGCAGCCTTCTGCAGAAAGTCTCGACTCAAGTACTGCTCGAGTGAGCCGCGTTGGCCAGTGAGGATCCGCAACATGCCATAATTGCCATCGGCAACCACAACGATCGTCTGGTGATGGGTATCAAAGATCCGGGTAAAGGGCCATGGAGGGTTTGCCACGCCGACATCGTTACTCGCGGCTCCTCGCTGAAAATAAACGAGTAAAACCGCGCAAAGCACGGCCAAGACTCCGCACAGCGTCCACGGTAAGACCGCGCGATTGACTCTCAACGCGGCCGGCTCGATACGCGTCGCCACCGATACGCTGGAGCTGTCCGTGCCTTTTGCGACCCTAAACACGGGTGCATAGGTGCCTTTCGGAATTTCGACAACCAGGGATTCATCGCGCCCAACTCCATCGAAGTACTCGTGGAGCTTGAGACGCAGCTGCCGTGCATGCACGCGAACTGAGCTATCTTCCAGCGGACTGTATCCGGATGGCTTGTGAAAAACCGCTTCCCCAATGTGTTGCTCAGTTAATTCATGGCCGTAGCCGTGGATCGTCTGCTCAGTGATGTACTGGAACAGGTCGCGTAATCTTCCGCTCTTTTGAAATGGCGGACTGGCCACAATCCGCTGAACGAGTTGCCATCTCTGGTCACTGGGGGAATTGTCGATCACGGCAGGTTGCGGAGAGGAGGTGCCCATGTGTCAAGGTCCTGAGCTTTGGGACAACCGGAAAAATGCGCTCATACTACCACACTGCTCCTGGAATTTGAACTGAGCAGATGGGACTTACGCGGCGATCTCTTGTCACCGATCATGTCCGCGCTACTCACTGAAGCGGCGACATCGGGACAGCGAATTTCAATGTGAATCACAATGAATTCACAAGCTAGTCCCTTTTGCCACTACTCTAGTGCTTTTATACTACGCGCCACGGCGTCGGGTTTCTTCATCCATGATCTATGGATTTGTGTAGAGGGGCCTACGAAATTGCGGAGAGATCCTCCCAAGGAGGGCGGAGTGAAAGACTTCTTGCGCGCGCTTTGCCTGCTGACCCTAGTTCTGATCGTCGGGGCTAACGGCCAGACCACAAACGGGAACATCCAAGGTACGGTTGTCGATCCGCAAAATGCCACGGTGTCAGGAGCGACCGTGACCGCTCGAAACATGGATACCGGTCTCACGGTTGCGGCTGCCACGACCAGCGCGGGTGTGTTTGCGTTGCCCAACCTGCCACCGGGCCGTTACACAGTTTCCGTGGAAGCCCCGGGCATGAAAAAGCACACGCAGGAGGGAATCACGGTCGCGACCAACGGTACGGTTGGCTTGGACGTCCAGTTACAGGTAGGCCCCACGAGCGAGAGCGTAACCGTTACTGCCGATGCTGCTCAATTGGAAACGGAAACCTCAGATATTGGTACGACCGTGCAAAACACCCTGGTGGACAACCTTCCCTTGGAGGTCTCTGGCACGATTCGCAACCCAGTTCAGTTTATTACCCTGGTAGCAGGATTCGTGGGTGGCGTGGGCAATGACCCCGGAAGCAACTCGACCGATGATTTCAAGATCAATGGCGGGCAAATGGGCGGAACTGACATTCTTGTCGATGGCGTTTCGATATCGCTGGTATCTCCAAACACGCAGTGGAACAAGGGTGTGTCTACGGAGGCGGTGCAAGAGTTCAAGGTCCTTCAGAGCAATTTCGCCCCTGAGTTCGGCGAATCGGGTGACGGCATTGTCAACCTGGCCATGAAATCGGGTACGAATAACCTTCATGCTTCGGTTTACGATTTTCTTCGTAACCGCGCGCTGGATGCGAGAGCATGGACCCTGAATACGCAGAACAGTTATAACCTGAGGCACGGGAACCCACTTGCTCCCAAGCCCGTGGACACGCAAAATGATTTTGGCTTTACCGTCGGCGGCCCCGCCTATCTGCCGCATTTGTACAATGGTCGAAACAAGACTTTCTTCTTCTTCGATTACGAGGGATTTCGGTTTCACACCGGCAGTTCTGCGCCGGCTACCTATATCCCCGAGTCTTTCCGGAACGGCGACTTTTCCGCATTGCTTCCCGGAACTCAGCTTTATGATCCGACCACCCACAATCCGATACCGGGCAATATTCTAAGTAACGACCCCAATTTCACGGCCAGCGCGGTAATGACCAAGGTATTCTCATTGCTGCCGAAAACCAGCGGCGCATTGACCAATAACGTATTCGACCAGTCCAAGTCGACCACGACCGCGAACCTGTGGGACCTCAAGATCGACCAGATCATTTCTGACAAGCAGCGGTTCTCGTTTGGTTTTGACTACGACAATACGAAAACCGGGGGCTCTTCCATTTTGGCGCCTTTCCTCGGTTCGCAAACTCCGCAAGACACCCGTTATGCAAGGTTCAGCCACAACTACATCTACAGTCCAACCGTGGTTAACGAGTTCCTGGCGGGGTTCAGCCGCCGCTTTAGAACGGAAGCTTCCAACGGGCTGGGTCAGGGTTGGCCGGAGCAGCTGGGTCTGACTGGCGTAGCTAATACCACATTTCCCTGCATTAAGTTTATTGGAACGAACTATCAGGACATCCTGAACAACTGCGGCGACTCCCAGTTTGCCGACAACGTATATCAAGTAAACGACTCAGTAAGCCTCGTTCGCGGCAAGCACACCCTGAAATTCGGGGGCGGGCTGCGCGCCCTGCAGTTTAACACCCGTCGGCTCACGCAATCGTCTGGCGAGTTCCATTTCAACGCGGCTGAGACTAGCCTGAATGGCACCGGGGGATATGCCGTGGCCAGTGCCTTATTTGGGTTCGTCAATGAAGGCACATTAAACTACGGGCACACTCTTGGGATACGTTACAAGGACTTCTCGTTCTACGGCCAGGATAGTTATAAAGCTACACCGCGTCTGACCTTGACTTATGGCCTACGTTACGATTTGGACTTACCCGCCCGGGAATCGCAAGATCGCTTTTCCCAGGTGGATCCCTCCCTTCCGAACCCCGGTGCGGGAGGCATTCCGGGCGCCTATACCTATTATGGGAGCGGCTCGGGCCGCAACGGAAAAACGCGACTTCAAGACACCTATACAAAAGCCTTTGGTCCGCGATTGGGCTTTGCATACAGCATCAATGACAAGACAGTCCTGCGGGGCGGATACGGTATATTTTACGAGCCCTTGAAAGAGGGCTCCTTTGCCGATCAGGACGCTTTGGGGTTCTTCAACATCGAGAACTTAAGCGTCGGTAACGGTGCACCGTTCCAGATCGACAACGGATTCCCACACATTCTGCCTCCCTCGGGTCCATTGACGCCAGAGGGGCAAAACGGAAATGGCGGCGTCTTGCTGATTCCGCGTAACAGCGGCCGCCCCGGCGACATTCAATCCTGGAACCTCGATGTGCAGCGGCAGATCACGAAGAATCTGCAGGCCAGTGTCGCATATGTGGGTTCAAAGGGAACTCACCTGCCGGCGCTGAACATCATTCCCAATCAGGTAAACCCGGCGTTCCTGTCGCTGGGCGCTGAACTGCTGATGAATTCAGGATGCCTGGCGGCAGGAACTTGCCCGAAAGCGATTGCCGCAGGCGTAAAGTTGCCATACACAACTTTCACCGGATCTCTTAATCAGGCGATTCGGCCCTTTCCCCAATACGGTGATTTCAATCAGGAAGACAACTCCTTCACCCCAGATCGCCAAGGTAACTCGACCTACCATGCCATGCAGGCGCAAGTGAACAAACGGTTCGCGGAAGGATTGACTTTCCTCGTCTCGTATACCGTCTCGAAGAACATTACCGACGCGGATTCCTCGGGGCCAGGTGTCCAGGGCTTCATCGGGGCCAATGCCTGGATTGGACAGAACTCGTACGACCGCAGGGCGGAAAAGTCGTTAAGCGAACTCGACACGCCCCAAAGGCTGGTCGCGAGTTTCCTTTATGAGCTTCCAATGGGGCGCGGAAAGCCATTGTTGAACTCAGCCGGTTGGGCAAACCGCATTGTGAGTGGTTGGTCCGTGTCTGGGATATTGTCTTACCAGTCCGGACTACCGACCGAGGTCTACTCGCCTTGCTCCGGTACGGCGGGTGATGTCCTTTTCGCCGGATGTCACTTCACGGGCAGTGCGCGCGTGAATGTTGTTCCCGGAGTCAAACAGTCAAATGGCCGGGATCTGAATCCGTTCACCACGCCTTTCTTCATTGCAAACGCCTTTTCCGCGCCGGCTCCTTTGACTTTTGGCAATGAACCGAGAACTCTGGCCAGCGCGCGCGCGTTCGGCGGGCGAAATGAGGACATCACAATAGGAAAGCACACCAAGATCGCAGAGCGCGGGGTGATCGACTTCCGAGCTTCATTTTTCAACATCTTCAATCGTCACATTTTGCAGCAACCCGGCGGCCCCGGGGGGTTCGCCACGCAACTGGGAACGCCGTTTGTACCCGCCGACACTCCTGGTTGTAAGCAGGCTTTTGCCTGCGGCTTCGGCGCTATCACTAGCGCCACCGGGCCACGAACGATCCAGTTTGGGCTCAAGATCGAATATTGACGTAACCCCTGCTGGGGAACTTGTTCCTCAGCAGGGCACGAAACCGAAGTCCGGCCCTACCGATAGCTACATGAGTCCTCTAAACCGCCGTGGCTTCATCAAGACCTGTCTCGTCACCGCGGCTGGTGCTCGCTACGGCCGAGGTTCGCCAAGTCAGAGCCTGTCGCCAGCAGAAAACGAGCCGCCTGGTCTTACCAGTCTCGAAAACGGCGACCAGCAACTGCGGGTCTCTCCGGACGGAGACGTCTTTGCTTTCCAGAATTTTCTGCGTGTGGCGAATGAGTGGCGTCCGGCTACGCTGCCGGGCATTTCTCTTGTGACCGGTCCTTCATTCCCCCTTCGCGCAACGGGCATTTCAAAGAGCGGCTCGGGCCTGAATTGCGAAGGCTCAGCCAGCGCCGAAGATCTCAACGGGAAATCGTTCTCATACAGCTGGGAGGCCAATATCTCAACTCAGAATCCCGGCGGAGATTGCCCTTGGTTTCGGTTCTGCACCAAGCTGAGCTTACCTCGCGACCTCAAGCTTCATCAGGAGAGTCAGGTTGAGCCGCAGATCGTGGTCTGGCTAAACACAAATTCAACCCTCATGGAAGGGCAGTCGGGCAGTTGGAGACGCGTCTTACTGCAGCAACCAACTCGTAATTCGCTGGGCGCGTGGGGTAACGATCTGCCGGCACTCTACTTGTTGGATCAGAATGTCGGTATCGAAAGCATGATGTTTTTCGACTTCAGCGATATGGATTGGATGGGCATAAAAAATATTCCACGATTTCTGGTTTATCGCTGCTCAAGCATTTCGCGGATTCACACCGATGGCACGCAGCGCATGGGGATTGGTCTTATTGCCGATCAGGCTACTGGCCACGTATTACCCGCAGGCGAAGTTAGATTCACATACTGGCTATTGCAGCGCTCTATGCCTGCTCTGCTGACCGAACAAGAAGCCGTCGCGCGCTGGATGGAAGCGTTGCTGCCCATTTTTGAGGAACGGCTCACCTGGCCAAAGTGTGCCAGCACATGGAAGGATTTTGCCGCAGGCACAGTCGCCAACTTGCAAAACCAAGCCGAAACCGAGGTCGAGGCCAATGGCCACACCGGGCTCTCTGCATACGTGAGGAAGAGCTCTCAGCTGTGGAAACAGCCAGCCGACAATTTCGAATTGATGACCCTGGCGGATGTCCTCTGGCCATCACTTTTGTATGTTCGTTTGCACTCGTCTACAGCTTTTCAAGAGGAGTACAGGAAATTTCTGGACGATCTCCCATGCTTTTATCACTCCGACACGCACAGCATCAGTAATGACTTTATTCGTCCACCGAAGGAAAGGGCCGATTCCTGGTATCCCTTCGAGAATGGCTTGATCAAGTATCCGATGATCGGGGCCTTGGCAAGATTAGAACAAGTCAAGCACAACTTTCTGGATGCCTTCGCTACCGCGCAGAAGATGGCGCATGACTATGACTACCTCTTCCCGATTTATTACGAAGTTTCAAACTTAAAAGCTCAAGGCGCTGGCACCAACTACGCAATAGGCGGCCTGTACGCGTGGGCCGCGTTAATCGCGAATCACTTGACCAGAGATCAGGCATATCGCGATGAAGCGCGGAATGCAATCCGCGCACTCTGCACGGTTCCATCTGAGCGGCTATTTCATGAACCTCAAGAACTCGCATACGGTGCGCTGGCAGCGGCAGAACTTGGATTGCAGTATGAAGCCAAGTACCTTCTGTACGAACAGCTGCGAATGTTCTATTGGTATTCCGATCCGAGTCAGAAGACGCACGACATTCGTGGTATGGTGCAGGCCGCTGCTTCGATTCTTTATCCCGCCTTCAAAGAAAACGTCGAGGCGATTCTGCCTTGGACAGGAATCATGAAACGGGGAATTGTCATCGAAGGCCTGCTGCGCTTCATGGACCAGCAGCGGCGTAATAACTTCAGCTTCTTCGAAAAATGCTCAGAAGATCGCCAAAACGTCGCAATGGGATTCATCCCTTTTGAAAACCTGGGAACCCTGGAACTGGGCGGGCAGACAGGCAATGTCGGAAAGGAGATCTACGGCGCGGGCGAGTGTATTTGGATGTATCTGATGTTTGAGGCGCTCGGCCAGGTCAGTGACCGCGAGATGATGATGGTCAACCTCGATCTGCTCGATATTTATGACGCTCAGCAGTTTCCACCACGCCAGCTCAATTTCATCCTTTACAACTCCACCACCGAGGCCCGATCGGCAGTGCTCACAGTTCCTGTGGCGAAAGGAGCCAAAGTCCATTGGAGAGGGAACGGCAGGCCAGTTGGCGAGACCAACATGGTTCCGGGGAGGGCAATCCTGCGCCTGGTTGCAGACTTCTGATTTTGCGATTTGAGGTTTTTCATACACCCGGTTACATGGCTGTTTCGCAGACGTGCAGGAGGTACACATTCATGCCCAATGTCCTCACTCGTGCAGGCGCGCGCATCATGGCTGGTACTTTGCTTGTCCTGGTTCTGGCCGCGGCGACCGCACAAATAAGTTTGCCCTTCGGAACTTGGAGCAGAATCTCCGACGCGCCTATCATCGCCCCTGAAGGCGATGGTTTTGAATCCGCGGGTACATTTAATCCAAGCGTGGTAAAGCACGATGGCAAATTCGTAATGCTGTATCGGGCCCAAGACCATCAGGGCAAGTCGTCGCTCGGCTACGCCACCAGTGAAGACGGTGTCCATTTCGTAAGGCGACCCGAGCCGGTCATGGTCGCAGAAGCGCCCTATGAAACCGGTGGCGGCGTTGAAGATCCCCGAGTTGTGAAAATCGGAGATACTTTTTATCTCACCTACACGGGTTACAACAATCAGGGCGGTCGCGGCATCCATGCCACGGGGGCGGTTCACGGCGATGCACAGCTATGCCTGGCCACATCTACCGACCTCCTTCATTGGAAACGCCAGGGCGTTATCATGCCGGCGTACAAAGGGAAATGGAATGTAGGCTGGACCAAGTCCGGAGCCATCGTCCCTGAGAAAATTAATGGCAAATACTGGATGTACTATCTGGCCGACAGTCCTCATCAGCAAACCCAGATGTCGATTGCATCTTCCAAGGATCTGCTGCACTGGACCGATGTGCTCGATCATCCCGTATTAGCCAGCCGCCCAAAGATGTTTGACTCCCAGGTCGTAGAGCCCGGACCCGCGCCTGTTATCACAGATCATGGCATTTTCCTGATTTATAACGGGGCGGACGATAACAGCGTGTATCGAACCGGCTGGGTACTGTTTGACAAAAGAGATCCCACCAATGCGGTTGCTCGGGCCCAGCAACCAATCTTTGAACCCGTGCACGACTGGGAAAAGGTTGGGCAAGTTCCAAACGTCGTGTTTGTCGAGGGGCAGGTGCTGGACGGCAATCGATGGCTTTTCTATTATGGTGCCGCCGACAAGTATGTTGGGGTAACGTCTGCAGCTGTCCGTTAGATGAAAGCGTTCGGCCTTGGCCGATCTGGAATTCGGGCCCACAGCGCACATGCAGCCGTCTAACACCTGCTTACCTCATCGCGAATTCAAGGAAATTACCCCCTTTAATGGCCAGCATCTCACGCCGTCGGTTCATCGCAGTTTCAGCGGCTACGGGGTTGGCGGGAATCCTTCCGCAGGGCGCATTCGGAAATGCGGCGGAGCGCTCGTCCAGTGGGCGTGTGAGTTTGAAAGCAATGGGCGATGCTCGTTCCGGCTATCACGCAGTCATTCTCTTCGACGGCAAACCAGTCGCCCGGCACAGTGGCGAAGGCGAGTTTTCCGCGGTTTTTCACAATGCCGATCGTAGCCTCGAAGATCGTGTGCCACACTGGCGGGCTAGTTCGTGCACGGGAAGTGAAGGCCGGCTGCGCTTAGCAGGCGACTGCCAACTTCCGAGCTTGAAGGCGACGATTTTTGTGCAGGTGGATTATCAGTTGGTTGCTCCGGGGGTCGTGCGAAAACAGATTCGGCTACATCAGGCAGATATCTATGAGTTGCTCTATCAATTAACTAATTCCCTGGAACCTTTCCAGCCACCAGCATCCTTCTGGAGCTTCAATCAGCTCAGCTGCAAAGGCGGAGCCTTGCATGAATATTTTCCGGCTGCCGGATTCCGATCGCATGACAATGTCACAGTCGGCCTGCTCACAGACTCAGGCTATCGCAACGGATGGAACCGGATCATCCGCCGCGACGACAAACCTGTGAAGCCAGCGCCACACCAAAATACCGATATTAACCTTTGTTATGTTTGCCGCCAAAACGAACGTAATCAGCAGCGTTGGTTCGTGAGCCAGACCTTCGGCGAGGAACTCGTGCGGGACGAAAATCAGAGCTCTGCGGTTCCCGTGTCGCTGCCGGAGGTTTCCAGCTGGTACAAACGAGGAGACCTTGGGCTGGAAGAGCATAACGGAACAACTGTCCTGTCGATTCGCAATTCCCAGGCAGGTGTGATCGTTCCATTCTCTGCCAAAGATTCTGAAGTCTACTCACTACGTTTCAAGTATCGTGCAAGGGAATCGTTCTCGGTCGAACTTTGGGATGTTGATGAGCGATTCAATGAGCTGCAAAATCTCACTTTGTACAACGATCGTCTTCCGCCATCCCCGGAAGCTTGGTCGGAGTTTCGCACGGATGTTTTCGTTCCCTCTTTGCTCGGGACTGGCGCTACGCTCTACATCTCCGGGGCGGAATCGGATCAGGACATAAAAGCACAGTCTTTTCAGCCCCCGCTGAAGATCGAACTTCGAGATCTGGAACTCAGCCAGGTTGTCACGCGTTTACAGCCGTATCATCGCCTCGAGATGGATCGTGCGCAGGAAAAGACGTCCTTTATCTTCATTGATGACGAGGTCCCGAACACGCTTCGCGGTTATCGCCTCGCAGCCCAGCGAAATCTCGCGGACGGTTTGGCCTTTCGCGGAGGCGACGCCGAAAAGGTGCTCTACTCTGACCTGATGATGCTCTGTTGGTCGGCTGCCCCAGAGTATCGCCATCCCATGGTCGCACCCAGTATCTGGTACTCGGCGGCCGGGGAGATGTATATGCGTGACAGCTTTTTCGCGTTGAACGGAATTCACAATCGCAAATTAAATGAGGGTGTGTTCAATCTATGGGCAGCCAATCAAGGCGAGGACGGAGCCATCAATACCCTGGTCGAGCCCTACATGGCCAATCTGGAGCGCAAATCGAACGACTCAACTCCGTTGTGGCTCATGTGGGCGCTGCGGAATCGGGCGCGCTTTGGGACAGCCCTGCCCATGGATAAGATTCGCAAAGCCGCTGAATACTGTTTGCACACCTACGATAGACGTCATGACGGCATCTGCTGGGCACAGTTCGTAATGGGGCAGCTCGATGTCGTCGATTTCCCCGAAGGAACTTCGGAGATTTGCGAGAACCAGGGCATCTTGGCCGTGTTACTGCGCGTGATCAGGCAACTGAAAATTTCTGGGATCAGCGACGGAATTTCTGACCAGTACATCGCGAAGGCTGAAGAAGTCTATCGGTCGTACTACGATCCCATACTGAAGTTTGTCCGCCCGGCGAGAGATATAAGCGACGCGATAGGTTTCGGTGAAATCTTTCCTGAGTTCCTTTCTCTGTGGTTACTTGGACGCAAAATCCTGCCAGACGAAATGCTAATCAACCATCTCGACCGCATTCCTCTGCTGCTGCCCAACAAGGCTGCTCCACATCCAGAATTAGGCGGGACAGTGCGTCCAATTTTCATTGGGCTCAAGAAGGACGGTAGAGGTTGGGATTATTTCACCGGCTCCTGGCACCCCATGACCAGCAAAGAACATGGCGCCAACTACGCCAATCACAATATGGATGGGATTTACTACAACGGGGGGAGCTGGATGCGAGTCGAGGTATGCGGATACATCGCTGGCAAGCTGCATGGATGGAAGAAAGCCGATCAAGCCATCGCCAACCGGCTGTGGGCGGAGGTTAACATCTCTCCCGACTTCCCTACCAGCCAGGAATACCTTGCCACCGATCCCCGCCATCCCTTTTTCGGCTACCACCGTGTGTTTGCCTGGAACGCATTTATATTGCAGGCACTGGAAATGGCAGGACTGCGCAAGCCGGAGATGGATCCTGATTATCCCCATTCTGAAGGGCTTCTGAAGCTCCAAAGGGATGGCCACCAGGGGCTCATGTGGACTGCTTACGAATCTCCACGCTAACGCCTTGCTGTGACTTAGCTCACAGACTTTTATTGCCTTGCGGTGATGGAGTGAGTTTCGTGAGCCGGAGAGCGTAATTGCTCTTCGGGCCGGGCTTGGAAGGCAGCAAGAAGATGGGGCCGAGCGCGCCACGTATAAGGGCGTCGGCCGGAAATGGACGGTTTCCGAGATACTGGCCGCCTTTTTTTGGTTCCATTTCGGGAATTTTCGGTTCGTTTCCATGCATCAAGCGCTTTTTCCGGTAGTCTCACTACCGTTTTCGTTTTAACATTCTTGCAATCCCCCTGCAAGAACCCCCGGATCTAGGTTCGAGCATATGAGTGACAATCGAGCAGCTAGTGTCACATTATCTGGCCAACTCATCCACCATCCACTGGGGACAGACTTATGCGCGTTTTGATCGTAGAAGATGATCAGAAAGTCGCCGCTTTCATTCGTAAGGGACTCGAACAGGAATGTTACGCCGTGGATTTGGCCTACGACGGGGCCGAGGGCGCAACCTTGCTCGAAGAATCAGATTACGACATTGCGATCTTGGACATGTTCTTGCCCAAGATGACCGGCCTGCAGGTGCTGCGGAAAACTCGACAAAGGAAGCCGCGATTGCCGGTGCTGGTACTGACCTGCAGGGACACCGTCGAGGACATGGTGGCCGCTCTCGATGCCGGGGCCGACGACTACCTGGCCAAGCCTTTCGTCTTCGCGGAGCTGACCGCGCGCCTGCGGGCGTTGCTGCGCCGTGGGGACCGCAGCGTGACCACGTACCGGATCGCCGATTTGACACTCGATACTGCGCAGCGCAGGGTCACTCGCAGCGGCCGCAAGATTGAGCTTTCGACCAAGGAATTCGCCCTGCTGGAGTTCCTGCTGCGGCACGCGGGCTGCACAGTTACCCGCACCAACATCATCGAGCACGTCTGGGATATTCACTTCGACAACGTCTCCAATGTCGTTGACGTCTACGTAAAGTACCTGCGCGACAAAATCGACAAAGAGTTTTCTCCCTCTCTGATTCACACCGTCAGGGGAGTGGGCTACAGGCTGACGGACGACAATGACGCCGTCGCTTAACCTGCGAGCCAAGCTCGCGCTGTTGTTTTCCCTGACCTTTGCAGTGGTGTGGGGCACCAGTGGTGCCATCCTCTATCAGGCGACGCGAGTGCGCGCCGCTGCCGCCTTTGACGCCGGTCTAGTCCATCTGTGCGCCGGGTTGTGGGGATACCTCGAGTTCGACCGCGACAAGCACCAACCTAAGCTCGTGTACGACGCAGAAGAACAGGAAGTCGCTTACTTCATTGCCCAGGCCTCGCGCTACTACCAGTTGTACGACGCTAACACCGGACTCGTGCTCTTGCAGTCGCCGGATTCGGCGCTGATGGATTTCGCCTTGCCCCCGGAAAGAGTATTGCGCTTGGTTGAACGTCCCGACTTTGACCAGGCGACCTCATCGCGACACATTTTTCGTTTTCGCAGCGCCGTGTACCACTCCGCACAACATCCTTATCTGCTGCGGGTCGGTGATTCGCTCGACGAGTTGCTGGCGAACAGGTCGCGGTTTCTCAGGATCCTTCGGCTTTTCGTTCCCTTGGCAACCCTGATGTCCGCGGCTATCGGATGGTGGATCGCCGCCTGGGCGCTCCGTCCCTTGCGGGAATTGAAGAATGCCGTCGACAAAATCAATATTACCCAGCTTGAGCGTCGCTTGCCTTTGCGTGGCAAGGCTGACGAACTGGAAGCGGTGTCGAAGGCGTTCAACGACGCCCTCGCTCGCCTGGACTTGGACGTCCTCCAAATGAAGCAGTTCACTGCCTACATGTCGCACGAACTGCGAACCCCGCTGACCGTGCTGCGAGGAGAGACCGAAATTGCCCTGTTGCAGTCAGGGAACGGGATCCCCACTCAGAACTGGCGCGAGCTGCTGACCAGCCAGTTGGAAGAGTTCGATAAGTTGGACCGTCTGGTTCGGAGATTTCTACTCCTGGCCCGGGCGGAATCCGGCGAGATCAAGTTCGAGATGGAACCGTTCGACATTTGCGCACTCGCTGCCACCCTCGGGAAAGAGACGACCCCGCTCGCCTTGAGCCGAGGTATTTCCTTAAGCGTCGCGTGCGAGGCGGAGGCGCGCGTCATCGCCGATTGGGGCTGGATCGAACGCGCTATCTTGAACCTGTTGGACAACGCCATTAAGTTCACCGCCTCAGGTGGCAAGGTTCAGATTGCGGCTCGAGCTGTGGGCGACCGCGCCATAGTGGAAGTTTGTGATACTGGATGCGGCATTGCCGAAGCCGCCCTTCCGCACATCTTTGATTGCTTCTATCGGGCAAGCGATTCGCGCCCCACTCGGCCGGGAGGTGTGGGACTGGGACTATCATTGACTAAGTGGATTATCGAGAAGCATAGCGGTGTTATACAGTCGCATAGCAAAGTAGGGGTGGGTAGTGTGTTCACAATAACTCTTCCTCTGTCGTCGCCAGACGCTTCGAAGGCAGTGGCTAAGGCATGTTCGCTTTCCGCCACAAATTAAGAACTACGACACCGCGTTCCCGAATCCGACATCCCGATCTACGCGGGCATGGCATGGCAGCAAAAACCAGGCGCATGGGCAATGGGACAACCACTCTCCGGGACTCTAGGCGAGCCAGGCTAGGAAGCCGGGATGCTCGTAAGGTCTGGTTGTCCTGCCGATACGCCTGGGCAACTCCATTATTGTCCTCGTCGCATGGCGACTTCCGTGATTTCGGTCACTTAGTAAGGTGAGGCGTCGCTAGGAGAGCAACCGGGTAGCCTGAACTCGCTGCCTCTGAATCGTACGTGGAGACCGTGCGCGCCGTCCCCGCCAAGAATTCGATTAGAGAAATTTAATCTTCTTCCAATCTCCTTCTAATCCAGCCGCAGTAGAAACAGGTTGGCGGCTGGAACAAATTCCAGTTTTGGGGGAAGAAGCCATGGCGGACGATCTCAAAGACGTCTTACGGACGCTGGGGCTTTCTTCCAACCTCCCTGATCTCTTAACCAACGTGCTGGTGGTTCTGAAGCTGCAGCAGATGAATATCGAGCTTTTGTGGGAGGCGTACACGGCTGGAAAGCCTCACGAGGAAGGACTAATTCTGGTGCGCGAAAGCAATTGCCGGCTCGCGAAAAGCATGGAGCAAATGGTCAACGCGCTGCTTGACACCAACCCGGGTGCCGGCGCGCATCCAGAGTAGCCCAGAAAAGGCTCCGAGGCTCCGGCAGCGGGCATTGAAGTCGGGAAAGCTGTACGAAAGGTTACCGCGTGTGCTGAAAATCCGCACTCCTAGGAGAAAATGATATGCGAAGACGACAATTCCTCAAGACGAGCGTAATGGCAGGTGCCAGCGCTCTGTTACTGCGTGGCCGGGCTTGGCCGTACGACCAAAGCCCCACTGGCGTAACTAAATTCGTGGTTCCATTGCCCGGGCTGGGGCCAACTGGCATCCCCGTGTTAACACCCAACACGACCAGGTTCCCGGGGAAGGACTTCTACGAAGTACAAGTCGCTCAATATACCCAGCAGGTGCATCCGGCCATTCCTCCGACAACCTTCTGGGGATACGCGGACGCCACCACGAAAAACCACAGGTATCTCGGCGGCGTGATTGTGGCCAAGCGCAACCGCCCAGTCAGGCTCAGGGTCACCAACCTATTACCCGCTAGCCACATGTTGCCGGTTGATCCAACTCAGCTCGACCCTGGGGAAAACGCCAGAACGGACAAGATCGCGGTTCACCTCCACGGCGGCCTGGTCCAGTGGCGATACGATGGCGGCCCGTACAACTGGTTTTCGAATGCGAACAACCCGGGCGGGTTTGTCCACGGTCCAAGTTTCATCAACGGCGATGGTGATGGGGCGGCGATTTACGACTATCCCAACAACCAAAGCGCGCGGCTCCAGTGGTATCACGACCACGCCCACGGGATCACGCGCCAGAACGCCTATGCCGGCATCGCGTCCGCGTACCTGATCACCGATGAAGCGGAGACGCTGCTGGTGCAGGGCGGAGTACTTCCCAACTTCCCGGGCTACCCCCTGGGCGTCCCACTCATCATCCAGGACAAGACGTTCTGGGATGGTGGAGGGAACGACCCCGACTACAACCTGGTCGTGCCCGCGGCAAACGTGGGCAGCCTGTGGTATCCGCACGTCTATGAACCAAATGGCCCGGCCCCCAGCGGCAGATGGGACCTGGGACTCGCTACAGACTCCCTGCCGCCGGTCTCCGCCGTTCCGGAGTTCTTCGCCGACACGATCCTGGTGAACGGAGCACCGTATCCCACGTTCGGGCCGCTGCCTCCCCGGAGAATGCGCTTCCGCTTCCTGAACGGTTCGCAGGCTCGCTTTTACAACCTGCAATTGTACGTGGCTGACGGCAGTCCCGACGGCATCACCCTGGCGCCGCTGGCAACGGGCGAAGTCGATCCCAACGGCAACCCCATCCAGGCCCCGACCAATGCTGCTGGTCCGGCGTTTATTCAGATCGGCACCGAAGGCGGGTTCCTCCCGCATCCTGCTGTGTTTAGCGCGGACGGCAGCAACGTAAACAGCAACCTGGTGATGGGCTGGAAAACGACAGTCGACCCCCTTGACCCGACAAACTTCACTGCCAACCGTTACAACCTGCTTGTAGCGCCGGCGGAGCGCCCGGACGTCATCATCGACTTCCGGGGCTTCGAAGGGCAGAAACTCATTCTTTACAACGACGCCCCCGCGCCATTCCCGGGCGGCGACGTCCGCAACGACTACTACCCCGGCAGTCCAGATCAATCCGCCACCGGGGGCGCACCAACACCGGTACCCGGCAATGGCCCCGACACGCGAATTCTTATGCGGTTCGAAGTCGGCACCAGCGGGGCGATTAGGGAGTTGTCGTTCGAGCAAACAGTGAACGCGTTGAAGGTGGCTCTGCCCGTTACCTTCCTGGTCACCCAGCCTCCTACGAACATCACGCCCAGCGGTCCAGCCTTGGTCAAGACCCTCAACGAGGATTTCGACAAGTACGGACGGCTGCGGCAGGTGCTGGGGACGAACGTCGGCGGGGTGGAGTACTTGGCCTCTCCGACGGAAGTCGCCCACCGGGGTGAGGTCCAACGGTGGCAGATCTTCAATCTCACCGGAGACACGCACCCCATGCACTTCCACCTGGTCAACGTCGTGATCAGAAAACGGGAATACTGGGCGTTCGATTCGCTCGGTAGTCCTCTGCTGAACGGTCAGGGATTGCCCTACGCAATTCCAGGTTCAGAGCATCCCGTGGATGAGAACGACAAGGGCTGGAAGGAGACGGTGAGGATCAACCCAGGAGAGATAGTCACGGTAGACATGAAGTTCGACATGCCCTCCGGGGCACCTCCGAGTCCCCGGCTCCAGGCTAGCTATGGAATCACGGGAGCCGAGTACGTGTGGCACTGCCACATTCTGGAACACGAAGAGCACGACATGATGCGGCCGCTGGTTGTCCTCGGATGACCGTGAGGCCTGCGAACCGACAGCTTGTAGCTGTCGAGTTCCGCTGAAGACCCGGCGCCGCAACCACGGCGCCGGGCAATTCTTCGCCGAGGGTGCGGGAGCAGCACAGGTAGATGTCAGGCTCCTAGCACCGGGTGGGATCAAAGGTATGAGAGGCGTGATGGTTGGTGGCAACGTTGAGTGTAATTTGCATGTAGACGCTGTTTGCTACATACGGTCACTAGCCCAGATGCCCAGGAGCGCTTGAGCGATGCCTTGCGCCGAATCTTGCCGACACAACCACCTTTATCCCTGCACGTGCGCGATGGGGCATCTGTCCCGGTTTGTGGAACCTGTCGTTCTGCTGTTGCTAAAAGAGAAAGGCCATTCCTACGGGTACAACCTGTTAAGCAGTCTGTCCGAATATGCCTTCACGGATGCAGAGATTGAGAGAGCCGCTTTGTATCGAGCGCTGCGCAGGCTGCAACTGAATGGATATGTCAGCTCGGACTGGGAAACCCACCGAAGCGGTCCGGCTCGCCGCGTCTACGCGCTCACCCCCGGCGGAGAACAGCATCTGCGGGAGTGGGCGCAGGTGCTCACCAAAGTCGCCGGTTCGATGGACCGGTTTATCCAAGTGGTCAATTCCTTGCCGCTTCCTCCGGACCAACGTACCGGGCGACAGAAATTCAGGGCCACAACCGCGCCGGAGCGGGCGCTTGGCCAAAGGGGGCTCAATGAGTAAGAGAATCGTGGCTCTTCTGATTCTTGGTGTGGTCGTGTCGTTCTTCGCCGGAAGCCGATACCAGCAGCGAGTTCTAGGCAAAACCTCCACGAAACCAGAGCGCAAGATTCTTCACTACGTCGACCCGATGCATCCAGCTTATAAGGCCGAGAAGCCGGGAATCGCGCCCGACTGCGGCATGGAACTGGTGCCCGTGTATGCCGACGGCCAGCCAGTATCGCTTGATCCGCCAGGTGGGTCTGCACCGGCGGGAATGGTGAGGATCAGCCCGGAAAAGCAGCAGATGCTCGGCATACGTGTCGTCCCGGCAGAAACGACATCGGGCACACGAACCCTCCGGACCCTGGGGCGCGTCGCGGTGGACGAAACCCGCGTCTTCCGGATGACCACGCCGGTGGACGGGCTGGTGCGCCGCGCCGGGCCAATCGTCAGTGGCAACATGGTACGGAAAGACGAGGTCTTGGGCACGTTTTATAACCGCGACTTTCTTACCGCCCAGCAAACCTACCTCTACGCCCTAAACACCATGGATCGGTTCAAGGAAAACGAAAGCGACGATCAACTCAAACTGACGAGGGCGCAGATGCGGGCGGCAGAGGAGAACCTGGAATTTCTGGGCATGGGAGAAACTCAGCTGCACGAGATCGCACGTACGCGGCAAATCGCTCGAGAGATCGAACTCCGCAGCCCGGTGGCGGGTTTGGTGGTGGCTCGCAACGTGTTTCCCGGGTTGCGCTTCGACCGCGGCACAGAGCTGTTCCGGATCGTCGAACTCGACCATGTTTGGATTTTGGCGAACGTCTTTGCAGGCGAGGCCGAGTATTTCCGGCCAGGGGCGATGGCTAAAGTTTCGCAACCGGGCGAGGGCAAGAAGGTTGCGGCACGCATCAGCAGTGCGCTCCCGCAGTTTGATGCCAGCAGCCGAACCCTGCAGATCCGTCTGGAGATGGACAATCCCGGCTATTTCCTTCGCCCTGACATGTTTGTCGATGTGGAGCTTCCCGTAACCCTGCCAGCGGGATTGAGCGTTCCTGCCGACGCAGTGTTGGATTCCGGTGTGCGCAAGACCGTATTCGTCGAGGTGAGCGAAGGTGTCTTCGAGCCCCGCGTGGTCGAAATCGGGTGGCGGTATGGCGACCACGTGCAGATCCTGCGCGGACTCGTACCGGGCGAGCAGGTGGTGGTGAACGGGAACTTCTACGTGGATTCAGAGAGCCGCCTGAAAGCTGTAGCCCTCGAGAGGACAGCCGCGCAGGCCACACCGGGAATGGGCACTGCCAAGGACCCGTTCTGTGGCATGTCGGTTGACCCTAAGAAAGCGGCCGCCGCCGGCCTCACTAGCGAATATCGAAGCTTCACCTATTACTTCTGTTCTCAGGGCTGCAAGCGCAACTTCGACAAGGAGCCGGAACGCCACCTGAAGAAGTCAACCGATGCCGCGCAGCTCAGTCCTGCCTCCACCCTGGAACGAGGCTCGCATGATTAACCGCATCATTGACTTCTCGGTCGAGAACAAAGTGGTGGTATTCACGCTGGTGCTGGCGGCTTGCGTGGCGGGCTGGTGGTCGATGCAGCGCGTCGCACTGGACGCCATCCCCGACCTCAGCGACACGCAGGTCATCGTTTATTCACGTTGGGACCGCAGCCCCGATATTTTGGAAAGCCAGGTCACATACCCGATCGTAACCGCCATGCTGGGGGCGCCCAAGGTGAAGGCCGTGCGCGGCTTCTCCGATTTCGGCTACTCCTACGTCTATGTCATTTTCGAGGACGGCACCGACATCTACTGGGCCCGTTCTCGCACCCTGGAGTACCTGAGCGGAGTCCTACCCCGCTTGCCGCAGGGCGTCAGCACCGAGATCGGTCCCGATGCCACCGGCCTGGGTTGGGTGTTCCAGTACGCGCTGGTCGATTCCAGCGGCAAGCACACCCTGGCCGAGATGCGCGCTTACCAAGACTGGTACCTGCGCTATTACCTGAAATCGGTACCGGGTGTGGCCGAAGTGGCTCCGCTGGGCGGCTTCAGCCAGCAGTACCAGGTAAACCTCGATCCTAACCGCCTGCAGGCCTATGGCATTCCGATCAGCCGCGTGGTGGAAGCGGTGCGCAGCGGCAACAATGACGTTGGCGGTCGGCTGGTTGAATTCGGCGGCACCGAGTACATGATTCGTGGCCGCGGCTACGCTCGCTCCCTGCAGGATTTTGCCGACATCGTGCTTACGGCGAGCGAGGAGGGCACTCCGATCCGTGTCAAGGACGTCGGCCAGGTCGCCCTCGGTCCGGACCTGCGACGCGGCGTCTCCGATCTCGACGGCCAGGGAGAAGTTGTTTCAGGCATCGTCATCATGCGCCAGGGCGAGAATGCGCTGGACGTGATTGACCGTGTCAAAAGCAAGCTCCGTGAGATCGAGCCTGGCCTGCCCGAGGGCGTGAAAGTGGTTCCTATTTACGACCGCTCGGAGCTCATCCGTCGCTCCATTGACAACCTCAGGTCCACGCTGATCGAAGTCACCCTCACCGTTTCCCTCATCATCCTGATTTTTCTCTGGCATTTCCCCAGCGCGATGATTCCGGTCGTTACCATCCCGATCGCGGTTTTGCTCTCCTTTATTCCGTTCCGCATGCTGGGTATGACGGCAAACATCATGTCCCTGGGTGGGATTGCCATCGCCGTCGGCGCACTGGTGGACGCTGCGATTGTGGTGGTCGAGCAAACCCACAAAAGATTAGAGGAATGGGAGCGTAACGGGCGCAACGGCGACTACACTCCCGTGATCGTCAGTGCCGTCAAGCAGGTCGCCGGACCCAGCTTCTTCGCCTTGCTGGTAATCGCGGTCTCCTTCCTACCCGTGCTGACGCTGGAAGCGCAGGAAGGCCGACTCTTCAAGCCCCTCGCCTACACCAAAACCTTGGCCATGATCGTGGCCGCCGTGCTGGCGATCACACTGGACCCGGCACTTCGTGTCGTCATCACCCACGTAAGGAGTTTCAACTTCCGCTGGCCCTGGCTCTCTCGGGCGGGCAACGCATTGCTGGTGGGAACGGTGCACTCGGAAGCGAAGCACCCCATCAGCCGCGTGCTCATCCGCTGGTACGAACCGGTCGTTGCCTGGTCGTTGCGCTGGAAGTGGGCGGTCATCGGCGGCGCGGTGGCCTTGATTGTGTTGACTATCCCTGTGTACCGAAAGCTCGGCTCCGAGTTCATGCCTCCTTTGGACGAAGGCTCGCTGTTCTATATGCCTTCGACCCTGCCGGGCATCTCGATTGCGCAAGCGCAAAACCTGCTCCAGGTCAGCGACCGGATCCTCAAGCAGTTTCCGGAAGTCGACCGCGTGTTGGGCAAGGCCGGACGCGCCGAGACTTCCACCGATCCTGCCCCGCTTTCCATGTTGGAGACGGTCATCACTCTCAAGCCCAAGTCTCAGTGGCGGCGCGTCGATACCTGGTATTCCTCCTGGGCGCCGGAGTGGGCTAAGCGGGTCCTGCGCCATATCACTCCCGACCACATTTCGCACGAAGAGCTTGTCGCCCAGATGAACGACGCCCTAAAGCTCCCCGGCGTCGCCAATGCCTGGACCATGCCGATTAAGGCGCGCATCGACATGCTTACTACCGGCGTGCGCACGCCCGTTGGTTTAAAGATTTCCGGTGCCGATCTCAACCGGATCGAGGAAATTGGGGCGCAGGTGGAATCCCTGCTAGGTCAAGTTGCGGGAACGCGCAGCGTTTTCGCCGAGCGCACCGCAGTCGGCTATTTCCTGGATTTCGATTGGAAGCGTGAAGAGTTAGCTCGCTATGGTTTGAGCATTGATGAGGCTCAGGCTGTCATCCAGAGTGCCATTGGAGGCGAGAACGTCACTACCACCATAGAGGGTCCGGAGCGCTATCCCGTCAACGTCCGTTATATGCGTGACTTTCGCTCCAGCTTCGACACGCTCGGCCGCGTACTGGTTCCGGTCGCCGGCGGACAACGGCAGATCCCGATTTCTCAGCTGGCTGCCATTCATGTAGCCAGCGGTCCATCCATGGTGCGCAACGAAAACGGCTTGCTCACCGGTTACGTGTATGTCGATATCGCCGGCCGCGATCCCAGCAGCTACATCGAGGAAGCCGGCCGCTTGCTTCACGACAATCTCAAGCTGCCTCTGGGCTACGCCATCTCCTGGAGCGGCCAGTACGAGGCCATGCAGCGGGTACGGCAACGCCTGATGATTGTGCTCCCGCTGACGATGTTTCTCATTCTGTTGTTGCTCTATATCAACACGCGCTCCTTTATTAAGACCGCCATCATCGTGCTTGCCGTGCCCTTTTCTGCGGTAGGCGCAATCTGGCTTCTCTACCTGCTCGGCTACAACATCAGCATCGGAGTGTGGGTCGGGCTCATTGCGCTGCTGGGAGTCGACGCCGAGACCGGCGTCTTCATGCTGCTTTACCTCGATCTTGCTTACGAGCAGGCAAAACAGGAAGGCCGAATGCGTGGTTTGACCGACCTCCGGGAAGCTATCCTGCACGGCGCTGCGAAGCGCATTCGACCGAAGTTCATGACCGTCGCCACTATGGCGCTCGGACTCATTCCCATCATGTGGTCCACCGGCACCGGGGCCGACGTTATGAAGCGCATCGCGGCGCCCCTGATTGGCGGGATTTTCACCTCGTTTGTGTTGGAGTTGGTGATCTATCCGGCTATTTATGAGCTTTGGAAGTGGAACCTTGAACTGAAGGCTCGACCTTCAGAGGAGGTTGTATCGGAGTCGTTGCTTGTCAAGGCGTAGGTCCGCCTACCGGGACAGTCCCGAGTCCCGGGCAAAGGCAGTCGCGGACCGCAGAGAGGAGATCTGATGTTCGGAAAACTTGGATTACCTGAGTTACTGGTCGTACTTTTCATCGCGCTGCTTATCTTTGGACCAAAGAAAATCGGCGAACTTGGAAAGGGGCTGGGAGAAGGCATCCGCAGTTTCAAGTCGGCTGCAAGCGGCGAAAAGGAAGCAGACAAGCAGTAAGGACTTTGGGTTGTGAGCATGCAGGAATTGGACCCCTGGCCATGCGACCGGGG
>Ga0209154_1000045_pt1 | contig 86818 bp, 76 predicted proteins | sample GraSoiAngelo_121_FD_185878 | JGI IMG/M metagenome (GOLD analysis project Ga0209154, IMG submission 185878) | Grasslands soil microbial communities from the Angelo Coastal Reserve, California, USA - 14_0919_12_20cm (SPAdes) (version 2) | ecosystem: Environmental > Terrestrial > Soil > Grasslands ... | reverse complement strand
CCCGACTTTGACAACCGAGGGTTGATTTTACGGATCTTTGGCGGTTTCCTGCCGATAAGTATTTGCTTTTCAGTAGCACTTTTCCCGCAACGCGTTGTAGTGAAGACCTAACCCCTTGATTGCTGCGAGGCGCCGTGCACAATGGCGGTATGTTTCTCCGCTGCACGGTTCGCGTGAAGGACGGCAAGGAGCATAACTATTGGAGCATCGTGGAGAACCGGCGGGGTTCGTCAGGACAGGTGCTCCAGCGGCAGGTGCTGTACTTGGGGGAAATCAACGGCAGTCAGAAAGCGGCGTGGTGCCGGTGCATTGAAGTTTTCGAGGAGTCTCGAGGCCGATCGCGTCAGGTGGCACTTTTTCCGGAGGACCGACCAGCCCCGGAAATGGCGCAGGAAGTCGTGCATGTTCGTTTGAGTGAGCTCCAGGTGAAGCGGCCGCGTCAGTGGGGAGCGTGCTGGTTGAGCGGAGAATTATGGCAGCAGCTGCAGCTGGACGACTTCTGGAGAGAGCGGCTGGGAGTGAGCCGCGAGGGAACCGACTGGCTGGACGTGCTCAAGACGCTGGTGAGTTATCGGCGGATCGATCCGGGCAGCGAGTGGCGTCTGCACCGTGAGTGGTATCTACGCAGCGCCCTGGCCGATTTGCTGGGCCGGTCGGGCGAGGCCATCGAGCTGCAATCGTTGTATCGCTGTCAGGACAAGTTGCTCGCGCACAAGAGCGACCTGTTCAGCTATCTCCAGAAGCGCTGGCAGGACCTGTTCCAGGCGGAATTTGAAGTGTTGCTGTATGACCTGACCAGCACGTATTTCGAATGCGATCCGCCCGCGAATGGGAAGCGGTGTTTCGGCTACAGCCGGGACAAACGCCCGGACTGCGTGCAGGTGATCATCGCTCTGGTGGTGACGCCAGACGGCCTTCCGCTGGCCTACGAGGTGATGGCGGGGAACACCAGTGAGAAGACCACGCTGAAGGCCTTTCTAGACAAGATCGAGAAGCAATACGGACGCGCGAAGCGAGTCTGGGTGATGGATCGGGGCATCCCGACTGAGCAGCAGTTGAAAGAGATGCGCGAGGCCGTCCCGCCGGTAGCGTATCTGGTGGGGACACCGCGGGGTCGGCTGAGCAAACTGGAGAAGCCGTTTCTCGAACTGCCTTGGGCACAGGTGAAAGAGTCGGTGCAGGTGAAACTGCTGCCTCGGGAGGGCGAACTCTACATTCTGGCACGCAGCACGGGGCGGAAGGAGAAGGAACGGGCCATCCGTCAACGACGTCTGAAACGTCTGTGGCAGAGGCTCGGTGAACTACAAGGTCAGGACCTCACGCGCGACAACTTGCTTTTGAAACTTGGAGCGGCCAAGACGGAGGCGGGTCGTGTCTATGGCTTGGTGGAGGTTCGTGTGCCGAAACCAGAGCAGCCGGTCAACACGGAGACTTTCACCTTCCGGTTGCGAAAAGACAAACTCCGACAAGCCTTTCGCAGGGAGGGGCATTATCTGCTCCGCTCGAACCTCTCCGCGGAAGATCCCGGCGTGCTGTGGCAACACTACGTTCAGCTCACCGAGATCGAAGCGGTCTTTCGGGCTCTGAAGAGCGATTTAGCCATCCGCCCCATTTATCACCAGAAAGACTCACGCATCGAGGCGCATATCTTCGTATCGTTTCTGGCCTATTGTTTGTACATCACGCTGGGGCAGCGTTTGCGGGCGCTGGCGCCTGGTCTAACTCCTCGAGCGGTGCTGGAGAAAATGTCCGCTATTCAAATGGTGGATGTGCAGGTACCCACAACCGATGGGCGGTTGCTGATCCTGTCGCGGTACACCCAACCCGAGAAAGATCACCAGATGCTTCTCCACGAATTGCACCTACAGTTACCGGCTCAACCACTGCCCAGGATTGTCCAGTCGGAACCAGAATGCGTTGCGGGAGTGAAAAACTTGTAGTGAAGACCTTTTGACACCTCGAACGTAGAATCAGCAACTTCCGGAAAAATCATAGTCCGGTTGTCAAAGTCGGGCTAAGGATCACTACCAGTTCGAAGTCATGAGTGGCGCACCAAGGCATTCTCACCATGCTGTCGGGGAGAACGCCTCGGTCAGGACGACAAGTGTCTGGCCAGCTGCTGACTCCTAACTACTAGCTGCTCTCTTCTGGCGACCCCGGAGGGAGTCGAACCCCCAACCCTCAGATCCGAAGTCTGATGCTCTATCCAGTTGAGCTACGGGGCCGCGCAGTAAAAGTCTATCGGAATACAGAGATATCAGCTACTCGGCAACGCCTGCGTGGCGCGGACACTCTTGTCCGTTCGTTTCACGCCACTTCTTCCGCAGCCTCGCCCAGCAATTTCCAAACTCCGTCAAACGCTACAAAGTATGTTTCTATTTCGACATCCGGGAACTCGGCGCGAATCACATCGGCGGCACGCTGCAGTTCTTCCTTATGATGCGCAGCTTCGGCTTGCTGGTCCTGCTGGAAGCGGGCCAAGCCACCGTAGGTCGCACAGTCGGAATGGCTCATGAGAATGACCCGGTGGCACTCGTGCAGACGAATCGAGAGCCGAACCTGCTCGAGGATAAAGTCGCGCTCGAAATCATTGCGCGGAGAAGCCAGGGTCTTGGCGCCGCCCGCAACAATGATCATGTCCGGATGCATGATGGCTCTTCGCTGGAGAAATTTGCGTACGGCCAGGTTGATCCGATGATCAAAGCAGCAGAGGACAGCAGCGTCGGCCGTATAGGCATCCGACGAAGAATCAAAATGGAAGACTTTGCGCATCAGCCTGTCCTGTCACGTGAGGTTGCGAGGGCGAGGACGCCCTTGCGGCAGCCGGCGAGACGCCGGCGCTAAAAGTAAACGATCTTATCTATTCGCTCGGGAATCCTCCATGAAGCTCTGTGAAAATACAGAGCGCGACCAAAAACGCGAGAATGACAACAGAAACGTTGGATCGACGAAATTCTCCGACCGTTCCATGTCGCTGTAGTCGGTCCCACTCTCTCGCACCGCCCTACCGAAACCAACGTAGAACGCAAACGGTCAGGCCTATGGCTATCGCGAGAAGTATGCGTCCATGCCAGAATCCGAGCCAGAACAGCAATCCACTGATAGCCGCCCCGGCCAGCTGCAATTGGGTGATTGTCATCCCCCGGCAAAAGGCCCTGACAGATTTCCTAAGGTTCTCTGCAAATCTCAATTACATTACTTTCGATGCCGTGAATTTCAAAAACCTGCGTATCACCATCGTCTTGGATAGAGCCCGCGAGGATGCCTCGACCCGAAAGGTGTTCCTGCGCTTTCTTCAGCTTGTCGCAGCACAAGGGAACGACGAATGAAGACCGATCGAAACCGGCCTGCTCCACTTCGCCCCGAGAACTCAGCAAGATTGTCGGTTCATCGTAGCCAGGCAATTTCAGAGCAATATTGGACGGCAGCGAACAATCCCAGGTCGATGGCACCTTTACCTCTTTACCATCGAAGGTTTCGATCCACCACTGCTTCGCGGCTTGAACATTCGGGTAAATCATAGTCACAGAGTCTGTGCGGGACAGTGACATGCTCCTACATCTCCCAATGCTCGTCGGTCCTCATGCGAGGGCGAGGATGCCCCTAGCGACAGACGGCGAGACACCGGCGCTACGCTCCCCGCTTTGACTTCAATTCGGCCAGCAACTGCTCGATTCGGTCCTGCTTTTCCAGCGCGGCCAGGCGGTCTTCGACATTATCGCCTACCATCTCTGCCTTGGCCTGGCTGGATGCTTCCGAATGCGCCACCTTGCGCTTCATTCGGTCAAAGGCAGCGGCCTTCGAGCCATCGCCGATTGCCATGTGTGCGTCGGCGGCTTTGCCCACGGCCCGCGAGCGGCGATGTTGCGCGATCAGCAGATCGGCCTTGGCGTTGGCCTCCGACAGCTTCTGCTCTAGCTTGCGGAGCGCCGTCTTCAGGCTCTCCACCTGCAACTTTTGATCAGCTACCTGCTGGCCAAAGCTCTCGCCCAGTTCTTTGTAGCTCATGGAACGCTCCAGGGCAGCGCGGGCCAGGTCGTCCTGCTTCTTGTCGACCGCCAACTCGGCGCGACGGTGCCAGTCCTCCGCCTTCTCTTCGTTCTCTCTCTGCTTCTTCTCTAGCAGGTGCTGGTCGGCGATGGCAATCGCTACCTGCGTCTTGACCTGCAGAAGCTGGTTCTGCATGTCGAGGATCACCTGCTTGATCATCTTCTCCGGGTCCTCGGCCTTGTCGATCAGGTCGTTGAGGTTGGCCCGGACCAGCGTGGAAACTCGCTCTAGTAGTGCCATGATGAAACTCCTTTCAAAAACAGCTCTTAGCGCTTAAGTCTTGGCTGAAAGATCTCTGGTTGCGAGGGCGTCGGTTCGCCGGCGGCATTCCTTCTCTCAGACAATGAGCTTGCAATGGCGATGCCGACGCCGGTGCCAATGGGCAGCCAGGCCCCCATCTGATGGGTGGCAACGCCGAGGGCTGCCCCGATTACCGCGCCCAGCGCCATGCCCAAGCCGATCCATGACGTCTTGCTGTTCATCCCATCCTCCGATCTTCAATGACCTGTGTGGAGGCGGGTCTCTGACCCGCCCTCCCGACCCCCTACTTCCCTGTTCCGGCCGCGCCTTTGCCCTTGTCAGCGGGTGGCAACCCGTCCGGCTTCGGAGCTTTATCGCCAATCTGCCGCACCCTGCTGAACAGTTCACTCAAGTTCATTCCCGACAGTGTCTCGAACAGGGCCGGAACCTGCGCCGCCATCTTGGTGAGATCGCCGGTGATCTTGTTCATGCCGGCAGCGTCGCCGTTGCCGGTGGAGACCACCGTGATCTTGTCCACGTTCGCCAGCGGACTGGCCAGCGCCCTCACCACGTCCGGCAGACCGGTGAGCAGCTTGTCGATGACCGCCGCCTGGTTGTACTCCTGGAATGCCTCTGCCTTGACGTTCATCGCCCGCGCTTCCGCGTCGCCCTTCTTGAAGATGATTTCGGCTTCCGCCTCGCCTTGCGCACGAATGGAGGAAGCACGGCCTTCGGCTTCCACCATGAGGCGCTGCTTTTCGGCTTCGGCAAGCGTCTCGATGCGTTGACGCTCGATTTCAGCCTGCTTCAGTACAGTCGCGATGAGTTCTTTCTCGCGGCGCGCGATCTCGGCTTCCTGCACCTTGACCTGCTGCTCCTTCTCGACTTGCTGGACCTTTACGCTCTCAGCAATGACCTGCTGCTGCATGATGTTGGCCTGGATGTCATAGGCCTTGTCGGCTTGTGCCTGCTGTCTCTTTGTCAGCTCCTGGTATTGCGCCTTCTTGATTTCCAGGTCGCGCTGAGCTTCGGCCTGTTTTGCCAGCGAGAGCGTCTCGGCCAGCACTCGCTCCTGGTCGGCCTGAGCCTTGGCGACTGCCGATTCGCGCATGGCCAACGCGCGCTTGATGGCCGTATCGCGGTCGGCTTCCGCAGCGGCTACGTCCGCATCGCGCTTGATGCGGGCGACATCGGGCTTGCCCATGTTAAGGATGTACTCGTTCTTGTCGCGCACTTCCTTGATGGTGAACGAGATCACCTCCAGCCCCATCTTGTTCATGTCGTCGGCGCAGGTGGAGCGCATGCGGTCCGAAACCATCTCGGGCTGCTTGACGATTTCTTCTACGGTTAGCTGGCCGATGATGCCGCGCAAGTGTCCTTCCATCACCAGCCGGATCAGGCCTTCGCGCTCCTGGTCGGTCTTGGTGAGGAACTGCTCCGACGCGGTCAGCACCGACTCTGTGTCCGACTTCACTTTGATTTGCGCTACCGCCTCCACTGTGACGGCGACGCCCTGTTTCGTGTACAGGTCCTGCTGTGGAGCCACGTCGAAGGACATCAGTTCCAGAGAAAGTTCGCGGCAGTTTTCGATCATCGGGAAGATGATCGTGCCGTGGCCTTTCACCACGCGTGTCCCGCGAAAGCCATACACCACCAGCGCCTCATGCGGGCCTGCCTTGCGGTACAGCCGAGCCAACATGCTGAGAAGGAGCATGACCGCCAGTACAGCGAGCCCTGCGATAACCCAGATTTCCACCCATCCGATGCTGCCGAACATATATCCTCCTGTGCTTCCCGAAACTCTGGTTTCGAGTTTCTAGTTTCCAGTTTCGGGTGGGCGCTTGTGCTGCGCTGTTTCTGCACACGCGAAACCTGAAACTCGAAACTCCAAAACTCGGTTTCCGTTTCGGGTGATCTCGTCTGCTGCGATCTGCTGTGCATTCCCGAAACTCGAAACTTGAAACTAGGCCGTCACCATCCGGTCCGACCCGCACCCTACCCCTGTCCCGCCGACCTCGCCTGTTCTTCTCCGGCCATCTCTTCCCAGCGGCGGACGTAAGCAATTCCCTTTTCGTAGCGCGTAACAACTACCTCGTCGCCTCTTGGGATTGCGCTGCCGTTCTCGCTGCGAGCCCCACACGTGCGCCGTGTGCCGGCCTGGGAATAAATGATTTCGCCGGTCCCGCCTTCACGGATCGAGCTGGATATCCTGCCGAGCACGCCCACCATGTCGTAATCCGCCGGATCCATGTTCTCTTCCTTTGAGATGAGCACCTTGCTCATGAACAGGAACACGAGACCCGCGCCGACCAATCCCGCGATCACGGACCAAACCAGGCCCATGAAGAACCAGATCGTGGAAAAACGGGTGAGCAGATAGCCTGTGCCGCCAAACCACGCCAGGAATGCAGCCAGCGTGAATAAATTGAAGGGTGAGATCGCTTCGCCTCCGCCCCCGCCATGAGCGTGACCAGAAGGCACATGAGTCGCGGCCCCAGCATGGCCCGCGGGACCGCCCGCGCCATGGCCAAGACCATGCGGCAAATGCAGGCCGTGCACGTGCCAGTTCAGCCCGCCGAAAATAAAAGACAGGAAGCTGAAGGCGAATCCCACCGCGAAACAGATCAGGTAAAAATCTGCCCACGTCATAGCCAGGGCCTCCCGTTCCCTTTTGTAGCCTGCTTATGTTTTTGGCGGCGCTCATGCACTTCGGGTTTCAACACCTGAAGGAGCCGTTCCGCCAACTTAGGCGTTTCCAAAATTGCGCCCAGCAGGATGAGGCAGCCGCGCGAGTCTTCGTGCCGCGCTACTTCCAGCAACGCCTCGGAAACTTCCGGATCCCGGCGAAAGCGCTCGGCGCCATCAATCAGCCAAAGATCCATGCGGTCCTCGAGCACGCCCACATCGGAGATCAGCTCGTTAGTAAAGCCTTCAGGGTCGTCCACCAGGTATCCCGGGTGCACCTTGAAAAAATGCGCCAGCAACATGCGGCTGGAGTTGGTCAGGTGCGGCCGCGAACCACGCTCGATCTGCGAGAGATAGGACTGGCTGATGCTCCTGCCCAGTTCCTTCTTGATGGCCTGCACGATTTCCTGCTGGGTCATCTCACGACCCAGCCCGCGCAGAGTGCCCTCAACCTCTCTCAGGTAGCGCATTTTCTCGCCCAGTTTCATATTGCAAATCGCAATATTAATATCGCAATATGTAATATGCGTCAAGAGCTAGATATGTCCTGTTTTTAGTGATTTAGGGTTGGCTTTGAAGTCTTCGCAGGCGCGCCCCTTCATTTTTCACCGCCGAGCACGGGGAGAGCACTGAGAAAATCTAAGCTGCTTCCCTCGGAGATCTCGGCGCTGAATGGGTTACAGACCCACTTCGATTCGGGAACGCGGGTCGAGATAGTCGCGCAGCGCGTCGCCGATGAAATTGAAGGAGAGCACGGCGAGCATCACGGCGACAGCAGGAAAGAGCACGAGATGAGGCGCGTCGAACAGGTGCGCGCGGGCGTCGTTGAGCATGGAGCCCCAGCTTGCGGCTGGTGGCGGCACGCCGAGGCCCAGAAAGCTCATGGTCGCTTCGGCAAGGATGGCGCCGGCCATGCCGATCGCGGCCTGCACGATGATCGGCTGAATGATGTTGGGGAGAATGTGTCGAACAATCACGCGCCAGTCGCTTGCGCCCAGGGCTCGCGCCGCTTCCACATACTCGCGCTCGCGCGTCGCCAAAACCTGAGCCCGGACAAGACGTGCGTAGCCCACCCATCCGCCAAGCGAAAGCGCCAGCACAAGGTTGAAAATTCCTGGACCTCGGAAGGCGACGAAGGCGATTGCCAGCAAGATTCCTGGAAATGAAAGAAAGGCGTTCATCACGACCACATTCACGAAGCGGTCGATCCGCCCGACGTAATAGCCCGCGATTGAGCCGATAACCAGCCCCAGGAACAGCGACCCGGCTACTACGCAGCTCCCCACCAGCATGGAAATGCGCGCCCCGTAGATAAGGCGAGAGCTGATATCCCTCCCCAGTTCATCCGTGCCGCACCAGTGCATAAGTGAGGGGCCCGACAAGCGATGTGGCAGGTCGATCAACGCAGGATCCTGGGGGGCGACCCAGGGGGCAAACACCGCGAAGATCAGAAAAATCGACACCAGCACTACCCCCGTGGCTGCCAGCGGATTACTCCGGGCGGCGCGGCGGAACGAGATAGCGGTCGCAGACATTGAGCTCGCTCTACTGCCGAATTCGTGGATTCACCACGGAGTACAGCAGGTCCGTCAAGAAGTTTACGGCTACGTAAGTCAGGCCAATTGCCAGGATGCAGCCCTGCACCAGGTAATAGTCGCGATTGGAAATTGCCTGGATCGTCAAGCGCCCGATTCCCGGCCAGGAAAAAATAGTTTCAGTCACAATGGCTCCGGCCAGCATGGCGCCGAACTGAAGACCGAGCACCGTGATGATCGGAATCATGGCATTGCGCAGGGCATGACGATAAACCACCGTGCGCTCCGGTAGTCCCTTGGCGCGGGCGGTACGGATGTAGTCCTGGCCTAACTCCTCCAGCATCGACGTTCGCACCATGCGGGTCAGGATAGCCGCCAGTGCGCTGCCCATGGTGACTGCTGGAAGCATTAAGTGGGCCACCGTGCCGGAGCCGGAGACGGGAAGCCAGCCCAGTTCGATGGCAAAAAACAGGATCATCACCGGGCCCAGCGCGAAGTTGGGGAACGAAAGGCCGAATAGGCTGATCACGCTCAGTGCCCGGTCATCCCAGCGATTGCGCCTTCGCGCCGAGCGCACTCCGGCAGGAATCGAGAGCAGGATGGCCACCAACAGCGACGCTGCAGTCAGCTGCAGGGTGTAGGGATATCGCTGAGCGATCAGTCCGCTCACGCTTTGGTTGTAGCGAATCGAAGGACCGAGGTCGCCGTGTAACACTCCCTTCCAATAATTGAGGTACTGAGTTCGAATGGGGGCATCGAGGCCATAGGCATGCCGTGCTGCTTCGATGTCGGCGGCTGGCGCGCCCTCTCCCAGCATCTGCTGGATCGGATCTCCGGGGACGAAGTGAATGAGCAGGAAAACCAGCGACACAACCAGCCAAACGACCGGGATGGTGTACAGCAAGCGCTGGGAGAGATAGCGAAGCAAGTTCTCAGGTCTCGCTTGCCCGTTGCCGGCGTCGCATATTCAATCCCCGCTCTGCTCCGCGGTCACTACCGACAGTTCCAGGTCATCCACTGCAGTTCCGATGTGCTGCAGATGATGCACCATGTGCCGAAGATAATCGTCGAAGACAAACTGGAGCCTCAGCGGAGCAGAACCGTCGATGGTGCAGGTGCGTCGCCAGGCCGAGTCTGTCAACCCTTGCGCGGCAGCCAACAGTTGCAAGTTGAGGGCTCGCCACAACTCGATCAGTTCATGCCAGTCCCGCTTTTGGTAAGCGTGCAGCTCCACCCAGCGGTCACCGTCATACCCCGCCATCCCTGGACGATCTTGCAGCGAGGTACGGACAATTCGCTGGTGATTGTTGGCAGCAGAATCGAGCAGGTGTCCGAGTTCCTCTTTAGGAGACCATTTCGACGGTGCAGGCTTGTTCTCAACTTTATCAGCCGGAAGCTGCTCCAGCCGGGCGGGGACATGATCGATAAGGGCGCGCAGCAATATCAGACCTTGCATTTCAGAGCTCCTATCTTCGCAAAAAACCAGAAGAAGACCGTGACTCAATCTCCGGCCTGCTGCATGGCTGCGGTTGGGGCGTTCTCAATCTTGACTTTGGCGATGCGGTGGCCTTCCATTTCCTGCACGGCGAAGCGGCGGCCTTCGAATTCGACGGCTTCGCCGACACGGGGAATTTTCTGCATGCGCGACAGAATGAAGCCGGCCAAGGTCTCGAAGCCAGCGTCGCGCGGCAGAATCAACTGGAACTCCGCCTCCAGGTCGCGCAGGCTGGTCGAGCCTTCCAGCACCATGGCGGATTGGCCAATCAGCACCGGCGCGGGCTCGGCTGCATCGAACTCGTCCTGAATCTCGCCAACCAATCGGACCAGGATGTCCTCTATGGTAATCACACCTGCAGTCGAGCCGAACTCATCGACCACCACGGCCAGGTGGCGCCTGCGCTCTTTAAATTCAAACAGCAGATCGGTGACGATCTTGGTTTCGGGCACAACTAGCACGTTACGCATGATCTGGCTGATCTGCATCGTGGAAATCCGGGCCGCCGTGGGTTGACTTAGGCCAACCGCCAATCGCAGCCGCAACCAGCGCATCACGTCTTTGACGTAAAGCACACCCACGATGTGCTCAGGACCGCGCAGCGGGTCATAGACGGGAATGCGCGAGTGTTGCTCGGACACGACTCGCGCAAGCGCTTCTTCCAGCGTGAGGTTGGCGGCTAATGCAAAAATATCGGGGCGGGGCACCATCAACTCGCGAACCGTCGTGTTGTCCAGTTCCAGGGCGTTATGGATCATCTCTTCCTGGAACTCTGGAATCTGGCCAAAACGTCGGCTGGCGGTCACGATCAGCTTGAGCTCATCCGGCGAGTGAACCACGCTCCGGCCGCTGCGGCGGAGTTCGCGGGACCCGAACATTTTCAGCGCAAAGGTGCCCGATTTGCGCATGACAAAAAGGAAGGGACGGGTGATTCGGAGGAAAACGTCCATGGGCGCAGCCACGGCCAGAGCAACCCGCTCAGCTCGTTGCAGGGCCAGGGATTTGGGTACCAGCTCGCCCAGGATCACATGCAAGTATGTGATCAGGATGAAGGTCACGACAATCGCGATGGTGTGGGCGTACACCATCACGTGGGGAACCCGGCCCAGGAGTTCCTCGAACAGGCGAGCCAGCGCCGGCTCGCCCATCCAGCCCAAGCTAAGGCTGGCGACGGTAATACCCAACTGCACCCCATTGATCACCTCGTCCAGGTTCTGGTGCAGCCTCTGGACAATGCGGGCGCCGATGCGGCGGGCTTCAATCAGTTGTTGGATTCGGGTGTCTCGCACGCTGACCAGGGAAAACTCGGCAGCCGCGAAAAAGGCGTTGGCTGCAACCAGGAGCAGGATGAGAAACACCCGGAGCAGCGCAAAAGTTATCATGGAAGCCTAATTCTAACATTCCAAAGGCTCTGCTTACCCATCCAAGCCATCCTCGGCGGTGTTCTGTTATGGGACTTAACCTGGGTTGGATGGGGCTAACTAGCTGGCAGAGTAGGAGAACCTCTCGTACACTGTCGGTAGGTGTTTCCCGCTACCATTTTTTAGATTCGACGGTCTAACCAGCGAACCCGGGCTGCTTTCGAGCTCGCGGTCCGATTCCGAGCTTCTCCATGGATCTCAGGAACAATCCGCCAGAGACCCTCGTACCAGTGATTGAGTGTTGGAGGGCCACACTTTGTTGCAGGAGGTGTTTGTGAACGGCAATATCAACGGCAACGGCAGGAAGAAGCGGCGCAAACGAATAATTTATGTCTGTGTCGGTGTGGCTCTGGTTTTGCTGATCGCAGGCGGACTGATTGCCGCCACCAGCGGGAGCACAAAAATTGACCCGTCGAAGTTAGCCAAGGTCGAAAAAGGCGACCTGGCCAAGAGCGTGGTCGCCACCGGCAAGGTCACGCCTATTACGAAGGTCGAGGTCAAGTCGAAGGCCAGTGGAATCGTCAAGAAGCTCTTCGTCGACGCCGGCGATAAGGTTAAAAAGGGGCAATTTCTGGCTCAGCTGGATAAGGAAGAGATCCAGGCCCAGGTGGAACAGTCACGGGCGGCGCTACAGGCGGCCGAAGCCAGCATGAAGGGTGCGGAAGCTGATTACGAACGCGCCAAAGTGGACGCGGAAGGACCGGACGTGCCGCTCTTGAAGCGGGCCTATGAACGCGCCATCGGCATGGCCAAGGAAGGCGTGGTGTCCACCTCCGCTCTGGAGGATGCGCAGAAAGCCTATGAGCTCGCGCTGAACAAGCAGAATGTAGCAAAGGCGCAAATGGTTGTGCTGAGGGCGAAAACGGCGCAGGCGGAGGCGCAGGTCGCGCAGGACCGCGCCAACCTGAAGCAACTGGAAGAGCAGCTTAGCTATACTGACATCGAATCGCCGATCGACGGCGTGGTGCTCTCGCGCGATGTGGAAATTGGCGATGCGGTCAGTTCGATCCTGGTCCTGGGTTCATCGGCCACGTTGATCATGAACCTGGGCGACACCAGCGAAGTCTACGTAAAGGGCAAGGTGGACGAGAGCGACATTGGCAAGGTCTACCTGGGGCAGCCCGCCCGGATCAAAGTCGAATCGTTCAAAGACAAAACCTTCACCGGCAAGGTCACCAAGATCTCGCCCATGGGCGTCGAAAAGGATAACGTGACGACCTTCGAAGTCCGCGTGTCCATCAGCAACCCCGGTGGCGAACTGAAGTCTGAGATGACCGCCAACGCCGAAATCATCCTGGAAGAGCACAAGAACGTCCTGCAGATTCCAGAAGGCTCCATCATTTACGACAACCAGAAGAAAGCTTCCGTCGAGGTACCTGATCCCAAAGGCAAAGATGGAAAGCGCAAGGTGGCGGTGAATATCGGCATCTCCAACGGCGCCAAGACTGAGCTGTTGAGCGGACTGAAGGAAGGCGATCAGGTCGTTCTGCAGTAGAGAATTTTGGAGAGCAAAGAAGCAGTCAGGAGTCACCTTGTTCTTAATCGCACCGTAGCTGACTTCTGACCGCTGACTCCCGACTACTTTTTTCTTAAATGTATGAACCTCCTCGAAATCCTCCGCCAGACACTGGGCACATTCCGGGCTCACAAGATGCGAAGCTTCCTCACGATGTTTGGAATCATCTGGGGAATCGCGTCGGTGATTATCCTGGTAGGCCTGGGCAAGGGCTTCATGGTGGACCAGAAGGAACACATGAAGACGCTGGGCAAAGACCTGGTGATCGTGTGGGGCGGACGCACCAGTTCCCAGATTGGCGGACTTGCTGCGGGTCGTGAGATTACGCTCACCATCGACGATGCACGCCTCATTCGGGATGAGTGCTACTACGTGAAGAATGTGAGCCCGGAATTGCGGCGCACGATTCCCGAAGTCAGCCAGTTCAACTCGGCCAATCGCGGGGTGGTGGGGATGTGGCCCGCTTACCAGGATTTCCGTTCCCTGTTGCTAGGGGAAGGACGGCTTATTACCGATGAGGATGAACGCGATGGGCGCCGCGTCATCGTTCTGGGATATGCCGCGCGACGGCAGCTCTTCCCCGGACAGCCGGCTGTGGGCGCGACCATCTCGGTAAAGAGCATCCCCTATACGGCGGTAGGTGTTCTCAAAGAAAAGAAACAGAACTCCAACTACAACGGTCCGGACAATGACTACCTGTTTGCGCCGTATTCGGCCGTCTCCCGCGATTTTCCGCCGCCTGGAAACAAGCCCGGCATCGTCAAGGGTTACCTCAACAATATCGTCTTCGAAGTATCGGATCCGGAGACCCACGAAGATGCGGTCACCCAGGTGCGGCGCTCGCTGGGCCGGCGGCACCACTTCGACGAGAAGGACAAAGATGCGTTGTTCATCTGGGATACGATGGACGGGTCGCGGCAGTTGAAGAAAATCTTCGACGTGGTCACCATCTTCTTCGGATGTGTCGCCATCATGACGCTTTGCCTGGGCGGCATTGGCGTAATGAACATCATGCTGGTCTCAGTAACGGAGCGTACGCGGGAAATAGGAGTCCGAAAGGCGATCGGCGCCACCCGCGCCGATATCCTGCGCCAGTTCTTTGCCGAATCCGCCGTGTTGACCTGCATTAGCGGCGCCCTGGGATTGCTCGTAGGCATGGGCCTGTGCATTGCACTCAAGGCGATGCCTTTGCCGGACTTCGTTCCCCACCCGATTATTTCCCCGGTTTCGATTGTGTCTTCGATTCTTACTCTGTCGCTGGTCACATTCGTCGCCGGCATGTATCCGGCGCAGCGAGCGGCAGAGATGACGCCGGTGGAGTCGCTAAGGTACGAGTGAGGAGGTCTAAATGAATCGCTCAAGATTCCTGCTTGTAAACGCTGTTCTTGCTTTGGTCGTCGCACTGGCATATTCCGCCACAGCCGCGGTCGAGGGCTCATTCCAGCGCAGCTTGAAAGTGAGTGGGCCCGTGGACCTCGACATAACCACGGGTTCGGGCAGCATTACCGTGCGCACCGGAGGGTCGGACACAGTCGAGGTGCGCGGGCGGATCCGTGCCAGCGACTGGTCGGGGAGTGGAGCGGAAAAGGTGCGGCGACTAGAGGCGGATCCTCCCATCCAGCAGAGCGGCAATTCCATTCACATCGGCCACATTGAAGACCCCGAACTGCGCCGCAATGTTTCCATCAGCTACGAGCTGACGGTGCCTGCCGAGACTGAAATGAAGGCGCACAGCGGCTCCGGTAACCAGACCGTGGATGGCATCGGAGGACCACTCGAGGTCAGTGCCGGTTCTGGCAGCGTGAGAATTTCCAACATTGGCGGCACCGTGCGTGCGGACACCGGCTCCGGCAACATTGATATCGATCGCGTAAAGGGCAACGTGCGCGCCCATGCGGGGAGTGGCTCGATTCGGGCCACTGACGTTGCTGGTGGCTTTGAAGCCAACACCGGTAGCGGGCACATCAGCTTGAGCCAGACAGCTCCTGGCGCCGTGCGGGCAGAGACTGGATCGGGCGGTATGGAATTGCGCGGGGTACGCGGATCCCTGGAAGCCCGCGCCGGCAGCGGCGATATTCGCGCCGAAGGCGATCCGACGGGCGGCTGGATCGTGCATACTGGCTCGGGTGGTGTCCATCTCCGCTTACCCAACGATGCAGCCTTTGACCTGAATGCACGAACCAGTTCTGGTTCAATCTCCCTGGAGCACCCGGTCACCGTACAGGGCACCCTTGGGCGTAAGGAAATCCGTGGGAAAGTGCGGGGCGGCGGTGTGCAAATCGAGGTACAAACCGGTTCCGGGAACATTGAGATCTTGTGATTTTGGATTAGGCCCATGTTTTTGAAGGAACTCATCTCGCAAGGCTGGCAGGCTCTGATGCGCAACCGTATGCGCTCGGTGCTCACCATGCTGGGCATTGTCTGGGGACTGGCGTCCGTGGTCATTTTGCTGGCTTACGGGCAAGGCCTCGGCGGCAGCGTGCTGCACGCCTTCCTGAACATGGGTAATAACGTCCTCGTCCTCTGGCCTGGGCAAACCAGCATGCAGGCCGGAGGACAGCGCGCCGGCAAGCGCGTGCTTTACGAATACGCCGACGTCGAAGCCATCCGTGACGAGGTGCCGATCGTGCGCGCGGTAAGCGCTGAAGCCACCCGCGATTTCGGTTACAAGACCGGAACCCGAGTCGTCTCAGTGATGACCCGCGGCGTCGAGATGCCCTACGGACAAATGCGCAAGCTCGATCTTGAGGACGGCCGGTACTTCACCGAGACTGATTTCACCGAGCACCACCGCGTGGTCATTCTCGGTTACCAGGCGGCACGGCGCATTTTCCAGGGAGCTCCTTCCGTCGGTGAGAACGTCAGTATCGGCGGCCTCGATTTCGAAGTGATAGGCGTGATGCGCAACAAGATCCAGGATTCGATGTACAACGGTCCCGATAATGAAGATGGATTCATTCCGTTCCAACTCTTTCGGGACCTCAAGAATATTAAAGATCCGGAGATGATCGTCATTCAGCCGACGGCGCCGGAACTGAACAAGAAAGCACTGGCAGCAGTGCGCGAAGTGCTCGCCCGGCGACACCATTTTGATCCCAAGGACGACAAGGCAACCCCCACCTGGGACACCATTGAAGACCGCGCCATGATCAATGCCTTCTCGCTGGGATTGCAGGCAGTGCTCGGGTTGATTGGCGCCGTAACCCTGGGCGTAGGGGGCGTAGGCGTGATGAACATCATGCTGGTATCGGTGACCGAGCGCACCCGCGAGATTGGATTGCGCAAAGCAGTCGGTGCGCGGCCTCGCCACATTCTAATTCAATTCCTGCTGGAAGCGCTGGTGCTTACATTTGCAGGAGGGCTGCTGGGCATGGCGTTAGCCCTCTTTCTAACCTGGGTGATCCCGCCCATGCCTTTGTACAGCGAGTTCTACAAGACGACCAACCACGAAGGCGACATCTTCCTGCACGCCTCAACCAGCGTAATGACCGCTTCGTTTATCATCCTCTCGCTAGTAGGGATCGTTTCGGGTTTCTTCCCAGCCTTGAAGGCGGCGCGATTGAATCCGATTGAGGCACTGCGCTACGAATAGTGGCCGGAGGTAATGGTCAGGGGTTAGTGGTTAGTTAAGAAAAATCAACGTGACCCTCGACCACCAACGGTTTCGCTGCCTGCTGCGCCCACTAACCACTTCACTAGCCATAGCTAGCCACTAACCACTATTCACTCCAATTACCTCTGTGCCTTGACTTCGACTTCCCTCGCCATTTACTTTCGCCTCGGGAACAATTTTCTTAACAGAAAGGACCGTGTGGCTCCGCCAATCATTACCCTGACCACCGACTTCGGTACTCAGGATCATTTCATAGGAACCATCAAAGGGGTCCTCATGGCGAGGGCTCCTGATGTCCAGATTGTGGACATCTGCCACGCGGTTCAGGCCTTCGATGTGCTCGACGGTGCGCTTGCGATTGCGCAGTCCTATTCGTATTTTCCGGCTGGTACGGTGCACATGGTGATCGTAGATCCTGGCGTGGGCACCGAACGCCGGCCGCTGGTCGTTTCTACCGAAAAATATTTGTTCGTAGCGCCGGATAATGGCGTCCTGTCACTGATCTATGATCGCGAGGAGCGTCTCAGCGTACGTCACATTACTGCCGAGCACTATTTCCTGCAGCCAGTCAGCAATACATTTCACGCGCGAGATATTTTCGCGCCCATTACCGCGTATCTGGCCAAAGGCGTCGAACCTGCGCGGATGGGCGAGGAGGTTGGCGACTTTGTGCGCTTCTCGGCGCCCCGTCCTAAGCCGGTCGACGACCGCACATTGCGAGGTGTAGTTCTTAAGGTAGACCGCTTCGGCAATCTCATCACCAACATCACGCCGCAGGATGCGCCCATGGTTTTCGGCGTGGAGAAGCGTCCGTTCAAGATTGTGGTTGGCAAGAAGGAGATCTCGCAGATCCGAAACGCTTACGCAGAGGGAGCTCCGGGCGAGGTTTTCGGAATCCTTGGCAGCATGGGCTACCTTGAAATAGCCTGCAATCGGGGCGCCGCCTCCAAGCTCGTAGAAGGCGGCAAAGGCAGTGACGTCAACATCGTGCTTGAGTCCTAGGCTGCGGTAGTTTAAGAGACCTTCCGCTTAGGGTGCGCGTAGCGGTCCATCTCGGCGGTCCACTTCAGAAAGCGCCAGAGGTTTCCCCGCTCCCGCCAGACGAATCCCCAGAACTCGAGAAAGTGAATCTGCTGCATCTTCACGCCGCAGTACGTTTCCATGCGCCAGAGAAGATAGGGACTGCGCCACGGCGCAAGACGATGCCCGCGAGTGGCACTCCAAAGGAAATTAAGTATGTAGCGCATAACCGTGGGATCAGTATAAATGCTGACTGCGGAATCTCGTCTTTGAAGGGGAAACTGGTCAGCGGTCAACCTTCGTTCGGCGTTCACTGGCCACTGGCCACCGACCACCGGCCACTTACAGATCGTACTTTTTCATCAAATGCCGGAACGATCGGTAGGAAATGTGCAGGACATCGGCAGCCTTGGTCTGCACTCCGTTGGATTGCGCCAGGGCTGCCTGTAGCAACGAGCGCTCGATGTCGGCGACGTACTTTTCCATGTCCATGCCTTCAGGCAGAACGCCGCCTGAGCTCACCGCAATGCCGCCAACGCCCACCCCCGCCGCTGCCGCACGGGCCTTAGGACGCTCAACGGGCAGTTCCACGTGCAGTTCCTCACCCATTTCCAGGGCAACCGCGCGTTCTACTGTGTTCTCCAGCTGGCGGACGTTCCCCGGCCACTCGTAACCGCAGAGCGTATCCAGAGAATGCTTGTTCACTCGCACAATGCTCTTCCCTGCTGCGGGCGCATACTTCTTCAGGAAATGATTAACCAGCAGCGCGACGTCCTCTCGCCGTTCGCGCAAGGGCGGAACGCAGATCGGAATTACGCTCAGCCGGTAATACAGATCTTCCCGGAAGCAGTTTTCCGAAACCAGCTTGTCGAGGTCGCGGTTAGTCGCGGCAATCACGCGAACGTCGATAGCGATCTCGTCGGTACCGCCCACGGGACGCACGGTACGCTCCTGCAGAACGCGCAACAGTTTGACCTGCATGGCCAGGCTCATCTCGCTGATTTCATCCAGAAAGATGGTGCCCCCGTCGGCCACTTCGAACAAACCACGCTTATTCTGAGTCGCACCGGTAAAAGCACCCTTCACGTAGCCGAATAACTCGCTTTCCAGCAAGGTTTCGGGAAATGCCCCGCAATTCACAGAAACAAACGGCTCAGCAGCGCGTGGCGAGCAGGCGTGGACGGCGCGGGCAACCAGTTCTTTTCCGGTTCCACTCTCGCCGTGGACCAGAACAGTGCTGCCCGTGGAAGAGACCGTGCGAATTGTTTGCTTCAGCCTCTCCATCGCGGGGCTGACACCCACGATGTTGTCCAGCGAATTGCGCGTGGCCGCATCTCGCTTAAGTGCAAAGTTCTGGCGGCTGAGAGCAACGTTTTCAAGGGATCGGCGGATTGCCAGTTTGATCTCATCTACCAGGGCCGGCCCCTTGCGAATGTAGTCGGATGCCCCGCCCGCCTTCACCGCCTGCACGGCGGCCTCGTAGTCGTCGACGGCAGTGATCAGGATGACGGCGGAGTCAGGAGAAACCTGGTGGGCATGGCGCAGCACGCCGATGCCGTTGGTCTTGGGCATCTTGATGTCGGTGACGATCACGTCATAAAGTGCGCCATCAATCTTCTTCTTGGCCGCCTCGCCGGAATTCACGGTCTCCACCTTATGCCCCTCGCGGCGCAAGGCGATGTCCAGCATTTCGCAGATGGAGCGCTCGTCGTCGCAGACCAGAATATTGCTAGGCATGTGCACTCCCCCCTGCTGCGGCTGGGGAAGCGTTCAGCGCGGCGGGCGGAGCAGCTAACACATGTTCGTGGCTGCGGCGTAAGCGCAGCACAAACGTTGTGCCCTCCCCTTGCTTGGAGCGTGCCCAGACCTTGCCTTCATGTGCTTGTACGATCTGGTAGACGATGGCGAGGCCCAGGCCAGTGCCTCCTTCAAATTGCGACTGGAACGGCTCAAAGATCTTTTCGGTCTGCTGTGGTGTCATGCCCGGCCCGGTATCCGCAAAGTTGACTTGCCAGTCGTCGCCGGTTGCCTCTATCGACACGGTCAGCGTGCCTCCCTTAGGCATGGCGCGCACGGCGTTCTCACAAAAATTCCAGAACACCTGTTTGATCTTGTCGCCATCGGCCAGAACGTAGGCTTTATCGGTGGAGAACTTTCTGTGTATGCGAATTCCCCGCTCTTCCATCACCAGGCGGTTTTCCAGCAGAGTGAGCGTGTCCTCGAGCAATAGGAGGAGTTCGACCCTTTCGAATTTGTATTGCTTACCTCGCGAATAAGCCAGGAAATCGGTGATGATGTTGTTCAGCCGCTCCGACTCCCGGGTGACGATCTCTACCAGCGTGCGTTGCTCGTCGCTCAATCGGGAAACTCCCTCCAGCATCTGCACCGATCCGGCAATGGAAGTCAGAGGATTGCGAATTTCGTGGGCTATGGCGGCAGCCAGGCGCCCTACCGCTGCCAACCGGTCCTGCATACGGACTTCACGCTCCAGCCGCCGGATTTCGGTGAGGTCGTCGAAACTATAAACGTGCCCCAGCACTCCCCGATCCGCAACGCGCAGCGTCGAAACAATCACTCGAAAAGTTTTTCGGAAGCCATTGGCCGCTATTTTACGTACTTCACCATGCGTCCGTTCTGCACTCACGTAGGGGAGCGGGTCGATGAACAATTCACCGATAGGCTTGCCCAGTAACTCGCTCTCGCTGTGCTCCAGCAGCTTTTCTCCCGCCTCGTTAACCAGGGTGACGTGTCCGTCGAGTCCGGTGGTGAGGATCCCGCCGCTGATCGATTGAATGATGTTTTCGTGCAGGGCCCTGAGGTCCTTCAAAGCGCCGCTGGTATCCTGCAATTGCACGCCGACCTGACGCAGTTTGCTGGCAAGCTGGCCCGCCAGGTAGGAAACCATCAGGTAAGCGAAAAGATTAATAAAAATGATTGCCTGGAGCGACTTCCACTCCGGGCGCCCGACAGTGTAGGAGGGAATCACGCCGAAGTAGTTCAGCTCAAGGATCGAGCCGTAGAGCAGGAAAGCAAGTGCCGCCGTCAGGTACGCCCAGACGCGGGGCACCAAGATGCAGGCCACGATGATGATCAGCGGATAGAGGAAGTTCAGAGAACTCTCTACGCCCCCGGTTACCTGAATGAGCAGGGTAGCCAGCGCCAGGTCCGTTGAAACCTGCAATGCAGCCTGAACCCGGTTTTCACGCCAGAAGGGGAGCAGCAGAATGTAAAAAACGGAGATCGTATACCACAGCAGGATCGAGCTCACGAACGCCCGCATAGGCAGCGGCGTCGGCGTGAACTGGGTGATAGCCAGCTCGATGCCCAGCAGGAAGGTCAGAACGATGATGCGGACTTTGACCAGCCACTGGAGCCATAACCGCTCATCAAACATTGCTTGCATGATGGTCTTTGGTCGTCAGTCGTTGGCCTTTGGCCAGGCACGTAGATGCCAACGACCAAAGACCGACGACCAACAGCTAGTTCTAGCCGGCCAGCTTGGCGATCATCGAGAACAGCGGCAAGTACAGAGAAATCACGATGCCGCCGACGCAAACGCCCAGCATGCCGATGATGGCCGGTTCCAGCATGGCCAACAGGTCTTTGGTGGCCGCGTCAACTTCCTCTTCGTAGAAGTCGGCAATCTTCTGCAGCATGGAGTCCATTGCGCCCGTCGCTTCGCCGACGCCGATCATTTGGGTCACCATGTTGGGAAAAACGCCCGATTCTCTCAACGGATCTACGATAGTGCGGCCTTCCTCGATCGCCTTTCGCACCTTCATCAAAGCTTCTTCCAGAACGGCATTGCCCGACGTTCGTGCCGTAATAGCCAAGCCTTCCAGAATGGGAACGCCTGACGTAATCAGGGTACCCAAGGTACGGGTGAAACGGGCAACGGCGATTTTGCGCAGCAGCATGCCAAGAATCGGCAGATTGAGCAAAAGCTTGTCAAAGGCGTACTTGCCCTTGGGGTGTTTGCGGATCTGCTTGGTTCCGAAGACCATGCCCACGCACCCGATGATGAAGAACCACCAGAAGTGTCCCACGAATGCGCTCAGCCCCATGACGACGCGAGTGGGCAAAGGCAATGTCACACCCAGCCCGGCAAACAGGTTGGCGAAAATCGGCACCACCCACTTCAGCAGTGCGCCCACAATCAGGATTGCGATGCTGATGACGGACACGGGGTAAATTAACGCCGACTTCACCGCGCCACGCAAGCGGACTGCCTTTTCCACGTAGGTCGCGAGGCGCTGCAGGATGATGTCGAGAATACCGCCGGTTTCGCCGGCCTCGATCATGTTCGTGCTCAGGTCGTCGAACACGTTGGGGTATTGGCGCATTGCGTTGGCCAGCGTAGCGCCACCTTCCACCGTGGTGCGCACGCCGGTGAGCGTCTTTTGGAAGGTCGGGTTCTCCTGGTTAGCACCCAGGATCTCCAGACACTGCACCAGTGGAAGTCCGGCGTCTATCATGACCGAGAATTGCCGGAAGAAGATGGCGATGTCTTTGGTCTTGACCTTGCTCGATCCGAAGGTCGGCAGGGAAAATTCTTTGCCTTTTTCCCGGATCGCGCCGGGCGTGATGCGTTCACGCCTCAATTGCGACGCCAGCATCTGCTTGTTTGCCGCGGTGCGCTCTCCCGATATCTTTTGTCCTGACCCGTCCTTACCCGAAAATGTGAAAACTGGCATGGTGTGCCTCTCCTCGTTGCGACTTGCTTCCGGAGCCGCTTCCTTGCGCGTCCCCGAGCGATCCCTGATTTCCGTTCCCGTCAGCTTGCGGCCTGAACGGGTATCACGATCTTTTCTGCTACCTACGCGTGGGCGCAGCGCCCTTTGCCATCGGCGCTGTCTGGCGATTCAGCAGACCGGCGCCGCGATTGATCATCTCCTGCAGCTCATCCGCTGAACTCGAGCGGGAAAGCGCCATGTCCAGAGAGATCTGTTTCTGGAAGTAGGCGGTCGCCAAGGCCTGATTCAACGTTTGCATGCCGAACTTATCCTGTCCGGATTGCATAGCCGAATAGATCTGGTGGATCTTGTCTTCCCGGATCAGGTTGCGGATGGCCGAGTTTGGCACCATGATTTCCATGACCATCGCACGACCCTTGCCGTCGGCGGTGGTAAGCAAGCTTTGGCACATGATTCCTTCCAGCACCATGGAAAGCTGGGCACGAATCTGCGGTTGTTGGTGCGCTGGAAACACGTCGATGATTCGGTTAATGGTGGAGGACGCGGAGTTGGTGTGCAGGGTGCCGAAGGTCAAGTGCCCGGTTTCAGCGATTCGCAAAGCCGACTCGATCGTCTCCAGGTCGCGCATTTCGCCGATCAGCACCACGTCGGGGTCTTCGCGAAGGGCAGCGCGCAGGGCGTCGGCAAAACTCTTGGTGTCAGCATGCAGTTCGCGCTGGTTGACCAGGCAGTTCTTGTTCATGTGCACGAATTCGATTGGGTCCTCGATGGTAAGGATGTGATCGTGCCGCTCGGTATTGATCTTGTCGATCATCGCCGCCAGGGTTGTGGATTTGCCTGACCCTGTTGGTCCGGTCACCAACACCAGACCACGCGGTTTTTCGCATAGCTTGGTTACGACGGCGGGCAGACCGAGCTGATTGAATGACTTGATTTCGAATGGAATGAGACGAAACACAGCCGCCGTGGCGCCACGCTGGTTGAACAGGTTGGCACGAAAGCGAGCCAGGCCCTTTAAACCAAACGAAAAGTCCAGTTCGAGGTTTTCCTCAAACCGGTGCTTCTGCGAGTCGGTCATCACGCTATAAGCCAACTGCTTGGTCTCAGCCGGGGTTAACTGCGGCAGATCCAGCGGATGAAGATGGCCATGTACGCGCACCTGCGGAGGCGAGTTGGTGGTGATGTGAAGGTCGCTGCCTCCCATCTCCAGCATTCGTTTCAGCAGATCGCTTAACGAGAGCGACATAGTTCCTTTTCCCTTTCCCTTGTTAGTGAATGGTCTCGCGGGCTACTTCTTCCAACGTAGTGTGCCCTTGTGCAACCTTGATCAAACCGCTGCGCCGCAGAGTAAACATGCCGCGTTCAATTGCCTTCTTTTTCAGCTCGACAGCGGACGCGCCGACGAGCACAAGTTCTTTGATCTCCTCGTCCACCTCCATCACTTCGTAAAGGCCGGTACGGCCTTTGTATCCCGTGTTATTGCAAACGCCGCAGCCGCGCCCTTTCTGGATCTTCACCGTCTTGGCTTCCTCGGGCGTATAGCCTTCCTCGAGCAGCGTCTGGTAAGGGACTTCGACAACTTCGGCGCATTCCTTGCAGATGCGGCGTACCAGACGTTGCGCGCAGATCAGGTGCACCGATGTTGCCACCAGGAACGGTTCAATGCCCATGTTCATGAGGCGAGTAATGGTTTCCGGTGCACCGTTGGTATGCAGCGTGGAGAGTACCAGGTGTCCGGTGAGTGCAGCTTTGATGGCGATCTCAGCCGTTTCAAAGTCGCGAATCTCACCCACCAGGATGATGTTCGGATCCTGCCGCAGGAAAGCACGCAGGGCAGCGGCAAAGTTCAGGCCGATCTGCTCTTTCATCTGCACCTGATTGACGCCCTGCAACTGGAATTCGACCGGGTCCTCGGCGGTCATGATGTTAGTGTCGGGCTGATTCAAGCGAGAAATCGAGGAGTACAGCGTGTTGGTTTTTCCCGAACCAGTTGGTCCGGTCACCAGCACCATGCCGTAGGGCTTCAGGATAGCCTTCTCGAACTTAACCAGCGACTCGGCTTCGAAACCCAGCTTGGTCATGTCCAGCCGCAGGTTTTCCTTGTCTAGCAATCGGAGCACGATCTTCTCTCCCCATAACGTGGGAAGGGTGCTGACTCGAAAATCGAGCTGCTTCTTGCGCCCGCCGATGTTCATCTTCAACATGATGCGGCCGTCTTGCGGCAGGCGTTTCTCGCTGATGTCGAGCTTGGACATGATTTTGACGCGCGAGGTAATCGCATCCTTCAGCTTCAGAGGAGGCGACATGATGCTTTGCAGTACACCGTCAATACGGAAGCGCACCCGAAATTCCTTCTCGTACGGTTCCATGTGAATGTCGCTGGCGCCACGCTTGACTGCGTCGGTCAAGACCAGGTTGACCAACTTGACGATAGGAGCTTCATCGGCCGCCTTTTCCAGGTCGGCCAACTCCATCTCCTGTTCCTCAGCTTGCAGTTCGACATCCGCATCCCCCAGGTCGGTCATCGACTGCATTACAGTTTCGAGGTCTTCCTGATCGCTGGTCCCGTAGGCCTTTTCGATTCCCGCGTTAATAGAGCTTTCGGAAGCCACCACCGGCTCGATATTGAAACCGGTCATGAACTTGATATCGTCCATGGCGAACACGTTGGTGGGATCGACCATGGCAATGGTCAGCGAAGCACCTACTCGGCTCAAGGGCAGAATCTGATAACGCTTGGCCGTCTCGAAAGGAATGAGCTTTACGACCCCGGGGTCAATTTCGAAGTAAGAAAGATTAATGGCGGGCACGCCGTACTGGCGCGACAGAAAGTTGGTGACGTCTTCGTCGGTGAGGTAGGCCAGCTTCACCAAAGCTGAGCCAAGACGGCAGTTGTTTTGCTTCTGCGTCTTGATCGCGTGTTCCAGCTGCTCCGGGGTAATGACCTTCTCTTTTACGAGCAGGTCACCCAGCCGTTGAGACATACCTCGAACTCCTGTCTGAGAGGCAGAGAGATAAACTTCTACTTGGCGCGGGGACGCTACTTATTGTTCGGGGGAGACGAGCAGCGCACCGCGTTGACACAAATTGTCAACGTAAGTGGCCGAGGTTAAAAGTAACTTTGGTACTTGTCCGCGGACCGATATCGTTGAATGCTTGATAGCAAAGGCGAAATTGCTGGAGATTGGCCGGAATTTCGTATCCTCACGCCGTCGTTTTTGCTCGAAGGACATGGCCTTCGGTAAGACGCAATGTGTCCGCTAGCCGGCAAAACCCTGGTCCGCTAGAGGGGCCCACGCAACCCCCTACCTCTCTTTGCCGCACTCGCCCGCTTTTGATGTCATAAACTGTTAGCTTGGGCGCAAAGGCTGAGAATGCGGTGCACCCCGAATTGCGGAGCTACCATCGCACGCTCTTCGAGGCTTGCGGACGACAACACTGGTGGCCGGCGCGTACGCGCTTTGTAGTCATCGTCGGGGCTTTTCTTACGCAAAGTACTGCCTGGACAAATGTGGAACGCGCCTTGAGGCGGCTACGCACGTCGGGGTTGCTGACGATCAACGGTATTCGTGAGACGCCGGTGGCGCGGCTGGAGACCCTCATCCGTTCCGCAGGTTATTTTCGCCAGAAGGCAAGACGCTTGAAAATGTTCGTGGAATTTGTCGATAAAAACTATGGCGGATCGCTCGGCCGCATGTTCGCGCAACCAACTGAAAAATTGCGGCAGGAGTTCCTTGGTCTGAATGGTATTGGGCCGGAGACCGCGGACTCGATCCTGCTCTACGCCGGCAATCATCCGATTTTCGTCGTGGACGCCTACACCCGCCGCATTTTGGCGCGTCACAACATCGTGGCGGAAAGAGCTCCTTACGAGGAAATCCGCCACTTGTGGGAGCTGGCCTTGTCATCCTTGGCGACCGATAGCAGACATTGGAAGCAAGCGGCCACTAGAAACCAGAAACGAGAAACTCTCTTCCCTTCCCACCGGCCCTCGCCGATGAGCATCGCAAAACGCAGCGGTCTGGCCCAGGTTTACAACGAGATGCATGGTCTGATTGTGGGTGTGGGCAAGAATTACTGCCTAAAATCAAACCCCCTATGTGCGGAATGCCCGCTGGGCAAGTTTTTACCGAGCCGGATTGAGCAGTCGGGAGTCAGCCGCCACCACTCTCCTAACTCGTAACTCCTGACTGCCAGGTACTTGCCGCGTGAACGTTGGCTATAATTAGGTCGCAAGCTCGCACAATCCAGGTTCTCAGGCTCATTCGTGCGGGCGCAGAACTGCGTGTCGCCTCTTACTTCAACTCGAGTTTCCAGGGAACGGTCGCGGCGCAGGAGCACAATCATCCTGTTGGCCGTAGCTCTTTTGCTGGTCTTCGGAATTGTTCTGTCGCAAACTTCATTCGATCTACCGTTTCTCAATCCCGATACCAACCAGCAGCTCCTCTTCTTCGCGACCCTCTCCGCGGTAGTCTTTCTGCTGTTTGTGGCGCTGACGTTCGTATTAGCACGCAATCTGCTGAAGTTATTTGCCGAGCGCCGCCTGGGCGTACTGGGATCGAAATTCCGCACCCGCATGGTCGTAGTCGGACTGCTGTTATCCATTCTGCCGGTCATCGTCATGTTCTGGTTCGCTTACGGCTTGATGAATCGCTCGATCGATAAGTGGTTTTCCAGTCCTGTAGAGGAAGTCAGGGCGGATACCCATGCGATGGCTGAGCTCCTGGCCGACTATGCAACCCACAATGCCCGCTCGGAAGCGGAGGCCATTGCGGCGTCACCGGAGACCCAGCGTGCCTTCGCGGGTCACGGCTTCACGCCCGTGGTCAGCGAGTTTCGCCAGCACGAGCACACCCTGCAAGCTGGCTTCGCCGTCGCGGTGCTGGATGGCAATGTCGAAGCCAGCTTGGCTGTGCCCGCGCCCTGGCCCGTGTTGAAACCGATTCTGCCTTTGACTCAGGCGGCAAACAACAGACCTGCGCAATTCGCTTGGGGAGGAACAGAATACATTCTGGCTAGCGCTCCGGTGGGTCCGCACGGGCAGATCCTGATCGCGATGCCTCTGCCACAGAAGTTCTCTGAGACCGTGAAGCTGGTCGAAGCAAGCCAGAAGCGCTACTGGGAACTGGCCAAGCAGCGACGCCTGGTGCGCCGCACGTACATGGGGTTGCTCATGCTGCTGACGGTGCTGGTGCTTTTTGCCGCTACCTGGCTAGCCCTATTCCTCTCCAAGCTGGTCACACGTCCTCTGGCCGCACTGGCCGAAGCCACCCAGGAAATCTCGCGCGGGCGCCTGGACTATCGCGTGGAAGTCCGTGCTGCGGACGAGATAGGCGATTTAGTGCACTCGTTCAACCGAATGGCCGAGGAGTTGGAGTCAAGCCGCCGGCAAGTAGACATGTCGGCCCGCGAACTCGCCGATGCGAACGACGCCCTTGAGCAGCGCCGCCGTCACATCGAAACCATTCTGGAGAGCATTCCGACTGGCGTACTTTCGCTTGACGCTCTGCGGCGTGTCACGCATGTAAACAGCGCGTTTATGCGCATGTTTTTTCCCCACGGGATCGAGCCCAGAACGACGTTGATCGGCGCCGGCCTGCGCGACCTGTTTCCGGCAGACCTTCTGGAAGATCTGGAATTGCTGCTGCGTCGCGCGGACCGGATGGGAACTACCGGTAGTCAGCTCGAAATGCCGCTCGACCGGGCCAAACTCAACTTCGCCATCACCGTAGCCACCCTGCAACATGAAGGGCAGCGGCTGGGGTATGTTTTGGTTTTCGAAGATCTGTCGGATTTGTTGCGGGCACAAAAGCAAGCTGCCTGGCGGGAGGTGGCGCGCCGTGTGGCACATGAAATCAAAAACCCGCTGACGCCCATCGCCCTGTCGGCAGAGCGCATTCGCCGCCACCTGGAACGTGGCACCCGTCCTGACGCAGCATCACTGGAGGTTATCCAGGGGTGTGCGGAGACAATCGGTGGTGCGGTCGAAACGGTACGCGCGTTGGTCGACGAATTTTCCACTCTGGCTCGCTTTCCTACTGCCCAGCCGCAGCCAGCCAACATCAATGCCATCGTCGATAGCACGCTGGCGATGTTCAATGGTCGCCTGGACAGCATCCAGGTGCGCACACAATTGGCGCCGGATTTGCCCAATGTCATGGCCGATCCCGAAGCCATTAAACGTGCTCTCGCCAATCTGGTGGACAATGCTGCTGAGGCGGTGCAGAACTCACTCGTGCGCGAGATTCAAATCTCGACGTCCTTGGTGGATAACCGCGAAATGGTAGAAATTGCCGTGGCCGACAGCGGTCATGGTGTCACCCAGGAATTGAAGGAGAAGCTGTTCCTTCCCTATTTCTCCACCAAGCAGCGTGGCACCGGACTTGGCCTCGCCATCGTCAGCCGCATTGTCGAAGACCATCACGGCTCCATTCGGGTGGAGGAGAACAAACCGGTCGGCGCGAAGTTTATTGTGGAACTGCCGATCGTCCCCCAGTCCATCCCGGACACTACCCCGGCCCCCAGCGAACATGCATAGCATCCTCATCGTGGACGATGAATCGGGAATCCGGCAGTCCCTGCAAGGCGCGCTGGAGGATGAAGGCTACAAAGCGGCTGTGGCCCAAAGCGGAGAAGAGTGTCTGGAAATGCTGCGCAAGCGCAGCTTCGACGTGATCCTCCTCGATATATGGCTGACCGGCATCGACGGGCTGGAGACTCTCCAAAAAATCAAGGAAATGGATAGTGGGGCGGAGGTCATTATGATCTCCGGGCACGGCACCATCGAGACTGCCGTACGCGCCACCAAATCTGGCGCCTTCGATTTTCTCGAGAAGCCTCTGTCCCTGGCAAAAACTCTCATCCTCATAAAAAACGCCATTGATACCCGGCGCCTGCGCCAGGAAAACGTAGATCTCAAGCGGCAGTTGCAATCCAAGAGCGTCATCGTGGGTGACAGCATTCCGATGAAGGCCCTGCGGCAACAGATCATGCTGATGGCGCCTACCAACGGCCGCGTCCTGATTTATGGCGAGTCCGGCGTTGGCAAGGAACTGGTCGCGCATGCTATTCACGCCCAGAGCCTCCGCAAAGATGCTCTCTTCGTCGAACTGAACTGCGCCGCCATCCCCGAGGATCTGATTGAAAGCGAGCTTTTCGGCCACGTCAAAGCCTCCTTTCCCGGCGCGACCGGAGACAAGGAAGGTAAGTTCCAGAAAGCCCACGGCGGCACGCTGTTCCTCGACGAAGTGGGCGACATGAGCCTGAAAACGCAGTCCAAAGTCCTGCGTACCTTGGATGAACAGCGCTTCACGCCTGTAGGTAGCGATGAGGCCGTTACCGTTGACGCGCGCGTCATCGCATCGACTAACAAGGACTTGGAAGAAGAAATTTCGAAGGGGAACTTTCGCGAGGATCTCTTCTACAGGCTGAACGTAATCCCCTTCTACGTTCCCCCCCTGCGAGAGCGGAAGGAAGACACCCCGCTTCTGGCACGATATTTTCTGAAGGAGTTTTCCTTAACCTACGGGCGGCGTCCGCGCGAAATTGTCGACGACGCCATTGATACTCTCATGCGTTACTCGTGGCCGGGCAACGTGCGCGAATTGCGGAATGTCATCGAACGTATCGTGATCATGAACCCGACCACTTCTCGGTTCGACCGCAAACACTTGCCACCCTTGGTATACCGCGACGGGAGCCGGGGCGCTGCCGGAACTGAATTTTCTACGCTTCACCAGGCCCGGGCAGCCTATGAACGTGACTACATCCTCAAAAAGTTGGACGAGAATCACGGCAATGTCAGCCGCACGGCCGAAGTGCTGGGCCTGGAGCGCAGCCATTTGTATCGCAAGATGAAAAGCCTGGGAATTGCGGCCAAAGAGTAGGTCAGTGGTCAGTCGGAATCCGCTCTTGCTGGCCATTGTCCACTAGCCACTGCCCGGCTATTTCTTCACCATATGGATTTCCGTCCCATTCTTGTGGAATCCAACTTCATCCATAAGCTGGTTGATCAGAAAAATTCCTCGCCCATGGTTGGAGAAAACATTTTCGCTGTGGCAAGGATCGGGCAATGAGGTGGGATCGAAGCCGGAACCCGGATCACGCACCATAATTAGCATTCCGCGCTCTTCGTCGCAGGCAACCAGGCACTCGACAATCTTTTTGGGATCTTCTTTGGCCCCGTGCACCACCGCGTTGGCAAGAGCCTCCGTGAGGGCTACTTCGATGTCATCTTCCTTGCCCGTGGCACACTGCATGTTGCGCACGATATCCATTACGCTGCGCACCACCGGATCGACTGACTTGCGCTCGGCTGCCAGCGTAACCTTCAACTTCATGACCAATTTGTCGGATTCGAAATTGCAGACTGCGGGAAGCTTGTTTGACATGCTGCTGTTCTCGTTCCGAGGATTAGATGCCATTGTCTGCAACTCGATTCTATCGGCCCGAAAGGATTGACGGCAAATTCCTTACATTACTTCAGTGCCCGCAATGATTACGGGTTCCCGGGCGTAACCAGTTTTTCCAGTTGCCGGCGCCAGTCCAGTTCGTCAACAAATTCGCGCGAATCCCGCCAGCCAGGCCGTACTTTTACGAACAGTTCAAGGAATACCCTGGTACCCACCATTTTTTCGATCTGCAATCGCGCGGCTGTCCCGATTTTCTTGAGCATTTGGCCGCGTTTCCCCACCAGGATTCCCTTCTGCCCTTCGCGCTCGCAGTAAATGGTGGCGGCAATTCGGGTCAACCTCTCCCCTTCCTCGAACTGGTCGACCACCACCGTCGTGGAGTAAGGGAGTTCTTCCCTGGTACCCAGCAGGACCTGCTCGCGAATGATCTCTGCCGCCATGAAGCGCACCGGCTGATCGGTTATTTCGTCTTCTGAGAAGTATTTTGGGCCTTGCGGAAGAGCTTGCAGCACTCGTTCCAGGAGTACATCTAATCCCTTTCGTTTCAGCGCAGAGATCGGAATAATTTCGCGAAAATCGTGTAGCTTTCTCCATTCATCGATGATCGGCAACAGCTTGCCTTTTTCGATGCGATCAATTTTGTTCAGCAAGAAAAAGATCGGCGTGCCCGACTGCCTGGCCATATCGAGCACGAATCGGTCGGCAGGATTGGATTTTCGGGTGACATCGGCAATGAGCAGGATCAGGTCGCTGCCTTCCAGAGCTTCGCGCACCTCAGCCATCATTTTCCGGCCGAGAGAGCTGTCCGGCTTATGCACGCCCGGGGTATCAATGAGGATCACCTGCCCGCCGGCGATTCCCTCTCTTTCCGGGATGTGGATGACGCCTTTTATGCGGTTCCTAGTGGTTTGAGGCTTGGGACTGATGATGGCTAGCTTCTCGCCTACCAGCGCATTCAGCAGCGTGGACTTCCCCGCGTTGGGGCGACCGAGAATGCAAACGAAGCCGGAATGGATGGACATAGTCTAGCTTTCAGGACGCAGGGCACGGTTTAAGTTGCAGGGCGCAGAGTGGCAGGAAGCAGCAGGTCACGTAATTGCGCTGTAAGGTGTCAGGTCTCAGGTGTCAGATCTCAGGCCTCAGGCGTGTAGCCATCCAGCCCTGAACGTGATCTGAGACCTGTTGACCTGCTACCTGCACCCGGCTGCCCGCCCCCGCGACCTGATACCTGACGCCTGATATCCGAGACCTGCCATTAGATCAACTTCATCTGTTTCGGTTGTGTCATCGTGATGCGCACCCGCTCGACCCGGCGCTCGGTCGAATCTAACACCTCAAAACGCAGGCCATCCTCCTCGACGACTTCACCTGCTTGCGGTATGCGCCCCGCCAACTCGCTGACCAGTCCCGCTACTGTCGCGGCCTCTTTCCCTTCCACACGGACTCCAAACAATTCGTCGAGGCGATCCACGTCCGTGTTGCCGGTTACGATATATACGTGCTCACCCTCGCGGACGATATCCACCTTTTCGTGTTCGTCACGGATTTCACCAACGATTTCCTCCACCAAGTCTTCAATCGTGACGAGACCTGCCGTGCCGCCATATTCATCGACAACGATAGCCATCTTGATATTGCGCTTCTGCATCTCCCGGAGTAATTCGCTGCCCAGCTTGCTCTCGGGTACGAAGTACACGTCGCGGCGCATTAGCGTGTCTACGGTGCGCGTGCGTGCCTCCGTGTCAGCCACCTGCAGAACATCCTGCGCCACAACGATGCCCTTGATGTTGTGGATTGTGCCCTCGTAAACGGGTACGCGCGAGAAGGGCTTGGCGCGCAGGAGCTCGACCAGTTGTTCCACGGTCATGTTAGTAGGCACAGCGACCATGTCGGGACGAGGTTTCATGGCTTCCCGCACCGTCTTGCCGCCGAACTCCACCACCGACTGGATGAGGTCGCGATCGCCTTCGTCCAGAATGCCCTCTTCCTGACCAGCCTCGATCAACGCGTCTACGGCTTCGGCAGGGCTCTCCGGCTGCTCGTCGGCGTGCTCCTTGGTTAAAGCGGCAACCGATTGGCAGAATCCGAGTGCCAGGGTAATTGGCAGCATCAGGTAATTGAGAAGACGCAGCAGGAGCACAAAATGAGTGAGCCACCGTCCCCGGGTACGCGAGAAGAAAACAAAGGGCAGCAGCCGGTTGCAAATGATGACAATGAGGATCAGGCTGGCGGTAGCTTGCAGAATCTCATAGATGCTCCAGGCCCGGTCCCGGAACACCGTGAAGCCGATCAGCATGGCAATCGCGGCGGTCGTGAGTTGCGTCAGAATGGCTACCGACAGCGAGGCCCGTTGCCGGCTCACCCCTAGCCTGGGCTCGACTTCCTTCTCGAAGACATCAATGTTGTCCTGGAATTCGCGGGAGAGGAACTTGCCTATCTCCGTATAAAGGCGATCAACGTAGGAGAGAAGCGTGAGCAGGCCAAGGAGAACAACGACCGAGATGGCGACGGCGTAGCTCATCGTTCCCGCCTCCGCGCAGACTGGCGGTTGCGTTCGATCAACCCCACAGGCAGACGCAATTCCCGCCGCAGCCTTTCTTCCTTGCGAGCCATCGCACCATTGTCGCGCTCATGGTCATATCCCGCCAAGTGCAGAACACCGTGCAGAATCAGGATCTTGACTTCCTCGCTGGCCGTGTGCCCCAGTTTGCGCCCATTCTGGGAGGCAAGCTCTGCGGATATGGCGAGATCCCCGGCATACTTCAACGGCAGGTGCGCGGCAGCAGGAAACGATAGCACGTCCGTCGGCTGGTCTTTGCCCCGAAAGCGGCGATTTAGTGACCGCAGTTCGCGGCTGGTGGTAATCACCACGTTGACGGTGCCACGCAACCCGACCGCCCGCGTCGCCCGCCCCAGAAACCGCGCCAGAGCAATCTCGGTCAGACCGGCTACAGTTTTTCGTAAGGTCACCACTCTGTCTTCTCGGTGCCTTCGGCCTACTCGGCAGTAAATTCTCTTTTTTCGTAAAACAAAACAGGAGGGCCCGCTAGGCACCCTCCTGACTAATCTTCGCCTTTTTTATTCTGCGACCCGGTTCTCCGCCGGCGAATTCTCGTTCTTTTCCGCTATCGAAGCATCTGTGCCATTGCTCTTTCCGTTCGCGCTCGCTTTGTTTTCGAGCAGTGACAGCTGTTCTTCAATCCGCGCCTTGTGTTCGTCATAGGCCTGGATGATGCGCTGCACCAGGTGGTGGCGCACCACATCGCCCTGATCAAAGTAGACGAACGACAAGCCTTCCACTTTCTTCAGCACATCCACCGCTTCAAGTAATCCGCTGCGGCGCGCCGCCGGCAAGTCGATCTGCGTAATGTCGCCGGTGATCACTGCCTTGGAGTTGAATCCCAGGCGCGTGACAAACATCTTCATCTGTTCCGAAGTCGTGTTCTGCGCCTCGTCGAGAATTACAAACGAATCGTTCAACGTACGTCCACGCATGAAGGCGATAGGCGCGATCTCGATAACGTTCTTCTCGAGATAGCGATCCACTTTCTCGGGATCGAGCATGTCGTAAAGGGCGTCGTAGAGCGGGCGCAGATAGGGATCAATCTTTTCTTGCAGGGTTCCCGGCAGAAATCCCAGACGCTCCCCTGCCTCGACCGCTGGACGCGCCAGGATGATGCGGTTCACCCGCTTGGCGAGCAAAGCTGAAATCGCCATGGCGACAGCCAGGTAGGTCTTCCCCGTTCCGGCCGGCCCGATGCCAAACACCATATCGTGTTTTTCGATCGCCTCCAGGTAGCGGCGCTGGTTGACGCTCTTGGGCTGGACGGTACGACGCCCGCCAAACGACCGCTGCTTGCCGGCCTCAGCCAGTCCGCGCAGGCTGGCCTTGGGATCGGCCACCAGCACACGCAGCATGCTGTTCAAATCGCCATTGTTGAAGGTATATCCGGAGCGCTGCAGGTTGTCGTAGTCAGAGAAGAGTTGCTCAGCCCGGGCGACGTCTCTAGCCGCCCCTTCCAGTTCGATGGAGTCCGAGCGCAGATCGATAGTGATATTCAGGCCGTCTTCCAGCACGTGCAGGTTCTCGTCGCGCGTGCCGAACAGGGTTTCTATGTTCGGGCTGATCTCAATATTTTTCTTCATTAAACGTTTGGCGCTTCCCTCCTTACCGTGCGGGACCGCGAACTCCCACGCGGGAATACTTAGATGTATTTATCGGCATGCAAGCATACTCAGGGTCCGGCCAAAACCTGTAAGCACGATTGTTCTGTCTGGAGAGTAACCAGCCGGGATGCTCGCCACCGAAGTGCAAGCAACTGCCATTGCGCTTAGGGTACCCCCGGTACCCTCGGGAGTCAATGCCAACTACTCGCAGAAACTCGCAGAATTTGATGAGGTTCCGCCGCAAAGGAAGCTTGGAAACATCCATATCTGCTCTAATGCGAACTAACCCGCGCGGCTTCCGTGTCGGCGAGTGACGCTGGGACCGCCCGATCCCTCGCCCACGTCCGCAGAGCTTCGATTTCCTCGGCGCGGGTTGTCGATAGAGGCACGGTGGATTTCAGAGCATCCAGTAGAGTCTGAGCATCCAGATCCTGCGTTTGCCCATGTGGGGGCGGGTCTTTGACCCGCCCGGAAAGGTCGGAGACCCTTTCCCATACAATCTTTGCCTGCGAATAGGCGGCGTACATCGCCGACTGAACCGCTGCCCCGATTTCCGCGCCGGAGTAGCCCTTCGCAGCCAGAGCGACACGATCCAGGTCGAACTTCCCCGGATCTCGCCCTCGCTTACTCAACTGGATCGAGAAGATCTGCTTTCGTTCTGTCTGATTCGGCAGGTCTGCAAAGAACAACTCGTCAAACCGGCCTTTGCGGATCAACTCAGGCGGAAGCGCCGTGACGTTATTACAGGTTGCCGCCACGAATACCGGCGCCTTGCGGTCCTGCATCCAGGACAGGAAGGAAGCCAGCAACCTGGACGAGACGCCCGCATCAGCGGACGCCGAATCCGGGCCGCTCCCGGCAAAGACTTTCTCCAACTCGTCAATCCACAGAACGCAGGGAGCCAATCCTTCAGCCACCCTGAAGACCTTCTGAATCCGCTTCTCGGTCTCGCCAATAAATTTGTCGTAGACGGCCGCGGTATCGAACTTCACCAGCGGCAGATCCCATTCACCGGCAACGGCGCGAGCACAGAGGCTTTTCCCGCAGCCTTGCACCCCCAGGATGATCATTCCGCGCGGCGGCTCCAGACCAAACTTGCGGGCGCCCTCTTCCCAAGCCCCGCGCCGCTGGGACAGCCAGCGCTTCAGGTTCTCCAGGCCGCCCACGTCCGCCATGCTGTCGGAGGCGTCGGTGAACTCCAGCATCCCTGTGTGCCGCAGCAATTCCTTCTTGGCCTTCAGAACATCGGTCACAGACTCCGGGCAAAGCGCATACCGCGCCACCAGCGCTTGCGAGACCGCCCTGTCCGCTTCTTCCTCGGTCAGGCCGCGTAGATTGGCGGCCATAAGATCAACCCCCGGCGCGTCCAGCTTGAGTTGAAGGGTATAGGTCTTCGACAGGCGTTTGAAAGTTTCTCCGATGATTTGTCTTAGCCGTTCAGGATCGGGCAGGGGCAAGTCCAGGTACTCGACCAGGCTGGCCAGCTCGGGCGGCATCTCAATCGAGGGCGCAGTGATCACGAGGGTGCGGCGGTTAGCCGAGAACTTCTGCCCGACATCGCGCAGGCGGCGCACCACCACCGGACTCTCCATGTGCCGGTGAAAATCCTTCAGTACAAATACAGCCTCGAGCGTCATCGATTCCAGGTTGGCCAGCACCTGCACCGGATCCTGGGTGTTATAGATTGCTGCCTGAGTAGATTCCGGGGTATTGGCATCGGCAGCATGCCGCACCGCATTTATGCGCATCTGCAACGCTGCTGCCGGAATGGCAGGTGCATTCGTACCTGAACGTACCAAGCCATCGGCGATGCTCCATTCGAACACAGCCAGATTCAGCTCGGCGCACGCGGTCCGAACCATGCCCACGGCCCGCATTTCTTCTACGGTCTCCATGACCACGATGGGAGTCGAGGACTTGATGAGGACCTTAAGGCGCTCTAAAGGATCAGCCATATCCGTTTGACCACTCGGGAGTTACTCCCGTAAAATAACGTATTCGGCACCCACCGGAACATCTCTCTAAGGAAACGAAGGTAACTAGACCTAGATGGCAAACCATTTTTCGGCGCTAAAACGCGCCCGTCAGACCGAGAAGCGCACTGCCCGCAACCGGGCTAACCGTTCCCGCCTGCGCACCGCGCTGCGCCAGCTTCGTGAGTCGCTGGCCAAGGGTGAGAAGCAGTCCGCTGAACAGGTTTTCCGGCAGACCGTCTCCGCGCTGGATAAGGCTATCCAGAAAGGCGTTTTGCACGAGAACACCGCCTCACGCTATAAGTCCCGCCTCTCTGTGCGCTTGAACGCGTTGGCCGGAAAATAGCTACCACCTGTATGAGACGCGGCGAGCCGCGTCTTTACCCACAAGAATTCAGGTGGAGACGGGGCTTGCCCCGTCTCACGGGCTTCAGCGCTGGACACCCTTAGGCTTCCCCTCCCGTAATCTACGTCACAGACATTCCTTATCGCCGGTGCTAGGGTTGCGCTCACTGGGATTTTCCTGCTATGCCGGAGTTCAAGAGTCGAGACGCAACACGCTTTGCCATGCGCCTGTCGCTGATCTTCGGCCTCCTGATGCTGCTGGGAAAGGGCTCCGCCTACTTGCTGACCGGATCCGCGTCTATCCTCTCCGATGCCGTGGAGTCCGTTGTCCATGTTGTCGCAGTCGGCTTTGCGGCTTTTAGCCTGTGGCTTAGTAGCCGGCCGGCGAACCAGAAGTATCTCTACGGATACGAGCGCATCACTTTCTTCTCCGCGGGATTTGAAGGCGCGATGATTGCCCTGGCGGCATTCGCGATCATCTATGCCGCAATCCATAAGTGGATGACCGGACTGAAAATTGAGAATCTGGGTCTCGGCACCCTGTTCGTGCTGGCCGCCTCCATTGTCAACGCAGGCCTGGGCTGGTACCTGCTGCGCACAGGGCGCAAGAACAATTCGCTGATCCTGGAGGCCAACGGCAAGCATGTTCTGACCGACAGCTGGACCAGCTTTGGCGTAGTTGGCGGCCTGTGCCTAGTCCTAGTCACCGGCTGGAAACCTTTCGACCCATTGTTCGCCATTGGAGTCGCACTCAATATTCTCTGGTCCGGCGCGCGCCTGGTATGGCGCTCGGCGCGAGGCTTACTCGACTATTCCGACCCCATCGTCGGGCGTGACCTGCGCCAGAAACTGGATGGCCTGTGCACGGAATTGGGCGTGCATTATCACGGCGTGCGCTTTCGCACAACAGGCTACCGCTTGATGATCGAACTCCACCTGCTGTTTCCTTCGGATTGTCCCGTCGGCGAGGCCCATCGCCTGGCTACTCTGCTGGAGGAGCGCCTGCCTGAAACCCTGGGCACGCCGGCGGAGGTGGTCACGCACCTCGAAGCGCTGGAAGACCACGCTGACGTCCATCGTGAGGAGCATTACACTGGGGTTCCCGGAACCGGCGGCTAACTGGACGTGGCTATTGTCTTGAAAGCACCTGTTCCGTCCCCAGACTTGGACCCCGCCTTCCTGCCCAACTCCGCAGCCTGGTAAAGCACTACCCCGAAGTGCTCGCGCAGCAGTTCGTACCATTGCTCCTGGCTGGTGACGGGATGCTCATCCCGGACGCTGCCCTTAGTGACGATCAGCCGCCTGTCGGTCAAGGTGATCCGGCCCTCTGGAATAGCGCGCGTGCAGACGCGCTTCCGGGTGAACGGTGAATTGCGAGAGGTCTGATGGTAATGGCACATCCCGGCAAACTCTTCGAGCTTACGCGGCGTTAACGTGAACGAATACTCGGGCTTGCGGAACCAGCCGTACTTCCTGGCCAGAAGGAGCACGCCGTCAGATTTGATGATCGAAAATTTGCGCATCCCCTGCTTCTGATCGAGACCGATTTTCAGTTGCAATGGTTCAAGGAAAGCATCGCCGAAGCCCACGTCGGCAAGCCAGGTTTCATCCAGGTCTACGCGTAAGGTTAGATGGTCAAATTCCTGGCCGTAGCTTCCGTCGTCGCGGGCCGCGCGGGCTGACAGCAGGGTCACGCGAAATCCGATCGCTTGCAGCAGGGCGGCAAAGGCGCCGTTCAGTTCGTAGCAGAAGCCGCCTCGTCTCTCGTCGACAACCTTATGAACAAACCGCTCCGGATCGAGGACAATCTTTCGCTTTCGCCAGATATCCAGGTTCTCGAACGGGACCGCCAGCATGTGCGCATGATGCACTCCCCGCAAGGTGTCCACGGTAGGCGAGACCAGCCCCGAATAGCCGATTCGCTCTAGATAGGCTGGCACATTCACTGACATCCCTATACAGGATGGCACAGCGGGTGCTCGGGATTCTGGGAATTCTCTTAGTGGATAACCCACCAACCGGCGGGAGGAAGCCGCAGTCCACCAGCTCTCAACTTGTCAAGCGAGAACCGACTGAGCAGAGGAGGTCCGAGCCGAGGGATCTGCTGTACCGTTAGCTCATATCCACGAATGTCGTCGTCCTGAGCGGACGCACGCCCGCGAGGGATCTCGCGTGCGGTACTACTTCTGTCGTCAGCAATCCTAACGGAAGCTAAGAGCTTCCGACACCAAAAAATACTTGAAATTTCCGAGCTAATCCGCTCGCGCGATCGTCTGCCCAGGATAGCCCAGCATTGTAGTGACCCGACCGGTGTCACGATCGGGGTAGATGAAGGCGGGGCCCTCGATGTGATAGCGCCCTTTTCCATCCGATAGCGAAGCTGGTAATCGCTCTGTTCCAGATGGATGGGTTCCGGGTCGCCGTCTCGTGCCCGACGGGCCGCCAGTTGGTCAGTGCCGTCTAGCTCTAGCAGCCAGGCACCTCCCGTATCGGTGGAAAATAGGACCAGTTGACCGAGAGCAACCACCCGGCCATCATGCTCGGCCGCCTTGTTCTGAAGGTAACGAACTTCATCGGCCAAGCGGAAGCGTTTCCCCTCCCCCCATTGTTTTCCCGATCCGCGCTTCCTAGTTCTGCGACCCACCGGTTCCTCTCCCTGGCGAGTCGAGTGCGGGACCATGGAAGAGTTCCCTCAGTGATTCGGAAATCTGCTGGCCTTTGTCTACCACTGCTTCGACCGCATGGTCATTCACGGCTACCTGAGCGGGCTGTCCCGACCCGAGCAGGTGGTGTACTTCCTCCGTCAGGTTCTGGGCCTCCCCGTGGTGAGCAAAGAAGTGCTCAGGCAACGCACCCGCGATTACCAAGAACTGCATTGTCGCTTTTATGGAAGCCGATGTGGATGCGATTCAGTTCTTGCTCGATGAAGGAGTGGCCGTTGATCAGTAGGTGGCGTGAAAGGGAAAGCACGAGGCTACGCGCAGCACGATCGGTCCTGGAACCTCATCCCGGATGTAGAAGTAATAATGGCTCACCCTCAAAGGGGTTCAGGTGGCACTCCTGTTTCTGTTCTTCCACAAGCGCCTTTGCGGCCCTTTGGCCAACAGCCGCTTTCACCACCCTCCCGACCCAGTTCACGCACCCGACAGCAAACTCGAGGCCGCCTATCACCAGGCTGACAAGGCCATCCAGAACATAGTCGACCTGCTCGCCGCCGCATGATGTTACACCTTCAAATGTTGAAGTATTCTTGTTTGCGATCTTTAATCTAAGAATCTAAAGGCTAAAAGCTAATAGCTCTTTTCACACCGGCAGCTCTTCCTGCTGCCATCCCGTCTCCGGCTTGGGCTCACTGGTCAGATCCAGAACGAGTTTCTCGAGCACCACGCGCTTGCTGGGAGGATTGGAACGAAGTGCCAGGTCAGTCTTGGCGATCAGGCGAATCGCTCGCGTTAACTCGCGTTTAGATTTATACCGTCGGGCTTGCTTGATGATGTCCTCAGCCGCGAAGGGGGGAACGCGGAAACCCTGCCAGAGCGCTGCCCACAACATGCGGGTGTCGTGCACGTTGCGCTCGGTAATCACCAACATCTGGCGGAAAGTCTTAGCCAACATGTAAAGATGCCCAATTGCAGCTTCGTCGCCTTCGCCCGTGTTCAGGATCGCATCCAGCATCTCCAAGGCCCGCACGCTGTCTTTTGCTGAGATCGCATCGGTTAGCTCATATAAACTCCGCTGCTTGGCGGCGAGTACCATGGTTTCAACATCGCCTAGGCTGATTCGCTTCTTTTCACTTACGTAGAGAATCAGCTTCTCCAGTTCATTGGAGATCATCATCATGTCGCCGCCGAGCGCGTCGACCAGTTCGCGGGCAGCGTCGGCGTCGATTTGCACGTTGCGAGTGCCGCAATAGTCAGTCAACCAGCGAACTGCCTCACCTTCCTCGACGCCCGCCAGTTCCACGATCCCGCAATATCCGCCCAGGGTCTCGCGGATGCGCTCGTAACGCTCGCGGTCGGTCATCTCCATGCGGCGGGCGTCGGCGGGAATACTGATGTGGTCGGCGACAAAGATAAGCAGAGCATCTGGATTGGGATCCTTGCAGTAGTCCTCAATAGCGGCGAGTTTTTCTTCATTCGACCCACGGCCGAAAAGCGCCTTCACCCCGCGAACGAAGAACACCTGGAAAGGCGCCATTAGAGACGGCGTCCGCGCACGGTCCAGAATTTCGCTCAGATCCGTTTCCCCAAGATCAAAGTCGAACAGGCTGAAATCGCGCAGATCAGGCGGCACGAGATGCTGAAGAATAGCCTCGCGGCAGCGCTTCCGGAAGAACGTCTCATCACCGACGAATACATAGGCGGGCCGAAGCTTGCGGGCTTCGACGGCGGAGAGAAACCGGTCGGTCTGGGCAAAAGCCCGCATTCAGAAGCCCTCCAGGATGTTGCTCACCAAGGCGCGAGCAAACGCGCGCGACATGCGGTCCCACGCGGGCGAGTCTTCCTCAAAAAAACTCGAGAGTTCCCTCGAGACCTGGTACTGATCGCGGAACGAATAGGATGGATTTTCGTAGAGTACCTTACCATGCCGGTCCGTCAGGGAGACTTTGACCGCCACCGCCACCAGTACACTGGCGGCTCTACCAGTTTGCGAATCATAAGTCGCCGGTGCAGCAACCGTACCAAGGACTATTCCCTGCAGCGTAGCGTCAGCCGACTGGTCTGGTTCGTTGACAACACGATAATTCGTGCGCGTGACTAACTCTCGCACCACAGCCGCAGTGAGCCTCTGCTCCACCCTATAAGTCCGTGACTGGTTAATGAAAGCCGGTACTGCAATAGTATGAATGTCCTGGGGTAGAGTCTTGACATGCCCGGCAGTGTGGTAACCGCATCCCGAGACTGCCACCGAGAGCACGCCAGCCAGGACAACGCCTCCCAGCCTCATTGGATTTTGCCTCGTGGACGGGTGGCAGCCATGGTTTCGGCACATTCTACGGCCGTCGAAGCAGAGATCCGCAGATTATCCGCGGCGGCCCACAGCCAGCAGCCATTCTCATGATTGGCGTCGCGTCCGACTGAGAGCAGGATCTCGCCCTGTCCCGCAGCATTCACATTGCTGGGCGAATCCTCAGCCAGCCGGGTGATGGTCACATGCTCGCCGGTCAGAGCTTGCGCCAGATCGCCGAGAGCCACTGTTTGTTCCATTTCCAAGTAAATCGAAAAGGCATGTCCGTGGAAAATCGGCGCCTGCACCATGAGCAAGGATGGCTTGGGCGCTTGCTCTCCGACCACTCCCTCGTAGTGCTGCAAGACGCGCCGTTCGACGGTCTCGAGCGCTGGAGTAGACTTATCACCGTAGCGGGTGACCATGTTGAAGGCAACCTGCGTATCGAACACGGCTTTCGGTAATTGCTGAAAAGAAAGCAGGTTCACCGTCTGCTGGTGCAGTTCGTCCATGCCACGCTGGCCATGCTCGGAGGCGGGTTCGAAGACGGTAGCGACGACGCGCTTAACAGCGCCAGCCTTCTGCGCGCGCAGGATCAGGAGCGCTAGCACGACTGCTGCGGGGTGGGCGGCAACGGCAGGTCCAGGCTGCAAATCCACCTGCACCGCTTTTCCGAGTTCGCGTTCAATCCAGGTCGAGCGTACCGACGCGCTCTGTTCCTCGTCCAGGGCATACGAGAGGTCCACAATTGCGCTGCCTGCGCGCCGGGCCGTCCCCCAATTCTTGCGGGTGCATTCCTGGTCGGAGGCAAAGAACGTGAAGTCGACCCGCTCAAACTGCTCGGCTCGCAGGCTCTGAATGAAGGTGACTTCGTCGCCCATCGCTTCCAGCTGCCCTAGAGACTCATCGTCATCGAGCAACTTCACATCCAGCGCAGGGAAATTGCGGTCGTTGAGAACCTCCGCAACCTCCTTGCCTTTGAGCGTGGCCGCGCCCACGATCGCCACGCGGTACAGATTCGCGCTTCTGGTTGCACCCGCGTGAGAGACAGTTACGGGTTTAGGCGGTGTACTCACGGTGTCTGCGAAACCTCTTTATAGGCCGGAGGAGGAGGGGGAACCTCGCGGCGACGAAAAATCCACTGCACTCGCCAGAATACTCCCGAAGCCATGTACAGCAAGGCCAGGGCAAACAGCAACGGCCCGGAGAAAAACCAGATGCCTGCAATCAACGCGCCCAGAATGATTATGAGGCGGAATGGCTGCCGGACAAGAAAGTCGATGTCCTTGAAGCTATAGAAGCGCCACGTGCTCACCATCAGGTATCCCACGGCAAGTACCATGAGCGTCCAACTCAGCGCCGTCCACGGCGAAGTGATCGCCTCTCCATCCGAGAAATGGACTACTGCGGCAATCACCCCAGCGCCGGCTGGTATAGGCATACCCACGAAATATCTCTTGCCAGGCCGTCCGGGATTTGAGGGTTGCGGATTTACTTGAATGTTGAAGCGTGCCAATCGACTAGTGCCGGCGATCAAAAAAAGGAAACTTGCGATAGCGCCGATTTGCAGCAACTTGGTATGCCACACCGGATCAGGCATCCCACCCGGCAACAGGCGGAAGCCCCACATCCACGCCAACAAGGCGGGGGTTACACCAAAAGTTATTACGTCCGCCAAGGAGTCTAATTCCCTGCCAAAATCGCTCGCCGTCCTGGTCATGCGCGCGATGCGGCCGTCCAGGCCGTCGAATAAGATCGCGAACCCAATTGCTTTGGCGGCATTGTCCAGGTGCGAGGGCTCATTCACCGACGCGTGCATGATCTGCAAGATGGCATAATAACCGGCGGCGATGTTGGCTGTCGTAAACAACGAGGGAAGGATATACATTCCCTTCCGCAGACGCCGTGGCGTTTGATCTTCTTTACGCCGCCTGGGCTCTCCTGGATCAAAATCCATCTCCATCAGCGTCCTCCCTCGCGAGACTGGACTGCCATACTCGCCACCGGTTCCTGCTTGGGCTGCAAATATGCCAAGATGCTGGACCCGCCCTTTACGCGATTGCCTCGCTCGACTGTCAGCTTGGAACTCGAATCCAGCAGGATATCGGTGCGGGACCCAAATTTGATCAATCCCACCCGCTCGCCCCGCTTCAGTACATCACCGACCTTCTTGGTGAAAACAATTCTTCGCGCCAGCAGCCCGGCAATCTGTTTGAAGACGACCGTTTGTCCCTCCCCTTCGACGGCGATGATATTTTGTTCATTCTGATCCGCGCATGCGTCGCTCATCGCGTTCAAGAATTTTCCCCGCTGGTACCGGATGTCCCGCACGATTCCGGCAATAGGCGAACGGTTCACGTGTACGTCAAAGACGTTCAGGAAGATGCTGATGCGGACCCTCGGCACACCATGCACCATGACGGTGGATATATCCGTCACTTTACCGTCAGCGGGAGAGACAACAGCCCCGGGAGTATCTGGAATTTCGCGTTCAGGATCGCGGAAAAACCAAAGAAAGAACGCCGCCAGCAGCACACACGGTATCGCCCACGGGGCCCCGGCCAGCCAGCCAATGAGCGAGGCGGCAACGAGCAGCAGGGTACCGTAATAGTAGCCATCGCGAACCATGTGGGCTTGTCCAGATTATAGTTCACGTCCAGCCCTGGTTCGGCTCTAAGTACCAACAAAAAAAGGCGCTTCGACGCGCCTTGCGGTAAACGGAACATCCCTCGGACGGCAAAAGCCGCTGGAACTGGCGATGGCTTTAAGCGACCTGGTGCTGCCCTTGCCGATACTGCCGCTCAATAGACTCCATTTGGTCCTTGAGGCGCAGTTTCAGCTTTTTCAGCCGTACCTCTTCTAATTTTTCGTCTTCGCTGAGATATCGTTTCTGAGTGAGTGAATCAAGACGTTGGGCGTAGTGCATATGCTCCTGAGCCAGACGGCGGAACTCTTCGTGGCTGGCCAGGAGCTGGTCCTTCGGAGTGAGCATCCAGCAGACCTCCTACCCAGGTTGTTAAAAACCCATTACAGGGCTAAACCTACCACACGGCCTACACTGCTTCAATCCTAATTTCCATATCTTCGCGTCCTTCGGTTACCAGGGAGAGTAACCAAATTTCGCACGAAAATGCAGCAATCAGGTCAGTGGAAGGCGGTAGAGAATGGCATCCTCTTGCGGGTCCGAATAGTAGCTCTTGCGGCGGCCGTCTTCAATAAAGGCCCATTTCTCATAAAGAGCGCGGGCCGGCAAGTTCGATTCGCGAACCTCCAAAAAGACCGCCTCCGCGCCGTTCGCCCGCGCCTGCTCCAGGAGTTCCCCTACTAGCCGGGTTCCCAAGCCATGTCGCCGGGCCGGACCTGCGATGGCAATGTTCTCGATTTCCCATTCTGGGCCTACGCTGCGCGCCACTAGAAAACCTTGGAAGCCGGCTTCGGTTTCGATGACCAGCGGCAGCCGGTCGGGCCCGACGGCGGCAAACAAACTGGCATAGTTCTCGCGATGCCAGTGCGCCGCCGTTACGGCATGGCGCTCCAAGGCCATCATGGCGGGAATATCGTCGGGCGTCGCGCGACGTATCTTCATCAACAATAAACTTGTCGTCCTGGGCGCAGCAGGTCCATTCGCTTGCGAAGGGACGGGCGGAGTCGAAGGACCCCTACCCTGTCATCGCCGTAGACGGGAAATTCTGACTACGGCCCTGGCCCTGCGAATATCTCCGCATCCGACCTCCGGATGTAATTTGCCTCCAGTGCTTCCGGCGAGACCGTGTCGCCCGCCAAAATCTTCTTCCAACCTACGCGCGCAATCGCATCACTCCTCGGACGTTCGATTTCATGAACTTTGAGACCGGCGCCTCTCGCCAATTCAGCAACGTTCGCGTCCGGCGTAACAGTCGCAGAACCGTCCAGCGTTTGTTCCAACTGGTCACGCACCAGGATTCGTTCCTGTAAGCATTTCGCCAACTCGCCAGTCACGTCATATTCGCCTACATATAGCTCGCCGCGACCTGCATCGAGCACAGCCATCACTTTGCCCCGTGCTCCGCTCGCCACAGCCACCGCTTCCAAAAGCGACACCGCCGCAATTGGCCTGCCCAATACTTCAGCCAACGCCTTGATCGCCGCCAGCCCCACTCTTAATCCCGTAAACGAACCTGGCCCTGAGGCCACAGCAAAGCCTCCGACATCTTGCTTGCTGAATCCGTGCCTGGAAAGCAAGGCTGCAATCTGTGGAACAAGCTGTGCAGAAAACGTGCCCCCGATGAGCGGCACTACCTCGATCACCTCGAAGGAATCAGACTCTGCGCGCGCAAGCGCAATGCTGCCGTGTTTTCCCGAAGTATCTGCAGCTAGAAGGAGCATTGGATAGGAGAGCTCGGATCCGTGATGATCCGTGAAATCCGTGGCTAAGCTTTCCCGGACGATTAATGAGAGATTTCTACCAACTCCAGCAGCACCCCGCCCGCGCTGGACGGATGCACAAAAACATAGCGGTGGCCACCGGCCCCGACTTTGATCTCTTCCGAAACCAGCCTTACCCCATCTTTTTTCAAACGTTCCACTGCCGACTCTAAGTCGGGCACGCACAACGACACGTGATGCAATCCCTCTCCCCGCTTGGCAATAAATTTCGCAATGGCGGAATTTTCCGAGGTTGGCTCCAGCAACTCCAACCTGCTCTCGCCCACTGGCACCATGACCAGCCGAACCTGCTCCGCTGAAACCGTCTCTTCCGGAGATACCTTTAGCCCGAGATTCTCGTAAATGCCCTTGGCCGCCGCCAGTGACTTGACCGCGATTCCCAGGTGATCAATCTTCATTAATTCTTTCCCACCTTGCCGACGATCTCTTCCACCACGGTGTAGGGATCGCGTTTGTGTTCGGCAACTTCCGCGGCGTACCGCCCCACTTCGCCATCGCCCAGACGGGCCTGCGCTTTTTCCAGCATCGCATCGCGCAGCATTTCCACCAGCCGCTCGCGCCAGTTCTGAATATTCCGCTTCAGCACCAGATTTTCTTTCTTTAAGTAAGCATCGTATTGCGCGGTAGCCTTCGCCAGGTCCGCGATTCCTTTGCCTTCGCTGGCGACGGTCTTGATGATGGGCGGCACCCAATTGTCGCTGCGCGTTGCCAGTGCCTGCAACGCGCGTACCTCCCGCTCCACGCGCTCAGCCCCTTCGCGATCACATTTGTTGATGACAAAAACATCCGCAATTTCCATGATGCCCGCCTTGATGGTCTGCACATCATCGCCCATGCCCGGCACCAGAATCACAATCGTAATATCCGCCAGCCGCACGATGTCGATTTCATCCTGTCCCACGCCGACGGTCTCAATCATAATCAGGTCGCGCCCTGAAGCATCAAGAACCGTGCTGACATCGGCGGTGGCACGCGCCAAACCTCCGAGCGAACCCCGGGTTGCCATGCTGCGGATGTAAATGCCGGGATCAGAAAAATGATCCTGCATCCGGATGCGATCGCCAAGAATCGCGCCGCCACTGTATGGACTGGTGGGATCAACCGCTATGATACCCACCGTGCGATTCTCCTTGCGGTAGTGTTTGGCGAGCTGATCAACCAAGGTACTCTTGCCCGACCCGGGAGCTCCGGTCAATCCTACAATCCGCGCCTGCCCACTGTGCGGAAAAAGCGCCTTAAGCAGTTCCGCAGAGCCGGGTTCGCGGTTCTCGACCGTGCTGATAGCACGCGCCAGGGCCCGCGGATCGCCCCCGCGCAGCCGCTCAATCCATTGCTGCAATTCGTGTTTCAAACTGTTCAACCACGTAGGCCCAGACGTCCGGCGAATCACGTAGGCCCAGACGTCCTCGTCTGGGCGAGCGGACTTAATCTTTGAGCAATTGTCGGGCAATCACCAGCCGCTGAATCTCGCTGGTTCCCTCGCCTATCGTGCACAGCTTTACGTCGCGATAATACTTTTCCGCCGGGTAGTCCTTGATGAATCCATAGCCACCATGTATCTGGACCCCTTCGTTGGCGCACTTCACGGCAACTTCACTGGTGTACAGCTTGGCCATCGAAGACTCCAGCGTGGTTTTCAACCCAGCATCCTTCATGGACGCAGCCCGCATGGTGAGCAGCCGCGCCGCATCGATCTCGGTCGCCATATCGGCCAGCTTCCACTGGATTGCCTGAAAGTCACTGATCGCTTTTCCGAACTGCTTGCGCTGCTTGGAGTATTTCAGCGCCGCGTCATAGGCTCCCTGAGCAATACCAAGAGACAAGGCCGCAATCGAGATTCGGCCGCCATCCAGCACCAGCATTGCATCGATAAATCCATTGCCTTCGCGGCCCAACAGGTTCTCGTTCGGGATGACGCAATCTTCGAAGATCAGTTCGGCGGTGTCGCTGGCCCGCAGCCCGAGTTTGTTTTCCTTCTTGCCGGGACGAAAGCCCTTAGTCCCCTTCTCCACGACGAACGCGGAGAGTCCGTGGGTGTGCGCTGCGCGGTCGGTGACGGCGATCACAACCAGCACGTCGGCATAATGACCATTGGTGCAGAAAGTTTTGCTGCCGTTCAGAACCCAGTTTTTTCCTTTGCGCACCGCCGTCATACGGGCGCTGCCCGCATCCGAGCCCGCCGAGGGCTCGGTCAATCCCCAGGCCCCGATGTCTTCGCCGGTCGCCAGCTTCGTGACATATTTCTTCTTCTGCTCTTCCGTTCCGGCCAGAAAAATGTGATTGGCACATAGCGAAGTGTGCGCGGCAACGATGATCCCTACCGATCCGTCTACCCGTGAGAGTTCCTCGACCGCGGTGACGTACTCGACATAACCCATCCCCGCGCCGCCATATTCTTGCGGAAAGATGGTGCCCATCAGACCGAGCCGGCCCAGTTCCTTGACGGTTGCCATGGGGAACTCACCCGCCTCGTCCCACTCCATGACGTGCGGTGCAATCTCGCGTTCGGCAAACTCGCGGACGCTCTTCTTTAATTGCTGCTGCTCTTCGTTCAGTAGGAAATCCAAACGACCCCCGGGCCGCACAAGCCGTATTAAGTAAGAATGTCGTCATCCTGAGCTGGGTGTTAGCCCAGCGAAGGATCTCGCGTGCAGCTCAATGCTCGGTGCTCAAAAGACCCTCCGCAGACTCGCCGTCCGCTCAAGATGAAATCGATGTATATTCGGCGCGCGTGTTCATGCAAAACATTTCATTAGAACACACGACGTTGAGTCCACGAAGTGAGCAAACCGACCGGTTGGTATTGAGGCTGGGATGAGTGGCTGGCTAGCGAATAAAGTTTCAAGATTTCAGAGTTTCGGCCGTTGATGCAACCTTCTTCTCGATTCCGAAAATCTTTCTCATCATCCACACCGGCGCCACAAACACGTGCGCCGGGTTGGAGAGAAATGCGGGCTTATTACCCTCGATGAGGTGCCCCAGCCATGCCAGGGCAAATGCAGCCGGGATCAGCAGCAGGCCGATGATCCAGTGCCACCAGATCACAATAATGGAAGAGAAGCCGACTGGAATGGCAATCATGTGCAGCGCGCGATTGACAGGATGGTTATGCGCGCCGTCGTAATGCGAATAGAGACCCATGGCTCACCCCACGTGTCCAGAAGTCGAGCGCGGGAATTATACCCGGTTTCGCCGTGTTCTCAGCGCACTCGGCGAACCTTCGCGGTCTCGGCGTTAATGTTTTGATGTGTTTCGCTCGAAACAAACCGCTCGAAAACCTCGTTGGAGAGCAGCCGCCCCCTTGTAGTCAGGCGGACAACGTCGCCATCTTGCTCCATCAGTCCACTCTCGATCAGTTCGCTGATCTGCGGAGCAAAACCTAGAATCGCATCAGGTCCATATTGCGAGCCGATCTCCTGTAAATCGATGCCTCGCGTCAGCCGCAGCCCAAGAAAGAACGCCTCCTCCAGTGCCGCCCGGTGTGAAACCGGCGTGCGCTTTAGGGACGCACCAGCGACGTATTGTTCCAGTGAATCCAACGTCGCGAAGCGTATTGCCTCAAAAGCCGCCGCCGGCAGTTCACAAGCTGGTGATCCGCCGACACCCTTCTCCAGGCTCCCTTCAGCAGCCCGCACCAGTAGGTAGGCGTCATCAGAAGCATCGAGCATGGAATGAGCATCCACGCCAAATCCCAAGTAAGGCTGCCGTGTCCAGTATTTCAGATTGTGTCGCGACTCGTAGCCTTCCCGCGCAAAATTGGAAATCTCGTATTGCCGTACCCCAGCCGCTGCCACACGCTCGCAGGCCATCAGGTATAAGTCCGCTGTCAAATCCTCGTCCGGCACAAAATGCGCATGATATCGGGTTCCGCCGGCAATCAACTCCCGCCCGAGCCGCGAATCTTCATCCACTTCCAGCATGTAAATGCTAACGTGCGGCGCGCCTGCAGAGATTGTTTCAGCAAGGGAAAAGTCCCAGCTGTCACGGGTCTGATACGGCAGCCCCGCGATCAGATCAACATTGATGTTGGAAATCCCGGCTGACCGCAGCCGCGCAATGTCATCCAGCACTGTTGCCCGTTTGTGCAGACGGCCAACTGCTGCCGCCTCCTGGTCCACAAACGACTGCACCCCTAAGCTCACCCGGTTGACGCCACAGTTGAGCAGCGTTTCCAAGACCGCTGGAGTCAGCGACCCCGGGGCGCACTCGACGGTGATTTCTGCTTCCGGCGGCAGACAAAAATTTTGCCGAACCGTGACAAACAGCCGCGCTAGTTGCTGGCAATCTAGTACAGTAGGCGTTCCGCCGCCGAGGTAGACCGAATCGACCTCGTGCTCGAAGCGGCCGCCCATGCGTTCGGCGGTCGCAGTCGCATTCTGTATATCGGCGCAAGCCCGATCGACGTAAGGGTCGAACACGGCCTGTGAAAACACATCGGAAGCGAAGTTGCAGTAACTGCACTTCGTGCGGCAAAAGGGAACTGAGATGTACAGGCCCAGAGCCATTCTTCCGATTATCCCATTTTGCCGTGACCCAGCGGTGCCCACCGGCATCTACTAGCTTCGGCTTTCCTGTAAGATTCGTGCGTGGGCGCGAACATGACTCCTCGCGTCGTCATCACCGGCATGGGCGTGATCAGCCCTAATGGGCTTGGGAAGCGGGCCTTCTGCCGCGCCACGCTCGATGGCAAGAGCGGCGTGAAACGCATCTCGCGCTTCGATCCCGGAGACTTGCCAGTGCAAATTGCGGGCGAGATTCCCGAGTTCGACGAACTGGCCTGGGTTGATGCCCGCGAGCGCAAGCATGTCTCTCGGGTTGTACCTCTGTGTCTGGCTGCCTCCACCGAGGCGTTACAAGACGCCGGCCTTGATCCCGGCGCAATGTCATTAGAAGAAAAACGCGAGATCGGCATCATCCTGGGCTCGGGTGGAGGCGCGCAGGAATTCTCCGAAGAGATGTACCGGCTTTGGCACTCGGGGCACGTAAAGCAAGTCAGCCTGTTTTGCATTCCCAGCGGAACCATGGGCACCATCTCCAGCGAAGTTCAGATGCGCTTCGGTTTCCGCGGCTACAGTCACGTGGTCACCACCGGGTGCACATCTTCGACAGATGCCATCGGCTACGCTTTGCAGCATATCCAGGCAGGCGTGCAACCGATGTTTCTCGTGGGCGGAGTAGACTCGCCGATCACGCCGGGGATCATCAAGGGCTATACCCTGCTGCGGGCCTTGACTACATCATGGAATGATGCGCCGGAGCGCGCTTCGCGCCCCTTTTCGGCCGATCGCAATGGCTTCGTGCTCGCTGAGGGTTCCTGGATGTTTGTGCTGGAAGACTATGAACATGCTCGCGCTCGCGGTGCCCGTATCTATGCCGAGATTGCCGGATATGCCTCGACCTGTGAGGCGTTCCACCGGGTTCGTCTGAGCGAATCTGCCGAGGAACCTGCGCGCGCCATTAGCGAAGCCCTGCAGGAGGCGCATCTGGTCCCCGACGACATCCATTACGTAAGCCTGCACGGTACCTCCACTGAACTGAATGACCGTGTGGAGACCCGGGCCCTCAAGCTGGCGCTCGGCGAATATGCGAACAAAATTCCGATGTCCGGCCTGAAATCCCAGATTGGCCACGCGCAAGGCGCTTCCGGGGCGGCCGGTGTGGCGGCAACGCTAGTGGCCATGGAGCACAGCCAGGTTCCACCCACTATTAACCTCGACGTCCCAGATCCCGAATGTGACCTGGACTATGTCTCCGATGTCGGCCGGAAGGCGCACATCAAACATGCCATCTGCAATTGCGTAGGTTTTGGGTCGAAGAACTCAGCCCTGGTGCTTAGAAAACTTACGTAGGAGCAGCCGCCTCGGCTGTCCAGTTCGGCAACTTTTCCATCCTCCCCTCTCACTTCCCCATCTATTTAAGGTACTCTTAGACCTAACGACCGATGGCCTCTATCCAAGAAGAAGAAGTATTAGGAAAAGCCTACGACAGCCGCCTGATGAAGCGGCTGCTGAAGTATTTACGGCCCTACACCTGGCAGGTAGCGATTGCCTTGGCGGCGATCATTCTGAAGGCCGGGGCGGATGTCATTGGTCCTTACCTCACCAAGATTGCGATTGATAAGTACTTAGTCCGGGCCGATGGCACGCATTCCCTGCTCGACCGCTGGCTGAGTTCGACGCCGCTAGTGGGCATTGCACAGATCGCAGGGATCTATGTAGGCCTGCTCGTCTCCACCTTCTTTCTGGAGTTCCTGCAGACCTATTTCATGCAGTGGACTGGCCAGAAGGTGATGTTCGACCTGCGCAGCCAGATTTTCCGTCACCTGCAGCACATGCACGTCGGCTTCTTCGACAAGAACCCGGTGGGCCGCCTGGTCACCCGCGTCACAACGGATGTTGATGCCCTCAACGAAATGTTTACCGCCGGCGTGGTCTCGATTTTCGAGGATGTTTTTGTCCTGGTCGGGATCCTGGTGATCATGCTGCGCATGAATTGGAAGCTGGCGCTGATCACCTTCGCCGTGCTGCCGCTCATCTTCTGGGCCACGCAGGTTTTCCGCGACAAGGTGCGCGACTCCTACCGCCGAATTCGCGTAGCCATTGCGCGTATCAATGCCTACCTGCAGGAACATGTCTCCGGCATGATGGTTTTGCAATTGTTCAACCGAGAGAAGCGCGCCTTCCAGAAGTTCTCCGATGTGAATAGGAGCCACATGGAAGCGTTCAAAGACGCTATCCTCGCTTACGCGCTCTATTACCCGGTAGTCGAAATCCTGTCGTCGATTGCAGTAGCCTGCATTATCTGGTTCGGCGGGTTGGACGTGATCCGACGTGTGACTACACTCGGCGTGCTGGTCGCCTTCATGCAATACGCGCAGCGCTTTTTCCGTCCCATCCAGGACCTGAGTGAGAAATACAACATCCTGCAGTCGGCTATGGCATCGAGCGAGCGGGTGTTTAAACTGCTCGACACGCCGGTCGAGATCACTTCGGCCGCCATGACCAAGACTCCCACGGGCCCCGGCCGAATCGAGTTCGACCACGTCTGGTTCGCCTATCGAAATATCCCCATCGAAGTGGATACCACCCACGTGGGGACAGATCTCCGACCCGTCCAAGCTGAGCCTAGCCCGGCTTCGCAAGATTCAGGTGGAGATGGCCGCCCTCAAGAGGCGGCCGCCGAGCCCGACTGGGTGTTGCGTGATGTCAGCTTCACCATCGAACCCGGAGAAACCATAGCCGTTGTCGGCCACACAGGAGCCGGCAAGACTACGCTGATCTCTCTGCTCATGCGCTTCTATGACGTACAAAAGGGTGCCATCAGAATCGATGGGGTCGATGTGAAGGATATGGACCTCGCCGAATTAAGACGCCGCTATGGTGTCGTGTTGCAGGATCCATTCCTGTTTACGGGCACGGTGGAAGGCAATATCCGCCTGGGCACCGATTGGATTGAAGACGAAGACGTCGAACGCGCCGCCGAGGAGGTCAACATCGCTGATTTCATTCGCACCTTGCCGCGGGGCTTCAAGGAAGAAGTTCGCGAGCGCGGCAGCACGCTTTCGACCGGCCAGAAGCAGCTCATCTCGTTTGCCCGTGCTCTGGCGCACGATCCCAAGATCCTAATTCTGGATGAGGCCACTTCCAGCGTAGATACAGAAACCGAGTTTAGAATACGCGATGCTCTGAGCCGCATGGTTGAGGGCCGCACCTCCCTGATCATTGCTCACCGGCTCTCGACCATTCAGCGCGCCGACAAGATCATCGTCATGCACAAGGGAAAGGTCCGCGAGGTCGGCACACATCAGCAACTCCTCGCCCAGCGCGGCATTTACTATAAGCTCTACCAACTGCAGTACAAAGACCAGGAAACTGTCACTTCGGTGCTCCCCAGCCCGCAAGTCACGGCCAGCGCCGACGACTGAATGACACTGAATGACTAAGACGACTGAATGACGGAATAGTGTCATCTACCATGTCGTCATTCTGAGCGGACGTTTGTCCGCGAAGAATCCTGCGTGTACCACCCAAAATCATAGGGTCCCAGCTTCCGTCGCCGTCCTGAGCGAAGCTAGGGCTCGCGCAGCCAGCTCTTGCGCAGTCGAAGGCCTCCAACATCCAGATAGCCCGAACGCCAAGAGCTTCCCTGCCCTTTACAATGTCCTCGTGCGAATCCTGATCTCCGCCGGCGAAGCTTCCGGCGAAATGTACGGGGCGCAGCTGATCGAGTCGCTGCGCCGCCGCGATCGCTCGCTGGAATTTTTCGGAGTAGGTGGAGAGCGCATGCGCGCCCTCGGCTGCGACACCATCGTTGATTCAAAGGATCTTGCTGTGGTTGGTATCACCGAAATCGTCAGCCACTTGCCTAAGATCTATGGACTTTTCCACGAACTGATTGCCGCAGCCGACCAGGGCCGACCGGATCTAGCAGTTGTCATCGACTCACCCGCCTTCAACTGGCGGGTTGCGCGTCAGATGCATCATCGTGGTATCCCTGTCGTTTACTACGTCTGCCCCCAGTTTTGGGCCTGGCGCCAGCGCCGCGTCAAGCTGCTGCGCAAATACATCGACAAGGCCCTGGTTATTTTTCCTTTTGAAGAACAGTTCTACTGCGACCGGGGAGTCGACGCGACGTTCGTTGGACATCCACTGGCAGACCTGCCCCACCCGACCGCTGAGCGTGACGAATACGCTGCTCAACGTAGCCTCGACCGCTCCAAGCCATGGATCACCCTGATGCCCGGGAGTCGAGTTGAGGAAGTACGCATGAACCTGCCTACGATCTTGGAATCGGCGGCTCTTCTGGGACCCGCCTATGAATTCCTGCTGCCGGTCGCGCCTACTCTCAGCCGCAGCTTCCTCGAGCAACTGATCGGCGCCCAGCGAGTGACGCTTGTTCCTGAGGCTCTGCCTGCTCTGTGGCACTCCCGCGCCGGAATCGTCGCTAGCGGCACCGCTACCGTCGAGGCCGCCATGATGTCGACGCCATTTGTGATGGTGTACCGGGTCTCGCCACTCACCTATCTGCTGGGACGCTGGCGGGTGAAGGTCCCACACTTCGCGATGGTGAACCTGATTGCGGGAGAAAAAGTCGTCCCCGAACTGGTGCAGTCTGAATTCACTGCCGAGAATGTAGTCTCTCGTATTAGCCAAATCATCTCAGACGGCTCGGCGCGCGACAAAATGCTGGAAGGTCTGGCCCGGGTCAAGGCTCGGCTGCATGCGCCGAATCGGGTCACTGGCGCCCAGGCGTCCGCCGAGCGCGCCGCCGGCATCATCCTCGAACTGCTGCACCCCGCGCGAACATCGGTCTAAAGCCTTGTGCGGTCAGCATCTTTTGCGTCACAATCTACATCATAGAGAGTAGCGGTTTTTCTCCAGGAGAACATTAGTAGATGCTTTTTCAAGCCAGGCGCCCCATTCGGGCCTTAGCCCCGTTTTTTGCCTTGCTGGTCCTGTTAACCTCCTTGCCCGCGTGGGCGGCTGAGAAAGCCCGTCTCCGGGTAGATGATTACGTAATTGACGCTGAAATCCAGCCCAACGGCCACAAGCTCAAAGCCCGCGCCAAGGTCAAGTTCACGGCCCTGGAAGACATCAGCGTAGTCAGCTTCGAACTGCACAATGCCTTGCGTCCGACCAAGGTCCTCGACGACGCTGGAAAGCCGCTTAGCGCCGAGCGCATCACCCAAGACTCGAGCGTCCGCGTGGCGCTCCCCAAAGGATTGGCAAAAGACACTTCCACCACTCTAACTTTCGATTATGAGGGTGTGCTGGAATCTGCAGATGAAAGTCCGGTACAAGGGCTCAAGCTGGCCTATGTGGGCGACGATACCACCTATCTGCTCTACGCCGGACGCTGGTTTCCAGTGGCCAACTATGGAGTGAACCGCTTCACGTCGACCATCAACGTAACCGTGCCGGCGCACTTCAAGGTCATCGGAAGCGGCAAGGAGTCGGTCGAGTCGGCTGCCGCGGCAGCTTCCAAGGCAAAAGGTGCGACAACCGCTGCCCTGCCCTCGTCCAAGACCTATACCTTCGTCTCTGATAAGCCCAGCTTCCCGGGAACCATCATTGCTGGCCAGTTTAGCGACACACAATACAACGAAGCTGGCGTTGATATTCACGTCTATTTCAAGCCCGTGCACCAGGCATTGGCAGCCGAATACGCCACCACGGCCGCCAAGGAATACACCTATTTCACCACTCTCTACAATCCGTTTCCTGCGCCCACAGTGCGGATTGTCGAACTCCCGGACGACACCGTGCCTTCCGCCTGGGCCCCGCAGTTAGCTGCCGTTGCCAGCCGGGCCGTAAGCGAGAAGATCAACTATCGCTTGCTGGCGAACACCATTGCGCACCAATGGTGGGGTGCTTCGGTGAGTCCGGCTTCGCGCGATGATTGGTGGCTGGAGGATGGCTTCGCTCGCTACTCCGAAGCTCGTTATGTGGAGAGCGCAGCCGGAGAAGCCGGGCTGGAAGAAGCGGTCAAGGACATGTCGGTAGGCGCGCTCGCTTACGACACTGTGCCGCTTTCCAGCGCCGGCAAGCTCGATATGTTTTCTCCCGAGTTCCAGTCGCTCACTACAGACAAAGGTGCCATGATCCTGCACATGTTGCGCTGGGTTGAGGGTGAGGCGAAGTTTGACCAGACGATGCGCACGTTCGCCACTCAATTTATGGAAAAATCCGCCAGCCTCGACGATTTCCGTGCCATCGCCGAGAAGGATTATGGCGACAAGCTTACCTGGTTTTTCTCTCAGTGGCTCGATTCCACGGGTGCCCCCGAGTTCAAGAGCAAGTACACCGTCTATCGCCTTGGCGAAAATAACAAGGGATTTCGCGTAGTCGGCGAAATTGCTCAGGACCTGGATCTTTTCCGCATGCCGGTGGAACTGAAGATTGACACCGACGGCAAGACCGAGAACAAGCGCGTGGAAGTGGTAGGAACGAACTCCCCGTTCACGGTTGAAACGTTTGGCAAACCGCGCCGGATCGTCATCGATCCCGACGACCACGTCCTGAAAAACTCCAAGGACGTTAAACTGCGCTCTTCCATCCTTCGCGGACAGGCCATGGTGCAACAGGGTGACCTGGCGGGCGCTTTGACCGAGTTCAAGAAAGCGCTCGACGTGAATCAGAACAGCTCGCTGGCGCACTACCGCATCGCCGAGGTGTTCTTTCAACAGCGCAATTACCAGGCCGCGGCCAACGCTTACCGCGAATCGCTCAACGGCGACGGTGAACCGCGCTGGACTGAAGTCTGGAGTCACATCCAGCTCGGCAAGATCTTCGACATCACCGGCCAACGCGAGCGAGCCACCAACGAATATCGCCAAGCCTTGCAAACCAACGACAATACCCAGGGCGCTCTGGACGAAGCCCGCCGTTACCTGCAGAAAGCTTACGAACAGCAAAAGAACGGCCTATAGACTTCTGTGACACTACGTCCCGCGGGTACCCCACGTCTCGCGTTTTTTGAGGCCTTTACGAAACTCGGTTTCGATCCCGAACGGTGGGAGGAAACACGCCTTAGCCGCGCAGCGGCCGGATTCCATTAGCCCCAGCGCGTGAGCGCTGGGAACGCGAAAGTCGAACAACCTGAGTCCGCTTTAGCGGACGGCACGAGTTTCGTAACCGGTTCGCGTTTTTTGCGAGACATGGGATACTACCTCCGCTCAGAAGAGCGGTTCAGAGTCTCGAACCTCCCGCATCGCATCTCATATCGGAATGAACCATACACAGACGAAGGCAGCTGATCGGTCGCTTACGGCGCGCCTTGACGCTTGGCTCGAAACGCTGGTTGCGCAAAAAGGCAGCGACCTCCTGCTTGTTCCTGGCGCCCCTGCATCGATTCGTTTGGAAGGTGACGTGCGAAGCATAGGGGATGCGCTGCTCGATGGTTCGGAAATCGAGACCATCGTCTCGCCTGCTCTCACGCCGCATGCCTTAAGGGAATACCAGGAAACACATATCGCCGACTCCTCCTACCGTGTCTCGGGACTGGGAAGGTTTCGCATCAACCTTCATCGCGAACAGGGACTTGCGGCCGCCGCCATTCGCGCTCTGCCTTCGAACGTGCCCATGCTGAAAGATCTGAATCTACCGCCGGGCCTGGGTTCGCTGGCTCAGCTCCCACGTGGCTTGGTCCTGATTGGCGGGCCGGCAGGCTCGGGAAAAACTACTACGCTGGCTGCTCTAGTTCACGAGATCAATCGCAGCAAGGCGCGCCACATCATCACTATCGAGGACCCGATCGAGTACGAGCACACGCACCTACTGGGTTTAGTCGAGCAGGTGGAAATTGGGCTCGATGCGCCTGATTTTCCTACCGCCTTACGCGCCGCGGTGCGGCAAGCTCCTGACGTAATTGTGGTCGGCGAGATGCGCGATTCAGAAACCATGCGCATCGCCGTGGGCGCCGCCGAGACCGGACACCTGGTGCTATCCACGCTGCACACCACGGATGTCGCTTCCACCGTTTCTCGAATCTCCGATTCCTTCCCGCCCGAGCGCCAGAATGTTGTTCGCCAGGAACTCGCCATGGCGCTGGCTGCCGTGCTCACCCAAATTCTGCTGCCTAGCAAAAGAGGCGGGCGCGTTGCCGCGATCGAATTACTGATGCTCGGCTACGCTGGCCGACAACACATTCGCCGCAACTCGCTTCAACATCTTCATCAAGAGATTACGATGACCAAGAACAAAGGATCGTTCACCCTGGAAGAATCTCTTGCGCAACTGGTAAAGCATGGTCACATCGACCGCGAGGAGGCGCTGATCGCGGCCTTCCACCCCGACGATCTGATCAGCATTTTGAAAGCCGGCACGACAGCGCGGATGTAAGAAAGAAGGTTGGGTGCCCCGGGTCTCGCGGCTTGAGGCTGTTACGAACCTCGGTTTCGATCCCGAACGGTGAGAGGAAACACGCTTTAGCCGCGCAGCGGCGGCATTCCATTAGCCCAGCGCGTAAGCGTTGGGAACGCGAAAGTGGAACAACCTGAGTCCGCTTTAGCGGACGGCACGAGTTTTCTTAACTGACTCGGTTTTCGAGACCTGGGATCGTCACACCACGCAAGCGGCCCGCGACCCTATTTCGCTGCGACCGACGAGAGCCTGACGACAGCCTGACGCGCAAACCCTGCGTTACTCCCGTTCGGAGCTTCGACCAGATACAACTTGTATTCCTGAAGCGCCTGTTCCGTCTGATGCAACGAATCCAGCGCCTGCGCGAGGATCAGGTGAGCGTCAGCCAGTCCCGCATGTGGCAGCGTGTGCACCTTCCGGGCGTGAGCGATCGCATCTTCGGTCTTGCCGGTGTGGAATTCGGCGAAGGCAAGAAACGTGAGCCCCCAAACGTCGAGATGTCCGACAGCCACGGCTTTCTTCAAAGCCTCTTCCATTTCAGGATATTTCTTGTCGGCCATCAGCACGCGTGCAAGATTGTGATAGGCCTCGACGAATGAACTATTGAGGCTGACAGCCTTGGAGAATGCTTGCAGAGCGGCTGCCTTGTCCCCGGTGCGCAGCGCAGCCACGCCCAGGCTGTTGTAAGCCAGATCGTAGTCGGGATACAGCGCCACCGCGTTTTCGTAATGTTTGCGCGCCTCTGCCCAGTCTTTCCCTTCTTTAGCTTTTCCCTTTTCATATTCCTTACGCGCGTTTTTGGGCATGTGAAGGCGAACTGCGGGAATCGTTCCCTTCTGCTCAGGTGCGGACGCGGCACGTCTGCGTAACACCGTCACCCGCTCGGTATGGGATGATTCGTTGGGCTCAATCGTGAAATCGCCATCGTATTGATCGATAGTCGTTCCAGTGATTTTCAGGCGGTGGAGGTCCGGATTGGTCATGAACTCTACGATGCCGTCCCGAGTAGATGCTTCACCTTCCGGCAAGCCCCAGCTATCGAGCAGCGTAACCGTAATCTGACCGTCGAAGGGATGCTGCTCGCCTTCGGCATACACCATAACTTGCAGGCTGACCGTCTTTTGCTGTGCCGCCGCCGAGCCGGACAGGAGCAGCGTTAAAACAAGCGGTAGAACGCGCCGGATCAGCATGGCACTTCTCCCCTGCAGGAGAGTCGACGAATACGACTGGCAGCGTGAGGAATTATAGCCCTAAGAGAAAATGGGGCTGGGCCGAAGCCCAACCCCGGAGACTTCCGAAACGGCTAGAAGTCGATGCGAATACCAATGTTAAGGAATCGAGGCGAGTTGTACTGAGTACTTGTCTGGCCGAACGTCGTGGTGTCACTGATGTCCGGCGTCGGATCGCTAAACTCCATGTGGTTGAACACGTTGACGGCTTGCAGGCTGAGCCCGATGCCGACGCGCTCGGTGATTTTGATGGTTTTGTTGAGTGCCGCGTCCACGTTCCAGCGGGGGAATCCGACGATGGGAGTTCCACCCATCCGGCTATCTCCGAAGAGAGGCATGCGGAAAGCTGCCTCGACGGCCGGCCAGTTGCTCCCGTACACGTTGATGCTGCCATCAGGCATGGTATGCCTGCTGAAGCTCGTGTGCGCCGCGCTGCCAGTCGGAATCCAGGAAGCGCACTGACTCACGTAGCCGTCCCCTAGTTCCTGGCAAGAGTTGCCGTTGTAAACCTTTTGGGGCAGCCCGCTACTGGCGGTTATAGCACTGCTGATCTCCCAACCGCCGAGCAGTTTGCTGAGCCAACCGGTAGCACCAGACTGATGGCCTTGACCGAACGGCAGGTCATACACGAAGAAGCCTGTGAAGACATGCCGTCGGTCGAAGTACGAGGTCGTGTAGTCCCGCTTCATGTTAAAGCCGTCGGTGGGATTAAAGAACACGTACTCCTGGGCGAGACCGGAATCGTCCATCGAATGGGAGAGCGTGTAGTTGGCCTGGAACATCAATCCCTGAGTCATCTGCTTGCGCAAGGATATGTAGCCAGCATTGTAGTTCGACATGCCCTTCGAAGTGGTGATGTCGCTACCACCGATGAATTGTCCGTCGATGGGCAGAGTGACCAAACCTAGGATATCGAAGGCATCGGTGGCCTGTCCGTTGGTCAGGTAATCCGCCGCGTCCGAAACATAGGCCGCCGTGCCACCCGCATAGACTGTCTCCAGGAATGGCTGCGGCGCCACAGCGTTTCCCGCGAGAAGAGCACGTTGAATGTTGTCGTAGGCGGAAGCAAACGTCTGTCCACTCGCAGTGAACATATAGGGGATCTGGTTCACGTCATTGCCACTATAGAGGTGAATAGCGTGCCGACCGACGTAGCCAACTTCCAGGATCATACTGTTCGACAATTGGCGCTGAAGGCTCAGGGTCCAAGTGTCTTCGACTCCCGTCTTGCGCTTGGGATCGATTCTAAAGTCATAGGTCTGCGTGGGGGTATTGCCGCCAGGAAGCAGATAAATCCCAGCACTCTGGGGCGATGGCACTACCGGGGCTGTAATCGACTGCAGTGGCGGGATGGCCACGTTGCCACCATCGACGCCGATGCGGAACCCGGCATCTGGGTTAATCTTCCCAGTCCCGCAGGCATTGGCCCGGGTCGGCCCAGCGCAGGTTACCCCATTACCGAAACCCACGCCCAGTGCTGGTGTCATAACAACGCCCACACCGTTGATACGGTCGAAGTAACGGCCAAATCCGGCTCGGATTACGGACTTCCCGTCACCGAGGAAGGTATTGAGCAAACCGCTCCCACCTCTCGGGTTCCAGGCAATGGACAAACGAGGAGCGAAGTTGTGCCAATCCACATCGTAGGGATATTTGCGGCCCGACTGGCGCACCGGCATAAAGCCGAGCAGCGGTGAGTAAGCCTGGCCGGCAAGAGCTGCCGATACCATGTTGTTCGCCCATGTGTCATAGGGCAAGATTGTGTTTCCTTTTGACGCATCGACCATGATTGTTTGTAAGCCGCTGGTCTCGTACGGAGGTGTCTGGAGGCCCCAATCCAAGCCGTAGGCGAGGGTGAGGGTCGGCGTCATGCGCCAGGTATCCACGATGTGTAGATCGTAATCGTCCACCAACGTGTTCTGCGTGTTGGGCGTACCGGGAGTATTGGGCGATAAATCGGGCGCTCGAGTCAGCAACTGGGCGGAGTGATCAATCATACCCATCGTCGCAGCGTAAAGCTTGTCCCAATTGCTGTTGTCAGTGGACCGGAGGCTTGACGGACGATGCTTGCTGATATCCATGTTCTTGGTGGTCCACTCCGCAAAGTAGATGGGTTCGGCTAGACCACCCACAACTTTGTCGTCACGCACGTGGAAGAAGTGCTGGTGACGGAATGCACCGCCGAATTGGATCAGGTGCGCTCCCCGGAGCCAGCTCATTTCCTCATTGAGGTTGTAGTCCTTGCCATCCCATACTCGGCTTCGCGCGTTCTGCGTGTCGATGTTCATGGGCACAAGTCCATTGGTGTTGCTCTCGGCATAGATCTGCACCGCCGCGTTCAACCCGGAGACTTGCGGGAATGGCGGTCTGCGGGCCCACTGCCAGAAGTGCCGCAGGAAGTCGAAGTGAGTATCAGTGGTAATGTTGATGCCGACACGTCCGGTTAGCCCGAAGACATAGTAGCGGGGCTGCAAGGGCTCGTTATCGGTTGACCTCGGGACTCCGAGCGTTCCCCCTGTCAGCCCGCCGATATCAACCTGCGAGGTCCCGTTGGCATCGCTTACCGCGTACCGAATTACGGCGTTTGCGGTCCAGTTCTGCGACAGGTTGTAGTCGAACCGGGCGATGCCGTCGTATTCCTTCGTAATCAGCGGCACAGTACTGGTGAAGCCGACCGTGTTCAAACCGTCGCCCATGCTGAAATTGTTTCCGCGAGGTTCGTAGGTATTCCAGATCTGCGAAATGACCGGACTCATGCCCACCCCGCGCGGGTCACAGGGACCACTCGCGCACATCGCGGTAGGTGCACCCGTAGCAAAGTTGAATTGGTTTATCACGCTGGAATTGGTGGCATCGTGGAATTGCAGGATACCTTGCTTCATCAACTCGCTCGGCACCAGCCGGTTGAACGGAACACCTTTGGCGAAGTTGCGGCCTTCATACATCAGGAAGAAGAAGGCCTTATCCTTGATGAGCGGCCCCCCGACTCGACCGCCGTAACGGTTGTCGTGCCAACTGGGACGGTCCTTCCCGACATGGTTCAACTGCCAGAGGTTGGCGTTGTATAGAGTGTTCTGATTGTACTCATACGCAGCGCCGTGCCAACTATTGCTACCGTGGCGGGTGGTCATCTGCACCTGCGCTCCGGAAGAACGAGCAAAAGTGTTGGAGTTGTTGGTTGTGACACGGAACTCCTCAATGCTTTCGACCGGAGTTGGAATCACCGCCCGCGGTGCACCCTGGCCCGAAACGTAGTTCGCATCGCCTTCGGTATTGCTGGTGGCATCACCGCCATCGAGGCTGAAGGTGTTCTGGTCATTCAGAGCACCGGCTACGCCGCCTGAAGTCGTATTGCCCTCGCCGGTACCGGGCGCTGAGTTGTATGAGGGGGACGCCATCGGCTGCAACTGCAAAAGCGCCGTAGCGTCGCGGCTCAAACTGGGCAAGGATTGGAGCGTCTGCTGGCTCATTACGTTGCCGACGCTGGCATCTACCGTCTGCAGTTCGGCACCGGTTGCCTTCACCTCGACAGTTTCGCTCACGCCTCCGAGTTCCAGGCTCAGGTTCTGCGCTACGTTCTGCCCGACGCTGATGATAACGGTGGTGGTGGTCTGCCGGAATCCAGCTTTCTTGACGGTGAGCTTGTATTGACCAGGCTGCACGGCGGGAAAAACGTAGTGGCCGGCTTGGTTGGTCGTTGTTGTATGGGCAACGTTCGTGCTTAACTCAGTGAGGGTGACTTCAGCCCCGCTGACCACCGCGCCGCTCGGGTCGCTAATGTCGCCCGTCAGCACCGACCGGGCTGAACTCTGGGCGAAAACAGCTAGAGAAGTGAGAAGCAGAGACAGAAAGAGAGAGAGGACAGGCCTCAGTCTTGGCATGACATCATCCTCCTGGACGCGGGAGACCCCCAACCCCTCTGACTTCAGAATCCGCTGGTAGACTCCCCTTGTGATCTAAAAGTCCCAAGCTTGCTGACTGAAGGTATGAAAAGGTTCCCCAATGCGATCGCTGGCAACCCTCAAATGCGCACGCATACGTCCACCGGGAATAGCCGCACACCATTTTCTTTACGCCGACGACGACTGCCGAAGCGATAGGGGACGGTCGTCCCCACGAAGAAGAAGAACTGCCCCCAACTCTTTGCGAGGCACGCTGCAAGCTGCACTCTCTGCTCAATCCAGTGCCTTGGAAACGCAGAGCCATTGAGGCCGCGAGAGAGTACCGAGCAGTGGCGGAATGGTAACCCCGAAACTCCATAACATCAAGACATTATTTTGTGGCGGCCTGTTGTGTGCAGGTTATGTTTGAGGCGATCTTGTCAGCCCAGGGGGTGTGCGGGACGGCTGCTTACCGGCCACCAGAAAATCGCCGACTTTACGACGCCTCGCCAGGCAAATGGGTCACGAGGGACTTTTTTTGCAAAGCTCGTCAGTCCGGTGTCAAGCCGTGCGGGAACCTCATTCGCACCTAACCTCCTGATCCAGTTACCAATATTTCCTTCCCCAGTCATGTCCCATATGCCCTGCTCTGAGGTTCATACTGGAGTTGGGAGACGTGTGTTGAGGCGCTTTGCGGGCTCGTGAGAATCGCCCGGCCTTTGTTTTCAGAGACCTAGGATCGAAGCACCGGTGGAGGGGACCTAAGACAGGTTTATGCCTTTTCGGACGAAATCTTTTAAAACACGAGGTTTGCAGAGATTTGCTTCTGGATCTCTGATTCCAGTTGAACACCGTGGGGAAGGGTACCCCATGAACGCGCTCGCTTGGAAATAAAAAAAGCGGCCGCTAGTCCGCCCTGGCGGCTGCTTCCACGGCCGGTGCCTGTCTGGTCTGTACCAAGCCAGCAGTCGCGATCACCGCCAAGGCCACCGCGCACAGTAGGAATACGGCGCGTATGCCGAACCACACAGCAAGATGTCCGGAGAGAAGCAGTCCCAAAACCTGGGCGAGCGAGAACACCGACATGAAGCTGGAGCTGACGCGGCCGAGCATCTCTGGCGGGGTCTCCTGCTGCATCAGGGTTTGGGCGGCCACGACGACGAAGCTGATGCCGAAGCCCATGGTGAAGGTGGTAGCGACAGCAGCCGAGGTCGCGCGGAAGATGCCCAGCAATGCCGCGCCGGCAGCGCACGTGACGAGTCCCTCCAAAACAATGGTCTTTTTTGATTGGGCGTGAAACTTGTTCACGGTCTGGCTGCCAGCAATGAGTCCGACGCCCACCGCCGAACTCACCACACCGTATAGGAACGCGCCGGAGTGGAGGATATCGCGCACATAAATTGAGAACAGCGGGCTGAGACAGCTCATCACGAACATCGCACTGACCATCGAGGTAATGACGAATGCCAGCGAGGGATGAGTGAAGATGAAGCGATTGCCGCTGGTGAGCTGACTGACGAAGCCTTTTACAGTACTGGTGCTCGGGGCGGGGGTGCGCGAGATCAGCAAGGACCCGATCATGGCGGCGGAGAAGAAGAAGCTAAACGCGTCGAAGTAGAAGCAGGCCTTCTCCGTCAGCCAGGCCACGAGCGCGCCGGCGGCAACCGGCGACAGAAGGCGCACCGTGTAAAACGCCTGCGACATGAGCGCGTTCGCTGCCATCAGCTTTTCCTTGGCGATCAGGGTGCGGATTGCCACCGACTGTGCCGGGCCAAAGAAGCTCGAAACCAAAGCGAGCAGGGTGAAGATGGCACACAACTGAGTCAGGTTGGTAACCCAGAGCAGCAACAGAACCAGCACACCGCGGATAAGATCGCTGCAGATCATCACCTGCTTCACGGGCCAGCGATCGACAAAAACACCGGCAATCGGACTGACCAGCGCCAGCGGGAGCATATACGCGATCAGCAAATAGGTGACCTGCGGCGCCGTGCCATGCCAGCGGAAGGTGATCAGGCTGACGACACCGAACACCGCTAGAAAGTCTCCGAAAACGGAGACGAACTGAGCCAGCCACAGCTTGCGAAAATCAGGCTGGGCGAAAACCTCGCGCAAATTGGGTTTTGGAGAAGCCGCGGTGGCCATCGGGTGAGGATACCCTAATTCGGAGTTCAAGGCCGAGAGCAATGGGCATTGAAGGGAGGGAGCGCAAGTCAGATGCCCTCAACGCGTCGCCTTTAACCGGATCTCTGGCATGGCAGCCCCGGCGCCGTCGGCCGCCGAGCAGATATAAATCTGAGGAGTAAGTCCGGTGGCCTGCTCGTACGCGTGAGCGATCTGTCGTTGGAACTCCTCCGCGCGCTGGGCGTCCACCAGGTTTACGGTGCAACCTCCAAAGCCGCCTCCGGTCATGCGCGCTCCGTAAGTGCCTTTTTGCTGGTTGGCGATTTGGACCATTACGTCCAGTTCAGAACAGCTCACCTGGTAGAAGTCGCGTAAACTTTCGTGTGAAGCAGCCATCGCTTTGCCGAACGCTTTGATGTTTCCTCCACGCAGCGCCGCTACTGCCTGGAGAACGCGCGCGTTCTCGGAAATTACGTGATGGGCACGGCGCCAGACCGTATCCGGAAGCACGCCTCGGTGCTTCTCGAGTTGCTCCGGGTTCACATCACGCAAAGCACGGATGCCGGGCAGGACGGCAGACAAGCAGCGTACCGCTTCTTCACATTCGGCGCGCCTGCGGTTGTATTCGCCGGTTGCCAATTCATGTTTCACCATCGTGTTGCAGATGACCAGTTTGACTGAATCAGGAATGGGAACCAGTTCGTATTGCAGTGAACGGCAATCCAGCAATAAAGCGTGACCGGCTCGCCCATGGAGTGAAACAAACTGATCCATTATGCCGCAACGGGCACCGACGAACTCGTTCTCCGCTTTTTGGCAGAGCTGTGCCAGTTGAACACGGTCTACGCGACAGCCCGCAATGTCGAGAAAGGCGCAAGCGCTGGCGACTTCGATGGCAGCAGAAGAGCTCAGGCCGGCGCCGATCGGGACTTCCCCATGAATGAGCACATTCGCTCCCCTGAGTTGGTATCCGGCCTTGCCCAGATGCGCGGCAACTCCCAGCGGATAATCACTCCAGGTCTGTGAAGGACGCAGCGTGTTGTCAGAAAGGTCCACTTGGCGGGTCTGGTCAAAATCATCGGAGCGAATGACAAGTTGTGTGTCCACTCGTGGGCTGACTGCAAGCCAACAATGAAAATTTATTGCTGCGGGCAGCACGAACCCGTCGTTGTAGTCGGTGTGTTCACCAATCAGATTGACGCGCCCGGGTGCACGGTAAAAACGCGCGCCTTCTCCAAAATGCGCGCGAAACCGCTCAGCTAGGTTGTATGGTTTCTCCATTTGTTTCCGGGCTGGCCGTCGCTACTCGAATCAAGAGTGGAGGCCACCAGCTTTGATTCTATTTACCGTGCGATTTTCCCGCGGATGCAGATCCATTTTGAGTCCTGCCGGAGCGCATGGCGCGCTTGCCCAACCCGAACATTCCTAGGCCGAATACCAGCAGCACAGCGCCCCAGATTAAGTTGACATTGATACCCAATGACTGCCGATAGATGGAGTGATCACCGAGTAGACCGTAAGCGACTAGGATGCATCCGATAATGGAAAAGAGAATCCCAATCGGGAGGCGAATATCCATCCACATGGTTCCTCCTACCAGAAGATGAAGTTCAGCAGCAATGTGCCAAGCAGCACGACGATCGCGAGAGAAGCCGGCCTCAAGTACCAGGCCAGCGATTCTTCCTTCGGTCGCGCCGTCAGAGAATAGACCAGACCAACGAGTTTGTTTTCATCTGGAGCTTTGGTTAGAAGGCTGACGACGATGGTGACAAGGAAGCACGTAGTCCACGCCCAGATTGCAGTCCAGAAATTTTGCGCCATCTCGCTCGGATAAGTGTGCAAGACGGCCAACCAACCCCCTTTGATGCCCGATACTGCTCCCGCAGGAAGCGTAAGCGCATGGTGCAGAGCCGCCGCACCAGTCCCCGCGAGCAACCCGGAAAAAGCTCCGTGGCCGGTTGTCCGCTTCCAGAACATGCCCAGCAGAAAGGTGGCAAAAAGCGGTGCGTTCACGAACGCAAAAACCAGTTGCAGCATGTCCATGATGTTGTTGAACCGGTTCGCCATATAAGCCGCGCCAATAGAAAAAGCGATACCAAAGACGGTAGCGGCGCGCCCCATCCACAGGTAGTGCTGATCGCTTGCATCGGGGCGCAGATAAGATTGATAAATATCGTAAGTCCAGACTGTGTTGAATGCGGTGACATTGCCGGCCATGCCAGACATGAAACTCGCGAGAAGCGCAGTAATGCCGAGCCCCAGCACGCCGGAGGGGAAATAATGCAGGAGCATACTGGGAATGGCCAAATCATAGTCTAACTGCGGATCTCCGTTCTTATCGATTGCGGGTGCTCCCGTGGTTGCGTCGAGCTTGTAGGGAATAAGTCCGCGTTCGGGTGCGCGTAAGACGCTTCCGCTAATCTGCGTGACGGGAGCGGCAGGGAGAGCCACGGCGATGATGCCGGGGAGAATCACAAGGAACGGAAACAGCATTTTGGGGAAAGCTCCGATGAGCGGCGTTCTGCGCGCGGCACTCATCGACTTGGCAGCCATGGCGCGCTGCACAACCAGGAAGTCGGTGCACCAATAGCCGAAGGACAGAACAAAGCCGAGACCCATAACGAGTCCAAACCAATCGACTCCTAAACGATTAGTCGCAGGGTGAGCCATACCGGCCCAGGAATGGGTAAAGCTTGGGTCCAGCCGCGCTTTCAATCCAGCCCAGCCACCGAGGTTCTTGAGGCCCAGCCAGGTAAGGGGTAGAAAACCCGCAACGATCAGGAAAAATTGCAGCACCTCGTTGTAGATGGCGCTGGTAAGACCGCCGAGGAAAATATACACGAGCACTACGACGGCAGAAGTGAGAATGCCGATATGAAAAATCCATCGCGGACTTACGCCTATGCTGTGAAACGGCGCGTCAAAGATGTGCAGCGTCTGGATCAGCTTGGCCATAGCGTACATCGAAATTCCCGAAGAGAAGATGGTCATGACCGCAAACGAGATCGCGTTCAATCCCCGCGTCTTTTCGTCAAAGCGCAGGCGGAGATACTCGGGAACAGATCGAGCCCGCGACCCGTAATAGAACGGCATCATGAAAATTCCGACAAAGACCATTGCCGGAATGGCCCCAATCCAATAGAAGTGGCTGGTCGCAATTCCATATTTGGCGCCCGAAGCGCCCATGCCGATTACTTCCTGAGCTCCCAGGTTTGCCGACAGAAATGCCAGCCCGCAGACCCAGGCAGGAATGGCACGTCCGGCGAGGAAAAAATCGGTGCTTGTCTTCGTTCTTCCCTTCAGAGCTACACCAATTCCCAGTACAAACAGGAAATAAAGAAGCAGAATGAGCCAGTCAATGCCTGTCATCGGGCCGAGACCATGCCTTTCTCTTCTGGGTGGGGAAGGAGCCCCCGCGAGCTAGTGTTCTGTCTATGCATGTAGTGCGAAGGAGCGGGTGAGGCGATCGCCGCCGTGAGGTTACATGACCAAGCAGCCGTGCTGCAAGACCGTTGTCTGATGTCTGTTATCTCTGAAGTCACAGGGTGTCTGGCATTAACGCCTTGCCAATCCCATGCGCTAAAGACTATGCCCAACTCTGGTATGATGCGCCCGCGTTTGTCGTGAATCTTCCAATGCCGCTTGAACAGTCACCCTCTTTAAGTGCCGAGCACGGAATCGCCAGGCGACGCTGGGGGATCGCATGGCTTTTGGGACTTGGCGTGCTGGTCAACTACTTCGATCGGGTCAACCTCTCTGTTTCCCAAGAGGCGCTGCACAGGACCTTCGGGATCTCCACGGTCACGTTTGGTTACCTGCTGAGTGCTTACAGTTGGACTTACGCGCTGCTGCAGATGCCATCCGGCTTGTTGCTGGATAGGTTTGGCGTACGACTGGTTGGCCGCGTGAGCACGATCATTTGGAGCGTAGCTTCCTTTGCCGCGGCCGCTTCGACCGGCGTTGGAGCCTTCTTTGCTTCGCGATTGCTCTTAGGGATCGGGGAGGCCCCGACATTTCCCGCAAATGCGAAAGCAGTCGGGTACTGGTTTCCTGCGGTGGAGAGAAGCCTGGCGACCGCGATTTTCGACGCAGCCGCAAAGTTTGCATCGGCTATTGGAGTGCCGGTAATTGGGGTTCTGCTCTTACATTTCGGTTGGCGCTGGAGTTTCGCTGCAACCGGCATCATCAGTTTCCTGTACTTCGGGCTGTTTTACGCGTTCTATCGCAATCCCAGCGAGGACAATTGGTTGTCTGCCAGGGAGCGGGAATTCATTGCGCGGGGTGGAGCGCAACCGGAAGACCGAGCCAAGTCTATGCAAGGCGCACCGCTGGGCTATCTGCTGATGCAGCGCGAGGTGTACGGCCTGGCGCTGGGCTTTGCTTCGTATAACTACAGCTTCTATCTTCTGTTGACGTGGCTGCCGAGCTATCTCTCCACCGCGCTCCACGTAGACTTGCTTCACTCAGTGATCTACACGAGCGCTCCGTGGCTGTTTGCAACATTCACTGATCTGCTGGCGGGCGGTTGGCTCGTCGATGCCCTGATTCAACGGGGCTGGAATGCGACGCGGGTTCGACAAGTCGTGCTGATTGGCGGAACGGGCCTGGGTCTCGGGATCGTGGGGGCGGCACGTGCGCACTCGCCGGCTTCCGCGCTTTCTTGGATAAGCCTTTCACTGGGAGGTTTGGCCGCCGCCGCGCCTGTGGGCTGGTCCATTCCGTCTCTGATCGCCCCGCGCGAGAGTGTCGGCACAGTAGGCGGCATCATTAACTTTTGCAACCACCTGTCCGCAATCACCGCGCCTATAGTTACGGGTTACATCGTTCAGGCGACACACTCATTTGCGGGAGCCTTTGTCGCTGCAGCCGCATTCCTGATTATTGGAATCGGGGGATATGTGTTTCTTCTCGGGAACATGCAGCCGATCCCTGAGCCGTCCTGATGAAGAATCCGTCAGGGCGCGGGGTCATAGTGCTTGGTTTTCTGGGTTCTTGAGTTGAAAACTTCGAAACTTCCATCTCTCCAGGCCGTCAATTTGAGATAGTTCCCTGCGTCTGGTCCCTGAACATTTGCGATGAAGGGTTCAGCGACATTGTGCGCAGCGCCGCCTTCGTTCGAATAATGAAGTTGCCAAAGATCTTCAAGCCGTGGAGACTTCTCGATGATGTCCCAGGAGGAAGGCGAGCCGCCTTTGTTTGCTCCGTTGTCCATGAGGGCTACGCGTGGCGCAATGCCGTTTAGAAACGCAGGACTACCGCTTTGACTCCAGCCATGATGAGAGACGATGTAAATATCCATTTTGCCTAGGCGATTCACCGGGCACATCAATTCCATTTCTTTGTCCCAGGTCAGGTCGCCCAAGTCCAGAATTCGCAGCTTGCCGAATGTGAGCACAGTGCCGAGGGAGCGCAGATTCTCAGTGGTATCCCTAGGTCGCTGGTCGCTAGCCTTGCAGGCGGAATTTGTTCCCCCAGCCCCGTGCAAGGGTTTGTTGATCAACGCTCCGTCGGAGCTGACGACTGCGGTCTCAATACCCTTAATGGGCAAGGCATCTCCCGGTTTGGCAATGATTCGTTTCACATTGCCCTTGGCCAGGAAGCTCAGGTAATCCTGCCAGACCTGCTCGGTAGGCGAGTCGGAATGCTCGCGGTTCTCGCCATGATCGATAACGGCGCCAACTGGAATTTTGGCGGCGAGCTGCGATATGCCGCCGGCATGATCCTTATGAAAATGAGTGAGGAGCACGAAGTCGACCTTGGTTACGCTTGCGTCTTTGGCTGCAGCTACGATGCGGTCAGCGTCGCGGTCATCGTTGCCGGGCCAGCCCGTATCGATCAGCAGGGACTGGCCTGATGGTGTAACAAACAGCGTGGCCTGCCCGCCTTCTACATCCACCAGGTAGACTTGCAGGGGTTTGCCATCGTGAGTCGACGCCCAGAGCGGCAACAATAGCGCTAAATTCAGAACTCCTAAAACGGCTGCGTTCCTGGACCAACCCGACTCTACCAATCTCAAAATTGACGCGTTACGCATCTCAAGGGCTCCTAGTTTTGCTTCGGCAGGTCGTTCGACCCTATTTGAGCAGGTGCGAGTACCAATTGCCGACAAATCTCGGCGACGATATCTTCTGGGGAGCGGTTCACGTCCACGATCACGGCATCCGAGGGCTCTTCGAGAACAGCAAATTGGCTCGCCAATAATTGCTGACTTGCGAAATGCCCAGTTCGCAAACTCAGCCGCGTGTAGATCTCTTCGTAAGTCCCCTTCAGATAAACCAGCTTCACTTCGGGACTAGTGCAGAGTTGCTCCCGGTAAATGCGTTTCAAGGCCGAGCATGCCAAGGCTACGTTTCGACCATCCGCTACCCATTGGTTCATCTTGCCCCGGATGGCCTGGAGCCAGGGCAAGCGATCGCTGTCCTCCAGGGGAATTCCCTGTTTCATTTTCTCCACATTAGCCGCGGGATGAAAACTATCACCATCCTCGAACTCCCAGCCGAGGTGGTCGGCCAGCAAGCGGCCGACGGTCGTCTTGCCGGCTCCGGTCGGTCCCATGAGAATTACGATCATTCGTGGCTCAGCAGCAGGAACCCGGGCTTGCACGGACCAAAAAACCAGAGAGACAGGAGAGTAAGTAGGTGACTAGCGAGGTGTCAACCGTCATGGCGGAGCTTATGGAGTACGGCGACCACATTGAGCCTTTCTAAAGCAATCGTTTATCACTCTTGATTTGACAGCCTTGCCGCTGACTCCTATATTGCGCCACAATTGGAGTATCGCAGACTTCCAACGGTTCAAAAATCAGGGAGCTTCAGCTCAAAGTAGGTGGTGAGGCTTTCCGGTCTTTGAGTCGAGAGCACCGAGCGACTGATGTGGGCAGGGAATGCGAAACTAGATCGAACGATCACGGCGGCCTACCCGCTAGACACCGTCCAGCTGTCTGTGCCTGAGAAAGCAATCGTGTACAGAAGTGGCTGTGGTTGCTTGCGAGAAGGGGCCGACTCTCGATACGATATCCTGCTATTTAAGTTCAGGGTCCCGTCTCAACACACCGTGGATTTGTAAGAATCCGTGTCGCGCCCGATGATTTCGCTGTTTGATTGATGAATTTCATCTGGCCAATTAACCTTTCGCAGACATAAGTTTCTGGGCCTCTTAAATGCGAGCCCGAACCCTTTCACACCTTGGAGGCACAATGGGCGACGATGATCCGAATCTGAAACATCCCAGCGACAAGCAGGACAACTCTGGCGTTTCGCGCCGCGACTTTCTCAAGATTTCCGGGATCTCGGTGGCGGTTCCGCTGGTCGCCGGTCCTAAGATCGTCATGGCCGCGGGCCAGGAAGTGCCGGTCTACGGCCCAGGCAAAGTTCCCATGGAGTTTACGATCAACGGCAAGCTGCACAAGGTAAGTCTCGAACCTCGGGTTACTTTGCTCGACGCCCTGCGGGATCAATTCGAACTCACAGGCGCCAAGCGCGTCTGTGACCGCGCCGAATGCGGCGCCTGCACCGTACTGATGGAGAATAAGCCCGTATACGCCTGTTCAGTACTTGCTATTGAGGCGCAGCACAAGCCGATCACGACGGTCGAGTCCCTGATCCAGGCGGGGAAATTGCACCCGGTGCAGCAGGCATTCATTGAAAATGATGCTTCCCAGTGTGGCTTTTGCACTCCTGGTTTTGTCCTCGCCTGCAAGGCGCTTCTCGACAAGCATCCACGCCCCACACCCGAGGATGTCCGTCGCGGCTTGAGCGGCAATCTCTGCCGTTGCGGCACCTATGCGGGCATCCGCCAGGCGATGGCGCAGCTTTCCCAGAAAGGAGCCTAAGATATGCCGGACTACGCATGGCCCGATGCAGAACACCGCACGCTGATCGGTAAGCGGATCACCCGGGTTGATTCGCCGGTGAAAGTCTCAGGACAGGCGAAGTATACCTACGATGTCCATCGTCCCGGCCTCCTGTATGGCAAGGTACTGCGTTGTCCCCATGCCCACGCGAAAGTCGTGAGCATCGACACTAGTGCAGCCGAGAAGATGCCCGGTGTGAAGGCAGTAGAAATCGTGCAAAAGCCGGGCGCGAACATTCACTGGGCAGGAGACGACATCGTGGCCGTGGCTGCCGTGGATGAACCTACGGCGGAAGACGCCATCCGGGCCATTAGAGTGGAATATCAAAAGCTGCCGCACCTGGTCAGCGATGCTGAACCTCCTAAGGGAGCCACTCAAGAGGAAGGCCCGCTCAGCATGAATGACATCGACGACATGCTGGATAACCAGGTTCCGAACCAGCAGATCGTCAGCAAAATCCAGCAGTATGGAGTAACGGAAAAACCGAACGAAGACAAGCTGAAGGCATTCAAGTCCAACGGCGCGAACGATGCCGTACTGAATGCGCTGCAGGGCGCAACCGTTCATCCGGAGGCGGGAAACCGGCCGAAATCGAACTACGAAAAAGCGGCCGCGCAGACGGTGGGCGACCCAGACAAGGCGATGGCTGAAGCTGAGGTTGTCTCGGAAGGGCTCTACGGCATTCCCGTTATCACTCACTGCTGCCTGGAAAGCCACGGCTCCGTCTCCGAGTGGACTGATGCCGATCACTTACTCACCCACATCTCGACACAGAACGTTTCCGGCATCCCCGGACAGATGGCGGAGCCGCTGCAAATTCCAGCCAGCAACATCCGCGTTCACCAGGACCATATTGGCGGCGGTTTCGGCAGCAAGTTTTCGCCTGACCGCTGGGGAATTTTCACCGCGCAAATATCGAAGAAGGCAGATGGCAAACCTGTGCGCATTATGCTGGAGCGGGATGCCGAACTTGAGGTCGCCGGCGCTCGGCCATCTGCGTATGCCCGCGTGAAAGTGGCCGCCAAACGAGACGGCACTCTGGTCGCCTGGCAGTCTGAATCGTGGGGAACCGGTGGCCCGGGTGGCGGCGGTATGCCACCCATTCCTTACGTTTTCAGCATTCCCAATCAGCGGAAAGAGCACACCGCGATTCGCAACAACATCGGGCCGGCGCGGGCCTGGCGCGCCCCGAACCACCCGCAGGCTGCGGTGCTTACCATATGCGCGCTTGATGATCTAGCCGCCAAGCTCAACATGGATCCAGTCGAATTCTTTGGAAAGAATCTGGACATCACCAAGCCACGCCAGGATATTTACCGCGAAGAACTCGCCATCGCAGCTGATCTGATGGACTGGAAACAGAAGTGGCATCCTCGCACGCAGAATCGGTCCGGAAATATCACGCGGGGCGTCGGGCTGTCCCTCCATACCTGGGGCGGGCGCGGTCACAACAGCGATTGCGATCTCACCATACAGCCTGATGGGTCGGTTGATCTCAAGTTGGGGTCGCAGGATCTTGGCACCGGAACTCGGACATGCATCCTGATAGTCGCCGCCGATACTTTGGGACTGCCGATGGATGCTATTCATCTGCAAATTGGTGACACAAGTTATCCGCCATCGGGTGGTTCCGGCGGTTCAACGACGATTGGCGGCGTCAGCTCATCTACACGCCGCGCAGCCGTTGATGCGCGGGATGCGCTGTTCGCAAAAGTCGCTCCCGTGCTCGGCGCCCAGCCGGAACAGTTGGAGTGTGTGAACGGCAGGGTAGGGGTTAAAGGAGACTCGAGCAAATCCCTGAGTTGGAAGGAAGCATGCGCGAAACTGGGAGCTATGCCGCTCACCGTTCGAGGCAAAAACCCGGATCGGACGAAGCCGCCCGATCTCACAAACAGCGGGGTCGGCGGAGTGCAGATGGCGGAAGTCGAAGTTGATACCGACACGGGAATCGTGAATGTGAAAAAGATGGTGGCCGTGCAGGACTGTGGGTTGGTCGTGAACCTGAAGACTGCCGAGAGCCAATGCTACGGGGCTCTGATCATGGGCATCAGCTATTCGCTATTCGAAGAAAAAGTGATGGACCCGACCACAGGGCGCATGCTGAATGCCAACATGCAGTTCTACCGACTGGCGGGTTTCAATGACATTCCTGAGCTCGTCGTCCACATGATGACCGGCAAAGGATACGACGAGCGCGGTGTGATTGGACTCGGCGAACCGCCGGTGGTCTCGCCGGGGGCAGCGATCTCCAACGCTGTCGCCAATGCGATTGGGGTGCGAGTTCCCTTCCTTCCGCTTACGCCCGACCGGGTTCTAGCCGCGCTAGGACAGAAAGCAGGTGCTTGATGCGACCCTTCGAATACGTTAGCCCGACGACCAAAGCGCAGGCTGTGAGCCTGCTGGGGGCCTCCTGGGGGAACACGGACATTCTCGCCGGCGGAACTGATTTGCTCGCCCTCATGAAAGACGATGTTGTCTCCCCCAAACGGCTGGTCAATATCAAAAATATAAAAGACCTGCGCGGCATTTCCTCGAGTGCCCAGGGATTGCGCGTCGGTGCGCTGACTACGCTCGGTGATCTGGCCGACGAGGCCGGGATTAAGAAGAATTACCCGGCCCTCGCCGAGGCAGCTATCGAAGCGGCCAGCCCGCAGATTCGTAACATGGCGACGCTGGCCGGTAATCTCTGCCAGCGGCCTCGCTGCTGGTACTTCCGCAATGGATTCGGCCTCTTGCCCAAGGATGAGACGGGTAAAGAACTGGTCACAGATGGCGATAACCGCTACCACGCCATTCTCGGCAATGAGGGTCCCGCCAAGTTTGTCAGTCCTTCCACCATCGCTCCCGTTCTCATTGCATATGGGGCAAAGGTCAGGTTGGAAGGACCTAAAGGCAAACGCGAATTGCCGCTGGAAAAATTCTTTGTGATTCCTAAGAACGAAAATGAGCGCGAGCATGATCTCGGTCCCAATGAGATCGTCACGGAAATCGTCGTTCCGACTGTAGCGGGTACAAGAGTTTCGCATTACGAAATCCGGCAGAAAGATGTGTTTGATTGGCCGCTAATCGTCGCGGCCGCCGCGCTGAAGATGCAGGGTTCGAACGTACAGTCGGCACGGCTTGTAGTGGGTTATGTTGCACCCGTGCCGTGGATCTCGCCGGAGGCAGAACAGGCGTTGAGTGGACAGCCGGTCAACGAAGAGACAGCGCAGAAAGCCGCTGAAGCTGCCGTGAAAGATGCAAAGCCGCTCAGCCATAACGAGTACAAGGTGCAACTCGCCCGCGTCGCGGTGAAACGCGCGATATTGAAAGCTGCTTCGGGAGGTGCCGCGTGATTAGCGAATCGGATCGCTTCAACACCAATCATCCCAACCTCTGTTCGGCGCTGCGCTGGAAGGGTCAGTTCATCCTGGCTGAACCGGATCCTACCGTTCCTCCCTGCAACGATGGTCTCTTCTGGTGCATGCACACACAGACCTGCATTGGCCCGGATGGAGACTTAGCCGAGCCGGGTAATTGCAGTTCAAAGAGTCGTGCCTGTCACGGAACCGGAAAGTGCGGTTAGGTTCATGCTGAACATGGGTAAGGTTCCTGTATTAGGAGCGTTAATCGCCTCCACTTTGCTGGTTTCCTCGCTGTGCGCAGCGCAGAACGGAAAAGTGGAGACCACTGGACCCTTAACCGAGACGAGCGTCCCTGAGGCGGTGCGGCAGGCGTTGGACTCTAAAGGTTATCGTGTGTTGCTCGATGATGGAACGCCCGTCTGCGAGCTGTGGGTCCGCAAGAGTATTCCGGCGCAGCCGAAGACTGAAGCGGCTGATCTCGTGTACCCTGAATTCGCGGAATCGACGCTGGCCGGGGTGCTGCACTTTCCGAGGCCCGGCAGCGATTATCGGGGACAAGCAATTGCCGCCGGTTTTTACACTCTTCGTTATGAGCTGATGCCCAGCGATGGGAATCACCTGGGAGCAGCGCCTAGCCGTGACTTTGTGCTGCTTGTTCCCGCAGGTTCGGATCCCAGTCCGAACGCTACGTTCAAATTTCAGGAGCTTGTAGCACTGAGCCGTACGGCCGCGAAGACCAAACATCCCGGGGTCCTGAGCCTCGTTCAGCCTCAGGGCAGCGGAACCGCACCAACGGTCTCCAAGGATAACCAGGATCACTGGATATTTTCCGCGGGCATCAAGTTGTCGTCAGGAGAGGAGCTTCCCTTCGCCCTCGTGGTAAAAGGAACGGCGCAGCAGTAGGCGGCTGGCTTACAACAACATCCCTGCGATCGAGGCGGACATCAGGTTAGCCATCGTACCCGCGAGCATCGCCCTGACGCCTAGTCTTGCAAGTTCGCCTTTCTTGTTCGGGGCAAGAGCACCGATTCCACCTATCTGGATGCCGATGGAACTCAAATTTGCAAAACCGCATAGGGCAAAGGTGGCGATCGTGAACGAACGCGGATCGAGGGCGGCTTTCTGAGCGCCTAGCATCGTGAAAGCGATCACTTCGTTTAGCGCCATGCGTGTGCCCAGCAGGTTTCCGATCGTCAGGCAATCTTTCCATGGAACTCCAATCACCCAGGCAACCGGCGCAAACAGCACGCCAAAAATCCGTTCCAGGCTTTCCGGAAACCAAGAGAAACCGAGGTGTGCCAGACCGTTGTGAATTCCTCCGAGGATTGCATTTAGTAAGGCAACGAGAGCTATGAACGAAATCAACATTGCAGCAACATTCAGAGCCAGATTCAGACCGTCAGTTGTGCCGCGGGATATCGCGCCTACCAGGTTTTCCTCCTGTTCTGCCTTTTGTTCTTCCTCGCTGAGCAGCACGCGTCCCGCAGTTTTAGGCTGTTCCGTTTCCGGCACCAGCATCTTCGAGATCAGGAGGGTTCCGGGCGCCGTCATGATGACCGCCGTGAGCAGATGCTTGGGGTCAATGCCAACCAGGATGTAGGCGGCCATGATCCCGCCTGAAACGTGGGCCATGCCGCTGGTCATGATAGTCATAAGCTCGGAGCGGGTCAGTTCGGGAAGAAATGGCCGAATGGTGAGAGGAGCCTCAGTCTGTCCCATAAAAATGCTGGCCGCAACATTCAACGACTCAGCGCCGCTGGCGCCCATGAATCGAGTCATCACCTTCGCCGCCTGCCGGATGATGAATTGCATGATTCCGTAGTGATAGAGGACGGCAAAAAAGGCGGCAATGAAAATGATGGTGGGGAGCACCTGGAAGGCAATGTAGAAGCCCAAGGCTGAGTGTTGCCTGCCCAACTCTCCGAAGACAAAAGAGGAGCCGGCAAAGGCGTTATCGAGTAATTTCCTGACCAGGCCCCCTGCGACCTCAAACATCAAGCGGCCGATTTCGACTCTCAGCACGAACACCGCGAAGGCAAATTGCAGACCCAGTCCCCAGGCCACGGTCTTGATACGAATGGCGCGACGATTGGTAGAAAAAGCAAAGGCCAGACCCAGCATTGTCAGGAGACCGAGAATTCCGGTAAAGCGCCCCATGCAAGTTCTCTCTTTCGCTCGTACGTTACCCTCTGCCCGCCCGGCCACACGACCGGGATAATCGCGAAAAGCCTCAATGATATATGGCGCGCATACTGTCGCAAAAGCCCTGGCCACTGCGACAGCCAATTCGTCAATCCAAGGCTTGCGCAAACTGCGTAGGATGGCGCGACTGGCCGGGGCTTACGTGATCGAAGAGAAGGCAGTTAAGAATTCGGAACACAGGCTGAACACGTTTTTTCAGTGGTCCGCGACGTGCATTTCTGGGCCCTCACGGTCGTCTTGACGATGGGTCAGCTAACTACAGCAAACAATTCGGGCATAACGTAGGAGTTTTCCGAAGTTTTCATCTGGACTGGAATCCTGGCGCATTGGCCTGCGATGAACTTAAACTGGCGATGGCGCAAGTATTGATGCTGGCAGTCCTGGCGTTGTTCGGTGCTTCGGGCATTTCACTCTGGAGAGTGACCAAGTTTAATTAAACGGGTCGGGAGGATGATCAGCGGGGTACTTTAACTTCTATCATCGTTCGATGATATTGAACGATGCAGGATCACCGTGCAAGGTTTTTTGCCGGTACATTTTCCGATCGGCAGCGTCGAGCACCTCGTCTACGCTTTCACCATCGTGCCATTCCGCAATCCCGATGCTCGCACCTAATTGAAAGCCTGCCAGATGACCAGCCATATTCCACTCTGCCAGTTGCTTGGTAATCCGCCCGATTACTTTTTCTGATCCGGTGGTGGTGGTGTCGGCCAGCAAAATGAGGAATTCGTCGCCTCCGTAGCGAACAACTGCGTCAGACCCGCGAATGGAGGTTTTCAGAAGGCCAGCAAACTCGGCCAGCACGGTGTCGCCAGTGAGGTGGCCGAATTTGGTGTTTACCTGTTTAAAGTTATTCACGTCTACCATCAGGAACGTTAAGGGATTTCCTAGCCTTCTTGCGTGGCTAATGAACCGGCCTGCTATTTCGTCGAGGGAACGCCGATTGTAAATCTCAGTCAGGGGATCTGTGAACGATTGCTGTTCAATGAGCTGCTGCTGCAAGGTCGTGGAGATGAGCTCTTCTCGCACGCGGCGAATGTCGAGCCTGCGGCTAACCAGATAGGTGTTGAGCAGCGCGATCAAGGCTATCAGTCCCAGCGCCAAGGGCCGGGACACATTGATTTCGAAGTGAATGTTGTCATTTTTCATGAACGCGGCCGGCAGCACCAGTGCCAGCAAACCCAGGCTGACAAGTATGCCTGTCCCAGAGACAATGACCCACAATTCCCAGTCGCGTTTTTCCAGGCGCGAGAGCTGAGGCGCAAGTCGAGCGAGTAGGCCTTCCGGAGTCCGTTGCATTTTCCTGACAGAGTCTAACGTGGGCGGTGCTCGCGAGCATGGGTACGAAGGTAATGAACTTCGGTAGCGAGAAACGCTGGACGGCAGCTGTTGCGCGCTCTTCGCAGTTTGAGGCGTTCTTTAGACAACTCGTACCGACCGAGCATGTCCAAACACCACGTAGACCTACAGGACAGTCCTCCACCCTGGCCTTTCGTAATCGGTAATAAGCCGTATTGAATCAACCTGCCCGTCCGAGGAGAATCATTGCCAAGTAAGTCAAAGGAAACGGCCTTTGTGCCACTTCTTTTGCCGGGAGTTACCCCATGTCGTCGCCAGATCGGCCTAGCAATGGAGCTACTGAAAAGCAATCAGAAACCTTGGATGCCCTCGTTTGCATAATCACAGCACGCCTCTTCTTCAGCTCGCGAGAGACTGTTTGGGATGTAGCCAACCGGATTTGTGACCGGTACCTTCTCACGAAAGCTGATTAAATCGTGAACTCCGCGCTTATAACCTCCCAAACCATGACACGGATTCTCATCGGCGATGATAGTGTGCAGGTGCGAGCAGCACTTCGAATGTGCCTCGAACTAAACAAGGACTGGACTGTCTGTGGTGAGGCTGACAATGGACAAGCCGCGCTCGAGATGGTCCGCCGTCTGAAACCAGATGTGGTTCTGCTCGATTATGCGATGCCGGTTATGAACGGGGTGGAAGCAGCCCGCCGCATAACCGAGATTGCACCTCAATGTGCCATCCTGCTTTTTACGATGTATGCATCTGAGCAACTTGCCGCCGTTGCCCAGGCTGCCGGAGTGTGGGCCGTGGTTTCCAAAGATGTTGGCGGCATTTCCGCACTCGTGGGCGCAATTAAAGAAGTCACCGGTAGTGCAGGATACACGAAGGGCTTCGCCTGCTAACCCTGTCCGGGTGCTCAGTGTCCTTTCCAGCTCACCATGTCAATCCGGGTCGGATGTAACCTTTTACTGATTCGCGAATCTCATCTGCGACTTGTTGTCACCTGGCAAGGAATCACTGATGAACTCACGAACGGATAGTCACAAGTTCAAGACCATTAGCCGGCGTGAATTGTCGAAACTCACCCCAATACTGACGCTGGGGCGTTTGCCAGTCCAAAGCTGCGGACGCCTCTCCTCCCTCAAGGCCGGGCTTGGCTTCGGTGATTTGGCTTCAGTGATTGGGCTTCGGCAGAGTTGTTCCGCTCGGGCCATTTGGCTCCCACGTTTTTTGACTCTGACCTGACCCGATTTGATAAGTTTCCGATTAACGACTACGACGTGGATGACCCCGAAGTCGATCTCGACAAGTGGACGCTCACGGTCACCGGCGCGGTGCAAAGGCCGGGAGAATACACTCGCGCAAGTTCAGGCGCTGCCCAAGTTCACCCAGAACACACGGCACGTTTGCGTGGAGGGATGGGACGTCATTGCCCAGTTCGGAGGGGTTCGCCTCTCCGACTTTCTCAAGTTGCTAGGCGCTGACCCGGCCGCGCGCTTCCTTCTACAACCCGCTACAAAAGCACGCTTAAGTCGAAGCGTCCGCCAACGGGAGCCACACTTGAAAACAGGTGTCGCCGGGTTTCGAAGTGACTTGAATATTTCCGCTGTGTTTCTTCACAATTCGCTGCACGGTATCTAATCCTAATCCCGTTCCTTCCCCAACTCCCTTGGTCGTAAAGAAAGGTTCAAAGATGTGCGGTTTTATCTCGGGGGAAATCCCGGGCCCGTTGTCGCCGATTTCCACAACAACGCAAGTATCCTCGCGATAAGTTCGAATTCGAAGCTCTCCTCTCCCGTGCATGGCATCAATCGCATTATCAATGATGTTGGTCCAGACCTGGTTGAGCTCGCTCCCAAACGAATTTACAAGAAGGGGAACGCGCTGGTAATCTCGCAGTACGGCCACTCCCTGTTTCAACTTGTGATTTAAGATCGTAAGCGTGGTTTCGAGGCTCTTTACGATGTCCACGTTTTGCACGGGCGCCTGGTCCATGTAGGTATATTCCTTGATGGCGCGGACCAAATCCGAAATCCGCGAGGTGCTGCTCTCGATTTCGTGTAACAGACTCGCGACCTCCACCGAAGCAGCGATCCTCACCAGAGCGGCGCGCGCGGTCTCCCCATCAAGGTTCGCAAACAGCGATTCCAGTACTTCCGGTCGGATGTTCCGTCGCGCGAGGTCAGCCGCCAGTTGCCACAAGTCGTTCTGTCCATGACTACGCAACAAAGAGTCGATCTGGTCTTCCAGGTCGCTAATGGTCAGTGCATCGGGTGGAGGTACATCCTGTTGCGTGAACGAAGCTTCCAGTTTTTCGATCTCTGATTTCTGCGCGGCAGTGAGATCACGCTTTCCCAGTTCGAGACTAGCGTCCCTGATTTTTTTCAAAACGTCACGCAATTGACTGGTGGCACGTTTGGCGGCGGAAGCCGGGTTGTTGAGTTCATGTGCCAGTCCCGCCGATAGCTTTCCGAGAGAGGCCAACCGGTCGCGCTGTTGTTCGAAGCGAGTGGCCTCACGAATCCGATCGGACATCAGACCCACCAGACGCGTTGTCAACTCTGGCATCTTTTGCACCAGTTCGGAAAATAGCGAAGCCGGGAATTTCAAAATTCGTCCGTCAGTCACGGCTCGACCGCTCACGGTGAACTGTTTCATCCTGGAGAAGGGCAGCACCCCGGTGACGTCGCCTGGCTTGCTTGAAAGCACGACTGTTTCGCCCCCAAATTCCCCTCGCCACTGAAATTGCCCCTCAAGAATTACGAACATCGCATCCGCTGGATCACCTTGACGGGCGTAGGTATCGCCCGTCTTAAGATGCATCTCTTGCGACTGACTAAGAAACCAGGCGATCTGATCATCAGGCAGGTCCGCGAACGCTGGGACACGAAGTAATTCCGATTTGTCGATCATTACACTTTGCTCAGATATTGATGGATGAACTGCACCGCCACCGACCCCTCACCGACCCCGGAAGCCACCCGTTTTATAGAACCATGGCGGACATCGCCAACGGCAAAAATGCCCGGAACATTGGTCTCGAGGAGAAACGGATCTCGGTCGAGCGCCCATCCCTTTGGGCGTTGGCCGTTCCGTATGAGATCAGGACCGGTCAATAGGAAACCGCGCTCGTCCCGTTCGACGACGTCCGCCAGCCAGTCCGTCCGCGGCAATGCCCCAATAAAGATAAACATCGCACTCGCTGGTACGCGCTCAACTTTGTTGGTATCGGAACAAAGAACCGAAATCTCTTCCAGGTGGGTTTCCCCGTGGGCCTCAGCCACGCTGGAGTGTGTCCATAGCTGTATGTTAGGCGTGTGTTGTACCTGGTCAATCAGGTATTGCGACATGGTGCTGGAGAGCGACTCGCCGCGCACAAGAATGACAACCCGCTGCGCGTATTTGGCGAAGTTCATTGCCGCTTGACCCGCCGAGTTGGCGCCGCCCACGACATAGACGATTTCGCCCTTGCAGGATAGTGCCTCTGTAGCGCCGCCCCCATAATAGATCCCCGCGCCTTGCAGCCGGTCTACTCCGGGAGCTTCCAGACGCCTCCACTGCACACCGGTGGCGATCATCAACGCGTGGCATGAAATCTCGTTCCCATCTGCCAGCTTGATGATTCGGTAAGGCCCCTCCGTTCGGACGCCGACAGCTTCCTGCGGCGCCAGGATTTCCACTCCGAAACGCAGGGCTTGCACCACGCCACGCCGGGCCAGATCGCCGCCACTGAGCCCCGTCGGAAATCCAAGATAATTCTCGATGCGGGAGCTCATACCCGCCTGACCGCCGGGCGCTTCCCGCTCAACCATGACCGTATGCAGCCCTTCGGAGGCGCCATAAACGGCAGCGGCCAAACCGGCCGGCCCCCCACCCATTATTGCCAAATCATAGAAGCTGGTCTGGGCGCGCGTCCGCAGCCCTACCTTTTGCGCGACATCTGCGGGTACACTCTCAAGCAGCTTCGTCCCGTCGGGGAAAAGTACGACCGGGAGGTTAGCCACCTCTGGACCCAGAGCCTCCACCAGGCGTTGGGTTTCCGGGTCATTGGCGGAAAGCTCGACGTCAATCCATTGATACGGGACGTGGTTGCGCGCCAGGAAGTCTCGCAGCTCGTACGACCGAGGCGACCAGCGGGTGCCCAGTACGCGGATGCCCTGGAAGGTCGGATGGTAAGAAGCTTGCCAGTCATCCAGCAAATCATCTAATTGCGGATACAAGTGCTCTGTGGGAGGATCCCACGGTTTCAAGAAGAAGTAGTTGATGCTGGCCTGATTGATGGCGCTGATCGCGGCGTTCGTATCCGCGTAGGCAGTCAGCAGCGCCCGCTTCGCGCCGGGAAAGATTCCCATTGCCTGCTGCAAAAATTCTACCCCGTCCATGCGCGGCATGCGCTGATCGGCAAGGAGCAAGGCTACGCTGTCATTACGCACCTTCAACTGCTTTAAGAGGTCGAGTGCACCTTCGGGAGAATCGCTTCCAATGACGCGATATCCAGCACCGTACTGCGAACGAAGATCGCGTTCTATCGCCCGCAAGACATCGGAGTCGTCATCCACACTCAGCAAAATTGGTTTGGCCATGCTTGCTCTCAGTTTCGAACTTTCGGGCAAAGCGACGATTACAGAGCTCTTGGTTTCGTGGATGAGTGATTAGATACAGAAACCTGAATTTGGTCGCGAAATTCCTGTTATTCGGCCACCTGAATCTTCTCAGTAGGTATTTCATTCAAAGCGGAATGAGTTTGCACCACGGTCCACGGGAGAGAGTATAAGGCTGTTTACTGCTACCCGATCGAACACTACGACTACGGGAAGAGAGAGCTATCGAGCCAGGACTTGCCCACGGGCATGTTTGGAGAAAATTTCACTATCGATGGCTTGTCGGAAGACTCGGTCCATCTTGGCGACCAGTTCTCCATCGGTTTGGCGGAAGTCGTGGTGACGCAGCCTCGGCTTCCTTGCTACAAGCTCGGGGTGGGATTCCAGTCCAACGACATGGTGAAGAGATTTCTTGTCAGCGGCCGGACCGGGTTTTACCTTGCCGTTGCACACGAGGGAGAAGTCGGCGCCGGTGACGAGATCAAAGTGATTGCACGAGACCCAAATGGTGTCCCTGTTTCGGAAATCACACGCCTGTACATCGCGAAAAGGTACGGAGATGACGACGTGCGTTCGGTCCGGAGTGCCTTGCGAATCGCGGCTCTGCCGGAGAGTTGGAAGGCGTACTTTCAAGAGCGGCTGCACAAAGTTGTGGCATCTGCGGCGAACGGGAACGGTAAGTCGTTAAGAATATAAACTGACGGCTTGGCGTCCCCGACGGGATGTGAACCCGTGTAACTGAGGACAGGCATTCCCCAGAGCTTAGCTCCTTATACGCAGGGTAACGGGGATTTTGTTCTCGTTGCATTTGTAATCAGGCGGCTTTGAGTCCGACGGCCGCAACAAGATCATTAAGGGCGTGGACGACGCGTTGGTAGAGTCGGTCGAG